>OKSH01000292.1_pt1 | contig 53365 bp, 50 predicted proteins | sample 1601231 | NCBI WGS metagenome assembly OKSH01 (sample SAMEA3541596, study PRJEB24748) | human gut metagenome | biome: human gut; feature: human-associated habitat; material: faeces | place: China | collected 2012
CTTGTTGAATCTGATCCACATAAAATCATTGCGCTTTTCAATTCAGAAACTGAAAACGCCGATGCTTAATACCAACTTGCTAATATCGATTTGTAATTTATTAAATTAATTAACGGAGAAACATTATGAATATTGTCGGCGTTACCGCCTGCACGGTGGGGATTGCACATACCTATATTGCGCAAAAGAAAATTGAAACTGCGGCTAAAAAAGCCGGACATAACGTTAAAATCGAGACGCAAGGAACCATCGGCATTGAGAACTCGTTAACCGCTGATGAGATTGCCGCAGCAGATATTGTCCTGCTTGCTGCCGATGTCAAAGTAACGGGCGAGGAGAGATTTGCCGGCAAGAAAGTCGTTAAAGTCGCGACGGAAACGGCAGTCAAATCCCCCAATAAGTTGATTGAAAAACTCAGTGAACTAGTCAATTCATAATTTTATTTCGGCCTGGCGACTCTACATTAAAGGGCGTGACTTATGTCTCTAAAACAAATATGGCAAGCAGCAAACCCTAAAGGACATCTGCTGACCGCTATCTCGTTTCTGATCCCCATTGTCTGTGGCTCTGGGTTTATTATCGCCATCGGCATGGGGCTTGGCGGAACGGTGCAGGACACGTTAACTCCGGGACAATTTGATGTATGGCAGGCGATGGCCACCCTGGGCGCCAAGGCGCTTGGGCTGTTGCCGGTGGTGATTGCCGTGGGAATATCTGGCTCGATTGCCGGCAAACCAGGCATCGCGCCAGGATTTGTCGTCGGGCTGGCGGCGAATACCATAAGCGCAGGCTTTATCGGTGGGATGATTGGTGGCTATATTGCGGGGTATATTGCGCTGGCGATCATTAAAAACGTCAAGGTGCCTGACTGGGCCCGCGGGTTGATGCCGACGCTGATCGTTCCCTTTTTTGCCTCCATTATCAGCTGCCTGATTATGGTCTATATCATCGGTACGCCTATCGGTATCTTTACGGAAGCGCTGACATCTTTCCTGAGAAGTATGGGCACGTCATCGAATCTTGTGTTGGGCGCAGTGATAGGCGCTCTGTGTATTGTTGACTTTGGCGGCCCGCTTAATAAGACATGCTTTGCCTTCGTTCTCACGCTGCAGGCGCAGGGAATAAATGAGCCGATTACCGCGCTTCAGTTAGTTAACACCGCAACGCCTATTGGTTTCGGCCTGGCTTTCTTCATTGCTAAGCTTCTGCGTAAGAACATCTATAACAGTGAAGAAGTGGAAACCTTAAAATCGGCGGTTCCAATGGGGATTGTTAATATCGTTGAAGGCTCTATCCCGATCGTCATGAACGATATCGTCCGCGGTATCGCCGCCGCGGCCATCGGTGGCGCGTGCGGTGGCGCAGTCACCATGGTGTATGGTGCGGATGCCACGGTGCCTTTTGGTGGGGTACTGATGATCCCCACCATGTCACACCCGATGGCTGGCATTATGGCCCTGCTGGTGAATATTGTTGTTACCGCCACGGTTTATGCTGTCATCAAAAAAGATATTCCGCGTGATGTGCTGGTTACTCATGATCACGAAGAAGAGGATATCGACCTTAATGATATTAAAGTGAGCTAACTTACCCCTGTATTATTTTATCAATGGCGTTGAGCTAGTCCTGCAACTCAGCCCATAACCGAGGGGCCCTTAGTTATGGGCTGAGTTGCGTCAGGTAGACGGCTGGGTAAAAGTGGAGCAGGGTGAACATTCTTGTTGCAAAAATGTGAACCCTTCAGTAGCCTTGTCTCTTTCGGAGACAGGAAATGCTCGTCACTGATTCACTTCTTGCTTACACCCTCGCTGCTACACTGCTTACCCTGACGCCAGGTCTTGATACTGCTCTTATCCTCCGCACGGCGACCGCTGAAGGGGGACGCAAAGCCTTGCATGCCGCGTTAGGCATTGATCTCGGGTGCTTTATCTGGGGGGCGCTGGTGGCCTTTGGTTTAGGTGCGCTACTGGCGGTTTCTGAGTTGGCTTATACCTTGTTGAAATGGTGCGGAGCAGGATACCTTTGTTGGCTGGGCATTCAGTTGCTCCTGCGCCCACGCCAGCAATTTAACACCCACCCGGCCGAATCAGATTCCACGAGTAACTGGTTCCTGCGTGGGATGTTGGGGAATGTGCTTAACCCCAAAATGGGCGTCTTCTACGTTTCGTTTTTGCCCCAGTTTATCCCCGCCGGGCATTCACCCATCAGCTGGACCTTTCTCCTGGTCACCATCCATGTATTGATAGGGACGCTGTGGTCGTTAACGCTGATTACCGCCACTCGCTATGCCGCAGGCATCCTGAAAAAACCAGCCGTGGTGAAATGGATGGACCGGACAACCGGCTGCCTGTTTCTGCTATTTGCCGCGAAGCTGGCCATGAGCCGCCGGTAGTCACGCAGGGGCGTATGCCCCTGTATCAGTTGTTTTTATCACCTTTGCTATCATTGAGTTATATATTTATAAAGCCACCTTGCCAGGCGCAATTTTTGGTCAGTTTATTGAGCAGGAGCATTAGCTCATAATCGTTGCGTAAGTTAAATTTTCTCATGACCATATATTTATGCGCATAGACCGTTTTCTCACTAATCATGAGTTCGTCTGCAATTTGCTGGACCGACATCCCCTCATATAAACAGGTCATGATGCGGATCTGCTGTGGAGACAGCCTGGTGGGCTGGCAATCACAACAGGACATGGATAACTGTCGCGTATTTGTCTGCTGCAGCCGGAGCCAGGCACCGTGCAATGCTGTACGTAACCGCGTGACGGAATCCCGACGAGAAATAAAGATAATATCCTGAAAACAAGAAGGTAAAGCCGTAACACGCGTATCATCATCAACAACGCCAATCACAATCCCTTTTTTTCGCTCCTGCAGTTCAGGACAGCAAATAAAACACTCTCCTGGACATAATGCCAGCACAATGACGTCCGCTACCTTCACACTTTCCGACGTAAAGTTAAAATTGAAATCAACTTTGGTATTGTGTTGGGAAAAGAAATCACTAAATAAAAAGGTCAGTCCACGCTGAAAGAGGGTATCCGGCTCTTTTATTACAATATTAACCATTTACCATACCGAAACATAATAGCTCTCCTGAATGTGGGTAATAGATGCAGTATGTACTATCACCCGGTTAGTTCCCTGAAGAGGAAAACGACTAGCGCGCATTAGATCCTCTATAGCCAGCGGCCAGTCAGTTGTACTGCATTGTCAAAACGACGACAGCGCGAATGGAACCTGGTGTCGGTCTTCCTGCCACAGAAGTGACCATCGCTTTCATCGGAATCGTCGCCGTTCTGTCTGCGGCAATATTTTGCGTGATGCTGGATCCGCTGCCCATTAACACACCCGTAGTGGCATCAGACATAGCAATCGCCACGCGGGTAGCCGTGCCGCTGTTTTGGTAATAATTCATGCCCGCTTCCGGGTCAGGCGTTCCGCTAAAACGGGTCGTCACACTCAGCGTACCCGGCGGACAGCGGGTAAATAGCAGGTTAAAAGAAACCGGATCGGACGAAGATCCAGGTGTGAACATATTTGTTGCCTGGATATTACCAAGATCGATATTCATATTTGAATTTCCACCGTTAAAAACGCAGGGTGCTGCGATAATACGGCCTGTGACTTTAATATCGACATTGTCTGCCGACAGCGCAGGTAATGCTGTTGCACATGCCATCAGCAAGACTAGTATATTCATTTTCATTTAACAGCCCTTATTGATAGGTAAGGCTCAGCGTTGCGGATGCGTTTGCGATGCCGGTGGTTACCGTTGTATTGGTCTGATAATAGCGTGCTGTTAACGGGAACATCTCCTGGCCACCCGTGGTTCTCTTCAAAACCAGATTATTGCCAAGGGTGAGGGGAGTATTGTTATAAACCAGCTGCACGCCAACCCCACGGGCGACGCCTGCGCTGCCCTGACCGGTTAATGCCAGCACGGTATTATCGCTGACGTCGGGATTTTGTGGCCCGGTGAGCATGACGTTAATATTGGCTCCGGCATCGCAGTCCAGAATGAGATTCTGCGTCTTCTGCGCATTAGCGGGCGTTGTGCCTACCGCAGAGGCGAATTCACTAACCAAGACGTCCCCCAGTTCAAATAAAATATTCGATGTTTTTACCGCACATGCCACCTGGGTAATAGATCCGGCCCCCGCATTTACAGGTATCTCAGGAGCTTGTTCTCCGCCGAGATATTGCATTGTGAAAGCGACAAACGATGCAAGTTGCCCCGTCACTGAGCCGGATGTAATATCACCAATCTTCCAGAATTGTATAATCGGCTGATAGTCATCGCTAACTAACTCTCCAGGGTTTGATGACCAACTGGACAATGAATCGTTACCGCGGTTAATATAATCGGTGCCGCTATAAGTCGAAACGCCTGCTCTGGAATTCAAATAAAATCCGAAAGAAATACCTACCCCAGACACATTGGTTTTATAAACGCGCCGCGCCCCGTACGTCGCGACATAGGGTAAAACCCCGCTTTTCATCCCTGAGCTTGACCCTTCATTGCCGGTTGTAATGCAGGAATAAGCATGTGCTAAGGAGCCATATATCTCATTGCTGATTGCTTGCCCAACGGGGACATCGCGCTGAACGATAATATTGCCATAATCCACAGTATAGGGAGAGCCGATGAAATTATAGTTACAGCAGATGCCACTCAAGGGAAACAACAAAGCCAGCATTAATAATGCAGATCGGAAAAGTCGCATATCTATGCACCTGATTTAAAAATTCAGTTCAACGTTAACGGCAAGCAGCAGTATCGATAATCACATCGTTATTCAGCTTCGCCATATTAATCGAATAATGCACCCTGCAGGTGTTTGCGGATTGATTTCCCCATTTCACGGTCAGGTTGACCTGGGGATCCAGGCCCGTCAAATACACCTGACCGCTTTCGCCAACGATAAAGCTGCTGTGTTCTGCGCCTTCAATGCTGGCAATTGCACCAAATGGAACCGACTGGCCGTTTTGCTGGGTCAAGCTCATCAACATGCGAACGCCTACGCTTGCCAGATAGTTCGCCCTGACAATCGCGCCACGCGTCGGGACCACGGTTTTGACCGTTTGTTCTAACTCAACGTTAGCCGGCAATGTTTCAGTGATTAATGACACATCATTTTTGCGATAAGGCATTAAGTTAGAGGCAAGCGTGTATCCGCGATAATCGGTTGTCGCGCCGGTCATATTCTGGATTCCTACACCGGCAGCCCCGGGGGCAGCAATCAGCACGTTGGTTTCACCCAGTGGCTGAGAGAACGTCACGCCATTGGCATGCGCAACCACGCCTCCCTGAATCCCATAATTCAGACGGTCGGTATTTTTGTCATAGCTGTACCCGGCCGTCAGTTCGCCATAGGTGCCTCGATAATCACCATTTATATTGCCGGTATAGGCCACGTCGTGAGTGCCGTAACCCTGTTGAATATTCCAGTTAAGCGCATTATTCGGCATCGCAACGCCATTCAACCCAACACTGTGTGTCGTACCGTTATGCTTGCTGGCATTCATGCCATAGTTTGCCCATGTCTGCGGCAAGAGTTTTTCCAGCGGGATGCTGATATTTAGTGCCAGCATCTGGTTTTTACCGTCGCTCTGGTGAGCGCTGTACGATCCCGTACTACCATTCCTGCTCAGGGTCCATGTCAGACCGTAACTGATACTGTGCCAGTAGTTGTTATACCCAACGCTCCAGGATTCCATCGCCTTACCTGAATTCCAGTAATCTTCATGCGAGGCGTTCAGCATCAACGATCCCAGATTATCTCCCAACCCCTGGCTCAACGTCAGCTCCGCACGGTTTCGGCGTCTATCCTGGAGCGCATTACTGTCACCATAAGAATCAAGGACCTCCTGCATGCCATAGTAGCCGCTGGTCGAATAGCGGTAGCCGGCAATCGCAAAGTTAGTGCCTGTTGAAGCAAAGTTTTTACTGTATCGAGCCCGCCAGGATTGACCGTTGGATTTCGGCATATTGTACGGCGTGGACCAGCCCTGGGTGATGTCGCTGGAGATAGCGCCAAAGCCACCCATGTTTTTACCCACGCCCGCGGCAAGCGACTGATATTTAGTCGACTCCTGCAATCCACCGTAAAACGTGAACCCGTAGGGCAAGCCGAGAATAACGCTCATCTGGCCAAAGGGTGTCTTATCCACGCTGCCGTTGTACGAACGATATTGGCCGCCCGTTAACGCATATTTTATTCGGCCTTCACGCTGTAATACGGGAAGTGAGGCAAATGGCACGCTAAAGTGCTGCTCACTACCATCAGCCTCTTTAATCGTGACATCAAGATCGCCGGCGCCGCCGGTAGGATACATGTCCGTAATTTCAAACGCGCCCGGCGCCACAAAGCTCTGGTAAATCTGATAGCCATTCTGGCGGATGATCACCTGGGCATTGGTCCGGGCGATACCACGCACCACAGGGGCATAGCCCTTAAGGGAGTCTGGCAGCATGTCATCATCGGAAGCAAGTTGTCCTCCCCGGAAAGGCATACTGTCGAAAACATCTGCCGGGGCAGAACTGTCACCCAGTGTGAGCTGCGACTTTAACGGGATTATCGTACGTTGTGCATAGGTATAAACCGTGTCCCAGGCATCGTGGCCCTGTGAATCTCGCGACCAGGTGGTGTAATTTCTTAACCTCCAGGGGCCGATGTTTACTCCCGGACGCAGGTTGGCATACTGGCTATCACTGTTGCTGCTGTTGTTATTTTTGGCCCAGTTATTCGCCCCACTCAGACTGTAGTTAAGCAGGGCGGCGTTAATCCCTTCATCCCAGCGATCCGGTGGCACCGATCCACGAGCTTGCGCTGAGATTGCCGCTTGCGGAATGCTCAATACCAGACGCTGCATGGCAAACTGGAAATCTGTACTGGCCTGAGGAATGGCGGACAGGTTCGCACAGGAGGTTTCTCCCTTTAACGCAGGAAAAAGTCCAGTCTTGACTCCCCAGCTTGCTAATTGCTCAATGGATAAACAGGGGACTAATTTTTCATCACCGCCAGGTTCTTTCAGCAAAACAAACATGATATCGCGAGTATCGACTAACTGATCGTCCAGGACGACATCAACATGATAATTCCCGGGGGCTTGCGCACCAGATTCAAAACCTGAAAGATCGACTCTTTCTGTCCCTGGATTATCCAGTTCAACCAGCTCTGGGTTAAAAAAATCGCGACTATAGCTATTTTGTGTATTACCGAAGAGCGCGATGGTTATCAACAATGCCAACCGTGGAGATCGTACTTTTATATAATCCATTGCCATCATCATAAATCCCACTCAGTGTCTTTTCGCCAGCCTACAGACTGGCTTTGTGTTCTGCCCCGGGACTGCCATAGTCATTGATAATTTTGAATGTCACTGGCCCGCCCGTTACGCCGGAGGGTAAATCAAACATCGCCGTACTGCCGGGTAATACATAACTGACATCAGGCACTCTTTTACCTGCAAGCGAGATTTCATTAAAATTCATGACATGCTGAGTCGGATTGTTTACCTGTATTTTATTCCCTACGCGTTGCCAGCGTAATTTATCGGCCTGTTCTTCAGGGGAGGCGCCTTTCATCGTCGCCGGCCGGTAGATGAGTTTAATTCGGGTTTTAATGGCAATTTGCAGCGTATTGTCAACTTGAGATGCGGAGGGTATAGCTTTTATATTAAGCCAAAACAGACTCTCTTTATCCTGAGGTAATGCGCCGGTGGCAACAATGCGCTCGACGTTTTGTTGCCCATTATTCAGTCGATATAACGGCGGGGTAATAATAAAAGGTGCCTTCCCGACCCCATCACCCGGCGTTTCAATCCATGACTGGATAAGATAGGGGGTGTTATCCGGGTTGTTTATGCTAATAGAAGCTTCTTTTTTATTACCATCAAAAATAACGCGCGTGCCACCAATAACGACACCCGCCTGAGCAAAAGATAAGCCAATACTCATTATCGTGGTGGTGAGCAAGATACTGCGAAGAACATTCATTTTAGACCTCTAAAACATGGGGCCGTATCGACCCCATCAGGTTTTCTGAACAGAAAATCAGTTATATACAATGGAGAAGTTAGCAACGGAGTTGGCCGTACCCGGCGTTACTGATGCCGTGGTGGAGATATATTGCGCATAGAATTTCAGCGTATTGTCCTGGGTGCTGCTAAGCACGTAGTTATAGCTGTTCTCACCGTGCAAAGGCAGATCGACTTTATCGGCAGTCATCAGGTTAATCGCCACCCCTGACGCCGCACTGGAGGCTGAGGTATCAATAGCTAGCAGGTTAGGGTTGGTCAGATCGGGGGTGCCATCAAAGCGTACTTTTGTTGAAGTCACCGTGGTTGGACAGTTTTTAAGCACAATATTAAAATCTTTTGCAGCCGCTTTTGTGCCACTGTTCGGAAATTCACTTTTATAAAAATTACCGAGGTTAACCTGCTGGTTTTGCGATGCCACATCGACTTCACAGGCAGTATCCAGAATGTTCCCAACGAAATTTACGGTGCCAGCGGCAGCAAAAGCGTGAGATGTTGACAGCGCTGCAGTTGCGGTCAATGCAACTAAAATAAGACTTTTTTTCATTACTCTGTTTCCTTATTAACTTTGTATACCACTCGTATTCAGGCAATAGGGTGCCGAGGAGCGTATACACTCTTTATATACCGGTGCCTTTATTTTACTGTGCAGCATGGCAGCCATAATTCATTACGGTAAAACCCTGAGCTGTTCTGCTGACTGGCTAAAATTTATCTAATCATTTTCTTAAACTCAATTATTTTCTGGGTCTACCTGTAGACTTTCATTTAACGAATATTCAACATTTATTGCTTGTTTATTGGCATTGTTAATGCTCAGTCTATTTTTAGACCGACACCTCATGGATTAAAAAATCAATAACTTAGAGAGCGTCTTTGAGCGGGTCTACTTTTAGACTGCAACTCAATATTCCGTGGATTCTTAATTTTTAAGATAATTCTTCAGGACGATACAAAAAGCGATCACAGTTGAGGAATTGAGGCTGCTTATGAACACGCGCTTAACCCCCCCGGAAAACCATGACAAATCACTTGCTCTGGAATTAAAACCATTCCGGCACATTGAGGCATTGATAAAACATGTGTTGCCAGCAACAGAAAGAGTCGTGATCGGCAGAGGTGACGTCGTGCATTATTATAAAGATGATATCCGGCAGTGCTTTTTGCTATTGCAAGGTAGCGTTGCGCTGCACCGTCGCGGCGATGGCATTGTTTTAAATTCTGAATCAGCACCGTTTATTCTGGGCGTCAGTAGTCAGTTTTCCTCAGAGCATCTTTATGTGAGAGCGCTGGAGACGTCAGAGATCGCCCGTGTGCCACTGGATTGTTTTAATCACATCGTGGCACAACTGGATCTGTGGGAGCATTTTTCGAAACTCCTCATTTACACGGCCTCCCGGGTGTATGAGCATTGCGCACAAATCTCGCAGATGTCAGCTTATGACATCATCCGCTTTCAGCTTGTTGAACTCATGCAAGAGCCGGATGCGATACGGCAAAAAATTACGGCTGCAGCCTATATTAAGAGCCGAACCTATCTTTCACGGAGCGGGATTATGCGAATTCTGGCCGAGCTACGAACCGGGAAGTACATCACCATGGAACGGGGTATACTGCTTGATATCAACCATTTGCCTCGAAAATACTGACGATGAGGATACCCGCGACTGGAAGCCACGCTATAATCAGACAGGTCAATATTAAGGTTATCGGTTATGTCCTCTTCAGAAAGACCTCACAAAGGTTCACCCTACGCGCAAGAGCTGATTACTCACTTACAGCCGTATTGCACACCACGTAAAACCGAAAGAGGGGAGCAACTGGATTTCAAGGTGAACGGCCAGGGGGTGTGTTACCTGATCCTCGAGGGAACCGTAGCGGTTTATCGCCGAAACGATAATATGATGCTGTCCACTGCACGCAGTCCCGCCGTGTTTGGTCTTGCCAATCTGACGGATATTTACTTCGATGACTATATCAAAACCATAAACCCCTGCCTGATTGGCGAGATCTCCACCGCTCGTGTTAATGACATTATTAAAGAAAAATCGTTATGGGGACTGCTCTCAAAGCAACTGATGTTTGTGTATGGCCGACTTTACAACAACGTGATGCCGCAGGGCGCTCCGACGGCGTACGAAATGATCCGCCAGCAGTTGCTCAATCTCATAGAAGAAGATGAGAGTTATCGCGCGGCAGTCACAGCAGAACTCTACATCCGCGAGAAAACCCATCTGTCTCGCAGCGGTGTCATGCGTATTCTTGCGGATTTAAAAACGGGTGGTTTTATCGAAATGGAGGAGGGAAGACTCATCAAAATCCATAAGCTTCCCGCCAGGTACTAAATAACGCCCCTCATTTCAATTTAGCGACCACACCTGGGTTTTAAATGTCCAGGGCAGGGCGCGCCCTGTTCTACTGAGTGCTGTAACGATCGGGCTCAAACGTACGTTTAGCCAGTTTCTTTTGCAAAACGATGACAATAATTGGGGTTCCTGATGCGGTAATTGCACATACCGCCAACAGCGTATCCATATTTTGTAGCGCCATGCGATGGTCGGGTAACAAAAAAGCAGACAGGAAAAATGCGGCAGTTGTCATCAGATACATCATGGATGTCTGTAATGAAGAGAATCCCGCTCGTTGCTTGTTATCAGGAAACTGAATCGTCACCGCCGACGATGACACCAGACGACTGTAAGCTGCGCCGAGAAATAACGTAATAAATAGCGCTGGATGCGGATAGCCCATCACGGGTATCAGTAAGCTCAGGATAAAAACGAGGGTCGACCCGGTCGCCAAACTCAAAGCAGAAACACGAGAGGTTAATGCGCCTGTCATTCTGGTAGACAGATACCCCGCCAGGCCCCCGCCGAAGAACAACCAGGGCAGCAGACCTTGAGAAGCCCCCAACAGCTGCGTCATTAATGGCGCCAGGACAGGAATGATCAGCATTGGACTAAACTGTACCAGCGCATTACCGGAAGCAAACAGTAAAGTATCTACATCGAGGGGCAGCGCGTGGGACGTGTCGAAAGTGACGGGATCCTGAGGGATGATGGAGACGATCAGTGGCAATGCCAACCAACACAGTGTACAAATTAACCACAACGCGACATGCCAACCGTAATGAGTACACAAAAATAGTACAGCGGGCATCCCCACGATGCTGACCATCGAAAATGACGCAATCACCGTCGCCAACATTTTTCCGCGCAAGTCAGCCGGTGTGTGGTTTATCAAAATAGTGATCCCCACAGCCATTGTCGTACCGCCAACCAGTCCTGCGAAGAAGCGCAATGTAAGAAGAAGAGGAAAACTGGTAGTGAATGTCGTCAACAGTGTCGCCATGGCTAGCAGTACCATATTAGCGATTAAAAAATGCTTCTTATTGCAACGATCAATCCAGTAAAAGGCGATAATTCCCGACAGGACGGCTCCAGATGTGTACATACCGGATACATAGCCTGAGAAGGTGACTGGAACAGCGAAATCTGCAGCCATAAATGTAAAAACAGGGCTGAACATCATATATTCCAGCGCATTAGTAAACTGGACCAAAGCGATTACCATAGCAATCCGAATGAGCGTCTTTTGATTAAATGTTGTGGTGACCAGTGGCATAGCAAGCGACCTGTGGATGAAAGATATCCTAGCTTAACTGCTATCAAACTTGTCGATTAGATGGTAAAAATGGCACTCATTATTATCATATGTGGGATAGTTGATGCGGCCAGTTCTTGACTTTAATGCGCTGAAAATCTTCATTGCTGTGGTGGAAAGAGACAGTTTTGTCGGGGCATCGAAAGCCCTGGAAATGCCGACATCAAATGTGAGCCGTTGCATTTCTCAGTTAGAAGACAAACTGAACCTTCAGCTCATTGAGCGCAGTACCCGACATATGAAGCTCACACAGGCTGGGCATCTACTCTATACCCGGGCGAAGCCATTACTGGAAGCACTTGAGCAAACTGAAACCGAATTAACGTTGCGACAAATGCAATTCAAGGGGCCATTACGTATCTGTATTCCCAATGAAATCGGTCCTGTATTGCTGGGCTCTGTTGTTGCTGATTTCGCCTGTCAGCATCCGGATCTGGAGATAAGTTGCGTCACAAATTTGTCGGGTTATGAATCCCTGCGAGATGATCTGGATTTAGCTGTCATTGTTAGCCGTGGTCAGATGGATGACAGTGACTACATCGCCCGTCATCTGGTGACGATCCCTTGCACCATCGTTGCGGCCCCCTCCGTCATCCAGCGTTATGGCACGCCTTCTCGAATACAGCAATTTGAAGAGTTACCCTGTATTACAACGGTGAATGCGCTTAAAGGCGCTCCCTGGCAGTTTGTGAATAAAAAGGGCGGATTCGAGACGATCAAGGTTAACGGTCGTTATCGGGTCAACAGCGGAGAGATGGCAGGGCGAGCGGCCATCTCAGGTGTCGGTTTTGCCATCCTGTCGAAACAAGCCTGCCAACCCTATATTGATGATGGGCGGTTAATCGAGATTGAATTTGAACAATCGGCAGCCCCCTTGCAATTGTTCGCTCTGTATTCAGATCGGCGTTACTTGCCGGCAAAAACAAGAGCGCTTATTGATTTCATGCATCAGAGATTGAGTCATTAACAAGAGGCCATCTTCAGCGCGCCAGGGCAGCGCTGTTTTATTCAGCCGGCCGGCTCAAGCAACAAATCTCTGATATAGCCCTCCAGCAGGGAGGCACAAATTCGCGTTTCATACGACATCATCCCAGCTGGTGGATGGAGCAACCAGGCACTAAATGGCGGGATCGGATAGTGGCTTAAGAGGGGGATGAGCGCGCCGTCTGCCATTTCTTTTCTGCAAACCGGACTTTGCAAAACACCAATGGCATGTCCCGCTAATAACCAGGAGAGGACACTCCGCCAGTGCGTGGACTGAAATTGAATATTGACGGGAACATTAATGAGTTGATCTTCGGAAGCGACCAATTGAATGCGATTACTGGCGAATACACCGGAAACAGCAGCAAATGGATAATCCGTCAGAGCATCCGGCGTGTCAGGATGACCCATTTTCGCCAGCAGAGCCGGAGAGGCCAGTAACACTCTGCGCACGGTGCCAAGCGGGCGTGCGACAAAAAAACCTTCGGAGACATCACCTAATCTCAGTGATAAATCGACCCCCTCGGTGACGGGATCGATGACGCGGTCGTTAAAAATGACATCGACCTGCAGCGCCGGATGCTCGTTCTGAAGCTGCAACAATGCAGGCATCAGCAAGCTTTCTCCGGCGGAATAGGGCGCGGCAATACGGATTTTGCCTTGCAGCCCCTGATTTTCCTCATTCACAGAAAGAGCATGCTCTGCCGCCTGAACGGCCGTTTTGCTTCGCTCATAAAACACGTTACCGCTTTGCGTTAGAGACATGTTACGCGTGTTGCGCCTAAGCAAACGTGTCCCAAGATGAGCTTCCAGTTTTTCTATTCTTTCACTCACGGCGGGCTGGCCAATACCGAGATCGCGGGCTGCAGCCGACATGCTGCCCCGTTCAACCACCCTGATAAATATGCGCATTGCTGAGAAGAGATCCATTCACCAATTATATTGGCTTTACCGATAAATGTAAGTGGGGACAGGTATCTACTGCTTTACTGCGAAATGATGAAAAATCCAGACTCAAGGCCTGAGTCAGGCTAAATTTCAATCTATTTAATTGATTTATTGGTGGAAAATAATGATGCCAGAGATAAAGCTTTTCATGTTCCAGTCAGGAACACAGCATTGTCGATATCAGCATATCCGGATGAATCAGGGCGTGGGAGAGCATTATGAGATCCCTGTCCCCTGGTTTCTGCTGACCCATCCGGATGGGTTTACGCTGATTGACGGCGGTCTGGCTGTCGAAGGATTGAAAGATCCCAGCGGTTATTGGGGAAGTGCTGTAGAGCAGTTTAAACCGGTGATGTCAGAAGAACAGGGTTGCGTGGAACAACTTAAGAGGATTGGCATTGCTCCTGAGGATATCCGCTATGTGGTCCTGTCCCATTTGCACTCTGATCATACGGGAGCAATTGGTCGCTTCCCCCATGCTACGCATGTTGTCCAGAGGCAAGAGTATGAATATGCCTTTGCCCCTGACTGGTTTACTTCGGGAGCCTATTGCCGACGCGATTTCGATCGTCCCCAACTTAACTGGCTATTACTGAACGGGTTGTCCGATGATCACTATGACCTTTACGGTGATGGCACGTTACAATGTATTTTCACCCCAGGGCATTCACCGGGCCATCAATCTTTTCTTATCCGCTTACCGGGTGGTACAAATTTTACGCTAGCGATTGATGCGGCTTATACCTTAGATCATTACCATGAGAAGGCTCTCCCGGGGCTAATGACGTCTGCTACTGATGTCGCTCAGTCTGTGCGAAAGCTGCGTCAGCTTACCGAGCGATATCATGCGGTATTCATACCCGGCCACGATCCTGAAGAATGGAAAAAAAACAGGCTTGCGCCAGCCTGTTACTATTGAATCATTCCTCGCTGATCGCCAAAAAGCGTCTGTTAAGCAGGGCTGTCAGCTTATCTTGTTCGAAATGGCCCTGGTGATGGCCGGGGCCATTTCTGCGGGCAAGCTCAGGGCTTCACGTCCAGCACGACATGACTGAAGGTTTGATAGGTTTTTTCGTCCGGCGCGGGCGGGATGTTGGCTTTTTTCAGCGCGGACATCACCTGCGCGCAGAATGGCCGATCGCCGCTCTCGACCGTTGGATCCTGCACCGTCCCGTCACGCTGCAGCATAAAGCGCACCGAGCATTTTTGCCCTTGCCAGGAGGCCGGCTGGTCTATGTTAGCGAAGATAGCCGCCTGGATCCGCGCCAGATAGCGTGAGGCATTGGCCTGGGGTGAAGTATCGGAACCCGTTTGATAATCGCGAAGTATCTTATCCACTTCAGCCGATATTTTAGCGTCTTCGGCGCTGCCCGGCGCAGAAGCACGACCCGAGCAGGCGGAAAGGAGTAAAGAGAGGGTGCAAACGAGCACAGCGTTGGTTTTCACGGACATGCTAAGCCTCCTTGCTGGTGGTGATACCGTCGTGTACGAGGCGGTTATCCTCTGTTATTCCGCGATATTATTCAAACGCTGAATTGCATGGCACGCGCTTTCAGTGACAGTGTCACTCATTTTTTACTTTCGTCGCGGGCGGTGATGCCATCCAGTCGCGAATGATGTCACCGTATAGCTGTTCGGCCTCCGCCAGTCGGCTGAGCAGGCAGTACTCGTCGGTTTGATGCGCCATCGACGGCTCGCCGGGGCCGAGAATAATACAGGGCGGATCGCCCAATGCAGGCAGCAGCAGCGAGGCGTCGGTAAAGTAGGGCACCACGCGCGGCGCAATCGGCTCAGCGTGCAGCGGCTGACAGCGTTGATAAACCTGCTTAATCCACGCATGATCCTCCCGGCTGAGGACGGCGGGCAGGTCGACCAGCGTGGAGACGGTGACGCTTTCGCCAAGCAGCGTCGTCAAGCGCTCCCGGATAGTGGCGTGCTGTAAATTGGGCGCGCTGCGGATATCGACATCAAAACGCGTGCGGTCCGGTACGGAATTAATATTGAGTCCGCCTTCTATGCGTCCGACGTTGAGGGTGGGTTGCTTCATTAGCGGATGCGGCGCGCCTGGCGAAAAATGCTGAATCTTACCCAACGCATCCGCCGCAAGATAAATAGCATTGATCCCCAGCTCCGGCATCGCGCCGTGGGCGGTTTTCCCCCGCGTTTCGCAGCGCAGCCAGAGCGCGCCTTTATGGCCGATAACCGGATAGTTGGCGGTGGGTTCACCGACGATCAGCGCGCCCACCTCCGGCAACGTTGCGGAGGCGATCAGCGCCCGCGCGCCGTCGCAGCCGGTCTCTTCTCCGCCGGTTATCAGCAATACCGCGCCGCGTCCGGCGAGGATCGCTTCCCGCTGATGAACGCAGGCGACGGCAAACGCCGCTATCGCCGCTTTCATATCGCTGGATCCGCGGCCATAAAGACGCCCGTCTTCCATCTGCGAGCCGAAAGGATCGTACTGCCAGCGGGCATTTCCCAGCGGGACGGTATCCAGATGTCCGGTAAAGGCCAGCGGTTTACCGCTCTTCGCCCCGGGCAGGCTGGCGATAAGATTGCAGCGTCCTTCGCCGAACGACGACAGCGAAACCTCAAAACCGCTATCGTCAAGCCAGTCGGCGAAGAACCGCATGCAGTCGGCTTCGCTGCCCGGCGGGTTGATGGTGTTAAAGCCCAGCAGCTGCCGGGCGAGCTCAAGGGTCGCGGTCATCAGCGGCGTTCCGTCAGCCAGTCGAGGCAGTTAATCCACAGCTGGCGATAGCCGGGCCATTTGGCAAACTCTTCCGGCAGCCAGTGCGCCGACATGTCGCTGGTCCACACCAGCGAGCGACCCTGCTGATATTCGCGAACAGCCAACAGCGGATGACCGGTACCGGCCACGGTCGCCAGCAGTTTGCCTTCCGGGTGCATTTCAACTTCGTTATAGCCCAGCAGCCACGGCCATTCGCCCGGAATATCGTTAAACAGGGGGTGAGACTCCGTCACTTCGGCATAGCAGCCTTCCGGGGTTTCAATGCGATCGTCCCAGGCCAGGCAGCGTACCGGCAGCACTTTCTCCACCTCGGTATGGCGGTAGCGCGCGCCGCCGTTGATTCCCTGGAAGCTGTAATAGCCGCCGATCATCATCAGCGCCCCCCCGCCGGCCACGTAATCATGCAGGAGCGTTAAACGGTTGGCGGTTCGGCGGCTCTTCAGCCAGGTGTCCGGATGCAGCAGCAGCGTATTGGCGCCAATGTCCGAGAGAATAATCGCATCCCACTCCTGCAGCGCTTCCAGCGTCAGCGGAAAGTCGGTCGCCGCCGCGTGGGCGGGCATATAGGTAATGGCATAGGGACTTTCGGCGAGCGCGGCCAGAAAGTCCGTTGCGCCGGTGTGCCAGGTGGCGGTGGCAAACTGGTCGAAGCCTTTAACGTGCGTTGACGTGCTGGTCCAGGACTCACCGACCAGTAAGATTTTTTTCTGCATGATGACGTTTCCTTTTATCCGCCAAAGACCCGCTGGGGGTTTCCAATCATTAAGGTTTCAAGTTGTTCGCCGCTGACGCCGTGGCGCCGCAGACGGGGAACAAAATGCTTGAGTATGTAGCCATAACCGTGGCCGCCGTAGCGGGTGAGCATGGTTTTCAGGAAGACGTCCTGCGACAGCAGAATTTGCTGGATGTAGCCGTCGTCAATCAGCTCGCGGATCGCGCGGGCGTTCTCCTCGTCGGAGGGCGACTGCGCCGACTCGTCGGCGTAGTAATAGCTCATGCCAATCATGTCGTATTCGAGAAACGCCCCGCGCTGCGCCAGTTCGCGCTGGTAGCGCTTATCGGCAAAGCTGGGATTCATATGGCACAGCACGGTATGGCGTAAATCGGCGCCTTCCTGCTCGAGAATATCCAGCACCCGATGGCCCAGCCGCTCCCAGCCGGGCAGATGGACCTCGATCGGCACGCCGGTCGCGGCGCTGGCCCGACCCGCAGCGCGCAGGGATTTCTCCTCATCCGGCGTAAAGCGGCTGGAGATACCGATTTCGCCGATGAGCCCGGCGAGCACCTCCGGTTTCTCCTCCGCGCCGCCAAGATCGTAAATCAGCCGTTCGGTCAGCTGTTCGACGCTGCTGATTTTTACCCACTCAGGGTGCGAAGGTTCCAGATAGAGCCCGGTACCCATAATGATGTTCAGACCGGTCAGCCGCGCGATGCGCGCCAGCGCTTTCGGATCGCGGCCAATGCCGATATTGGTCGGGTCGACTACCGTTTCTCCGCCAAGGGCGCGATATTTAGTCAGCTCGTCAATCGCAACGTCGACATCAAACAGCTGACAGTTATCGCGGCTCATCAGCGGGTTGAGCGACAGTTCGCCAAGGTTTTCCATTTTCACCGGCATTTCGGCAAGATGGCGATCGCTGCAGCAGCAGGGCGGCACCCATTTGCCGGAGGCATCCAGCAGAATATGCTCATGCATCAGAGTAACGCCCATTTCGTTAATCGGCAGTGGGCCAAGCACAGTCATTACGTAACCGCTGCTAACGCCAACCGGCAGCGGGGAGGGATGGCGAAAAATTGATCCTTTCATCAGCTATCCTTTTGCCGCGGAGCGCGTCGGGTTGAGAATGCGGGTGTTCAGCCAGATAGCCAGCAGGATAATGGTGCCGGTGGCTATCTGGGTGTAAAACGGCGAAATATGCGACAGGATCAGCCCGTTCTGAATGACCGCAATCGACAGTGCGCCCAGCAGCGTGCCAATAATAGTTCCGAAGCCGCCAAACAGACTGGTGCTGCCTAGCACAACGGCAGCAATGACCTGCAGTTCAAAGCCTTCGCCCTGGTTGGAGGAGCCGCTGCCGAGGCGTGCGGTAATGATCATCCCCGCCAGCGCGGCGGCCATTCCGCTGATGATATAGACCTTCATGGTGACCGCTTTGGTGTTAATGCCGCTGCGCCGCGCGCCTTCGGCGTTAGCGCCGATGGCGGTCACGTAGCGGCCAAAGCGCATATGGTTGAGAACGATATGCCCGATCAGCAGAATCAGAATGCCGAGCAGTGCGGGCATGGGGATCCCGACGACCCACGCGCGTCCGATAAAGGTAAACAGGCTGTCAGCCGGCACCGGAATCGAGTAGCCCTGGGTGACCAGCAGCGCGATGCCGCGAACTACGGCCAGGGTGGCGAGCGTGACGATAAACGCCGGAATGCCCTCATAGGCAATAAAGAAGCCGTTGATGGCACCAACGAATCCGCCTAGCAGCAGGCCGCCGAGGAGTACCACCGGCCACGGCAGACCCCAGCTATTCAGGGCGATAGCGGAGAGCGCGCCGACCAGCGCCAGGGTGGAGCCAACCGACAGATCGATACCGCCGGTGGTAATGACCAGAGTCATTGCCGTCGCGACGATCAGCAGCGGGGCGCTCTGACGGATAATGTTGAGCCAGTTGGTGCCGGTGAGAAAGTTGCTGGTGATCAGCGAAAACACCACGCAGCAGAAGACGAAAAAGAGCGCGATGCTGACTACGCCTGAATGGTTATGCAGCAGGCGGCGCGGCAGCGAATGCTGGATCATGCGTGAGCTGCTTAAATTCATGATACTCATCCTGTTACCTCAATGTGCTGCCGCAGAGCGGGCGGTGAATTTTTCGCCCACAATCAGGTTAACGATATCGCTCAGGCTGGTGTCGGACACCCGTCTGTCGGCGACGTTGGTACCTTCATACATCACCATGATCCGGTCGCAGACCAGGAACAGGTCCTGCAGGCGGTGGGTAATCAGAATCACGCTCACCCCGCGAGCGGAAACGCGGCGAATGAGCTCCAGAACCGCTTCAACTTCCGCGACGGCCAGCGCGGCGGTGGGTTCATCCATAATCAGCACTTTCGGGTCAAAGGCCGCGGCGCGGGCGATGGCTATAGCCTGGCGCTGGCCGCCGGAGAGATTTCGCACCAGCAGCCGGGTATCCGGAATGGAGATCCCGAGCCCTTTAAGCATCTCTCTGGCATCGGCGTGCATTTTGGCCTCGTCGAGAAAGGGGATGCCGAGGACCGATTTCATCGGCTCACGGCCCATAAACAGATTGCCCGCGACATCGACCGTGTCACAGAGCGACAGATCCTGGTAGACCATCTCGATATGGCAACGGCGTGAATCGGCCGGATTCGTAAACTGTTGCTGTTCACCGTCGATACGAATCGTGCCGCTGGAGGGGATCACCGCGCCAGAGAGCACTTTGGTCAAGGTGGATTTCCCCGCGCCGTTATCGCCCACTAAGCCCAGCACTTCGCCCGGGGCCAGCTCAAGGTTGACTCCGCGCAATGAGCGTATCGACCCGTAGGTCTTGGTGATATTGATCATCTCTACCCTTGGCGGGGTAGTTTGTGGCTGCTGCATCTGATAACTCCCATCGCTGTGGCCGGGAAAATGTTCGCCATCCTGCGGGAGAGACTCTATCCGACACGGTTTACAATCTAGTAAACCGGTTTACCTGCGGACCAGAGCACTCGCCAGTGCAGTCAGGACAAACGCTATGTAAGATATTTGTTCGCCAGTAAGAACATTGCAGCATCCGTGCCAGGGCAGTAACCACACAGCAGCCCTGTAACTTAACCTTATGTATTCAATACACTTAATTGAATACAATCCGGTAAACCGGTTTACTGATTATAGTGAATAAATTGTTAATTGATCGTTTTTTGCGCCAAAAGCGGGCGCTTTTGCGCCATTTTGGGACGGGCTTAACAAATCTTGATCGAGTCGCGGCCAATCCATTCAACCGGCAGGCGGGTTTCCGCAGGGATATCCGGATCGTCGTTTAGCAGGCGCATCATGATGTTCACCGCAGTGCGGCCCAGTTCGCGGGCGGGCTGACGGATAGTGGAGATCCGCGGCTGGGTAAAATCGGCATAGTTGGCGTCATCGAAGCCGACTAACGATAGCGCCTCTGGCGCCTGGAGCCCACTGGCGCGCAAGCCGTCGAGCAGACCGAGCACCAGATAGTCGCTGGCAGCGAAGACGGCGGTAGGGCGAACCTGTTGGCTGAACAGGTACCGCAACGCTTGCTGGCCAAACTCGCGCTGGTAGTCGCCATACATCACCCATTCGGGCGGCCAGCTCAGGCCCGCTTGCTCCATCGCGGTGCAAAAGCCCTGATAGCGCTCGCGGACGCTCATCAGCTTGTCCGGGCCACCGACGAAAGCGATATGGCGATGCCCGGCGGCGATCAGTTTTTCGGTGGCGATCCGCCCGCCCTGGACGTTATCGGCAAACACTTTCGGTACCTTACTGCCGGGAATATCTTCATCCAGCAGGACAATCCGTTCGTGACGCTGGACTTCCTTGCGCAGCAGGCCATTATCGGGGCGGTTGGTGGTGAACAGCAGACCGTCGACCTGGCAGGTATCCAGCCAGCGAATGAACTGGCACTCTTTTTCCGGGTTGTTGCGGGTGATACACAGCACCAGGCTGTAGCCGCTGGCAGAAGCGGCCTCTTCGGCTGCGTCGGCCAGTTCGGCAAAGAAGGGGTTGGTAATATCGGGAAGCACCAGGCCAAGCGTTTCGCTGCCGCCTTTGCTAAGACGGCGTGCCAGGCTATTGCCGCGATAGTCCAGTTCGCGAATGGCGGTTTCGATGCGGTCGATGGTGTCCTGCGGCAGCACAATACTGTTGTTCATATAGCGCGACAGGGTCGCCTTCGACAGCCCGGCCAGCTTTGCCACATCGGATAACAATACACGTTTTATACTCATTTCCTGCGCCATTTCTGCCAGAATCGGCTATCTGTAACATAGTTAAGCGCGGTGGATACAGCAATTTCTCTGCGAACAATCACCAAAAATAAATGCTTGACAAATTTTAATCAGCAGAGAATTGTATAGGCAGTTTACCGCATCATCCGGGAAGTCATTCCCAACCCCGTTTAAGTTATTCCAGTCGCGCACCGACACGGACCGGTTGCCGGGATGACATTAAGCAGGTATCCGCCGAACGTTCAATGATTGTTCTGGCGATATAGACGATATTTGCCCGCCAAAAAAAATAATCCCTCTGCGTTCGCATGCGGCGCGGAACTCTGCTGGCTATCAACTATTCCCGACGAGGATACTGATGATGTTATTTCACACCGGAAAACTGCGTTTCCTTGCTGTCGCCACGACCATGCTGGCATCAATGAGTTTTATTTCTGCCGCCAGCGCTGCCGGTCCGACTTATGCGCTGGTACAAATCAACCAACAGGCGCTGTTCTTTAATCTGATGAATAAAGGCGCACAAGATGCGGCCAAAGCCAGTGGCAAGGATTTAGTTATTTTTAACTCTAACGATAATCCCGTGGCGCAAAACGACGCGATAGAAAACTATATTCAGCAAGGCGTTAAAGGCATTCTGGTTGCTGCTATCGACGTTAACGGGATCATGCCAGCGGTTAAAGAAGCCGCCGCCGCAAACATTCCGGTGATTGCGATTGATGCCGTATTACCGGCCGGGCCACAGGCAGCTCAGGTCGGCGTTGATAATATTGAAGGCGGCAGAATTATCGGTCAATACTTCGTGGACTACGTGCAGAAAGAGATGGGCGGCCAGGCGCGACTGGGTATAGTCGGCGCGCTGAATTCGGCCATTCAGAACCAGCGGCAGAAAGGGTTCGAAGAGACGCTGAAAAGCAATCCGAAGATTACTATCGCTAACGTGGTCGACGGGCAGAATGTGCAGGATAAAGCGATGACCGCGGCGGAAAACCTGATCACCGGTAATCCGGATCTGACAGCGATTTATGCCACCGGCGAACCCGCGCTGCTCGGCGCTATCGCCGCCGTAGAAAACCAAGGGCGGCAGAAGGATATTAAAGTCTTTGGCTGGGATCTGACGGCGAAGGCGATTTCCGGTATTGACGGCGGCTACGTCACCGCCGTACTGCAGCAGGACCCGGAAAAGATGGGCGCCGAAGCCCTGAATGCGCTGAACAGCATCACGTCGGGTAAAACCGTGCCGAAAACCATTCTGGTTCCGGCGACGGTGGTAACCAAAGCGAACGTCGATTCATACCGTCCGCTGTTTAAGTAGGTCAGCGCGCCCCGTCCGTGGTTAACAGGGCGGCGAGCTCACGGCTGCCGGGAAACGCGCTGAGCGTCCCCCGGCGGCTAACCGTAATGGCGGCAGCGCGACTGGCGTGCGCCAGCGCCAGCGCATCCGGCGCGACGCCGCGCAGCAGGGCGGAGGCCAACATGACGGCGAGGAACGTGTCGCCCGCGCCGGTAGTATCAAGCGCCTCGGCGGGCACGGCGGGACAAAACTGACGCTGGCCCTCCTGGACCAGCCAGGCGCCTGCGGCGCCCTGGGTAATCACTAAGGTTTTCACCCCGTATGGCTGGAGCAGCTCGGCCTCGGATTCATTGACCACCGCGATGTCGATGAGGGGCCACAGATGGCAAAAGTCAGGATTGACAGGTGAGGGGTTGAATACCGTCGTCATGCCGCGGCTTCTGGCGTACTGGAACAGCGCCCGCGTTTTATCGAGGGAGAAATTGCCCTGCTGTAGCAGAATATCGCCAGCGACGGCATCCGCCATATGCGGAATCATTTCATCCAGGCTGAATGTATCGGCCGCCGCCGTAGTGGTAATGATGGCGTTGTCGCCATCAGCGCTATTTAAAATAATCGAGGTATCGCTATGTTGATTGAAATGGCCGTCGGGTAGTAGCGTCAGTGGTTCATTTTTTATCTGCTGGCGGATCCACGCGCCGTTGCTGTCATTTCCCGTGGCGGCAATTAAACGCGTCTCTATTCCGCAGCGGGATAATATAATCGCCTGGTTCGCGCCTTTACCGCCGATATCCTGCGACACTTTAACGCCGTGAATGGAGGCTCCTTTTTTCGGTATATCCGGAATGGACCAGGTTTCATCTACGGTAATATTACCAGTAACGTAAACACGCATAGTGTTCCCTTAACAGGATGGATAAGATGGTTGCTATCTCAGCAGAAAAAACGAATGCAATACAAGCTATTTTTTCACGAAGCAAGGCTGTTATTGGTGTTATTCATTGCGACCCATTTCCTGGCTCGCCAAAATATCGAGGAAAATCAGTCTCGGATATTGTTGAACGTGCGCTTCGCGATGCTGAAAATTATATTTCAGGCGGTGTTCATGGTCTGATTATTGAAAATCATGGCGATATTCCTTTCTCTAAACCTGAGGATATCGGCCATGAAACCTCAGCGCTGATGGCGGTCATTACCGAGAAAGTTCGTGAACGTTTTGCTGTGCCGCTGGGCATTAACGTTCTGGCTAACGCGGCGATCCCGGCAATGGCGATCGCCCTGGCGGGAGGCGCCGATTTCGTCCGCGTAAACCAGTGGGCCAACGCCTATATCGCCAACGAAGGATTTATAGAAGGGGCGGCCGCTAAGGCGCTGCGCTACCGCAGTATGCTGCGCGCTGAACATATTCGCGTTTTTGCCGATAGCCACGTTAAGCACGGTAGCCATGCCATTGTCGCCGATCGTTCGATTCAGGAACTGACGCGCGATGTCGATTTCTTCGAGGCTGACGCGGTGATCGCCACCGGCCAGCGTACGGGCGATAGCGCCACGATGGCGGAAATTGACGAGATCCGCGCGGCGACGGAACTACCGCTCCTGGTGGGCTCCGGGGTGACACCGGCTAACGTGAAGCAGATCCTCGGGCGGACTCAGGGGGTCATTGTGGCCAGTACAATGAAGGTCGATGGCGTCTGGTGGAACGATGTTGAGCTGGCCCGGGTGAAACATTTTATGTCGGTCGCGCAGGCCGCGCTGGAGGAAGCTTAATGGAAGCGTTTAGCGAACGCCTGCTGCGCGAACATCAACCGGCGTGGCAGGCGATGCAGCAGCACCCGTTTGTGACTGATATCGAACAGGATCGTCTGCCGACAGTCGTCTTCAACCGCTATCTGGTGTTTGAGGGCAACTTTGTCGCGACGGCAATCGCGATTTTTGCCCTCGGGGTCAGCAAAGCGCCGGGTATTCAACAGCAGCGCTGGCTGATTGGCGTGCTGAATGCCCTGGTTGATATACAGATCGCGTGGTTTGACCAGGTGTTGTCAGCGCGGCAGATCGATCCCGCTGAGTACCCGGATGATTTGCCCGGGGTACGGCGCTTTCGCGACGGTATGCTGCGGACCGCCCACGAGGGCAGCTATGAGCAGATTGTGACCCTGATGTTCGGTGCGGAATGGATGTACTATTTCTGGTGCCGACGGGCGAGCGAACATTATCAGAGCGATGCTGATTTACGACGCTGGGTGGAAATGCACGCGGAGGACGAATTTTATCAGCAGGCTCTCTGGCTAAAAAACGAACTCGACCGCTGCGCCATGGCGCTGAGTGAAGACGAAAAGCAGGCGTTATCGGCGCTTTACGGCGAGGTGCTGCAGTGGGAAATTGATTTCCATCACGCGGCGTACGAGGAGTAGCCGCGAGGTGAAGAACAGGAGGCGCCGGAAGCGGCGTCTCCTGAAATATTGCTCAGGTCGTCCGCCTCTTATCCGGGCAATGTCTCTCCAGCCATTGTGCGACGAGGGGCCATAATTTCTCCGCATTCCGGGTACGAAAGAAGCCCATATGACCAATGGATGAAAGTCCGTAATCCGCCCGCCGTATTTCACGGCGTTCTATTTTTGCGTTTTGCGCTGGAGCAAGCAGGCGTGAGATGGCTTCTGTATTAGCCCAGGGGTCGTCATCAAAACCCAACACCAGAATAGGTAAGGTTATCTTTCCTGCCCGCTGACGCGCATCCCACTCCGGGTCGTCATAGAAATATTCAGGCATCGCGCTCCAGCGTCCCCACTGAAGCATCGCCGGAGCCGGTAAATCTTCACCCAGCCCGAGACGTCTGGCTGGCATATACCCAAAGAGCCGGCAAAGTGCCGGCCCCAAAACGCGCAGTAAGCACCATACTCGCAGCTTTTCCTTCGTTTGGCTGATAGTGCTTGTCACGCCTGCGTGTGAGGCAACCATGACGGCGGCTCGCAGGTCGGTGGAGGCGGAAGATAACAGCACGGCATGCCCGCCAATACTGTGCCCAATCGCCAGCAGGGTAAGGCCAGGGGCTCGGGCTTTCGCCCACGCGGTGATGCATCCGACGTCCTGCTCGATCCAGTCGGACATGGTGTTTTTGTTGTGACGGACTCTCCCGGACTTCGAAAGACCAGTGCCCCGGTAATCATAAGTAATGACACTAAACCCCCTTTTATAAAGGTATTCAGCGAATCCTTTATAAAATCCCTGTACAACGGCCGTCGCCGGGTGAACGATCACCAATGCTTTGGCTTTGTGTCTTTGCCAGAGCGTGGCGGCGACAAAGCCGCCCTGGCTTACGGGGATGATGACAGATTCCATGAGTCTCGCCTTGTGTGGTCATACCAGTTTAACCTGGATTTACTGTAGCTGCTGCGGCAGAAATCAGCGAATGTTTTTGAGACGATCTCAGTAAGAAAAACGTCCTGAAAGCATTGGCGACCAGAATCAGGAGCCCTCAGGCGGGGTGCCAACTCCCAGCCTGCCATTTAAGGTCCCATATCCTTTCACAATCACTCAGCCTCTGCGCCAGGTGCCTTGTGTTAGGGGGGATAATGTCCGCTTTAGTTTCGTGTCGCCTTGCCGGAATACAGACTTTCCTGCCATACCATGGCAAATTTCCTGCACTTTGACGCTCATTGATTATACTTTGATGGCAGCTTGTGCTGCCTCAAGCAGTTGTCGCGATGGTGGATATCAAAACCAATATCCCGAACATTGGGTCAACGGGGCCGAGGAACATGTGTTCATGTAACAGTCGTGGAGGTATGGAAAGATGGGATTATTAAATTTTGTGAAAGAAGCGGGCGAGAAAATATGGGACGCCGTCTCCGGCGACAGTAAAGAAGATCGGGCCGATAAGCTGAAAAAACATATCGATGGACTTAATCTGCCTGGCGCCGAAAAGGTCAATATTGATGTTGCGGAAGATGGCACCGCAACGGTCACTGGTGATGTCGCTTCGCAGGAGGATAAGGAAAAAATTCTGGTTGCGGTCGGGAATGTCACTGGCGTAGGCCAGGTCAGTGACGGCGTTAAGGTGACGCAAAGCGGGGCGGAAAGTCGTTTTTACACGGTCAAATCCGGTGACACTCTGAGCGCAATCTCAAAAGCGATGTATGGCTCGGCCAATGATTATCAACGTATTTTTGAAGCCAATAAACCGATGCTGACCCATCCCGACAAAATCTATCCGGGTCAGGTGCTGATTATCCCGGCGAAGTAGGCCACTCAACAGCAACATCAGCGATGGCAGGAATACTTGCTTTATACCGCTGTCGGAAGCCGCCGCGGACATCTATTCTTCTATCAACGACAAAAGAGCCAGCAAGCTGGCTCTTTGTTCCCCCGGGTTCAGGCGCTTACTGTGCGTCAGCCAGTGCCAGTCGGGCCTCTTCCTGCTCGGTGATTTTACGCTGTTGCTCAAGTTCCAGCGCGCCGCGATGAGAGAGGTAGCAGAAGAGTATGCAGCAGACGATCCCGCCCATCAGCAGATAGAACCCGCCGTGCCAGCCCATTTTATCGACCATTACGCCGAACAGGCTGGTGCCTAACGATGCGCCAAAGATATAGCTCATAAATCCGCGCAGACCCACGGCTGAACCGACGGCGAAGCTGGGGACGATTTCCATGGTCTGGACCGAGGCCAGAAACTGCGGGACATAAATAAGGCAGCCCACAATCGCCGCGAATACCGTGACCATCAGTAGCGATTCGCTTTTCCAGTAGCCGATCAGACAGATGAAGATTAGCGTCATACAGATTATGGCTAACGGCATCCGGCGCCCTTTAAACAGCTTGTCGGAGAGCCAGCCGGCCAGCAGAGTAGACGGAATTGCCGCCCACTCAAAAAACAGGAATGCGACGCTCATTTGTTCTTTGGAAAAATGTTTCACCGTCAGCAGGTAAATTGGCAGCCAGCTGATCATGCCGAAACGCACCATATAGACAAACACATCCACAAAGGAGACATACCAGGCGTTTTTGTTACGCAGTACGTAGGTACAGAAGATCTGAAATGCGCTCATGTTCTCCGGCGCTTTCAGGCCGTGTTTGGTCTTCAGCACCACTTTCTCTTCCGGCATCATCTCTGCCAGCGAAGGCAGACCTTCCTCGCGCGGCGAACCCTTACCCAGCACCAGTACGCTAATGGCGAATACCACCGCCACGCAGGCCGGTACAATGTAGCTGGCGCTCTGCCAGTGCTCGGTGCCGAGAATGGCGAATGCGGCGCCGACGATCGGGGCGACAATTCCGCCGCCGACGTTATGGGAAATGTTCCAGAACGCCCCTACGCGGCCACGCTCACGGCGCGGGAACCAGTTCGCAATAGTAATAAAAGAGGGGCCGACCCCCATACCCTGAAACAGGCCGTTCAGGACAACCAGCGCAGCGAAGACCCAGAATGCGGTACTGAATCCTAACCCGACGTTGACGATGGCGCACAGCACCAGGCCACAGGCCATAAAGACTTTCGGGCTGGCTTTATCCGCGAGGCTGCTCATTACGCCTTTACTGATCCCGTAGGCGATGAGCATACAGCTGCTGAGCAAACCGATCTGCGTGGCGCTGAGGTCTAACTGTTCTTTCAGATAGGGCGTGGATAAGGTGAAGTTATTGCGCACGATATAGTACGCCAGGTATCCCAGAAATACGCTTAGCAGCGCCTGCATACGGTATCGACCATAGGTTGCCTGAATTTTCTCAGCAGGAACTTTATTCGCCGACGGGCCTTTTTTTAATAATGATAACATGTCGTCACCTGTATTTATATTGATATGAACATCAGGAGTAATTACCCCGAAGGGTGAAATAAGCGGCTAAAAAATTCAAATCGTCGAAATGAGTCAAAATTGACTCAAAATAATGCAGGGACGGGTTGTTTTTGACGCATCTGGCATGAGCGAGATTTTGCGCAATTAATTTTGCGCTGATTTTATGTCCGGCTTGTGCGGACACTAACAAATTGCCTAATCATTATCTGGTAATCTTTCCCGATATTCCCGGACGCCCGTTTGACTATTTTTCCGCTCGCGGCGATTAATTCACCAGATGTCATAAACGGGTAAGTTTTGTCTCAACGCGGTTTTTACGGTATTTCAATATTTATGAACGGGATCACAAACATATTTCTTCGTGGGGTCAGGATAGGGAGCAAAATGCTCGCGCTGCTGCTGCTGACCGCATGGCTGAGACCCTGTGCGGCGCAAGGCAATGAGCTGGTGATGGCGACGACATTTTCTCCCAGCGCCACCGTGTGGATTATCGATCGCTGGCAGAAAGAGCCGGGGTCGGTGATGATAAGGACGCTCAACCGCACCAGCGCCTCGCTGGAACAGTTGCTTGATACGGCAAATGCCGAAAATGTCGATCTGATCCTTACTTCGTCACCGATGCTGCTGCAGCATCTTCAGGAGCATCAAAAACTGGCGCCGTTCAGCGGTGCGCCGGCAGTCAGCCAACATCTGGTGCCGGAATCCATTCGCTCCACCTCCGTGGCCGTGGCGATCTCCGGGTTCGGTTTGCTGATGAATCGCTCAGCGCTGATGACCCGGCATCTGCCTGCGCCAGCGGACTGGGATGACCTGACCGATCCCCGTTATCAGGGGGCGCTGCTGATGAGCAGTCCGTCGCGTTCGGATACCAACCATCTGATGGTGGAGTCGCTGCTGCAACAAAAAGGCTGGATTAAAGGATGGGAAACGCTGTTGACGACAGCGGGAAACCTCGTGACCATTTCATCCCGTAGCTTTGGGGTGGCAGATAAGATTAAAAGCGGCCTGGGCGTGGCTGGTCCGGTGATTGATAATTACGCCAATCTGCTACTGAACGATCCGCACCTGGCTTTTACCTATTTCCCCCAGTCGGCGGTTTCGCCGACCTATGTCGCAGTGCTTAAAAACAGCCAGCACGCCAGCGAAGCGCGGCGGTTTATTCGCTATCTGTTAAGTCCGGAGGGCCAGACGATCCTCGCCGACGCTAATACCGGGAAGTATCCGGTAACACCGCTGGCGCCAGGCAATCCACGGGCGGCGCAGCAGGCGATGCTGATGAATCAACCGCCATTAAACTATCGATTGATCCTCAAACGTCAGCGTTTGGTTCAGCGGATGTTTGATACGGCGATTAGCTTTCGTCTTGCCCAGCTCAAAGACGCCTGGCGAGCGCTGCATAGCGCGGAGGTCCGTCTTAAGCGTCCGCTGCCCGAGATACGGGCGCTGCTCACCCGTGTCCCGGTGGATCCGGCCAGCAGCGAGGATGAAGCCTGGCTGGCTCAGTTCGACAACAAAAGTTTTGCGGAACAGCAGATGATGGAGTGGCAGCTCTGGTTTCTCAACAACCAGCGGCAGGCGATTACTAAACTGGAAGAACTGAAATGACGGACAGGTCCATGCTGCAACGCCTGCGGCAAATCAGTATCAGTAGCAGTCTGCGCGGGGCATTTCTGACGGGGGCGCTGCTTACGCTGATTGTCAGCAGCGTAAGCCTCTATTCCTGGCATGAACAAAGTTCGCAGATCCGCTATTCGCTGGATGAGTATTTTCCGCGCATCCATGCGGCTTTTCTGATTGAAGGGAATCTCAACCTGGTGGTCGATCAGCTCAATGAATTTCTGCTGGCGCCAAATACCACGGTACGACTGCAGCTGCGCAACCAGATTATCCAGCATCTGGACAAAATAGAACGGCTAAGTCAGGGGTTGTCGCCGGCAGAACGCCAGCAGTTGGGGGTGATATTGCAGGACAGCCGCGCGCTGCTGGCGGAACTGGATCGCGTGCTCTACAACATGTTTCTGGTTCGTGAAAAGGTGGGAGAGCTTGCGGCGCGGATCGACTGGCTGCACGATGATTTCACCACCGAGCTGAATTCGCTGGTGCAGGATTTTACCTGGCAACAGGGAACGCTGCTCGATCAGATTGAAGCCCGACAGGGGGATGCGAGGCAGTATCTGAAACGCGCCCGGGAAGTGCAGAACGAACAGCAGCAGGTCTATACCCTGGCTCGTATTGAAAATCAGATCGTTGACGACCTGCGCGACAGGCTCAATGAACTGAAATCCGGGAATGATGACGGCATGCTGGTGGAGACGCATATCCGCTATCTTGAAAACCTGAAAAAAACGGCGGATGAAAATATCCGTGCGCTGGATGACTGGCCGAGCACCATTACCCTGCGACAAACGATTGATGAGCTGCTGGAAATTGGCATGGTGAAAAATAATATGCCGGATACCATGCGCGACTATGTTAGCGCGCAAAAAGCGCTCGTGGAAGCCAGCCGGTCCAGAGAAGCGACGCTGGGGCGCTTCAGAACGCTGCTGGAAGCCCAGCTTGGCAGCAGTCACCAGCAGATGCAGATGTTTAATCAGCGTATGGCGCAGATTGTCCGGGTCAGCGGCGGGTTAATCCTGGTGGCGACCTTGCTGGCGCTGCTGCTGGCATGGGGGCTAAACCATTATTTTATTCGCTCGCGGCTGGTGAAACGCTTTACCGCGCTGAATCAGGCGGTGGTGCAGATTGGTCTGGGCCGGACCGAGGCGACCATTCCGGTTTACGGGCGCGACGAGCTGGGACGTATTGCCGGTTTGCTTCGTCATACCCTGGGTCAGCTTAATGCGCAAAAACAGCAGCTGGAACAGGAGATTGGCGAGCGAAAAGCGATTGAGGCCGATCTGCGCGCCACGCAGGACGAGCTGATCCAGACCGCTAAACTGGCGGTGGTGGGACAGACGATGACCACCCTGGCGCATGAGATTAATCAGCCGCTGAACGCGCTGTCGATGTATCTTTTTACGGCGGGAAGGGCGATCGAACAAGGACAGGCGGAGCAGGCGCGGACGACGTTAAGCAAAGCAGAAGGGCTGATCAACCGCATTGACGCGATTATCCGCTCCCTGCGCCAGTTTACCCGCCGCGCAGAACTGGAAACGCCGCTGCATCCGGTCGATTTGCGTCAGACGTTTACCGTGGCGTGGGAACTGCTGGCGATGCGTCATAAGCCTCAGCAGGGGACGCTGGTGATACCGGATGACACTGTCTGGATCCAGGGGGACGAAGTGCGCGTCCATCAGGTGCTGGTGAACGTGCTGTCCAATGCCCTCGACGCCTGCCCGCACGCCGCGCAAATCACCGTGAGCTGGCAAATCCAGGGCGGAAGGCTGTGCGTGTTGATTGCCGATAACGGCCCTGGCTGGCCTGCGGCCTTACTCCCTTCGCTGTTAAAGCCGTTCACTACCAGTAAAACCGTGGGGCTCGGAATAGGGCTTTCGATATGTGTTTCGCTGATGACGCAAATGGAAGGGGCGTTGCGCCTGGCGTCGACGTTTACACGCAGTGCCTGCGTGGTGCTGGAATTCAATTTGACGGATGTAAAAGATGTTGAGTAATAACTGTTCGATTCTGCTGATTGACGATGATGCCGATGTGCTGGATGCCTATACGCAGCTGCTTGAGCAAGCGGGGTATCATGTCAGTGCCTGTAATAATCCGTTTGATGCTCGGGAGCAGGTGCCGAAAGACTGGCCAGGCATTGTTTTAAGCGATGTCTGCATGCCCGGCTGCTCCGGTATCGATTTAATGACGTTGTTTCATCAGGATGACGATCTGCTGCCGATTCTGCTTATCACCGGTCACGGCGATGTGCCGATGGCGGTGGAGGCGGTGAAAAAAGGGGCCTGGGATTTCCTGCAAAAGCCGATCGATCCGGGCAAGCTGCTCACGCTGGTGGACGCCGCGCTGCGTCAGAGGCAATCGGTTATCGCCCGTCGCCAGTATTGTCAGCAAAAATTACAGGTTGAGCTTATTGGCCGCAGCCAATGGACGGTTCGGTATCGCCAGCGCCTTCAGCAGCTGGCAGAAACGGATATTGCGGTATGGCTTTACGGCGAGCCGGGAACCGGCCGCATGACCGGCGCGCGTTACCTGCACCAGTTAGGACGGCACGCTGAAGGTCCGTTTATCGCCTGCGAGCTGACTCCGGCTAACGCCCATACGCTTAATGAACTGATCGCCCAGGCCCAGGGCGGGACGCTGGTCTTAAGTCACCCCGAGCATCTGACTCACGAGCAACAGCATCAGCTGGTACAGCTGCAGAGTCATGAGAAGCGGCCTTTTCGCCTGATTGGTATCGGTAGCGCTTCGCTGGTGGAGTTGGCCGCCAGCAGCCAGATAGTGGCGGAACTCTATTACTGCTTCGCGATGACGCAAATTGGCTGCCAGCCTCTGTCAAAGCGACCTGATGATATCGAGCCGCTGTTTCATCACTATTTGCAAAAAACCTGTCAACGGCTGAATCATCCCGTCCCGGAGGTGGATGCTGGTCTGTTGAAGGGGATGATGCGCCGGGTGTGGCCAAATAACGTTCGCGAACTGGCGAACGCCGCCGAGCTGTTTGCAGTAGGGGTATTACCACTCGCAGAAACGGTTAATCCGCTGATGCACATTGGCGAGCCGACGCCGCTGGATCAGCGGGTTGAGGACGTCGAACGGCAGATCATCACCGAAGCGCTGAATATCCACCAGGGACGTATTAATGAGGTGGCGGAGTATCTGCTGATACCGCGTAAAAAACTTTATCTCAGAATGAAGAAGTATGGTCTGAATAAAGAGCACTACAAAGGGGTTTAGGGCATCTTGTCAGACGATGGTTGAAAATTATGAGGACAGATACAGATTATAAATGCCTTCAAGTCAGCAGAGGCGATTTATGTTATTGTGACTGCTTAAATTTCCTTAAAAGGTGTGACTGTTGAACATGCGAATATTGACTGTAGTTGATTATGATGAGATGTGGCCGGCTTTATTTGAGAACGAACGTACTCTGTTGCAGATGACGCTTGGTAAAGTGATATCCCGGATTCATCATATTGGTAGCACCTCGGTGCCTGGATTATCAGCTAAGCCAGTAATAGATATATTAATCGAAGTTGCTAATCTTGAAGAACTGGACAGTTTGAATCAGGCAATGGAGGGTGTAGGATATACTGTGCGTGGTGAAAACGGCATTTTAAATCGTAGGTACTTTACAAAAGGTGGAAGTCAGCGTAGTCATCATATCCATGCGTTTACCACCGGGGATGCTCAAATCATAAAACACCTGGCATTCCGTGATTACCTTATTAAACACAATGACGTAGCCATTCAGTACGCTTTAATGAAAAAAAGCGCGATGTTATTATGTGAAAATGACAGCCACCGATACAGCATTTATAAATCGGATTTCATTCAGAAACATCTTCGTATGGCACTTATTGATGCGGGTCACCTGGGCTAGCCTTCAAATAAACTACAACCCATGTTTTTTTTGTAATTTTTCACAGCGTTACCTCTTGTTTCTCCATTATTAGCAAACAGCACGCCTTGCAGACTCCCTGCGGCTTCCTGCAACTGAGCATTCTGAATAAGCGACGGGGCGATAAAGCCGATAACGCATCGTTCAGTATGGAGGCACTATTTCACAACCCCAGCGGCCTGGCCTCCTGTATGAACTCAATCAGAAGGCGAAGCCCGGTCGGCAATTGCCGGCGGCTTGAATAATAGATATGAAAACCTTCCTCTAGTGGGGACCATTCCGTAAGCACCAGACGGAGCCGTCCATCCTTGACATAGGGTGCAACAAGAGGCTCCGGAAAATACATCAGGCCAGCCCCGCCCAATACGGCCACCAGACCCGTTTCGGCATGATTGACCGTCACTGAGCCTGGCACTGTCATTTGGTATGTTTCGCCGTCTCGCGCAAGTTCCCAGCGATAAACCCGATCGTCACCGAGACGATTGCTGATGCAGCGATGGTGTAATAAATCATCCGGATGTTCAGGCGTTCCGTAGCGTTCCAGGTAATCAGGGGAGGCCGCGATAACCCAGCGAATATCGGCAGATAAACGCCGGGCAACCATGTCCTCCGGGACGGTGCCACCATAGCGGATGCCGGCATCGAAGCCCGCATCAGTCACGTCAACCATACGGTTGCTGGCCACAATATCGATTTCAATATCGGGATAGCGATCCATAAAAGCGGGCATGACCGGCGCAAGCAAAAGATTTGCCGCTTCAACGGCTGCATTGATGCGGATACGTCCGGTAGGGGTATTGCGATACCGGTTAAGCGATTCAAGCGCGCCTTCTATGGTGTCGAAAGGCTGAAGAACAGACTGAACCAGTTCCTCACCAGCTGCCGTAGGGGTGACGCTCTTGGTCGTGCGATTAAGCAGGCGAACCCCGAGCCGGGTTTCCAGCCCCTTCAGGGCATGACTCAGCGCTGATGCACTGACGCCTAGTTCAATTGCCGCACGGCTGAAGCTGCGATGACGTGCAATCGCCATGAAATAAATAAGATCGGCAACATCAGCTCTGCTTATTTGCATACAGAATAGTTTTCCTTATGCGGCGTTAAAACCCGAATGCGTTGATGAAGAAATGATATACACCTTAGACCGATTAGGGCTAATCCGTTGCTGAATTTTTTTCACAAGTCCATTCATGCACGTCCACTCACTGTACACGTTGTGCTTCGTTATTCTTGAAAATCATGCGCTCTGGCTGGTAGGCCAGGGCGGAACACTCATCTAACGGAGCCGTTTATGAACTATACGCATCTTGGCCGCACCGGCCTGAAAGTCAGCCGCCTTTGTCTCGGAACCATGAATTTTGGTGACGTCACCGACGAGAAGACCAGCGCCCGCATTCTGGATGAGGCGCTTGAGGCGGGTATCAATTTCATTGATACAGCAGACGTGTATGGCACTGAACAATCTCCCGATATCCAGCAAGGCTCGGGGCTGTCCGAGGAAATTATTGGTCGCTGGCTTCAGCAGGGTGGCCGCCGTGAACGCATCGTTCTGGCGACAAAAGTCTATCAGCCTATGGGACCGGGCCCGAACGATCGCCGGCTTTCTGCGTATCATATTCGCAAAGCCTGCGAGGACAGTTTGCGACGGCTTAAGACCGACCATATTGACGTCTATCAGATGCATCACATCGATCGTCATACGCCGTGGGAAGAGATCTGGCAGGCCATGGAACTGCTTGTTCAGCAGGGAAAGGTTCTTTATATCGGTAGCAGCAATTTCGCGGGCTGGGACATTGCGACTGCGCAGTCAGTCGCCACGGCCCGTCATTTCCTGGGCCTGGTCGCCGAGCAAAGTCTTTATAATCTGACAGCCCGCACCATTGAGCTGGAGGTCATTCCCGCATGCCGCCATTTTGGCCTGGGGTTGATCCCCTGGAGCCCGCTTGCCGGAGGGCTGCTTGGCGGCGTACTGAAAAAGATGGCAAGCGGGCGCCGTGCAAGGCCCGCGTTTGCCCGTCTAATCGAACAGTATCGTCCGCAGCTGGAAGCCTACGAGGGATTATGTGAGGACCTCGGCGAAACCCCCTCCGATGTGGCCCTGGCGTGGCTCCTGCAGAATCCTGTCGTTACCGCTCCACTGATTGGGCCTCGTACGGTCGAACAACTCCAGCAGGCGCTTCACGCAACGACAGTCACGCTATCAGACGACACCATGAGCTGTCTCGACGAAATCTGGCCCGGCCCCGGGGGAGAAGCGCCCCAGGCTTATGCCTGGTAATGACCAAATTAATGAATCCTTTCTTCGTTATAGGGAGTTCCAGTTTATGAGCAAGATGATGCATGACCAGCCTTCTGCTGCCGTACCCGCTTCCCGGGACCGGCGCAATTTTCTGATCGCCGGTGCCGGTCTGGCGTTGGCCGCAACCACCCTTGGCAGGAGCGGCGCCGTGATGGCGAAACCGGCTGGTCAGGACACGCCGAACGCCCCTTCGGATGCTGCTCCCGTCCGGAAGGAAACCTTAACCACGCGTAAACTCGGCTCGCTGGAGGTTTCCAGCATGGGACTCGGGTGCCTGCCGATGGTGGGTTATTACGGCGGAGGTCCGCGCGATCGTAAAGCCATGGTTTCGCTTATCCGGGCAGCCTTCGAACAAGGTATCACGTTCTTTGATACTGCCGAGGTCTACGGCCCCCATCTCAGTGAAGAATTTGTCGGGGAAGCACTGGCCCCTGTTCGCGATCGTGTGGTGATTGCCACCAAGTTCGGCTTCGGCGTGGAGGAGGGGAAGCCCACTTCCCTTAACAGCCATCCTGACCATATCCGCCGCGCCGTAGAAGGCTCGCTAAAGCGTCTGAAAACGGACCACATCGATCTTCTCTATCAGCATCGCCCCGATCCGAATGTGCCGATCGAGGATGTGGCGGAAACCGTGAAGGCGTTGATCCAGGAGGGTAAAGTGAAACACTGGGGACTGTCGGAAGCGAGTGCCAGGACAATTCGCCGCGCACATGCGGTACTCCCTGTGACTGCGGTGCAGAGTGAGTATGCCATGTGGTGGCGGGAACCAGAGACGCGGATATTTCCAACGCTCGAAGAGCTGGGTATCGGTTTCGTACCTTACTGCCCGACTGCCCGCAGCTTCCTTGCCGGAGCAGTCAATCCAAGCCAGCGGTTCGACAGCACCGATCGGCGGCATAACCTGCCACGCTTCCAGCCCGATGCCCTGGCCAAAAACATGGTGCTGCTTGAATTCGCGCAGTCGTGGGCCCGTCGCAAAAACACCACTCCGGTTCAGTTCGCGCTGGCCTGGGTAATGGCCCAGCGGCCCTGGATTGTCCCTATCCCGGGTACGACGCAATATCCGCACCTGATAGAAAACAGCGGCGCACCGCAAGTCCGGTTGACGGACAGCGAGCTACGCGAAATCGATGCGGCGCTTGCCAAAATCCCATTGCAGGGCGGTCGCGCCGATCCGTTTACCGAAAGTCAGTTTGATAAAAGTTAATACCTGCTGTCACAGGGAGACTGCAGGTGAAGTCTCCCTCTGTATTATTGCCGGGGATAAACCACATGAATGGACTAAATCATAACGCGCTTACATGCAGTGCCGTCCCCATACCGCCCTGGGAGCGTTCTCTTCAGACCGTGGAGGCCCAGCCGTACTTCAACGTTTCACAGGCGTCGCTCGTGCTCGAAGGGATCGTGTTCGATCGGAACAATAACCTGCTGTTTGTTGATGTGGCGACGGGGCGCGTGTTTAAGCTAACCCCGGAGCGGCAGCTTTCCATTGTCCTTAAGGAGAATTCATTCGGTGCTTCCGGCCTGGCGGTACACAAAGATGGACGGATCTTTATCGCCTCGGTGGGCGATATGCAGCGAGGTTCTGTCCGGGCTATCGAACCCAACGGCACCCGTGAGCAGATGATTGTTGCCCCTGATACTGGATTTCTTGTCAACGATCTGGTCTTTGATAATCAGGGCGGATTTTATTTCACTGACAGCCGGGGAAATTCAGCCGATCCACAGGGTGGGGTGTTCTACGTTAGTCCCAATGTCGGGTCAATTCATGCCATCCTGCCTGGACTCGCGGTCGGGAACGGCATAGCGATTGACCCCGCCGGCTCTCAGATATGGGCCACAGAACACGCTAAAAACAGGCTTCATCGCGTAAGACTGTCAGACGCCACCACGGTCGCCCCGTTTGGTTCAGTTGTTACCTATCAGTTCACCGGGCCGGCGCCAGACGGGGCCCGTGTCGACAGCGAAGGCAATGTATATGTGGCCATCTCAGGCCAGGGCCGCGTCATGGTCTTCAACCGCAACGGACTGCCTATTGGGCAAATTGTGCTGCCTGACCGCGACAAAGGCCGTAACCTTAAATCGACAAGCCTGGCGATCCGCCCCGGGCATCGCGAGTTGTTTATTGTCGCTAACAGCGGGACCGAACCTGGTGGAGCGATGATTTTTCGATCGGGCGCATTCGCGCCGGCACCGTTTCCCTTTTCACATCAGTGACCGGGAATGAGTGGTCTGGGAGACCCGGCAACGCCGGGCCAGGGCAGGGTGTTAATAGTTCTGGATCGCTGAAGGCGGCGTGAGGGAAGGCGGCGTATCCGGAAGCGGGGGAATGATCCCGTCAACGGGGTGCGGCAGATAGCGAGCTTCCAGTTCCGTGATTTCGGCATCGCTAAGTGAAAAGTCCAGCGCGCTGATAGCCTTGGAAAGATGTTCTGGTTTCGTTGCGCCAATGATCGGTGCTGTGATGACGGATTTTGATAACAGCCAGGCAATTGCAACATGAGCTCTTGGCACCGCGTGCTTTTCGGCAATGCTGGCAACAACATCAATCACGGGCTTATCCAGAAGGGCTGCGTTCTCATACATTTTTAACGCAAAGGCATCGTTTTGCGTTCGTCGGGACGTGACACTCCAGTCGCGCGTGAGCCTGCCGCGTGCCATCGGACTCCAGGGGATCACCCCAACGCCCTGGTCTTCACACAGGGGCAGCATCTCGCGCTCTTCTTCCCGGTAAAGCAGGTTGTATTGCGGTTGCATCGTGATAAATCGGGTCCAACCGTTACGCTCAGCGGTATGCTGCATTTTTGCAAAGCGCCAGGCTTCCATAGAAGATGCGCCGATATAACGCGCTTTTCCTGCTTTAACGACGTCATGCAGAGCCTCCATGGTCTCTTCAACAGGCGTGGAGTAGTCAAAGCGATGAATCTGAAAGAGATCCACATAATCCATGCCTAAGCGCATCAGGCTATCGTCAATAGACTGAAAAATGGCCTTGCGGGAAAGAAACCCGGTATTGGGTGAGTTGCGCCACGGAAAGAAGGTCTTTGTCGCTACAACGATCTCGTCGCGTCTGGCCATCTCTCTCAGCGCTTTTCCTGTAATTTCTTCTGAACTACCGCCCGAGTAGATATTCGCGGTATCAAAAAAATTAATGCCGGCTTCAAGCGCCTGACGAATGAGCGGTCGTGACGCCTTTTCATCCAGGGACCAGGGTTGAGGCAAACGTTCAGGTTCGCCATAACTCATACAACCGAGACAAAGACGGGAGACTTTCAACCCGCTACGACCCAGATTCACATACTTCATTCGGTGTTCCTTCTTTTATTGCCAGCAATTATGTATGTGACAGGGTATTGCACTGGTATGAAGGGAACCAGCATGCGCCATTGAATGGTGTTATGAGTTTTTTTCACAAGTAGACAACATTCTCATACGCCAGCCTAGGCCCAAAGTCGGTATAGCGTTCGCGGATAATATTGAGTGCGTACCGGGCAAGACCATCAGGCAGCTGGTTATTGCTGGGTTATCCACGACGGCGGATTGGGAAACTATCTTTGAAAGCAGTGATCGCTGTGGTAAGACTGTAGCGCGGACATGTCTATTTGGTCAGAGACGGACATCTCAATTTATCTACTACAACATGTGTCTAGCCAATGTTGAAATGTCGTGCTGAAAACAAAGCTGACCTGACGTCAGTGGAGAGTCTGGACAATGCCTTTTTAAGGTTGAGTCAGGCTTTGGAGGAAGAACGTGGTTGCCAGGTTTTCTCGGCTATCATCAGTTTACGTACGGTCTCTTTTGAAATCCGGACACCGTATTCTGTGGTCAGAATTCGCCAGATGGCTGACGGATTCATACCCCGGCCGCGTGAGCGAATAAGCTGCAGTGCCTGATCTCTGATGGTGGTGTTTAACTGATGATTGCCGGGCTTTCCACGGCGCCGGCTGACCAGACCGGCTGGCCCCAGCTCGCGATAGCGCTTAATCAGGCGGGAGCACTGACGACGGGTGAGCTCCATGGACTCTGCCACTTCTGCCAGCGTGATTTCCCGCGCCATATAGGCTTCAATCAAATCCAGGCGTAGCGCTTCGTGAAGTGTCAGGAGCACTGGTTTGTTGTCGTCCATTTTTCTCTCATCTGTCGGCCATATCAGATCCACAGGTGAGGGAAGGGCTCATCGCTTCAGGCTGGGGATAAAATCCTGCGGACTGGCCAGCACCGGGTTGATCGCCCTGAGCTCTTCCAGTGCACGCTCCTGAGCGCGCCTGCGGGGCATTTTTGTACTGCGCATTCGCTTTCCTTCAGCCTCCAGCTCGTCCTGTTTCTGCTGTGCCAGCCTCAGAACGGCACCCAGTCGTTTGTTATCAACAACCGCCCCCTGATCAACGCAGGTCAGTTTATCGAAAATCTTATAACCCAGTGGCCGGTGCTGATGCCGGAAAGTAATGCTTCCGTCAGGGTAATCATAAACGGTAATTTTTTCACCTGCTATGCGCGTATTTTGTTCGGTGGGTTCAATGATATACATGACTTTATCATACTGAAAAGTCAGTGCTTTCGATAAGGTCCGTAGCTCCTGCCAGGCGAAGATATCATTCAGCTCCAGTGGACTCTGTGTGACCGCACGGTGCAGATCTTTAGGGTATTTTGCCGGCCGGGAGAAACGACGGTTAAAATCAGACATGAAATGTTCAATCCACTGATTGGCTTCAGCAACCGAGCTGATGTTCTGCAGGCGCATCTCTTTAATCAGTCGATCCTGGAGCGTTTTATTTACCCGTTCCACGCGACCTTTTGCCTGGCTGCTGTTGGCACAAATCAATTCGATCGCCAGTTCCCGGAGAGCCCGTCCGAACTGGGTTGTGCCGGTACGTCGGCTCTCGGGTCCGCTGACCCTGAACACCGCATGCTTGTCGCTGTAAAATGCGACAGGTTTACCATGTTTATCAATGTATTGCCGGGTAGCCATCATGTAGTCAAACGCGTTTTCTGAATCACAGAATCGCAGGTGCATCAGGCGACCTGTGGCGTCATCCATGAAGACCAGAAGACAGCATTTTGGGGCTCTTCCTTCGAACCAGTCATGGTGAGAGCCATCGATCTGAACCAGTTCGCCGAAACAGTCGCGACGATAGCGCGGCTGGTAAACCCGGGTTCGCCGGCGGGAATGAGGACGCCAGAGACCGTCGGCTGTCATCCAGTTACGGATGGTTTCAACGGAGAGATATATATGATGGCGTTCAGCCAGTTTTTCGGTTGCGAGCGTTGGGCCAAAATCTGAATAGTGGCACCGGATCAAATCCAGGGCTTTACAGCGTGTTTCTTCATCGATCCGGTTGTTTGCAGGACGTCCACGGCGGGAAGATGCAAATGCGGTTGCGCCATCTGTCCGGTACAGACGCACAAGACGCTGCACCTGACGAACACTGAGCTTAAGTATGTCTGCTGCGTCGCGCTGAAGCAAAGCCCGGTCAAATACTCGCTGAATGATGCCAAGCCGGTAAAGTTCTTTGTCTGTCATAGTCACCAACATAAGATCGCGGTCCTGTGCTGAGCAAAATGAAGGCTTAGCGTACACGACGCGTGTGAATTGTGCTGAGACGACAATAACGCTTTGTGCTGACAACATGAGTGCGCATAATGTATATTATGTTAAATTGAGTGTATGTGCGTAAGCAAACCTTTTCATAATCCCTACTCCTCGCTCATGAAATCAGTATACTCAGGCATTACAGCTCTACGGGTGACGCTTTATTTTAGTCTTACTCTACTAGTCCGCCAGTTGCGCCGATACTCTCGTATGGTACTGGCCCTCTGATGGTCCCTATTGGCGATCGGGTCAAAGCAGGACAACTGCTGGTCACGCGTTAGATACAACCGGTCATATTCAGCACGATGACGCACAGGTCGACGTTTCAGGAGACTAAACTTCTGCATAGAGGTTTCCTCCCTCATCGTCAGCCGAAAGCATATTCTCATGCCATTAGTCCCGATTGACCGCTTGCGCTCAAAAAGCAGCAGTCATTTATTCCGCTATTAGCGCGTGGTATATGCTCAAATCAAATTTATTAAACTTTTTAAAACCTCAGAGCACCTGTCCTTGCGCCATACTAACTCCCATTCCTGTACAATGTTTAAATCTTCTAAAACCACAAACGACACGTTTGACGGAGCAAGATGTCTCATCCCTTCTGCAACGATGGTACATCCCATGCCTGCGCTAACTAATGTAAGCATCGATACTGCATCAACGCCGTGCATAACGGAACGTGGCGTAAAACCTGCATCGTAAAAGCAATGAATAAGTCGATCATGCCACGCCGGTGCCGCGGTACGAGGAAGCCATATAAAGTCAAGATTCTGCAATTCTCTTAAGTAACGAGGTTCTTTATTATCAGGCCACTTCCACTCAGTCGGATAAGCTAATAACATTTTTTCTTTGAAAACGGGGATTCCTGCAAAAAGCGGATCATTAAGAGGTCTAAACAATAAAAAACCAGCATCCAGCTCTCCCTCAGCGATCTTTGAAAGTTGCACTTCAGATATGAGGTGATGAAGCGTAATACCGACGAGCGGTGATGCCTTCTTGAATTTTTTTAATAATGTTGTGATCGGTGGTGCCGCATATTGTATTACAGGAAGCGCTAGCGAAATATTACCACATTCTCCACGGGAGGCTCGTACAGCGCGCTCCTTTATGACGGTTACATTGTTGATCAATATTTCCGCGTCAACGAGGAACTGGCTTCCTGCATCAGTAAGTTGCACCCCGCGCCCTGTTCGATTGAAGAGCGTTACTCTAAGATCTTCTTCCAGTTTTTGCATCTGGCGTGTCAGAGCGGGTTGAGCAATATGAAGTTCTAACGCAGCTTGACTAATGCTACCTAGCTTCGCTACTGAGATGAAGTAGCGGCATTGACGCAATTCCATAGATATACCTCAATGGTATGAGTTAGATGTTGAAAAGGTATTTTACGACAAGATTAGCATTATCTATCATCCATGTTGAATGAATTCAAGCAAGTATTTTTATGGCAGGAATTCAATAAAGTAGTTTGGGAAGGTTGATTTTATGTGAACTAGATCAATAAAGATAAAGCATTTGTTACTTTTCGAAGGTTAACGCTAACTAAAAAGAGATCCCCCATGTCATCTAAGTATAGAACGACTCTTAATGTGAAGAGGCTCACAGAATTTAGGCATGATTTACATATGCATCCAGAATTAAAATTTATGGAGCATCGTACATCCGATAAAATCGCAGCTTTTCTTACTGAGCTGGATATCCCTTACAAGAGAGGGCTAGCGTCTACGGGTATCGTTGGTAGTATATATGGTAAAAACCGTAGTGCTAATGATCTTGGACCAGCATTAGGCATAAGAGCTGATATTGATGCCCTGCCATTAGAAGAAGCAAATAAATTCACGCATGCTAGTAAGCATAAAGGGTGTATGCATGGATGCGGACATGACGGGCACACCGCTATGTTACTTGGCGCAGCCGAACTGCTTTCAGCAAATAGAGATTTTGATGGGACCATACATCTAATTTTTCAGCCAGGGGAAGAAGGCGGTGCCGGGGCGCGTGTTATGATGAACGAAGGACTGTTTAAGCTTTTTCCCTGTCAGGCTGTATTTGCTTTGCATAACTGGCCTCACCTTCCGCAAGGACAAATGGGGACAAAAATTGGCCCTATAATGGCATCGGGAGTCACTTTTGAGATCACCGTTTTTGGCAAAGGTGGACATGCAGCTCTCCCCCAGTCAACTATTGATCCTGTGCCGGTCGCCTGCTTTATTGTGTCGCATTTACAGACTTTAATATCACGTCGAATGAATCCTCTGGACGCTGCCGTGTTGACTATTGGTAAAATTGAAGCGGGGAGTTCACCGAATATAATTCCTTCTGAAGCAAAAATTATGGGCACATGCCGTACCTTAACAAACGAAGCTCAATCATTGATTCTGGATAATATGCAGCGTATTGCCATCAGCATAGCAGAAGCTCATGGCGCGCACGCTGAGGTAATTATTAAACAAGGTGGTTATCCAAATACTAATAATCATCCCAAAGAAGCTCGTTTTATGGCTAAAATGATGCGGGAAATTGTTGGTGAAAATAATGCTCATGATAATGTTCTTCCAGCGATGACCGCCGAAGATTTTGGTTTTATGCTCCAGGAGGTACCTGGCGCATATGGATGGATTGGGAATGGTAACGATGCGCTTTCTCAAGGGGATCTTCATAGTACATCATATGACTTCAATGATAAAAACCTCGAATTAGGTGCTCTTTTTTGGGAGAAACTAGCACGTCAATGGTTTATTACAGAGGTTACACATAGTTAGCTGTCATTTCGCCCGAAAAGTCCGAACAGGTAAAATTTTCTCTTACCTAACCTCAGAAAATAAAAATTTACCGCCCTATAATAACCATAAGGATTAATAAATGAAAAATGATACTGATTTGCCCCAAAGTGTCACAATTTTAGAGCATGTACAAAAACCTACGAAACAGCGTTTTTTTGTGTTAGGGATATTATTCGTTAGCTTATCGATTATATATCTTGACCGTGTCAATATTTCTATTATTGCAGCAAATACACACTTTTTAAACGAAATGCATCTTAATGACAAACCAATCTTAGTTGGCTTGTTGATGTCTTTATTCTTAGCGAGTTACGGGATTGCTAATGTTTTTTTAAGCCCTTTAGGAGATTATATTGGCCCTCGAAGGGCCATGCTTATCGCTTATGTGGTGATAAGCCTATCACTTTTGATTGGGGGGTTGTCAAGTTTCTTTGCTATATTATTAGGAACCAGGATTTTGCTAGGTATTGGTGAGGGGCTTTACTACCCTATGCAAAATACAATCATAAAAAATTGGTTCCCTGCTGGAGAACGAGGTCGAGCGAATACGGCATGGATCTTAGGACAGTCACTCGCTCCTGCACTAGCCATGCCTCTTTATACCTGGATCATCGCTGAGCATTCCTGGCGTCATACTTTTTATTTTTCATTCTCGTTAACCTTGTTGCCCATTGTTCTAATCTATTTTTTCACATCAAACTTCCCACAGGAAAATAAATACGTTAACGTTCTTGAACTCCAAAAAATCAATAAAAGCACCACAGAGGAAGTTTTACATAAAAATAGCAGTGAAAAAATTTCAGTTGTTGAACGTGCCAAAGTATATCTGTGCAATTCTAATTTTTGGATTTTATTAGCTGTTTTTTCTTCTAACTCCATGCTGTCATGGGGTGTCGTAACTTGGCTTCCAACATATTTAAATACCGAGCGCGGTTTTTCATGGGCAAATGTCGGTTGGATGTCCGCGCTTCCTTTTATATTTGGACTTTTGTTCAAGGTGCTTGCTGGGTTTATTGTCGACAAAACTGACAGGAAAGGCATGGTAATGTTTGTCTCGGCCATGTTGTGTGCTGCAAGCATCCTTATTCCTGCCTCCTGTGGGTTCCGAAGCGAGTCAAAATTAACACTAATATTCTCACTCGTTGCTGCGTTGCCCGACCATTTGCCTTGCCCACGTAGTTATGCTCTAACCATTCACCCTTTTCATCTAACCAGGATTAAAAAGCAACAAGGAGGTCAAAGTAAAAATAATGTGCCTGTGTTCACGGCACATATCCACTTTGCCTCCTGTTGTATTACTTAATATACGCGATGGCTTCGATTTCAACTAAGGCTTCTTTGGGTAATTTGCCAGCCTGAATGCATGAACGCGCTGGCGCTCCTGAGTCACCAAAAAAATCGGAGTATACTTCATTAAATACCGAAAAATCCTCCATCTTTGCGAGGAAACAGGTAGTTTTAAGTACAGTATCCAGCGAAGCGCCTGATTGTTCCAAAACGGCTTTTAGATTTAATAACGACTGGCGAGTCTGTTCCCTTACTCCTCCTTCGGGAAATGCCATCGTTGTTGGATCCAGAGGTAGTTGGCCTGAAGTCATCACTAAATTGCCGAATGATACCCCTTGAGAATAAGGTCCAATAGCTGCTGGAGCAGCTTTTGTATTGATTATTTTTTTCATTTTTTCTCCTGTAAATAAAGATATTGCCGTCTTCTTATGCAAAAAAACTCTCACTTACATTGTTATTACGTATTTTAGATTTCATCTAATAAGCGCAAGCAGCGCTGTCTGGTAAAGCCAATAAAGTCATTAACATAGCCCTTGTCGATGTTCTCTGTTAGTGTGGCAAGCCAAACTTCTGAAATTAGTTTATTTTCCGTGATTGACTTTGCTGTGACGTATTTTTTTTCAAGATATTCTGATACTGCCCAGATAGGCAATGCGGCAATACCCCGCTGGCAGGCAACCTGTTGAATGATAGCCATGGTGAGTTCAGTGGTTTTTCTCCTAATTGGAATGCCGGCAGGTTTAAGTACTTTTCGACAAAGATCGATGCGCTCATCCGGTACTGCATAGGTGATGAGCGATTCACCACGAAAATCTTCCGCTTCAAGCCAAGGCTTTCGCGTTAAAGGATGTTCATTTGCCAAAATAGCAACCATTTCATATTTAAATAAAGAGCTGTACCTCACCAGATCTGTCTGCTCGGTTTCATCCACGATGGCAACATCAGCTCTGTCTTGCAACAGAAGACCTATTGGATCCGGCTGAAAACCAGGCAATATATCAATTTCAACCTCAGACCATTTCTTACGAAACTCATCCATCACCGGTAGTAACCAGCCATAACAGGTGTGACACTCAAGGGTTATCCGGAGCGCGCCCTGTTTTCCGAGCGCTAACTTATAAAGATCCCTGTTGGCTTCCTCCATTGCATTAAGCACGGTTTCAGCAAGGTGTAACAAACGCTCACCCGCCAGGGTAAACTTTACGGGCGATGTTTTTCGCATAAACAGAGTAACGTTATAGTGCTCTTCCAGTTGTTTGATCTGGTGCGATAGTGCCGATTGAGTCAGTTGCATAGCTGCGGCCGCGCGCGTCAGACTTCCTGTTTTACGCAATGCTAAAAGAGTTTGTAAGTGCTTAAGTTCTATCGGAATATCCATTACTACTTCCGCCAATCACAACGTTTTGTCATAGCGCTAGTATAACAAGCGCCAGCTTGACTGGCGCTTTTGCTGGTTCTTACCCCTTCAGATGACGCAGCGCCTGATCCAGGTCTCTTACTAAATCTACTGGATCTTCTAAGCCGATTTGTAAACGGAAGGAGTGCCCTTCGTACGGCCAGTGATATTCCGGACGATCTTTACGCGGGTTAAATGGAATGGCCAGGCTTTCAAAACCGCCCCACGAAAAACCAATGCCGAAATACTGCAGGCTATCAATAAACTTCTCCACAGACTCTTTTGAGTAGTGCGGTTTAAGCACCACGCTAAACAAACCGCTGGAACCGGTGAAGTCACGTTTCCAAATTTCGTGCCCCGGACAGGAAGGCAATGCCGGGTGTAGCACCTGCTCCACTTCTTCACGTTCTTCAAACCATTTAGCAATTTTAAGCGCTGAATCCTGATGGCGTCCGAGACGCAAAGACATCGTGCGTAATCCACGTTGTGCGAGATAAACATCATCCGGCGCAGCATGAAGACCAAATAGATAGATAAAGCGACGAATGGCAAGCCAGGTTTCTTTATTCGTCGTGATCAAGCCCATCTGCGCATCAGAGTGCCCAACGATATATTTAGTGGCGGCATGCACGGAGACATCCACGCCATGCTCAAATGGTTTGAAAAATAGTGGCGTTGCCCAGGTATTGTCAATTATCACTTTAGCGTTGTGGGCATGCGCCACGCGAGTTATTGCCGGAATATCCTGGATATCAAATGTTTGGGAGCCTGGAGATTCTGTAAACACCACGGTAGTGTTTTCCTGGAACAGTTGACCAATGCCATCGCCGATAGTAGGGTCGAAAAAGGTTGCCGAAACGCCCATTTTGGCCAGCACATTATTTACGAACCCACGCGTCGGGCCGTAAACGCTGCTACTGACAAGAATATGATCGCCACTTTTTACCAGAGCCAGTAATGCACTGGTGCATGCTGCCAGCCCTGTAGGCACCAGTAAAGATCGGTACCCCCCCTCCAGTTCGGCCAGAGCTTTCTGCACGGCGAAGGTGATTGGCGTTCCAAATCGACCGTAATACATCACTTCATCTTCCGCATCTTCAAACAGAGCCTGGTGACGCTCGTTTAGCTCTTTGCAGTTTTTGAAGATGACCGTAGAGGCGTGATATACAGGCGGGTTAACCACGCCACCAAATACCTCAGGATCGAATGGGCCATGGCACAGATACGTTTCTGGAGACATCTGGTTATCAAAACTATGATTAGTCATTATTACTCTTCCTCTGGTTACAACTTACAACTCTAACTGTCTTGTTTATTACCAATGTCCTCGCTGGGTATAGCAGGTGAGGACGCTTAATTAAGCGAAATTTTCAGGCGCTTAACCGCTTCTATCAGATTCTCTTCCGTGGTGCTGACATACGACATTCGCAGAGTGCAATGATCAGGTTCTTCGCAGTAGAAAAATTCACCAGGCACGAACACCACGCCGTTGCGTATTGTTTTCTGAAGCCATTGCGTGGTATCCATCGCATATTTAAACTTCGCCCATAAAAACATGCCGCCCATCGGCTGATGAAAAGTGAGGTGGTCACCTAGTTCGTTCAGCAGATGGTGGCTTAGAACTCGACATTTGAGCTCATAAGCCTTCCGGATGAGTGCGATCTGTCCCGGCAAGCGGCCACTGTGTAAATATTGAGAGGTCAGCGACTGTGAGAGTGCACTTGTATGTAAATCTGTGGTTTGCTTGATGTTGACTACCGCTCTTTTCAGCCAATCCGGTAGCACGAGCCACCCTACCCGAGCGCCTGGCGCGAGGATCTTCGAAAAGGTTGATGTGTAAACAACGTTATCATTGTTACCCGTTTCCGCAGACCATGCTCTGAGCGGGATGAATGACGAATCCGTAAAATTAATTTCGCCGTAAGGGTCGTCTTCGATGATGATAAAATCGTAGCGTAGTGAGAGTTCCACCAGCTGTTTACGCCGTTGCTCCGCGAGGCTAACGCCTCCTGGATTGCCAAACGTGGGCACGATATACACTGCTTTTATCCGGGTCGATAGAAGCAGCGTTTCCAGCTCATCGACAATCATGCCCTCAGCGTCAGTTCCTACCGACAACAGGTTCGCTTCAGCAAGCTGAAATACCTGCAGCGCCGCCAGGTAAGTAGGCCGTTCTAACACCACTACATCGCCAGGATTAATCAGTGCCCGAGCAAGAATATCCAGAGATTGCTGGGAGCCGGAGGTCACAACAACATCCTCTACGCCGCAGTGAATTCCCCGGTCAAGCATGATCTGGCAGATGGCTGCCCGCAGTTCAGGATTACCCTCACTCAGTCCATACTGAAACGCGTCTTCCCAACCGTGGGTCAAGATGTGATCCATAGCAATCTGTAAGCCTTCCCGATCAAACAAGTTTGGATCTGGTATTCCTCCGCCCAGGGAAATAACACCGTCCATTTTGCTGTGTTTCAATAATTCTCTAATTGCAGATGATTTAAGATTTTGTAACTTATTTGCGATTTTAGTATGCGACATCTTAGCTCCCTAACCTCTTTATATATCTCTTTTAATATCACAGGCACGCAGCAATGATAATTATTTTTTTCTCCCGCTTTTTATTTGCGGGTCAACATGAATTGAATTAATGATGACCCGCAACAGGATTTGACCTGCCCCCAGAGTTAGATACAACCGTCAGTTAGTAAGGTCGGTTTGTTTACCTTCACATTTTCCATTTCGCCACCGTGCTGCAAACTCTGATGGCGTCTGATAATTCAGTGCTGAATGTGGACGACACTCGTTATAATCCTGCCGCCAGTCATTAATGATTTTCCTTGCGTGAACGATATCGCTGAACCAGTGCTCATTCAGGCATTCATCGCGAAATCGTCCGTTAAAGCTCTCAATAAATCCGTTCTGCGTTGGCTTGCCCGGCTGGATTAAGCGCAACTCAACACCATGCTCAAAGGCCCATTGATCCAGTGCACGGCAAGTGAACTCCGGCCCCTGGTCAGTTCTTATCGTCGCCGGATAGCCTCGAAACAGTGCAATGCTGTCCAGAATACGCGAGACCTGAACGCCTGAAATCCCAAAGGCAACAGTGACCGTCAGGCATTCCTTTGTGAAATCATCGACGCAGGTAAGACACTTGATCCTGCGACCGGTGGAAAGTGCGTCCATGACGAAATCCATCGACCAGGTCAGATTGGGCGCCGCCGGACGGAGCAGCGGCAGACGTTCTGTTGCCAGCCCTTTACGACGTCTTCTGCGTTTTACGCCCAGGCCACTGAGGTGATAAAGCCGGTACACGCGCTTATGATTAACATGAAGCCCTTCACGGCGCAGCAACTGCCAAATACGACGGTAGCCAAAACGCCTGCGCTCCAGTACCAGCTCAGTGATGCGCCCTGATAAATGCGCATCAGCAGCCGGACGGTGAGCCTCATAGCGGCAGGTCGACAGGGATAAACCTGTAAGCCTGCAGGCACGACGTTGCGACAGACCGGTCGCATCACACATCAGCATCACGGCTTCCCGCTTCTGGTCTGTCGTCAGTACTTTCGCCCAAGAGCCACCTGAAGCGCCTCTTTATCCAGCATGGCTTCGGCAAGCAGCTTCTTGAGTCTGGCGTTCTCTTCCTCAAGCGACTTCAGGCGCTTAACCTCAGGCACCTCCATACCGCCATACTTCTTACGCCATGTGTAAAACGTGGCATCTGAAATGGCGTGCTTACGGCAGAGCTCACGGGCAGAAACGCCGGCTTCGGCCTCGCGGAGAATACAGATGATCTGTTCGTCGGAAAAACGCTTCTTCATGGGGATGTCCTCATGTGACTGATGAAGACATTACTAACATCGCGGTGTATTAATCAACGGGGAGCAGGTCACGGTCACCCCCCTTTGATATCGGCCTCATACATTGCCGAGAATCTGGCATCCATTCTGGTCAGGGCGTCGTTGAGCCAGGTACGGATTGGTCGCAGCGGATGGTTGGCGGGGACGAATTCCTCAAGCCTGATGGTGCTGAACAAGGCTTCGTTATAGCTATCGGCGCCGAGCATCCTTCATCCTTCATCCTTGAGTGTTTGCCAGTATCCTCGCTGATCGGGGTTCGGCAAGCCAGTATTTCAACAGCCTGCTAGCTGACATGGTCACCGCAAGATGGGTTGCCCGCTTTTGCCGACGATCTGCCGCTGCCCACGTTGGCCAGGTGTCAGGTCGGCCAACATTCGCTTGATTCGCAGGTAACGGCTGATATACATCAGCGCAGCAGATAGGCCCCAATGGACCACTCTGCGGGTGCTTGTCAAAACCCTCTCTCAATCTTGCGCGCCAGGATAATCGAAGTTGTTGTCCGTTCTACACCTTCAAGCATCCCGATTTCTTCGAGCAGATAGTTTAGCCGCTCAGGGGTTTCCGCCTTCAGCCATAGAACATTGTCAAATTCCCCGCTGACAGCACAGAGTGTTTTCACTTCAGGCATTTGAGCAAGCTTTTTCTCGACTTCACGGATCCGTTTGGGGGTGATGATCATCCCAACGTATGCCTGAATACTTCCGTCCAGCACATCCTGTCCGAGTCGTACTCCGTACCCGACGATAACTTTGTTAGCTTCAAGCCTTGCGATGCGTGCAACCACCGTGGTTCGCGCTACGTTCAGCTTGCGAGCCAGTACGGCCACAGACTCACGTCCATCCTCCTGCAACAACAAGATCAGCTTACGGTCGATGTCATCAAGTTGATCTAGCCTGGGCTGTTTCATCTGGTTGGATTCCTCTCACACTCTTCTGCGCCTTCAGGCTAGAGGTGTTTTGCAGTTCTTTTACGAGTGGCACTTCACCACATGGGTAAGGAATTCATATTGTAGTGCTTACGATGCAATTAGACGAAAAATATCATCTAAATTGTCTATTTTTCGTCTTTAAGTTGTGCTTCCTCCTCTTTACTCTGTTGTCAGCCGAGATACCGGCGAGTAGGCACCTCTTATCTGATTCGCAATAGAGTAGACAAATGCATAAAACAACTCCTGCATCCATTGATCAGTCAGTGACGCTACTAGGCGTACCCGTTGACTTCAACTCTTCGTATCTGCGTGGCGCAGCTGAAGCACCAGAATTGCTTCGTAAAGCGATGGCATGTGATTCGAGTAATTGGTGGACTGAACAAGGTATCTACCTTGGCCAAGAGGGAACGTTTATCGATGCTGGTGACGTTGCTGTATCTGCAGACCATACCAAGACATTAGAGACTATCGAAATTATGGCTAGGTCTTGTTTGGCAAATGGTCGTCCTTTGATTACGTTGGGTGGGGATCACTCAATCTCATACCCAGTATTGCGGGCCTTTAATGAATATCACAGTGACTTGACTGTCATTCATTTTGATGCTCATCCAGATCTTTACGACGAACTGCTTGGCAATCGCTGGTCACACGCAAGCCCATTTGCTCGAGTCATGGAAGAGAAAATTGCTAAGCGTCTGATTCAGGTCGGCATTCGCACTCTCACTGGCCACCAGTACGAACAAGCAAAAAAATTTGGAGTAGAAATAATAAGCATGTCCGATCTTGATAAATTTTTTGAATTGGAAATTAATGGTCCAGTATATATATCGATCGACCTTGACGTACTTGACCCTGCTTTCGTTCCAGGTGTCTCACATTACGAGCCTGGCGGAATGTCAGTGCGGGAGTTGATCCGGTGCTTACATGCAATTAATGCCCCGGTGGTCGGTGCCGATGTTGTTGAGTTCAACCCACAGCGCGATTTTCAAGGTCAAACTGCCATGGTTGGTGCAAAATTGATTAAAGAGCTGGCTGCAAAAGTCCTCATTCAGAAAGTACAACCAGCATGGGGAAAAGAAGTTTGAAGAGAAGGTAAAAATTTTCTTCTGATTGCATCTCTATTGGCCGAAAGAAATTTAATGATAGGAAGCTTATTGACCAAACCATAAGACACTGAACATTGAATTGGCACCCCCACCCCTGCTTTACTGCTTTGGAAGGTGCGAACAAGTTCCTGATAATAGTTACAACACCCATTATTAAAAGCGACACTACTCCC
>OKSH01000294.1_pt1 | contig 53252 bp, 41 predicted proteins | sample 1601231 | NCBI WGS metagenome assembly OKSH01 (sample SAMEA3541596, study PRJEB24748) | human gut metagenome | biome: human gut; feature: human-associated habitat; material: faeces | place: China | collected 2012
GCTGTTCGGCGGCGGCTGTCCGACGATTATGGCGCATTGCGTGCACAGCTCGGCCGCGGAAATCGATTTGATGAAGCGGCGCGGCGTATTCATCGCGCACTGTGCGGCGTCGAACATGAACATCTGTTCAGGCGTCGCTCCGGTGCGCACATATCTTGCGCGCGGGATGAACGTGGGGCTTGGCACCGATGTGGCCGGCGGTTTCTCTGATTCCGTGTTCCGTGCGATGAGCGACGCAATCCAGGCTTCAAAGCTGCGCTGGCGCCTGACGGACGATTCGCTCGCTCCGCTGACCGTATCGGAGGCGTTTTATCTCGGCACAAAGGGCGGCGGCGCGTTCTTCGGCAAGGTCGGCTCGTTTGAGGCGGGATATGAATTCGACGCGCTTGTCATTGACGACGCCGGGCTGCCGCATCCGCAGCCCCTGACGCCCGCAGAGCGGCTCGAACGCGTCGTCTACCTCTCCGACGACCGCCATATCAGCGGCAAGTATGTTGCGGGCGTGCGCGTGCGGTAATTAAACCGGTATATGCAAAGCGCGCCATGCGGCGCGCTTCACATAAAAGGGTGTTAGCGAAGCGCCGCCGCTGTCCAAGGCGCGGCTTTGCCAACGCCCGGTCAGGGCAGACACGCAGAAAAGCGGCTTTTCGTGCGCCAACGGCTGCCGGCGGAAAACAGGCGGCCGTTGACGCGCGGACAACGAAAGGAGGAGGAATCCGGCATGGCACAGACAAACGGTCAGGGGACACTGGAGCGTTTCTTCAAGCTGAAGGAACACAACACAACCGTCCGCACAGAGGTGGTGGCGGGCATTACGACGTTTGTGGCGATGGCGTATATCCTGGTGGTCAACCCGCAGATGCTCGCGGACCCGTTTTACATCATGGAGCAGCCGGAATATGCGGCGCAGGTGGCAAACGGCGTCTTTTTTGCCACATGTCTGATCGCGTTTTTTGGCACGTTTTTGATGTCGGTCTACGCGAAAATCCCGTTTGCACAGGCGCCCGGCATGGGGCTGAACGCATTTTTTGCGTATACGGTTGTGCTCGGTATGGGATACACCTATGGGCAGGCGCTTGCGATCGTTTTTATCTCCGGAATTCTGTTTATCGTGATTACAGCGATCGGCTTCCGCGAGGCGTGTGTGCGCGCGATCCCGCCGTGTGTGCGCGGCGCGATCAGCGCCGGAATCGGCCTGTTCCTTGCGCTGATCGGGCTGAAAAACGGTCGTTTCAAACAGCTCGACGCTTGTGGCGCTGATCGACTTTTCCAAATGGGGCGACCCGGAACTGCACGGGCTGGTGGCGTCGGCGCTGGTGGCGCTTGTCGGGCTGGTTGTGATCGGCGCGCTGCACGCGCGCAGGATCAAAGGCTCGATTATCATCGGCATCCTGGTGGCGACAATCGTCGGCGTCCCGCTCGGCGTGACCTCGTTCGGCGGATTTTCCATGAACATCGGACAGCAGTTCTCCGATTTTGTGGATGTGTCGCTGTTCAAAATGGATTTCGCGGGCCTGTTCGCTGATTCCGCCAATGTATTCCAAATGGTGTTCACACTGGTGATGATCGTCATATCGTTTTCGCTTGTCGATATGTTTGATACAATCGGCACGCTGCTCGGTACGGCCAAACAGGCGAATATGCTCGATCAAAACGGCGATATGCCGCGTATGCGTCAGGCGATGATGGCCGACGCGCTCGCGACGACCGTCGGCGCGTGCCTCGGTTCGTCCACAGCGACGACGTTTGTCGAATCGAGCACCGGTATCGCTGAGGGCGGCCGCACGGGGCTGACCTCTCTGGTCACGTCGCTGCTGTTTCTCGCGTCGATCATTATCGCGCCGATCGTGGGCATCGTGCCGGGCGCGGCGACCGCGCCAGCGCTGATTTTTGTGGGCGTTTTGATGATGGGTTCAATCAAAGAGCTTGACTTTACGGATATGTCCGAGGCCATTCCGTCGTTTGTGACCGTCACGTTCATGCCATTCACCTATTCAATTGCTAACGGCATTGCGTTCGGTCTGATCACCTATGTGCTGATCAAGCTGCTCTCCGGCAAGGCGCGTGAAATCAGGCCGTTTACGGTTGTGCTGTGCCTGCTGGCCTACCATGTGGCACTCGCACCGCTGTTTTAATTCGTAATTCGGAGGTAACCCTATGGCTTCGACAACTGGAAAGACGAATCCGCAGTACCGGCCGGCATCGCGCCGTCCCATGCCGCGGAATGCGCCGAGCGGCAAACCGGCGCGTCCTTCGCGGGAGCCGGTGCCGAAGGAGCGTTACCATACCGGCACCGCAAAGCCGAAGCGCAGACGCATGCGCAGCATGAAGGCGCACATCTGGGATACCGGTGTGTTCTTCTCGGTGCTGCTGCTGCTGATCACCGGTCTGATCGCGCTGTTCTCGGCAAGCTATACCAACGCGATGTTCTACAAGGGCAGCGCGACATACTTTATCATGCGTCAGGGCATTTTCGCCGCGATCGGTCTTGCGGCGATGATCGTTCTTTCCAAGATTCCGTACCGCATGTACGCGGGCATTCACAACATCATCATGTGGATATCGGTCGCGCTGCTGGTTCTGGTTGTGATACCGGGCATCGGTACAACGGTTAATAATGCACAACGCTGGCTGTTCGGCTTTCAGCCGTCTGAGATCGCAAAGCTGACCGTCATCATCTGCTTTTCCTACTGGGTAGCGCGTGACCCGAAGAGCGTGCGCAGCGTCAAGACCATGGTGCAGCCGTACGGTCTGCTGCTGGCGCTGTACATCGGTCTGCTGTACCTGGAGCCACATACCTCGGCGATGATCATCATCTGCGGCATCGGCATTATCATCCTGCTGGCAGGCGGCATGCGCCTGTGGTACTTTGCGCCGATTCTGGGACTGGGTGCAGGCGTAGTTGCGGCATTCTATGTTGCGTTTAAGCATGTACGAGACCGTTTTGAAGTCTGGCTCAATCCGTTTTCGGATATGGCGAACAAAGGTCTGCAAGGCTCGATGAGCCAGATTGCCATCGGCTCGGGCGGCCTGCTCGGCCGCGGACTCGGCAACGGTCTGCAGAAGCAGCTGTACCTGCCGGAGCCGCATAACGACTTTATCTTCGCCACCTGGTGCGAGGAGATGGGTCTGATCGGCGCTCTGCTGGTCATTCTGCTGTTCGCGTACCTTATTTACCGCGGATTCCGTGTGGCGCGCTATGCACCGGATAAATTCGGCAGTCTTCTGGCGACCGGCATCACCGCCAAGCTGGCTATCCAGACGCTGATGAACCTGTTCGTTGTCACCGGCATCATGCCGGTAACCGGCGCGGCTCTGCCGTTTTTCAGCTATGGCGGCACAGCGTTGCTGCTGCAGCTCGGCGAGATGGGCATCCTGCTCAATATATCGCGGTATATGCGGATTGACGGAAGAAATCAGGATTAAGTTGTGCCGATGGAGGCAATACCACATAATTGAACAAGAGCGATTTGCGAGTAAATTTTGCGTGCTGATTAGGCGCGGTTTTGCAGCAATACTTGATGTATTGCAAAAAAAAATGCAACGACATCAGGACGCAAAATTTCCGTAAAGCGCCGCAGTTTAATTGTGTGGTGTTGCCTCAAGGTTGTTTGCAGCATACAAACAGCCTTCGGTTTGTTCAAAAGCAGAAAATAACAATTTGGCTCTTTTCGCGCAATAGCGCGTATTTAATAGCATTTGCATAGCAAATGCCAAAAAAACGGGAGCATGTATCGGCGCAGCGCGGCCGAGAAGCCGCGCAAGGATAGCGCAGGATTTTTTGACTTTGGGAGGGAGAAAGTTTCCGTATGGGAACTTTCGGACGACTTTGGAACGGCCTGCGGTCCGTTCCTGCTTGTCGGCGAAACTGTAGTTTCGCGACAGCAAACTGTCAGGCAGTACCACATGATCCGGTAAACAGACTTTGCCGGACCATGTGATCCTACCTTGCATTTGAAAAGTAACAAACAGGAGAGGGGAACTCAGTTTTGAAACTGTACATTACGGGAGGCGGCACGGGCGGTCACGTTACACCGGGGCTTGCCATTGCACGCTATTTTGAAAAAAAGCAGCCGCAGACGACGGTGCGTTTTGCCGGTTCGGCACGCGGCATTGAAAATAAGCTGGTCCCGCGTGAGGGATACCCGCTGGACACCATCGAGATCATCGGCATGTCGCGCTCGATGAGCCCGAAGGGCATTCTGCACAATCTGAAGGCGGCAAAGCTGGCTGTCTCGGCGGTCAGCAAGGCGAAAAAGCTGCTGAAGCAGGCCAAGCCGGACTGCGTGATCGGCTGCGGCGGCTATGCGTCGTTCGCGGTGGTACGCGCGGCACAGCAGCTCGGCATTCCGACCGTGCTGCTCGAGGTCAACGCGCTGCCCGGCAAGGTAACGCAGATGCTTGCAAAGGACGCGGACCGTGTACTCGTTTGCTTTGAACAGGCAAAGGAGCTGCTCGGCGGCGGAGATAAGATCATTCTGACCGGTGCGCCGGTGCGCGGTGAGATTCTGGCGGCGGACCGCGTAAAGGCACGCGAGAAGTTCGGCCTGACCGATGATGACCAGCTGGTCGTATCCTTCTGGGGCTCGATGGGTGCAAAGTACATGAACGAGCACATGGCCGGTGAGCTGGCGCTTGAGTGCAAAAACGGCGTGCCCTATCACCATGTTCACGCAACCGGTGCGGCGGCCCGTGAGTGGCTGCCCAGGATGGCGAAGGAGCAGGGCGCCGACTTTGACGCGCACCCGAACATCGAAGTGACCGAGTACATCTACGACATGGCAGACCGCATGGCGGCGGCTGACCTGATCGTGTGCCGCGCAGGTGCGGCTACCCTCGGTGAGCTGTGCATGCTCGGCCGTCCGGCACTGCTGGTGCCGTCTCCGTATGTGGCGGAGAATCACCAGGAGAAGAACGCGCGCGCCCTCGAAAAGGAGGGCGGCTGCCGTGTTCTGCTCGAGAAGGACGCCAATCCGCAGGTGCTGTACGACGAGATTCAGGATCTGCTGAGCGACCGCGACCGTCTGCACCGGATGGGGCATGACGCGACAAAGCTGGCGGCGCACGATGCAAGCGAGAAGATCTATCAGGAGATCCTTTGGGCAATCGAAAACCATGGCAAGAAGTAACAAAGAAGGGATGCTGTGATGAGACGCAGAAGGCGAAAAAAGCACACACCCGACCGGATGGAGCAGCAGCGCCGCGGCAGGAAAATCTTTCGTGTGCTGGGACGCGTGCTGCTGACCGGTATTGTTCTGGCGGCTGCCGTGGTGGCGATGACCGTGTTCTTCAAGGTTAAGACCATTTCGGTGGAAGGCGCCAAGCAGTACGGCTCGGAGGAGCTGATCGCCGGTATGGATGTTCAAAAGGGCGATAATCTCTATCTGTGGAACAAAAACCGCGTATTGTCCGACCTGATGCACAGCTTTCCGTATCTGGAAAGCGCACAGCTGCGCCGCAGGCTGCCGGATGGACTGGTGCTGACTGTCACCGAATGCACAGCGGCGGCTGCCGTGAGGAATGAGGATAATACGTTCACTTATATCAGTGCGGGCGGCAAGGTGCTCGAGAACAACGCCGCAGACGGCGGTCTGCCGATCGTGCTCGGCGTTACGCTGAATGCACAGATTGGGGATTTCCTTGCTACCGGCACGGATGCACACGTTGACGCTATGCTGAACGTGCTGGAGAACATGGATGCCGCCGGGCTGCTCGAAAAGATGAGCTTCCTCAATCTGAACGACCTGACCGATGTGCGCATCGGCTATGACAAGCGGTTCGACATCCGCGCAGGCGCACTGGACGATCTGACGTACCGTATTCGGTTTGCACAGACCGTTATCAGCGATCGCCTTTCGGCATCGGATATCGGGCGGCTGTACTGGGATGCGCAGAACCGCCTGCACTTTGTGCCGGAGACGGCGGAGGATGTAGCACGCTCCGGTACCGACCAGGCAGGTGACAATCCGGTGACCTCGCCGGCGTACACCAATCCGGACGGCGAAGTCGGCACGACCGACAATACGAACGGCGATGATTCGACCGATTCGAGCAGCGACAGCTCGGATAGTTCGGATAACTCGGATTATTCCGATGATTCGGATAACTCGGACGATTCGTCCTATGACGATTCCTACGATGACGGCAGCTACGACGATTCGTACGACGACAGCAGTTATGACGATTCGTACGACGAATCGTATTACGATGACAGCTATTATGACGACAGCTACGATGGCGAAGGCTGAGTTTTTTCAGCCTGTACTGGCGAAAATAACCGAAAACACAGGGAAAAACGCGAAAAAATACAGCCTTTTTCCGTATCGCCCGCCGGTTTGCGGGAAAGACACGGAAAAGATTAAGTTTTTTTTGAGGAATTCGCTAATTCCTGTTGCAAAATAGAATAAATCGAGGTAAAATTAAAACAATAGGGGCGAAGTGCCCTCAAACGCGGTAATTGATAATCAAAGAACGATTCTTTATCATAAAACGGAGGACAACGACAATGGGTTTTGAGTTTGAACAGGGCTTGGATAACGTAGTAAACATTAAGGTCATCGGTGTCGGCGGCGGCGGCGGCAACGCTGTAAACCGCATGGTCGAGAACGGTGTACAGGGTGTTGAGTTCGTTTCCATCAACACGGATATGCAGGCTCTGAATTATTCGCAGGCCAGCACGAAGATCCAGATCGGCGAGAAGCTGACCAAGGGTCAGGGCGCAGGCGCAAATCCGGAGATCGGCCGCAAGGCTGCTGAGGAGAGCAAGGATCAGATCGCAGCGGCTCTCGCTAACACCAATATGGTATTTATCACTGCCGGCATGGGCGGCGGCACCGGCACCGGCGCAGCTCCGGTTGTTGCACAGATCGCTCGTGAGCTGGGCATCCTGACGGTCGGCGTTGTTACCCGTCCGTTCGCATTCGAGGGCAAGAAGCGTCTTGAGCAGGCGCTGAGCGGCATCGAAGAGCTGAACAAGAATGTAGACTCCCTCGTTATCATCCCGAACGAGCGTCTGAAGTATGTATCCGAGCAGAAGATCACCTTCAAGAACGCATTCGAGATTGCTGACGGCGTTCTGCGTCAGGCAGTTAAGAACATTTCCGAGCTGATCACCGTTCCGGGCTTCATCAACCTGGACTTTGCGGACGTTACCTCCGTCATGAAGGACGCAGGCTTCGCTCACATCGGCACCGGCTCCGCTGCAGGCAAGGACAAGGCTGCAGAGGCTGCACGCGAGGCAATTTCCAGCCCGCTGCTCGAGACCTCCATCGACATGGCTCACGGCGTTATCGTTTCCGTTATCGGCTCTGACGATATCGGCCTCGATGAAGTAGAGACTGCAGCTACCATGGTTCAGCAGGCGGCTCATCCGGATGCACACATCATCTTCGGTGCATTCATCGACGAGAACATGGACGACGAGATCCGCGTTGTTGTAATCGCAACCGGTTTCGACAATGTTCCGAACTCCGCAAAGATGAGCATGGACGGCAATAAGGACAAGGATTCCGGCTCTACCGGCCTGTTCACCGAGGCTGCTACCGCAGCAGCTGACAAGAAGCCGGCTCGCGCATCCGCTTCCAAGCCGTCGTCCGATGTTGGCTCTGACGATGCTGCATTTGATGTTCTGATGCGCATCTTCGATAAGGACAACCGATAATCTAACTGATAGCTATTCAAAACAGCCCGTAACAGGGCTGTTTTGTCAGGTATGGGAAGGTTAATTTTAAGGCAACACCGCACAATTAAAGCAGCGGCGCTTTGCGGAAATTTTGTATTCTGATTTTGTTGCGATTTCTTGCAATACGGCAAGTATTGCTGCGAAACCGCGCCTCATCAGTACGCAAAATTTATTCGCAAATCGCTCTTGTTCAATTATGCGGTATTGCCTTAAATGAAATCCATATTAAAGGAGAGTGATCACCGTGAGTACGGACCCTGGAAGTAGACAGATGAATATTACTCGCGGTGGCATTTTCGAGGAGTGCCGCTGCTGAAAGGCGGTATAATATGGTTGAATTTTTCAAAACGGTGGACGGCCGCATCACAGAAGTGAGCGAGTTCACCGAGGGCTGCTGGGTCAACATGGTGCATCCCAGCTCGGACGAGCTGGAGCAGATCGCGCAGGCGGCTCAGGTTGAGGAAGAGTTTGTTCGCGCGGCGCTCGACCCGGAGGAAAGCTCGCGTGTCGATACCGAGGACGAGCAGCTTCTCATGATCGTCGATATCCCGATGGTGGAGAAAAGTTCGGTCGAGGACGGCGGACAGATGTTCACCACCATTCCTATGGGCATTGTTGTGGCGCAGAATGCGGTCATCACGGTTTGTCTGGAGGACAGCATCATCCTGCGCTCCATCGCGGAAGGTGCGGTAAAGGGCGTGCATACCTCGCTCAAGACGCGCTTTGTGTTCCAGATTCTGCTCCGCATTGCAGGTCGATTCCTGAAAAATCTGCGTATGATCGAGCGTGACTTTACCCGCATCGAGAAGCGTCTGTACGACTCCCTCAAAAACGAGGAGCTGATCCAGCTGCTCGGACTGAGTAAATCGCTGGTTTACTTCTCCTCGTCACTCAAGGGCAACGAGGTTACGATGGAAAAGGTGCTGCGCGGCCGCGTGCTCAAGCTGTACGAGGACGACCGCGACATTCTGGAGGACGCGCTGATCGAGGTTCGTCAGGCCATCGAGATGGCGAATATCTATTCCAACATTATGGCGGGTACGATGGATGCTTATGCTTCCGTTGTTTCCAACAATCTGAATATCATCATGAAGGTTTTGACCATCCTGACCATCATCATGACGATTCCGAATATTGTGTTCGGCTTCTTCGGTATGAATATCGGCGAAGGACAGATACCGGGCGACTGGGTCTGGTGGATGCCGCTGGCCATTACAGTGGTCGGCTGCTTCTTTGCATGGTGGATGCTGAAGAAGAAAAATCTGGACTGATGCAAGCTGCGCTTCCGAGAAATACTCGGAGGCGTTCTTTTTTGCCTTCTGTACGCATAGAATGAAGCAAAAGCAGGAGGGACAATGCCATGATCGTTTTTGCGGCAAAGGTGTCGGTGAGGAAAATCGTAGTGGGCGTGCTGGCGGTCGGGCTGGTGCTGGTCGGCGCGGCAGCACTGCTGCCGAAAACGGCAGAGGCGGATACTGCGGTCAGCGCTGAAGGTGCAGCGCTTAGTGCAAAGCTGAAAACCAACGAGGACAGAGTAGCGCTGCTGACCGCATGTGGCTGGTCGGTGGAGAGTGAACCGGTCGGCACACAGGAGGTGCAGATACCCGACATCTTCGACGAGGTATATGAGCAGTACAACGCCATCCAGCAGGCGCAGGGACTGGATCTTACGCCGTATCAGGGCAAGCGCGCCACGCTGTACACCTACGCGCTGACCGCCTATCCTACCGGAGAGCAGGGCGTGACCGCCAACCTTTTGGTGCGCAGAAACCGCCTGATCGCAGCGGATATCACATCCGCACAGACGGATGGATTTGTGCATGGCCTGCTGGATATGCCGCAGACCTGACAGCGGCGGGCAATGACTTCTGGAAATTGCATAACTGTGCAATTCAACGAAAAAGTTATCATAGGTTTATGGTATCTATTGGTAACTTTCGGGGGATTGCACTTTTTTTGCATTTAGCTATTGTGCAATTTGCGAAAAAGTGTTATCCTTATAAAAGAAATGTATTGGCGGAGGGGACAAAATGCCACAGATGCGATTGGACAAATTGCTGTCCCACCTGAACTGCGGCAGCCGCAAGGAAGTGCAGGCGCTCATTCGTGCGGGACGCGTCTCGGTGGACGGCACTGTGCAAAAAGATCCGGCGTTCAAGGTCGATCCTGATCGGTCACAGACGGCGGTGGATGGCACCGTGCAGCGCTACCGCGCACAGCGGTACTACATGCTCAACAAGCCGATGGGCGTTATCACGGCAAGCCGCGATAAGCGCCACGATACCGTGCTCGAGCTGTTTCCGGCTGAGCTGCGGCGCGGCCTGTTTGCGGTGGGAAGGCTGGACAAGGACACCGAGGGACTGTTGCTCATCACGGACGACGGCGCACTCAGCCATGCGCTGATGAGTCCGAACCGCCATGTCGAAAAGGAGTACGAGGCGGTCGTGGACGGCGCGCTGGCAGCGGATGCAGTCTTGCGTTTTGAACAGGGCATGACCCTGCGGGACGGCACGGAATGCAAGCCGGCGAAGCTGGAAATCCTCGAGACCGAACCGGAGCTGCGCGTGCGTGTGACGCTTAAAGAGGGCAAATATCATCAGGTCAAGCGCATGATCGCGGCAGTTGGCGGTACGGTAACGGCGCTCAAACGCCTGCGGCTGGGTGGTCTCTGGCTGGATAAAATACTCGCGCCCGGCGAATTTCGGGAACTGACACAGGAGGAATTGGAAAAACTTACCTCGCAAACTTGAAAAACTTAAAAAATCTACAAATTTTTTTGAGTTTTTTGTACAAAAATGCGCGGACATGTGATATAATGACTTAAAATGTATAGGGAACTTTTGGCGTTCTTGTGAAGAATGTCATAGGCAGAATCACCATTAGAGGTGAGAACGCCATAAGGAGTAAGCGTTTCGGCGGACGGATGCGGAGTAAAGCGCCGGGGCGCGTGAAAAAGACGGGAAAGGTGATGGAAATGGCTTCGAGATTGTTCCAGTCGATTGTTTTGCAGATGAAGGATACGGTGGATCGTACGATCGGCATTGTTGACGCAAGCGGTGCGGTTGTAGCATGTACCGATCTGCCTCGTATCGGTGAAATGCGGGAGGAAGCAATCACTGAGCTGGGCTTCGCCGGCGAGATCGTTCGTTTCGGCGGTTATACTTATCATACAACGGGTGACCGTGCGTCGCGTCTGGAATACGCCGTATTCGTACAGGGCGAGGACGAGCTGGCGCGCAGCATCTGCTCGCTGGTTGCGGTTTCGATTAACAATATCAAGACGCTGTATGACGAAAAGCACGACAAGGCTACCTTCGTAAAGAATATCATTCTGGATAACATCCTGCCGGGCGATATTTATATCAAGTCCCGTGAGCTGCACTTCGGCAACGATGTGCCGCGCGTGGTATTCCTCGTGCGCCAGCAGGCGCCGGCCGATGTTGCCGCGATCGACGTGGTAAACGGCATGTTCCCGGACAAGCAGAAGGATTTCGTGCTGCATATCTCCGAGACGGACATCGTTGTAGTCAAGGAGGTCAAGGCAGGCAGTGAGATCAAGGATCTGGTCAAGCTGGCAGGCTCTATCGAGGAGACGCTGCTCAGCGAGCTGTCGGTCAAGTGCCTGATCGGCATCGGCTCGGTATCCTCCCAGATGAAGGATATCGCAAAGTCCTTCAAGGAGGCTACGACCGCAATCGAGGTCGGTGCGGTATTTGACACCGAGAAGAACATCATCAGCTTCGAGAATCTGGGCATTGGCCGTCTGATCTATCAGCTGCCGATCACGCTGTGTGAGATGTTCCTGTCCGAAGTATTCCGCAAGGGCTCGATCGACTCGCTCGATCAGGAGACGCTGTTCACCATTCAGAAGTTCTTCGAGAACAACCTGAACGTATCCGAGACCTCGCGCAAGCTGTTCGTACACCGCAATACGCTGGTGTACCGCCTTGAGAAGATCAAAAAGCTGACCGGTCTGGACCTTCGTGAGTTTGATCACGCGATCGTATTTAAGGTAGCGCTCATGGTTCGAAAATACCTTGCAAGCCGCGAAGAAGGTACCAGATAATCGCTGTCTGTTCATAAAATCTACACAGAAAAAGCGTAAATTGTGCAATAATGCCACAGTTTGTCGGCTTGCACATAAACATGATATCTGTTATAATAGACAAAGGTGTATATGTTTACACCTTTGTCTTTTTTTGTTTGCTGGAAGGCGAAAATGCCCAATCCGGGGCATTCGCACGCCTTCTGCGTTGGCACCGAGGAGGATTGCCTGTGATACGAATGAGTGAAGCCACCGTGGTTTACGAAAACGGGACCCGGGCGGTGAACAAGGCGAGTCTGCGTGTAGACGAGGGAGAATTTGTCTTTCTGGTCGGCGCGTCCGGCTCGGGTAAAACCACGATCATCAAGCTGCTGACCGGTGAGGTTCGGCCGAGCGAAGGCCGCGTTATCGTCAACAACTACGATATCGGCAGAATGAAAAAGCGGCAGATTCCGTATCTGCGCCGTACATTGGGCGTTGTCTATCAGGATTTCCGCCTGATCAACACCAAAACCGTTTACGAGAACGTCGCATTTGCCATGCGCGCCATCGGTGCCAAGGGCAAGGCCATCAAGCAGCGCGTGCCGTATGTGCTCGATCTGGTCGGCCTGGCCGACAAGGCGCACGAAAAGCCGATGAATCTTTCCGGTGGTGAGCAGCAGCGTGTCGCAATCGCGCGTGCGCTGGTCAACAACCCGCGCCTCATCATCGCGGACGAGCCGACCGGCAACCTTGATCCTGCGCGTTCGCTGGAGCTGATGACCCTGTTTGAAAAGATCAACGAGCTTGGCACGACCGTGCTGATCGTAACACACGAAAAGGGTCTGGTAGACGAATTTGAAAAGCGCGTTGTTGTGATCGACAACGGTGAAGTCATCAGTGATCAGACAGGTGGGTATTATCAGATATGAGATCAATCGCTTACTATTGGAAGGAAGGCCTGCGCAACATCTTCAAGCACGGCTTCATGTCCGTGGCGGCCGTGGTGATCATGGTCGTAAGCCTGCTGCTGACGGGCACGGTTACGCTGGTGGCCTACAACATTACGAATAATATTACGAGACTGCAGCAGTCCAACCAGATCGTAGTCTGGATCGACGATTCGCTCACCACGCGTGAGGCGAAAACGCTGCAGACGCAGTTCGAGAAGATCGACAACATTGCGTCGATCGCCTTCGAGGACCGCGATGTCGCACTTGAACAGTACCGCAAGGAGCTGGGCGACGACGCAGACATCCTCGAGGATTACAACGCGGACAACAATCCGCTGCGCAACAGCTATGTGTTTACCCTGAATGATTCTACGCAGGCGGACGCAACGATCAAAGAAATCGAAGCGGTTGACGGGGTTGCAAGCGTACGCGCGGATGAGGATGTTATCCGCAAGCTGATTCAGATTCAGCGCGTGTTCAACATGATCGCGGCGGCGATGATCGTCGGTCTGGCCGTTATCTCGATCTTCATCATCTCCAACACGGTAAAGCTGGCTATGTTTGCCCGCCGTGAGGAGATCTCCATCCAGAAGATGGTCGGCGCGACCAACTGGTTTATCCGCTGGCCGTTTGTCATCGAAGGCATGGTGCTCGGTCTGGTTGCCGGCGGACTGGCCTTCCTCGCGGAATGGGGTCTGTACACCGAGCTGTATAACGTGGCAGGTACGGTTTCTCTGTCCTCGTTCCATCTGCTCTCGTTCGACGTGCTGCGCTGGTGGGTGCTGGGCGTGTACGCAGGTGCAGCCGCACTGTTCGGAATCGGCGGCTCGGTAACGAGTATCCGCAAGTTTATGAATGTATAACGACTGCATAAAGGAGCGAATGTTTCAATATGATGAAAAAGAAAACCGTGCGCCTGATTTCCTGCATTATTGCGGGCATCCTGGTCGCAGCGATGGTGTTCTCGATGATTGCCTCCGGTCTGGTTTATGCCGGTGCGGTGAGCAGTAAGGAACTGAAAAGCAAGCTGTCCGATCTGGAGGATCAGAAGGCATCGGTCAAGGCGGAGCTTGACAGTCTGGCAGGTCAGGTGGACGAGGTCGAAAAGACCCGCGCCGCACTGCAGAAGGAGATCAAGCTCACCAAGGAGGAGATTACGACCGTAACGGCGTACATCGACCGCCTGCAGGACCAGATCGACGTCAAGACGACCGAACTGGATGCTGCGATCAAGGCGCTTGACAGCAAGAAGGAGCGTTTTTCTGAGACTGTCCGCACGACGTATGAGCAGGGCGAGACCAGCTATCTGGAGGTCCTGCTGAACGCGTCCAACTTCTCTGATCTGCTCAGCCGTCTGGAGATCGTTTCTGCGATCATGGACGATAATAAGAAGATCGTAGCGGAGTACACCGCCGCGAAGGAGGATATTCAGCAGAAGCGCGACGACCTGCAGGCCACCCAGGACGAGCAGGTACAGTATCAGGAAAACCTGAAGTACAAGGCGGAGGAGCTGAAATCCAGCGAGGAGCAGCAGAAGGCGCTGCAAAAAAGTCTGGAATCCTATCAGAAGGAGCAGAAGGCGGAGTACGAGCGCATCACCAGCGAGATGGACACCGTAAGTAACCAGATCGCAGAGCAGTCCCGCAAGGAAGCTGCGGCGGCAGCAGCAGCGGCCGCTAAGAAGAAGGGCGGCAGTTCGTCCTCGAGCACGACCACCACGACCAGCAGCGGCGCGACCCGTTACAGCGGCACGTTCACCTGGCCGCTGCCGGGTTACACCAATAATTCGAGTGCCTATGGCTGGCGTGTACATCCAATCTTCGGTACCCGCAAGTTCCACAAGGGCGAGGATATTCCGGCACCGACCGGCACACCGATCGTAGCAGCCGCATCCGGCACGGTTACCACCGCAGGCTGGGTTTCCGGCTACGGCAACTATACCGTTATCAATCACGGCGGCGGCGTCATGACGGCTTACGGTCATCAGTCTGCCATCCATGTTTCGGTTGGCCAGACGGTAACCGCCGGTCAGACCATCGGTCTGGTAGGCTCTACCGGCAACTCGACCGGTCCGCATCTGCACTTTGAGGTGTATGTAAACGGTTCGACGCAGAACCCGATGAGTTACTTCAACTAACGCAATTACATAAAAGGGGAGAGTGTAACGCTCTCCCTTTTCTCGTGGAGGAGGACAAACCATGAAAAAACTGCGGGAGAGACAGGTCTCTCTGCGGACAGCGCTGACCATGTGTGCCGCGGCAGGCGCGATAACGGCAGTCATCTGCCTGATTTCCACCGGCTGGAACACCAACGAGGTCGGGAAAAAGCTGCGTGAGGTCGACCGGCTGGTGTCGGACAAGTACGTTGGTGAACTGGACGCGGATAATGTTGCGGATTATGCTGCGGCAGGCTATATTACCGGTCTGGGAGACAAGTGGTCGTCGTATATTCCGGCGGAAAACTATGAAGCCTACCGCATGAGTGGTGAGGGCAAGGGCTGCGGCATCGGCGTTTCGGTGACGAGCACCGAGATGAGTATTCGCGTTACGCTCGTGTACGATGATTCGCCTGCGGCGAAGGCCGGCATCGAAAAGGGCGATTACATTCTCGGTACGGGAGATCTGACGACCGAAAAGGACGGTTCGAGTGCGGTTATCAGTGCAATTTCCGGCAAAGAGGGGACCGATGTGACCGTCGCGGTCAAGAAGGCAGACGGCTCCGCCAAGGAGCTGACCATGCAGCGTGCCGTTGTCACGCAGAAGATGGCATGGGGCAAAATGCTGAATGATAAAATCGGCTACATCCGCATCGAGAATTTCCATGACGGCTGCGCCGATCAGTTCAAGACGGCGCTGCAGTCGCTGATCGACAGCGGTGCACAGTCGCTTGTCATTGACGTGCGCCACAACGGCGGCGGTCGTGTCAAGGAGATGAGCGCGGCACTCGATCCGCTGCTCGGCGAGGGCACCATTATGACGCTGCGCATGAAAAACGGCTCGGAGACCGTTTACACCTCGGATGCAGACCATATTGACCTGCCAATCGCGGTGCTCATTGACGACCAGAGTATTTCGGCGGCGGAATTCTTCGCGGCAGCCCTGCAGGAGTACGACCGCGCGACGCTCGTCGGTACGCACACCACCGGCAAGGGACGCGCTCAGCGCACCTACCAGCTGAGCGACGGCTCGGCGGTCAATCTATCTGTAGAGGAATACTTTACGCCCAAGGGCAAAAGCCTTGCAGATGTCGGCATTGCGCCGGACATTGAGGTGAAGCTGACCGATGAGCAGACACAGAACTTTTTCTTTCTGACGTCGGAAACCGATCCGCAGCTTCAAAAAGCGATGGAAACTGTGGGATAATCGAGCGCTCCGGCAGAAAATCGGACAGAAAATGGTCGAATCGCTTGACATGGCATTGGTGCTTAATTTATAATATAGTGTACTGTACGGCTCGAAAGCCGATGACACTGAGTAAGAAGGGTTTGCAAACATGGCAAAAGAAATTAAACTGACACAGGAAAGTCTGGACGCATATAAGGACGAACTGGAATATCTGAAAACTACCCGTGCGGATGAGGTTGCAGAGCAGCTGAAGGAAGCACGCTCCTTCGGCGACCTGTCCGAGAACGCCGAGTATGATGAAGCCAAGAACGAGCAGGGCAAGCTGTATTCCCGCATTGCCGAGCTTGAGGAGATCATCAAGCACGCAGTCGTTGTAACCGGCGACAGCTACGCTGCAGACGAGGTTTCTCCCGGCTGCCGCTTTATTGTTAAGGATCTTGAGGAGGACGAGGAAGAGGAGTACCACTTCGTCGGCTCTCAGGAGGCCGATCCGATGGACGGCAAGATCTCCGATGAGTCTCCGTTCGGCAAGGCTATGCTGGGCAAGAAGGTCGGCGATGTTGTTGAGGTCGAGGCACCGATCGGCATCGTAAAGTACGAGATCATCAAGATCGAGAAGTAATTTGATTCGTCCTAACGGATGTTAAATGTAAATCTATATGAAAGATGGGGAAGATATGGCAGAACAGCATCAGGCGCAGGATCAGCACGAGCAGACCGCGGAGGAACTGCACGAGCTGAAGCGCATTCGCCGCGAAAAGCTGGCAGAGCTGCAGGCTGCGGGCAAGGACCCGTTCCAGCAGGTGCGCTTTGAGCGCGATCATTATACCACCGATATTCATGAGCATTTTGATGAGCTGGAAGGCAAGACCGTTCGTCTGGCAGGCCGCATGATGTCCAAGCGCATCATGGGCAAGGCTTCCTTCTCGGATATGCGCGACCGCTACGGCCGTCTGCAGCTTTACATCAAGCGCGACAACGTAGGCGAGGACGTATACAAGGGTTACAAGAAGTTCGATATCGGCGATATCATCGGTATCGAGGGCGAGGTATTCCGTACCCAGAAGGGTGAGATTTCGGTTTCCGTAACCGAGCTGACGCTGCTTTCCAAAAACCTTGCACCGTTGCCGGAGAAGTGGCACGGTCTGAAGGATACCGATATGCGTTACCGTCAGCGCTATGTTGACCTGATCGTCAACCCGGAGGTACGCGATACCTTTGAGAAGCGCTCCGCTATCGTGCGCGAGATCCGCAACTTTATGGATTCCCGCGGCTTTATGGAGGTTGAGACCCCGTGTCTGAACACCATTCCGGGCGGTGCTGCGGCTCGTCCGTTCATCACCCATCACAACGCGCTGGATATTGATATGTATCTGCGTATTGCGACCGAGCTGCACCTCAAGCGCCTGATCGTAGGCGGTCTGGAGCGCGTATACGAGATCGGCCGTATTTTCCGCAACGAGGGCATGGACACCAAGCACAATCCGGAGTTCACCACCATCGAGCTGTATCAGGCATACACCGATTACCACGGCATGATGGATATTACCGAGGACATGGTAATCCATGTCTGCGAAAAGGTTCTGGGCGGCACCAAGGTGATGTACCAGGGCACCGAGATCGACTTCACCAAGGGCTGGAAGCGCATGACCATGGCCGAGGCTGTCAAGGAGTATGCCGGCATCGACTTTATGGCACTCACTCCGGAGGAGGCGCTCGAAGCCGTTAAGGCGAAGGGCCTCGAAATCGAAAAGGGCAAGGAGAGCTGGGGCGACCTGATGAGCCTGTGCTACGACGAGTACGTTGAGGAGAACCTCATGCAGCCGACCTTCATCACCGATTATCCGGTTGAGATTTCTCCGCTGGCAAAGCGCAAGCCGTCCGACCCGCGTCTGACCGAGCGCTTCGAGTGCTTTGTTTACGGCCGCGAGCTGTGCAATGCATTCTCCGAGCTGAACGACCCGATCGACCAGAAGGAGCGCTTCGAGCGTCAGGTTGCTCTGCGCGCCGCAGGCGACGAGGAAGCCGGCATGATGGACGAGGATTTCATCAATGCGCTGGAATACGGTATGCCTCCCACGGGCGGCATGGGCATGGGCATTGACCGTCTGGTCATGTTCCTGACCGACGCTGCATCCATTCGCGACGTGCTGCTGTTCCCGACGATGAAACCTTTGGACTGATTGCGGGCGCACAAGGCAGAATAACCGTGTATACGCGAGATTCTGCAGATAGCTTACACCAAATTACCACAGGCTTGCAGCAAAGGAAGCCTTGGAAATGTACAGATTGAATTTGGGCAATCGACCCGTCGAGAAATCGGCGGGTCTTTTTTGCTCATCGGAGGTGCGGCGGTGTGTTCTTTTCGCAGCCTTGCAGCTGCACAGCGTTTCGCGCCGGTATCTCATCTCAACTTGTTTTACAGGAATATTCGCCGCAAAAGCGCTCCGGATACGGCATATAGTCTGTGTTTTCGCCTGTTTTGGCAGAAAAAAGGCGAAATTCCTTGAAATACCGCCCGTGAAGTGCTATGCTATTCTTATATAATGCCGTTTTGCGGCGAGAAATGAGGAAAAAGAAGGGCAGTCTGTCGGGGAGAGGCGGCTGTCACGGGTAAGGAGAATTGGTTGATGAAAACAAACAAGAGGAAGCGGGGGCTGTCCTTCCTGCTCGCGGTACTGGTAACAGCGGCATGTCTGCTGACCGGCTGCGGCACACAAAAGAGCGAAGCACAGGAGGACGCGGAAACCATTCAGGTCTATCTGTGGAACACCACGCTGTACGAAAAATATGCCCCCTATATCCAGTCGCAGCTGCCGGATGTGAATATTGAGTTCATTGTCGGTAATAACGATCTGGATTTTTACAAATTTCTGAACGAGAACGGCGGCCTGCCGGACATTATCACCTGCTGCCGCTTCTCGCTGCATGACGCCGCGCCGCTGAAGGACAGTCTGATGAACCTCGCCACGACCAACGAGGCGGGCGCGGTCTACAACACCTACCTCAACAGCTTCAAAAACGAGGACGGCAGCGTAAACTGGCTGCCGGTCTGCGCGGACGCGCACGGCTTTGTGGTCAACCGCAGTCTGTTCGAGAAATACGGCATTCCGCTGCCCACCGATTACGACAGCTTTGTTTCCGCTTGTCAAGCGTTTGAAAAGCACGGCATCCGCGGCTTTGATGCGGACTATTTCTTCGATTACACCTGCATGGAAACGCTTCAGGGACTTTCTGTCTCCGAGCTTTCCTCGGCGGAAGGCCGCAAATGGCGCACTGCGTACAGCGACCCGGCCAGCACCGAGAAAGTCGGTCTGGACGACACCGTCTGGCCGACCGCATTCAAGAACCTCGAGCAGTTCATCCGCGACACCGGCCTGAACGCCGCTGACCTGACGCTGACCTACGATGACATCATGGACCGGATGCGCAACGGCGAGCTTGCCATGTTCTTCGGCAGCTCTGCTAACGTTAAAATCCTGCAGGATGAGGGCATTGATACGACCTTCCTGCCGTTCTTTGGGCAGGACGGGCAGCAGTGGCTGATGACCACCCCGTATTTTCAGGTTGCGCTGAGCCGCAATCTCGAGCAGGACAGCACCCGCCGCGACAAGGCGATGCAGGTGCTCCGTGTCATGCTCTCCGAGGAAGCGCAGAACCGCATCGTCTATGACGGACAGGACATTCTGAGCTACAGCCAGAACGTCAGTCTTCGCCTGACCGATTATCTGGAGGACGTGCGCCCGGTGGTCGAGCAGAACCATATGTACATCCGCATCGCCTCCAACGATTTCTTCTCGGTCTCCAAGGATGTGGTCTCGCGCATGATCGCAGGAGAATATACGGCAGAGCAGGCGTATCAGGCGTTCAACGCGCAGCTGCTTGCGGATGAGCCTGCCGCGGATACGGCTGTGCTGACCTTGGACAAGGGCTATTCAAACGTTTTCCATGCGGACAGCGGCAATGCCTCCTTCTCCGTAATGGCGAACACGCTGCGCGGCGTGTATGACACCGATGTGCTCATTGCTGCGGCGAACAGCTTTACCGGCAGCGTGCTGGCGGCAGACTACACCGAGAATATGGCTGCCTCTATGATCATGCCGAACGATCTGCGCGCGTATCAGCGCACGATGAACGGTGCGGAGCTGACCGAGACCGTCCGCGCCTTTGTCGAGGGCTGCGAGGGCGGCTTTACGCCGTTCAACCGCGGCTCTCTGCCGGTGGTCAGCGGCATCGCCATCGAGGTCAAGGAGGAAAACGGCGGCTTTACGCTGACCGGGATCACGCGGGACGGCAAACCGCTCCGCGAGGACGATAGTGTAACCGTGACCTGTCTGGCAACGGCGGGCAGCATGGCGCCGCTGCTTGCGGACGAGAGCCGCGCCTTCGAGGGCGGTGACACGAGCGTTCGGGACACCTGGAGCGCGTATGTTTCCGGAGGGAACGCCGTACTGGCGGAGCCGGAAAACTATATTACATTGAGGTAAACGGAAATGGCAGATAAAACACGCGGAAGCAAAATAAAATACCGCTTCCTGAAAAAATGGCGCCGCCCTGCCGCCGCACTGTTGGCTCTGGCGGTGCTGCTCGGCGGCATCTGCTATCGGTATTTCTTGTTTATGTCGCAGACGGTCTATCGGGAGAGCACCTCGCATCTGTCGGAGATCCTGCGTAAATCCGACAATATGCTGAACCATCTGGTCAGCCGAAACCGGATGATTCTGCATCTGTGGGGCGGTTTGCTGAAAAACGCCTCGAGCGAAGAACAGATCCGTTCCAGTCTGAACGAGATGCAGAAGGAGACCGGCTGCGCCGCCCTCTACTTCCTCGCCTCGGACGGCAGCTGCATGACGCAGGGCGGCGAAAAGAGCAGCCTTGGCTCGCAGACCGATCTGGACACGCAGCTTTTCGCCGGAGAGGACGTCGTTGTGAATGCGGTGCTGCCCGGAAAGCCGCAGATGCTCGTGTTTGCCTGCCCGGAGATGAGCGGCACCTACCGCGGCTTCGCCTATGATGCGATCGCCATCGCCTACTATAATGATACGGTGCTGAGCGCGATCGACAACTCCGCCTTCGAGGGCACGAGCCACAACTATGTTGTCTACCCGGACGGGCGCGTTGTGCTCGACAGCGAGGCTGTCGGTGAGAACGGCAGCGAGGAATCGGTCTATAATTTCCTCGCGGAGCTGCGCAGCAGCTCCAATCTGTCCGATAAAGCGTTCGACGCGCTGAGTGACGATTTCGCGCAGGGCAGGGACGGAAGCAAGATGCTGACGCTGCATGGAACCCGGTACTATCTGGTCTACGAGAACACAGGCATCCAGGACTGGATCATGCTCAGCCTTGTCCCGGTCAGCGTTGTTAACGCCAGCATGGATACGCTGTGGCACCGGACGGTCGAGATCGTGACCGCTATTGCGTGCCTGCTTATGGTGCTGCTTATCGCGCTCATCGTGCACAGAAGCCGCGATGCGCTGCGTCGGAGAGATACCGAGATCCTGTATCGGGATGAGCTGTTCACCCGGCTCTCACGCAACGTGGACGACGTTTTCTTCATGCTGGATGCCGAAACCTCCCGCACGGACTATGTCAGCCCGAACATCGAGCGGCTGCTGGGCGTGCCGCTCAAGCAGGTGCAGCAGGACATCCGTGCACTGCGGGCGCTGCACCCGAAGGACTCTCCCGACCACGATAAGAACTTCCTCGCGGGGATTCAGTGCGGCGAGCAGAGCGAATGGGATGCCGATTATGCCCATCAGCAGACCGGTGAGCGCCGCTGGTTCCACATCGTCGCCATGGGCAGCGAGGTCGCAGGCCGGACCAAGTACATCCTCGTGATGTCCGACCGCACGGCTGACCGGAAGATCAATCAGGCACTTTCCGAGGCGGTTGCGGCCGCCGAAGCCGCCAGCCGCGCCAAGAGCACCTTCCTGTCCAATATGTCGCACGATATCCGCACACCGATGAATGCGATCATCGGCTTTACCACTCTTGCGGTCAGCAATATCGACAATCAGGAACGGGTGAAGGACTATCTGACCAAAACCCTCTCCTCGAGCCGCCACCTGCTCGCGCTCATCAACGATATTCTGGACATGAGCCGCATCGAGAGCGGCAAGCTCCATCTGGAGGAAACCGAGGTCAACCTCGCCGAGATGCTGCACGATATCAAGACCATCGTCAGCGGACAGATATACGCCAAGCAGCTCGAGCTTTATATGGATGCGCTTGACGTTGCCGACGAGGACGTTTACTGTGACCGGACACGTCTGGGACAGATTTTGCTCAACCTGCTGTCCAACGCTATCAAGTTCACGCCGGCGGGCGGCACGGTTTCCGTGCGTATCCGGCAGCTTGCCGGAACCGTGCGCGACTGTGCACAGTACGAGTTCCGCGTCCGCGACAACGGCATCGGCATGAGTCCGGAGTTCGCGCAGAAGATTTTTGAGCCGTTTGAACGCGAGCGCACCTCCACGGTCAGCCGAATACAGGGAACCGGCCTCGGCATGGCCATCACCCGGAATATCGTCGAGATGATGGGCGGCACGATTAAGGTGCAGACCGAGAAGAACCGGGGCACCGAGTTTATCATCTGCCTGCCGCTGCGCGTGCAGACCGGCAGCCGCCGCGAGGAAAAGATTGCGGAGCTTGCCGGCCTCAAGGCGCTGGTGGTGGACGACGATTTCAACACCTGCGACAGCGTGGCAAAGCTGCTGACCCGTGTGGGAATGCGTGCGGAGTGGACGCTCTCCGGACGGGAGGCCGTGCTGCGTGCGCGGCAGTCCATCGAGTTGGGCGACCCCTGCCGCGCCTATATCATCGACTGGCGGCTGCCGGACATGAACGGCATCGAGGTCACGCGCCAGATCCGCAGCCTGAATGATGACACCCCCATCATCATCCTGACCGCCTACGACTGGTCGGATATCGAAGCGGAGGCGAAGGCGGCAGGCGTGACGGCCTTCTGCTCTAAGCCGATGTTCCTGTCCGACCTGCGCGACACCCTGCTGACAGCCATCGGGCACATGCAGACGGTGGAGGAGCAGGACATCCTGCCCGGGAAAAACGCCGACTTCCGCGGACGGCATATCCTGTTGGTCGAGGATAACGAGCTGAACCGTGAAATCGCAATGACAATCCTGCACGAGTATGGTTTTCTGGTCGATATCGCTGAGAACGGCGCGGTCGCGGTGGAGAAGGTTCGCACCTCGGACCCGGGCCGCTATGATCTGGTGCTGATGGATGTGCAGATGCCGGTCATGGACGGCTACACCGCCACCCAGCGCATTCGTGCGCTGAAGGACCCGGCGCGCGCCGCAGTCCCGATCGTTGCCATGACGGCCAACGTGTTTGAGGAGGAGCGAAAGCAGGCGTTCGACTGCGGCATGAACGGCTTTTTGTCCAAGCCGATCGTGGTTGAGGAGCTGATCGACGCGCTGAAGGGCATTATGCACTGACCGCGCCATGCGGATACATCAAAACCCGGAGTACCGGCCGAAAACGGCTGACGGTACTTCGGGTTTTTCGGATATGCAGAGGAAAATAAATGCCGCTGCGCCGCAATCTTCGCTTTCTTTTTGGGTCGGGAAATAGTATAATTATGGCATGGAAAAAGGAATGAATAAATTTTACCGAAGGAGGGGCAGAACATGAAAAAGCGATCAAGAATTGCTCTGCTGACCGCACTTCTCGCCATAGTGTTCGCGGCAGGCATTAGCGTTTACAGCAACTACATCGGAATGCAGATTTATCAGGAAAGCTCGAATCATCTGCTCGAAAGCTATGCGCAAATCTCCAAGACCTTCACGCTGTTCGTGCAGCGAAACTGGACCGTTCTGAGTCAGTGGGACAGCCTGATGAGTAACGTACAGACTGATGAAGACGTTGACGAGATATGGAACACGATTCAAGACAACCGATCGTCGTGGCATTACAGCGATTTCTATATGGTCAATCAGAACTCGCAGTATCTAACAGCAGATGGGCGAAAGGGCAGCGCCGACAGCATCGACGGCGTTTTTCAGGAGATGTACAGCAAGGGCGGGCCAATCGTCTCCACCTATACGGCAACCTACGGCGTGCCCAAGATCGCGTTTGCGATGCCGATGAGCCGCAGCCTGACGCTGGACGGCGTGACCTACACCGGTATCGCGGTCAGCTATGATACGGACGTGGTCGATGATCTGGTTGACGGCAGTATGTACGGCGGACAGAGCGACTGCTATGTGGTGCGCTCGAACGGCGACATCGTGCTGGAGTTTGAACCGCAGACCGAGCTGTGCGCGGGAATGACCAACCTGTACGACCTGTCCAACCACGCTGACTGGAAATACGGCAGCATGGACGATATCAAGGACTGCATTCAGCTTGGCAAGAGCGGAAGCGCGCAGTTTACCTGCGCTGGGGCGAGAAACTATCTGGTCGCGATTCCGACCGTATTTTCGGACTGGTCGCTCGTCGGCATCATCCAGGCGGATGAGGTGGACGGCGCGCTGTATGGCGTGCAGAATTCCTCGCTCATCTTGCTCGGCGCACTCAGTTTTTTCGCCGTCATCATCGTGGTGCTGGCGCTGGGCATGGAGAGCCGGCTGCGCCTTAAGAACGAGGAAACGGAGCGGCTGAACCTCGAGCGTGAAAAAAATGAAGAGCGACCGTTTCCTGCAAAGCATGAGCCGCATCGTCGATCGCTATGCGGTCGTCAATCTGGATACCGGACGCTACCGCTATCATGAGCTGCGGTTCGATCAGCCGATCTATCCGACCTCCGGACAGTATTCGGAAATGGTCGAAATCATCTCTAAACGCTATGTCGCGCTGACCGATACGGAAAACGCCAAGCTTTCGCGGCTGCTTACGCCGGACTATCTGCGCAGCGTGCTCCGTAAACCGGATGACAATCTCAAAATCGAGTATTGCAGCCGGACGGAGAACGCCTATATGGTGATGACCGTTATCCCGGTCGAGTGGCACGCGGACGGCACGGTCTCCGTGATCATGCAGGTTGTGCAGGATATCGGGCAGAAGGTCGAGCTGGAAAACATGGCAAACACGGACAGCTTGATCGGCCTGTTCAACGAGCGCTATTTCAGTCGGGTCCTGAACATCTGTGAGGCGAAAAAGCTGCCGTTTGTGCTGTATTACCTCGATCTCGACCGATTTAAGCCGATAAACGACACCTACGGTCATGCTATGGACGACCGGCTGCTCAAGGAGATCAGCGCGCGGCTGCTGCGCTGCATCCGCAGCCGGGACTACGCCTTCCGCATCGGCGGCGATGAGTTCGCGCTTATCGTCAGCGCCGATATGGACGAGGAGCAGCGCGGCCGCATGGCCGAGCGCATCCAGACTATGCTCTCTGCGCCCATCGTTATCGAAGGAAAACTGCTTTCGGTCGGCGTCAGCTGCGGCTGCGCCTGCTATCCGGAGGACGGCGACGCTTCGCAGGTGCGCATCACGGCGGACAGCCGCATGTACGCGGAAAAGCAGCACCATCACGAAGACGACCGGACGGAGGAACAGTCATGAAACACAAAACCCTGCGGTGCACCGCAGAGACAGCCGCTCTGCTGCTGACCGTGGCAATGCTGACGTTCCTCATTGCCGGACTGCATCAGCACGAGCCGGACAGGGTGCTTTCCACCCTCGATACCGGCTGGTATCAGCTGACGGACGGCGTGCGGCACGAGGTTACGCTCCCGGTCACGCTTCCGGCCGCGCCGGAACAGACGCTTACCCTGTATAACGACACGCTGACCGCCCGCGATGCCGGAAAGCTGCTGTCCGCGCGCGGTGTGGAATACGGCATCGAGATTCGTGCGGGCGAAACGCTGCTCTATCGCTACGAGGACAACGCCTTTCCCAAAAACACACAGATGAAGGGACGCCTGTGGGCGGATGCGGAGCTTCCGGACAACATCGGCGGACAGACGCTCAGCCTGACCTTTACGCAGCTTTCCGACCGGACCGGCAGGTTTGACGCGCCTCTGCTCGGCTCGGTGCGGAGCATCACCGGCCACCATATCCAGACCTCGCTGTTTTCCCTGGTCATGATGCTCGCCATGGTCATCCTTGCCGTGCTGGCGCTGCTGATCTTCTGCTACATGAGCAGTCGCGGCATCCACGAGCGCCGCTTCCTCGATGTGGCGGTCTTTCTGCTGCTGTGCAGCCTGTGGTGCCTGACCGATTCCGCTCTGTATCAGATTTATGGACGGGACACTGCCGCCGGAAGCGTCGTTTCCTTTTACGCCTTTATGCTGATGTCTATCCCGATGGTGCATTTTGTCCGCAACACGGTAAGCGGCAGACAGCAGCTTGTTCCCGATATATGCATTGCGCTGTTCTGCGCCAACGTGCTCGCACAGGGCGCGGCGTACCGGCTTTTCGGCATCCGGTTTATTGATATGCTGCCGCTGACGCACCTGCTTCTGGCGGCAGGCGTCGCAGCGATGCTGACCGTGCTGCTTCGGTCGTACCGCGAGCAGCCCTCGCAGCAACTTCGGCTGCATATTGCGGCGTTTGCCGCACTGGGTGTGTTCGGCGTGGCCGCGCTCGTCCTGTACGGCCTGCTGCACATCTACTGGTACGATGCGATATTCCAGTTTGGCGTGCTGCTGTTCATCATCCTGCTCTTCCGTGAGCTGCTCGGACAGGCGACCGAGGATATGCGCTTTCACATGGAGCACCGTATCAGCCATCTGATGCAGCGCGAGGACCGTATGACCGGTCTGCCGAATCGCCGTGCATTCGAGGAATACATGGAGCGCATCCGCACCGGCGAGGTCGGATGCCGCGATGCGGTGCTGACCTATATCCGGCTGGAGGGTCTGAACGAGCGCAACGACCGCTTCGGCCTTCAGGCAGGGGATGAGGCGGTCATCGCCGCCGCGCGGTGCGTTGCAGACTTTTGCCGTGCGTGCGAGGACGGAGGCGAAAGCGTATCGTGCTTCCGCACCGGCGGAAACGAGTTCGCCCTTATCCGCCCCGAGCCAAGGGCAAATTCGGGGCAGCTGCACCGGCAGTTCAGTGCGATCGTCGCGCGGTACAACCGCACCTGTGCGCCGCGCGCCCGCATCACGATGACCTACGGCTTCAGCCGCCTGTGCGACGAGGACGGAAAATCGCGCAGTATCAGCGCATGGAAGGCGGAGGCGGACGCCTATTTGAAGAGAAATGAAACCAGACTGGGAGGGGACACGGAATGACAACCAATCTACATTATCTGATCGCCGGGATGGCGGTGCTGCTGGTTGTTCTGTGGCAGTACTCTCATCAGCGGCAGATGGATGACCGGAACAGCCTCATGTTCCGCCGCCTGCTGACCGTCATCAGTCTGGACGTTTTCACCGAGCTGGTGAGTACATGCTTCATCCTGTACGCTCCGTACAGCTTCGGCATCGGCCGCATGGTCTCGAACACCGTGTTCTATCTGTTCCAGGCGATTCTGCCGCTCATGCTGCTGTACTATGTCTGTACACTGTGCTCGAGCCGCGTGATCTCCACCGGAACCGTACTGCGCATGGGCATTCCGACTATCGTTCTGGTTTTTATCATTCTGACCAACCCCTTCACCGAAAAGCTGTTCTATTTCGACAGCACTGGCTACTACCACGGTCCGTGGTATCTGCTGCTGTACATCAGCGCCCTGCTGCATATCGCAGCGGCAGCGATTTTTGTCGCGGTGCACCGGGATGCGGTCAGCCGCCGCAATCTGATGGCACTGCTTGCGGTCTTTTTGCTCGCCGCCCTCGGCATCGCCGCGCAGGCCGTCAATCCCGCGGTGCTGACGACCGGCTTCGGCCTTTCGCTCAGCATTCTCGCAATGTATCTGACCATCAATAACCCCTGCGCGTGCATGGACAGCCTGACCGGACTGAATGACAAGCAGTATCTGCTGCGCCGCATGAACGAGCTGACCGACGCACACAAGGCCTTTCACATCATCACGGTCTACGCCTACCAGCTTGACCACATGAACAAAGTCTCGGGCGTGCAGAGCGGCGATGAATTTCTGCGCCGCGCGGCAGAGCACATGCAGGAGATCGCGGGCAGGAACGTGTTCCGCGTGACAGGCAAGCGTTTTTTGCTGCTGACGTACTCGCTGCGCGAGTACGAAGCCTGTCTGACGAGTCTGCGGCAGGTGTTCCGCACGCAGCCGGATGACGCGCAGGCCGCTCCCTCGCCGGTCATCCTGTGCGGCGTGGTGGGCGCGGAAAAGCTGGGAACGGGCGGTCTTGTGCTGGATTATGCGGAATATCTCGAATCTCTCGCAGCACGCCGCGGCGGGACTGAGGTCATCCAGAACGACCGCAAGAACAGGGACAGTTTTTACTACAACAAGCAGGTCGAGCAGTTCCTGCACCGCGCGATCGACGAGGATCTGTTTGAGGTCTACTATCAGCCGGTCTATTCGCTGCATCAGCAGCGCTTTGTCACCCTTGAGGCGCTCAGCCGCCTGCGGCATCCCACACTCGGCTGGATTTCGCCGGATATTTTTATCCGCCTTGCGGAGAAGAATCACCTTATCAGTCAGATCACCGAGCTTCAGCTGCGGCGCGTCTGCCGTTTTCTACGCGAAAACCCGGCGCTCCGCGCGAGCATTGCGAACGTCAAGATCAATCTTTCGCCGCTCGATCTCATTCACAGCGATGGCGGAAGCCACCTTATCCGCATTCTGGACGAATACGGACTGCCGTACTCCTGCTTCCAGTTTGAGATTACCGAAACGGTTGCGACCGAGTACTCCGCGAGCCTGACCCGGGTGGCGGAGAGTTTTCAGGCGGTCGGCATCGGTCTGTGTCTGGACGATTTCGGCTCGGGTTACGCCAACCTGAACACGGTCATGCAGCTGCCGTTCTCGGTCATCAAGCTCGACCGTTCGCTGCTGTTCCACATCTGCACGGACAAAAACGCCGCGCTCTTCTACCAGAGCATCGTATCCGCCTTCTGCCGTCTCGGCTACCGCATCATTGCGGAGGGCGTAGAGACGCAGGAGGAGATGGAGCTGCTGCGGAGCTGGAACGTGGATATGATTCAGGGCTATTATTTCTCCCGTCCTCTGCCGCCGGGCGAGCTGCTGCGGCTGCTGACCGAGGAAGCCGTCGAACAGCTGTGACCGGATGCGGCGGACCGCCGAAAAAATCCGTGAAAAAATTTTTCAGAAGCCGGAACCTTTTTAGACGTGCTTCGTCTAATAGAGAGAAAGAGAGCAGATACTGCTCTCTTAGAAAGAAGGCTTTTTACATGAAAAAAACACTGATGGTATTTGCATGCACGGCTCTGCTGGCTGCATCGCTTTCGGCCTGCGGCAGCAAGCCCGCCGAAAATAAGGATACCGGTACAGCATCGTCTGCGGCGGCCTCGTCCTCGAGTAGCGAACAGCAGCAGGAAAACACGCTCACCGGCTCGCTCGATGAGAAGAAGAACGGCATGTTCGTTGTAACGGATGCCGAGGGTGCCTCCTATGAATTTACCTACGATCCCTCCGATACGCCGAAGGGTCTGGACGATGTCGCAGAGGGCGATTCGGTCACTGTGACTTATACGGGCACGGTCTCCGAGGTCGATTCGTTTGACGGCACGATCGTTTCGGTCGAGAAAGCTGAGGCAGCACAAAATTAAAGACGCGGCTCCTTGCGCAGACTCCGTCGCGCTGCCGCGGCTGTCGCTTGGAAAGAACGCAAAAAAATCCCCTGCCGGGGACAGATTTTCTGTCTCCCCGGCAGGGGATTTCGCTTTTCAGGACTTCTGCTCTGCCTTGTCCAGATACATCAGATAATCCGCCTTGCGGATAGCCTCTGTGATCGGATGTACACCGCAGATGCCGCCGATGCTGACCGAAAGCTGTACATCCGCGAACTCCGACATGCGGATGCCGTGCACGGCCTGCTGGATCTGCTTTTTCTTGTCGAGGAAAGCTTCCTCGGTCATGCGCGGAAACAGCAGCAGGAACTCGTCGCCGCCGTAGCGGATCAGAATATCGGTCTTGCGAATGCAGGAGCGCACCGCGTTTGCGATGTCGCGCAGCGCCGCATCGCCTGCGGCGTGGCCGCAGCGATCGTTGATGAGCTTGAAGTTGTTTACGTCGATCAGCGCTACGCCCTCCATGCCCTCAAGGTGGGTGCGGTAGGTTTCAAAATAGCGGCGCGAATAGACGTTGGTCAGCGGGTCGAGGAACAGCTGCATATCCTCGCCGCGCGTGCGGTCAAGCAGAAAACGCGAGCCGTTTGCATCAATCCAGCGGCCCTCGTTGAGCCGCGAGATCAGCTCGAGCACGCAGGGCGTGCCGTTGATCGTAATATACTTGGCGATGACGAAATACATCTCATTTCGTGTAAATTCGAGCTTGTTGAGCGTAGTATGCTCAGCAAACGCCCGTGCGGAGATGCAGTTTGCGCAGCCCGCATCGTTATCCCAGAACGCGGCGCAGCGCTCGCCTGTGCGGTGCAGGATGCCGTCCGCATCGAGATCGAGCACGGCGTATTTTGTCGGGTCAACCAGACGGACGACATCAAAGACCGTGCTCAGACGCTGGATATCGTCGGTGATCGACGGCTCGTCCGTTACGCTTTTGCCTGTGCAGCGGAAGGGCGCACAGCTGCCCTGCACCTTCTGCACATCGGTCAGACAGCCGATCACGCCGACATAGTGACCGGGGGAGAACGGTGACCAGAGCGTGTGCATCCGGAGATTGTGCCAGTGCTGCTTGCGCCCGACCGGCAGGAGCAGGCTGAGCGAAAGCTCGTTGTTCTCGGGTGTTGTGGCCTTGAGAGCGGCTCTTAGCCGCGCAATATCGGCCGGCCGCAGCAGTCGGAGACTGTCCGTTTCATGCACATCCAGTATCGTGCACTGCTGCTGACGCGGACGGCTCCGGTCGGCTATTATGACGGTACCGGCAGGAACGTCATACTCAAACTGCACATCGCCGCAGCAGGAGACAAAGAAATCCAGCTTTTCCTTGACATAATTCAGCTCGCGCTGGGCGCGGTCGCTGTGCGGTACAGCGCTCTTTTGCAGCAGCTCGGCAGACAGGCGCTTGGCGTCGCGGCGGAGCACCTGATCGGCGGCAAGCGTCGGCAGTGCGCTCCGGAGGCGCATGCTGATCTCCTGCAGGCAGTCGAGCAGCATCGGGTTGAACGCGCCGCACTCTCCGTTGAGGATCATGGTGATGGCGGTGTCGTGGGTGTATGCCTTTTTGTAGCAGCGGTCACTGGTCAGCGCGTCAAATACGTCCGCCAGTGCGACTACCTGCGCCGAGATCGGGATCTGTTCACCGAGCAGGCCGTCCGGATAGCCGCCGCCGTCCCAGCGCTCGTGGTGCCAGCGGCAGATCTCGATGGCGACCTTGACCAGCGGCTCGTCGCGGTACTGCGTCAGCCCCTCGAGCATGGATGCGCCGATGACAGGATGGGTGCGGATGATGTTGAATTCCTCGGGCGTCAGTGCGCCCGCCTTGTTCAGAATGTTCTCGGGGATGCTGATCTTGCCGATGTCGTGCAGGGCGGACGCGGTGGTGATGAGGCGGATCTTGTCCTCGGTCAGACCGTATACATCGGTCTTTTCGGTCAGCTTGCGCAGCAGTATTTCGGTCACGGTCTGCACCTGAAGCACATGCTGTGCGCTCTCGCTGTTGCGGAACTCGACGATATGACTGAGGATGCCGATCATGACATGGCTGTCCTTCTCGTTCTGATAGATCTGGTCGGAGACCATGCCCATCAGCCGCTTCTGGTTGGCGTAGAGCGTGAGCGTGTTTTTGACGCGGCGCTGCACGATGAAGGAGTCGAACGGACGGCGGATATAGTCGGTAATGCCGAGGCTGTAACAGTGCTCGATAACCGCACGGTCCTCGGTGGCGGAGATCATGATGACTGGCAGCTCCTCGATCCAGCGGAACTGATTCAGGCGCTCGAGCACGCCGAAGCCGTCGATTTTCGGCATATTGATATCCAGCAGCAGCAGGTCGATATTCATATCCTGCTGGAGCATGAGGATGGCCTGCGCGCCGTTCTCTGCCTCCGCGTAGTCATATTCCTCGCCGAGGATCGCCTTGAGCATTTCTCGGTTGAGTTCCGAGTCGTCAACAATCAGAATTTTCTGTCGGTTCATAGTCGTTCGACCGCAGCCGGGTCGCCCTCCCTCCCTTTGTTTACCGGAATTTGACCGGCTTCACCATTTTATTATACTACTAATGCAATGCGGAATAAAGGAAAATTTCCGTCAGCGCCAACGGCGGAAATTTCTGTTGTGCAGGAGTGCGGCAGCGTGTATAATGAAGAGTGAATTGTGCCGATTTGCGGCACAGACAACGAGCAAGAGGGAGAGAACACCATCATCGGTATGAACAGACACAAACGGGTAAGATGCGCTCTGGCGCTTTTGACCATGCTGACGGCAGGTCTGCTGTCCGGCTGCGTCTCGGATGCGGCGTCCGACAGCACACTCCCGACGATTACCGTCGGCAGCGACACCTATCCGCCTTATGTCTATATGGACAATAACGGCGACATTACCGGTCTGGACGTGGATATTGCGGAGGAGGCATTCCGCCGCATGGGATACCGCGCGGAATTCACCACGATCGACTGGGAACAGAAAACCAAACTGGTCGATAACGGAGAAATCGACTGCATCTGGGACTGCTTTTCCATGGACGGCCGCGAGAACGACTATCAGTGGGCGGGACCGTATCTGGTAAGCCATCAGGTCATCGCCGTCAGCGCGCAGAGCAGCATCGAGCGAATGAGCGACCTCGCCGGAAAGACCATCGCGGTGCAGGCCACCGGCAAGCCGGAGGCGATCTTTTTGAGCGGAGGCGAAAACGTCCCGGCCTTCCGAAATATCATCAGCCTCGCTGACCGCGGGGTGCAGTATGCCATGCTGGACTGCGGCTATGTGGATGCGGTAGCAGCACACGAGGAGGCTATCCGGCAGTATATGAAGGACTACGGCGCGAACTTCCGTATTCTGGATGAACCGCTGCTGACGACCGGCATCGGCGTGGCATTTTCCAAGAACGACACACGCGGCCTGGCGGCGCAGCTGACCGAGGTTTTCAAGCAGATGCGCGAGGACGGCAGCATGGAACAGCTGGTCGGAAAATATCTCGAGGTCCCCGCGCACAGTCTGGAGGTGGAGCAGCTTGAACAATAATTCCCGGCGCATTGTCTCCCAAAGGACGTTCTGGTGCCTGTGCCTCGCGGCAGGTCTTTTGTTCCTCGGTGCGGTATTCCTGCTGTCCCGGCACGCGGATATGCAGGACTGCGAGCGGCGCATGACCGAGCTGATCGACTTTGTAAAGGAGCAGTCCTCCTCCTATGTGCAGTATAACGAAACCGCCGTGGCCAAGGCACTTGTGCGCGAAACGACCGCCGTTCAGGAGCTGGAGGGCGTGACGCTTGACTGCGGCGAGGATGAGCTGCGGCAGTATGCGGAGCGGCTGGGACTGACCGGCATTTCGGTGCTGGATGCGAACGGCAGGCTGGTCTGCGAGTACAGCACGGACGGCATCGGCTATACCAGCCTGCAAACCGATTTGGAAGCCGAGCGCGTGCTCGCTGTGATCGGTCATCCGCAGAGCACCTATGTTCGGCGCGTGCAGCTGACCGACGGCTCGTTTGCCGACGCTGCCGTGCGCAGCTGCGCGGACGGACGCGGCGCGGTGCTTGGCTGGCGGCACACCGGGGCGGCGTTCGCAAAGAAATCTGTGCTCTCCGTGCAGAATCTGCTCGACGGCTACGACGCCGAGATCACGGGAACCGTGCTCCTGTCGGACGGCAACCGCGTAACTGCGTCGGACGAGCCGTCCCTCATCGGTACGGATACCACGGAAAATGATCTGCTCCGCCGCATCCGTTCAAGCGGCCATGCCGACCGGCTGGTCTATGCCGGACGCAGGGGCCTGACCCGATATTACGGCATGTACAGCCACGGGCGCAACTTCTACTACTATATATATGTCCCGGGCAGACTGCTCTACAGGGACACGCCGATCAATTTGATCGTGTCGTTCTTCGCCTGTGCGATCGTTCTAACGCTGCTCCTGTTCGTGCGGCGAGGAACGGAAAAGAGCTTCCTCCAGCAGCAGAAAACGCTCGAAAAGGAATATCAGACCTCGCTTGAGCAGAAAAACGCCGAGCTTGAACGCGCTATCCGTCAGGAAACGGCGGCAAACCGCGCCAAGCGCGAATTTCTGTTCAATATGTCGCACGACATCCGCACGCCGATGAACGCGATCATCGGCTTCACCTCGCTTGCGGCTACCCATATCGACAACCGTGAGCAGGTGCTCGACTACCTGAAAAAGACCGCGACGGCGAGCCAGCATCTGCTCTCGCTCATCAACGATGTACTTGATATGAGCCGTATCGAGAGCGGCAAGGTTTCTCTCGAACTGCGTCCGGTGCACCTGCCCGAGCTTGTACACGATCTGCGCGATATCATTCAGTCGAGCATCACCGCCAAGCGCATCTCACTTTTCATCGACATGGTCGATGTGGAGGATGAGGATGTTGTTGCCGACCCCATGCGTCTCAACCAGATCATGCTCAACATCCTGTCCAATGCCATCAAGTTCACCCCGGTAGGCGGCATGATCACCCTGCGCATCGTTCAGAAGCAGACCGCACCGCATGGCAGTGCGGACTATGAATTCCATATCCGTGACACCGGCATCGGCATGAGCTCGGCGTTTCAGGAGCATATCTTCGAGCAGTTTGCGCGCGAGGAGACCTCGACCGTGAGCAAAATTCAGGGAACCGGTCTCGGCATGGCGATTACGAAAAATCTGGTCGATATGATGGATGGCAGTATTTCGGTCGAGAGCGAGCCGGGGAAGGGCTCGGAATTCACGGTTTCCCTGCGCTTTCCCATCAGCGGAGAGCAGGCCGTGCCGCAGCGTATCCCCCAGCTTGAGGGTCTGCGCGCGCTTGTGGCGGATGATGACACCAACACCTGTCTGAACGTCAGCAAAATGCTGCGCATGATCGGCATGCGGTCGGACTGGACAACCTCGGGACATGAGGCTGTTGTCCGCACGCAGGACGCGATCGAGCAGGGCGACGGCTTCTATGTCTTTATCATCGACTGGATGATACCTGATCTAAACGGCCTTGAGGTCGTGCGCCGCATTCGCAGGCTAATCGGCAGCGACACCCCGATCATTATCCTGACCGCCTACGACTGGGCGGATATCGAGGTTGAGGCAAAGGCTGCAGGCGTGACTGCGTTCTGCGCCAAGCCGCTGTTCATGTCCGAGCTGCGCCGCATACTGGCTGAGCCGTTTCTTTCGGCAGAGCCTGCGGAGCAGACGGAGAAAAAGGCGGATTTCGCCGGAAAACGGCTGCTGGTCGTCGAGGATAACGCCCTCAACCGCGAAATCGCGGTGACGATGCTCGAGGAAGGCGGGTTCGAGGTGGACACAGCGGAAAACGGAAAGGTTGCGGTGGACAAGGTGCGCGAGAGTGCGCCCGGGCACTATGATCTGGTGCTGATGGACATTCAGATGCCGATCATGGACGGCTATGCGGCCGCGCGTGCCATCCGCGCTCTGCCGGATGTCGAAAAGGCGGGTCTGCCCATTGTCGCCATGACGGCGAACGCCTTTGATGAGGACAGGCAGAACGCAGAGAAGGCAGGCATGAACGGCCATCTTTCCAAGCCGTTCGATATGCAGCAGCTGCTCACGATGCTCCGGGAGAAGCTGTCGCCGTAACGCTTTCATTTTTATCGCGTTATTCGATAATGAAGCCGCCGGATCAGACTGAATAGGAAACGCAGGAAGCGTCCGTTTGGGATGCCTTCCTGCGTTTTTCTTTGCACACCGCCGGTGCGGCGTTTTTTTACCTTTTCTGCCCGGAAAAGGTTTACATTGCTTATCAATTGGCTTATGATAAAATCTGACAAAGGAGGTGAGCCTGTGCACGGAGTACGTCAATGGTGGGTACGTCTGTCCATTTTGCACAAGGCGATCGTGCTGAGCTGTGCATTCGTCATTCCCATTCTGCTGGTGGTGGGACTGTTAATGAACGATTTTTACGATTACCGCGAGAAAAGCGATGATATCCTGTCTGAATATGCACGCTGCACGGACTACATGAACGCCATGGAGCAGGAAAATGCGCTTCTGGGCGAGCTGACGTTTGCGGCGCCCGAGTCCGATACGATCGACAAATATGCGGACGCCGTGCAGGACACCGCCTCTGCGTGGGTGCGGCTGCGCAGCGCAGAGACCGACGGCAGCACGCAGAGCGAGGTGCTTAAGCAGGTCATCGACCGCACGATGAAAAGCTATCGTGTCCGTCAGGAGACGTTCATCGCACAGCTGCATGACGGCACATTTGACGCGGTGAACTACGAAGCTCTGCGTACACAGGGCAGCTATCTGACGCAATACACCGATCAGCTGACGGCGGCGTTTCTGATGGAGGGACGCGAGGGCTATCTGGTCCTCGGTCAGCGGGGTACCTCACAGAACATGGTATTTACCATCGTAGCCGCGATCGGCAGCGTGCTGTTTGCAGGCGCGATGCTGTACTACGCACGCAGCCTGCTGCTGCCGGTGCAGCAGATGAGCCGCGGTGCACGCCGCGTCGCGGATGGCGAATACGACATTGAGGACTTTAACTTTGCACGCTCGGACGAGATCGGTATGCTCGCCGACTCGTTCAACCACCTCAAGCACCAGATCGCGCGGACGATCCACGCACTGGAAAGCGAAGCACAGCTGGAAAAATCCCTGCGTCAGCAGGAGAGCGAGGCAGCACGCCTGCGGCAGCTGATCGAGCAGAGCCGCTTTGCGCAGCTGCAGAGCCAGATCAACCCGCATTTTCTGTTCAACACGCTGCAGAGCGTGGCCAATATGGCCGGAATCGAGCAGGCGACCGTCACCGGCGACATGGTGGTGCGGCTGGCGAACTTCTTCCGCTACACGCTCGACCATGACGACAGCGTGGTAACACTCGACCGCGAGCTTGCGCTGCTGCGCGACTACATTTCCCTGCAGGAGCTGCGGTTCGGTGAACGTATTTCGTTCGAGATGAACTGTGACAGCCGCTGTGCGGCCTGTGAACTGCCGAAATTCACACTGCAGCCGATTGTGGAGAACTCTATCGTACACGGCATGCGCAGCCGCAGTGCGGGCGGCCGTATCCGCATTGTCACTGAGAGCACACCGAATGGCTGCCGCATCCAGATTACGGACAACGGCGGCGGCTTCTCGCGCAGCAAAATGAAACAGAACACCGCCGAGGGACACCGGTCCATCGGCCTGCAGAATATCGCGGGACGCATTGCGCTGTCCGGCGGCAGCTTCCGCATTGTCAGCTGTCCCGGATTGGGCACGACAGCCCGCATCATACTGCCCATGAAAGGGGAAGAGCATATATGTTAAAGGTACTGATCGCGGAGGACGAACCGCTGAGTCTGCAGAATCTGAGCGGACAGATGCGCGATTTGCTTGGCGCGGATGCACTCATCGAGGGAGTTGCGAACGGACGGGAGGCGGTTGAACGCGCCCGTCAAATTCAGCCGCAGCTGGTGCTGATGGATATTGAAATGCCGGTGATGAACGGCCTTGATGCGGCAGCCATCATCCACAAAGCCATGCCGGAAACCCACATTGTATTCCTGACTGCCTTCGATCGCTTCGACTACGCCGTAGGCGCCATGCGGGCCGGCGGAACGGATTATCTGGTCAAGCCGTTTGACAGCGCACAGATTACCGCCTGCCTGCGCAAGCTGAATCTGCTGCCGGAAAGCCGTCTGGCGGTGCGCGGGGACAAGCCGGGAAATACGTTCTGCACCCAGTTTTCCGTGTGGCTGGAGCATCATTACATGCAGGATGTGTCGCTTGATCAGGCGGCAGAGGCGATGGGCATGAGTTCGTTCTACTTCTCACGCTTTTTTCGCACCTCATACAACCAGACCTTCCTGGAATACCTGACCGCCTACCGTATCGAACGTGCGGTTGAACTGCTGCAGCAGACAGACATTCCGGTACGGGAAATTGCCGTCCGGGTCGGCTACACGGATGCAAACTACTTCACGAAGGTGTTCAAGCGGCATTTGGGCGTAACGCCTACCGAGTACCGCAATCATAACGCAAACTGAACGAGCCGCGCGGCAGGATTTACGGAATTTATATGGAAATTTACTATTCCTTACAAAATGTTTATGCAAATGTCATAAAATAGAATGTGAAAATTTTCAGTACGCTGTGATTTTACCTGTCTACCGCAAGTATTTACGATGTTGCCGGAACTTGTCACCCTATATAATAGGAGATGGAAAGATGAATAAACGCTTTCGGTGTGTGATCACCGGATGGCTGCTGCTCATGCTCTGTGCATGTACCGGCGGCACGGACGAGCCGCATATCCGCTATTACCGCCTTGCCAGCGGACAGAGCGAAAACTACCTCGCCAATCAGGCGTGTCAGCGCTTCTGTGATCAGGTACGCAGGGAAACGGACGGCGCGATACAAATTCTGCCGAGTTTTGATAACGAGCTTGGTACCGATGCATCCGCACTTGAGCAGTGCGTGTACGGCGGCATTGATTTTGTACGCACGCCAATCTCGTCTGCCACAGCGTATGCACCGCAGCTTGCGGCGCTGCAGCTGCCGTACGAGTACACCTCGGACAAGCACCTGTTCCGGGTGCTGGACGGCGCAGTCGGTCAGCAGGTGATGGCCTCGCTCAAGGACAAGGGCCTTACCGGTTTAAGCTATTTTTATGCCGGTTACCGGTGCTTTTTCACGACCGGAAAGGCGATCACCTCACTCGATGACATGAAGGACCTGCGGCTCGGCACCGAGGATTCCTCGCAGATGAAGCAGGTCATTCCGATGTGGGGCGCCGAGGCGGTGACGCTGCCGCCGGATGAGATCGCGCTCGCGCTCCGCACCGACCGGATTGACGGCGCCGAGAGCACGCTGCCTACCTATGTGGACAGCGGCTATTATCAGCTTGCACCGTACTGGACGTACGACCGACATTCCTACAACGCGGATGTGCTGGTCGCGTCCTCGGAAACGTGGGAAACGTTCTCTCAGGAGGAGCAGACCATCATTGAGCGGTACGCCGCCGAGGCGGCTTCGTGGCAGCGCGACCACTGGCAGAGCGCCGAGGTTCGAGCAATGCTGCATGCATCCCGCAGCGGCTGCTACATGGCGCTGCTCGATGAGGAGCAGGCCGATAAGTTCCGTGCAGCGGTGCAGCCGATTTACGAACACCTTTCCGATGCGCAGAAGGAGGTCGTGCAGGCCGTACAGGCACTGGCCGACAGCGATTAGCGAGAACCCCTCCTTGTGCACGAGCAGTTTGTTCGCAAACGTCCGAAAAACGGCGTTTTCGATAGAGGAAAAAGAACAAGGAGGCTAAAAAGATGAAAATCAAAAGATTGATGGCAGGTCTGCTTTGCGGTGCAGTCGGTGCGGCAACCCTTGGTTTGTCCGGCTGCGGCAATGCTGCGGACAGCGGCATGATGGATGCGGCAAACGCCAATGCAGTTGCAGGCGGCAGCAGTGATCTGCCGGTCATCACCTGGAAGATGGGTTCCACCTGGGGTGACGGCAACATTCACTTCACCTGTGACGAGCGCTTCTCCGAGCTGGTCAGCCAGCTGACCGACGGACGCTTCACCATCACCAACTATCCGGAGGGCTCGCTTTGTGCGGCAAACCAGCTGTTCGATTACGTCCAGAACGGCACCATCCAGTGCGGCGGTGACTGGGGCGGCTACTGGAGCGGCAAGGATACCGCTTTTGAGCTGCTCTCCACTACAATGGATAACTTCACCGGCATGGACTACTACATCTGGATCACCCAGGGCGGCGGCCTGCAGTGCTATCAGGATATGTACGGCAAGTACAACATGACGTATTTCCCGATTATGATCAACCACGCAGAGTCCGGTATCCGTTCGACCAAGCCGATCACTTCTATCAAGGACATGCAGAGCATGAAGATCCGCCTCGGTGGCGTTATGGCCGGCCGTGCAGCGGAAAAGCTGGGCATCAACATCACCACCGTTGCGGCAAGCGAGCTTTATGAGTCCCTGCAGCGCGGCGTTATCGACGGCGGCGAGTTCTCCACGCCGTGCTCGGATGATTCGCTGAAATTACAAGAGGTTGCCAAGTACTGGTGCTCGCCTGCATGGTATCAGTCCGGCGGTGTCAACGGCGTTATGATCAACAAGGACGCGTGGAACGAGCTTCCTGAGGAGTACCAGAACGCCATCCAGATGGCGGCTGAGATCTGCACCTCCGAGCAGCTGTCCCGCTACCTGTGGATGGATTTCGATTCCACCAAGAAGATGCTCGAGGAGGACGGCTGCGTCGTCACCAAGATGAACCAGGACGACTGGAATACCATCCGTGAGACCTGCCGTCAGGTTTACGAAGAAGAAGCTGCGAAGAATGAAAACTTCAACATGGTATACAGCTCTATGCAGGATTACCGTGAACATGCCGATACCTACCGCGCAATGCTCGGTGACTACGGCTGGGGCTTCAACTACGATGAATCCGAAAAGTGACCGACAGAGTGTTCCGTGCTCTCTTTTGAGAGCACGGAGCCTCAGAAGATGAGGTGTAATATATGAAAGTGATCAAACGCATCTGCGATGTGATCGACCTCGTCAATGACTGGATCGGCAGGATTGCTTCCTTCGCCGTTCTTGGCATTCTCGCGGTCATTGTTACCGAAGTCGTGCTGCGCCGTTTGTTCCACAGTCCGCAGATCTGGACGATGGACGTCATCTGCATGACCTTCGGCTGCTACATTATCATGGTCTGCGCCTACGGCTTCCAGAAGAAGGCCTTTGTTGCGGTCGATGTGCTGTATGCACGGCTTAAACCGCTTGCGCAGAATATTCTGCACCTGATTACCTATCTGGTGTTCTTTGTTCCGTTCGTATTCGTGCTCGTGCCCGAGAGCTTCGGATTTTTCCTTCGCTCGTATACCACGGGTGAGCGCGGCTACTCGGTATGGGCGCCGCCGGCATGGCCGGTCAAGCTGGCGCTGTTCGTCGGTATGACGCTGCTCGCACTGCAGGGCATTTCTGAGATGCTCAAGTGCGTGCACGGCATCGGTGAAGCCGTTTCCGGCACGGATGATACGAAGGGAGGCGGCGCTGCATGATGGAAATGCTGACCAATCTTGTCACGCAGTCCGGCGTGGGCGCAACACAGCTCAGCGCGATCCTGCTTGGCGTACTGTTCCTTATCATGATCATCGGTCTTGCGGCCGGTCAGGAGCTTGCGTTCGTCCTCGGCGGCGCCGGTGTTATTATCGGTTATCTCGCCTGGGGCGGCCCGGGCATCACCATCGCCATGACCAAGGTGTACGACCAGATGCAAAGCTACTCTATGGTCGCCATTCCGATGTTCGTACTGATGGCAAACTTTTTGACACATTCCAAGGTTGCGGATGGGCTGTTCCTCTCTATCCGCTACCTGCTGGGTCCTCTGAAGGGCGGTCTCGGTCTGGCAGTGATCGTGGTTTCCACCGTGTTCGCTGCCACGACCGGTATCGTCGGCGCATCCGTTGTTACCATGGGCATGCTGTCCGTACCGGTGCTGCTGAAGTGCGGCTATAAGCCGTCTCTCGCGTGCGGCATGGTGTGTGCGGGCGGTTCGCTCGGTATCCTGATCCCGCCGTCCATCATGCTGGTTTCGATGGGCTCCTATGCGAATGTATCGGTCGGCAAGATTTTCTTCGCCGCCATCGTTCCGGGTCTTGTCCTGTCGCTGTTCTACATGGTCTATGTGTTCGTGATCTGCCACATTCACCCGGATTACGGTCCGGCGATGACCACCGAAGAGCTGGCTGCCATGCCGCTGCGTGAGCGCATCACCGGTTCGCTCGTCAACCTGATCCCGCCGGTCATCCTGATCGTCGGCGTGCTCGGTTCTATCTTTACCGGCTGGGCAACTCCGACCGAGGCAGCAGGCGTTGGCGCACTGTTCTCGCTTATTCTCGCAATTTTCTACAAGCAGTTCAGCTTCAAAATGCTGTACGATTCGCTGATCGACACCGCAAAGACCTCTGCGATGGTATTCATCATCCTGTTCGGCGCGTCTGCCTTCACCGGCATATTCATGTCGCTCGATGGTGACCAGCTGATCGCAACCTGGATTTCGAGCGTTGGCATCGGCAAATGGGGCGCGTTCGCAATCATGATGGCGATCGTATTCGTTATGGGCATGTTCCTCGACTGGCTGGGTATCGTTATGATCGTATTCCCGATCTTCCTGCCGATTATGGATATGTTCGGCTTTGACCGCCTGTGGATCGTCGCAGTTACGGCTGTTATGCTGCAGACCTGCTTCATGACGCCGCCGTTCGGCTTCGCACTGTTCTACATCAAGGGCATTGTGCCGCCGTCGGTCAAAATACAGGAAATCTACCGCGGCGTTATCCCGTTCATCCTGATTATCATCGCAGTGGTAATTCTGGTAACGGTATTCCCGCAGATTGTATATTTCCTCCCGAATCTGGTAGCATCTTAATCTTTCTCCTGAGCCTTCCGGCAGCCACCTGTGCCGGAAGGCTCATTTGCTGTAAGGAATAGCAGGCTTTGGGCAAAAAATAACTATTGACTGTGCAGGATATGGTGTTATACTGGATGGGTACGCAAAAAAACGTACTATTTGTTGCCTGTGTTATTTTACAGTTCAATGCGGTTCCCTCTCACCGTGAAAAGGGACATGTGTAGATGCGTTTGAACTGTGGAATAAATCTCTGTCTGCCGGATTGTTGGAGTATTTGCCGGCGGCAGCCCCCTCCGGGCTCTCTGATCTGTTGGAAATCAGAGAGCACTTGCTTATTCTTGCGTGGAAAAATTCCGTAAATCGCTTGACTTATCGAAAAATTTCGGGTATAAGATTATATTGAACAGTCAAAAATTCGATGTTATACTATTATATAATGTATGCCTGTTTGAAGCCTGAACGGTATGGTCAGGCTCGGTTTGTCGAAAAGGTCAATATTCATGCAGCTTCAGCCAATTCGCGCAGCAGCGCGTGTAAAATAGCATTTGCTTTGCAAATGCAAAAAAGTCGGGGCGTGTACCTGACTTTTTTGACTTCTGGAGGGAGAAAGTTTCTGTATAGGAACTTTCGGACGACTTTGGAACGGCTCACGGTCCGTTCCTGCTTGTCAGCGAAATTGTAGTTTCGCCGACAGTCTAAGCCTGAACAGTGCGTTCAGGCTTTCGGTATATATCATACTGCAGCATCGTTAAAGGAGGGGATTTATCGTGCAGACGCAGATTTTTATGGTGCATAAGCGGCATCTGGGACTGCGGGCGCCGACGGTGCTTGCCGTCGGCTTTGCGCTGACGATTCTGGTGGGTGCGCTGGTGCTGATGCTGCCGGTTTCGGCGGCAGACGGACAGATAACGCCGTTTCTCGACGCGCTGTTTACAGCAGCCTCGGCGAGCTGTGTTACCGGACTCGTCACGGTCAGCACGGCAGTGCACTGGTCGGTATTCGGCAAGTGCGTCATCCTGCTGCTGATTCAGATCGGCGGACTCGGCTTTATGTCCGTCGCGGCTATTGCGTCGTTTGTCCTGCGGCGAACGATCACGCTGCACGAGCGCATGGTGATGAGCGCGGGGCTTAATCTGTCGGACGGCGGCGGCATTGTCCGTCTGACACGGCGCGTGCTGTTCGGCACGTTTATCATCGAAGGAGCGGGAGCAATTCTGCTGTCCTGCCGGTTCGTGCCGCATTACGGTTTCCCGAAGGGAATCACAATGGGCGTGTTCCACGCGGTTTCGGCATTCTGCAACGCAGGCTTTGACCTGATGGGCACACCGGACGATCCGTTTCAGTCGCTCATCGGCTGGGCGGAGGATCCGCTCGTGAACATTACGGTGATGGCGCTCATCGTGCTCGGCGGTCTCGGCTTTTTCGTGTGGAGTGACGTGTGGGACAAGCACAGTTTCCGCCGCCTGAGCCTGCACACGAAAATCGTGCTGACGGCCACGGCAGGACTGCTGCTGTTCGGCTTCGGCTGGACGCTGCTGTTCGAGTGGAGCAATCCGGCAACGCTCGGTGCGTTTGATACTCCGCACAAGCTGCTTGCGGCGGCGTTTGAGTCCGTGACCCTGCGCACGGCAGGCTTCAACACCATCGACCTCGGCGCGCTTACCGGCCCGAGTCAGGCGGTGTCGTGCCTGCTCATGTTCATCGGCGGATCGCCCGGCTCAACAGCAGGCGGCATCAAGACCGTGACGGCGGCCGTGCTCGTGCTCACGGCCATCAGCGCCTTCTGCGGACGCACAACGGTTTCGGCGTTCGGCCGGACGATTGCGCCGCGCAGCATCATGAACGCCGTAGCCCTGCTCATGGCAGGCGGCGTGTTCTGTCTGGTCGGCGCCTGTGCGATCGCCGGAATCGAGGACGCACCGTTTCACCAGTGCCTGTTTGAAGCGGTCTCCGCGTTCGGCACGGTCGGTGTGAGCATGGGTCTGACACCGACGTTGGCGGCGGCTTCGCGCGTCATTCTGATCGTGATGATGTATATGGGCCGTGTCGGTGTGCTGACGCTCGGCGTTGCCGTTTTCATGCGCCGCAGAGAGCCGCCAAGGCTCAAATACCCGGACGCAGATGTGTTTATTGGTTGAGGCAGCATTCCGCAATTACATTTTCGGCATTTTGCGTGATGATGCCTTTATGGTGAAGTAGATTAAGCAGTTATCCAAAGGAGAGACAGATATGAAATCCTTTCTGGTGATCGGCATGGGCCGATTCGGTACCGCCGTTGCGCAGGAGCTGACCGAGCTTGGTCAGGAGGTTTTTGCCATCGACGAGAACGCCGAGAGCGTACAGCGCATCGCGGATGATGTGACGCAGGTCATGCAGGGCGACGCGCAGGACGAAGCCGTGCTGGGGGCCATCGGCGTGCGCAACTTCGACTGCTGTATTGTTGCGGTAGGTACGGATATGGAGGCGAGCATCCTCATCACAGTCATGCTCAAGGATCTGGGCGCGCAATACATCATTGCCAAAGCGAGAAGCACTGTGCATGCCAAGGTGCTCGAGCGCGTCGGTGCGGACCGTGTTGTCCTGCCGGAGAGCGAAATGGGCTGCAAGCTGGCACAGCGCCTGGCACATACCAACGTGGTGGATTTTATCGGCGTGTCGGACGAATACAGCATTCTGGAGATACACGCGCCGAAAAGCTGGGTCGGCAAATCGCTGGTGCAGCTTGACGTGCGGCAGAAGCATAAAGTGAATGTGCTCGCCGTCCGTCATGGTGAACAGGGTGCACTGGATGCAAGTCCTAAGCCGGATAGGGCCATCGAGCCGGATGATCTTCTGTTTATCATGGGCGAAAATAAATTTGTGAGCAGGGTGGTGGAACTGGGTTGATTGAGATACAGAGCCGTCAGAATGCCGCGCTCAAGCACCTTGCGCGGCTGGGACGGGAACGAAAATACCGCCGGAGCACGGGGGAAATGCTGTGCGAGGGCGAAAAAATGCTGGGAGAAGCACTGCGTTCGGGCGCGAAGCTGAAAACCGTGCTTGTGAGAGACGGCTGGGACAGTCCGCTCGTCAAAGAGGCGGAAGAGCAGGGAGCATCGCTCTATTCTGCACCGGATGCGCTGTTCAAACTCGCAAGCGAGGTGGAAACGCCGCAGAACGTCATCTTTTCCTGCGAGCAGCCGCAGTGGACGGCGGACGCGCTGGACGGAGCCGGGCAGGTGCTCCTGCTGGACGGCTTACAGGACCCGGGCAACCTTGGCACGATCTTACGCACCGCCGAAGCGTTCGCGCTCGGCGCCGTTGTGTTGTGCGAGGGCTGCGCCGATCCGTTTTCACCCAAGGTCGTGCGCTCGACGATGGGCGCGGTGTTCCGTCTGCCGTGCGTGACGCTCCCGCTTGCGGAGGCCGCCGAACGGCTGCACAAAAACGGTCTGCCGCTGTACGCCACCGCGCTGCATGAGGACAGCGTGCCGCTTTCCTCGGTTTCGATTTCCAAAGCCGCCGTTATCATCGGCAGTGAGGGAAAGGGCGTGACCGAGCAGGCGCTCCGTCTGTCCGACAGGCGCGTGATCATTCCCATGAAGGGCCGTGCCGAATCGCTCAATGCGGGCGTTGCCGCGGCCATCGTGATCTACGAAATGACAAAATGAGGAGGCGGGCACTATGCCGTCAAGACTCAGCTATGTTTGGCTTTCGCTCAAGCGCGGACTCGGCTCGCGCACAGCCGCTGAGGTACTCGATGCCTTCGGCTCTCCGGAGGCGGTGTTCGCCGCCGACCGGCAGGCACTGACAGCTGCGCCGTGTGAGCTGCGCAAGACCCATGTCGATCTGCTGTGCGACAAGGATACGTCCGAAGCCGAGCAGGTCATCCGCTCCTGCACGGAAAAGAATATCCAGATCATTACCATTGGCGACAGCGCTTATCCGGACCGCCTGCGGGCGATCCCGGATCCGCCGACCGTGCTGTATGTGCGCGGACGCTGGCCGGATTTCGACAGCGTTCCCGCCGTAGCCGTCGTCGGTACGCGCAAGGCGACGCCGTATGGCATGAAAGTCGCCGATCAGATCGGCACAACGCTTGCCCGGACGGGCATGATAACCGTCAGCGGCATGGCGCTCGGCAATGACGGCGCGGCACACCGCGGTGCGCTGCAGGCAGGCGGTCTGACCGTCGCCGTGCTGGCGGGCGGTCCAGATGTGTGTTATCCGCCGCAGCACCGCAGTCTGATGGGCGATATCCTGCTCATGGGGGCTATCATCAGCGAATATCCGCCCGGCACCGAGCCGCACGGACGCAATTACCACCAGCGCAACCGCATTATCAGCGGTCTGTCGGTCGCGTCCGTTATCGTGGAGGCGAGCGACTGGCGTTCGGGTGCGCTCATTACCGCGCGCCACGCGCTCGATCAGGGACGCGACGTGTACGCCGTGCCCGGTCCGATCGACGCGCCGCAGTCGCAGTCGTGCAATGAGCTGATCGCCAAGGGTGAGGCTGCGCTGCTGACCAGTCCGACCGTGCTCGTGCGCGAGTACAGCGGCATGATGCCCGAACAGGCGGTACAGCAGGCGTTCCAGCGCCAGACCGGCGAGTATCCGGAACCGGCTGCCAGAAGTGCTTGGGGGGACATTCGCAGGCGCGAGCAGCAGGCCGAACAGCGCCGCGCTGCTGCCGCAGAAAAGGCGAAGGCCGAACCCCAACAGCCGTCTGCGGCTGCAAAACCGCTGCCGGACGGCTTAAATGAGGATGAAAAGACCATCGTCACGCTCGTGCGGGACGGTGTGAGCACGCCCGAGGAGCTGATCGACCGCTGCGGTCTGGCAGCGCCGCGGGTGATGAGCCTTGTCACTATGCTGGAAATGGATGGGATTCTGCGCCGTGAAAAGGGAAGACTCATCCTCGGCACCTGGTGATAAGCAGGAGAGAGAAGAAAAGAAATACACGCATTCCGCACCGTAAGGTGCGCATTCAATAGAATTTCCGCAGGAAATTCATAAAAAGGGGGAGTATGTATCACCCTTTTTATACAAGTGCGGAGAAAAGTTTCGACGAAGGAGGAACTTTTCGCAGCCTTGGCCATATCCGAACAGAGTTCGGTATGGCCTTTCGATTGCAAGCGTGGTTGCAATCGAAGTAAGTTTTTGGAGGTTTTTATGTCTAAGTTAGTCATCGTGGAGTCCCCGGCCAAGGCAAAGACAATCGGAAAATATCTCGGTTCGGACTATGTCGTCAAGGCTTCGATGGGACATCTGCGCGATCTGCCGAAAAAGAAAATGAGCATCGATATCGAGCACGATTTCCAGCCGGAATATGTGCCGATCGAGGGTAAAGATAAAATCATCAAGGAAATCCGCAGCGAAATCCGCAAGAGCGATTTCGTCTATCTCGCAACTGACCCTGACCGCGAGGGAGAAGCGATTTCGTGGCACATCAAGGAGCTGTTCAAGCTCAAGGACAAAAATTCCCGCCGCGTGACCTTTAACGAGATCACCAAGCAGGCGGTCCGCTCGGGTATCGAGAACCCGCGCGATATTGATATCGATCTGGTAAATGCACAGCAGGCACGCCGCATTCTCGACCGAATCGTTGGCTATCAGCTGTCGCCGTTCCTGTGGCGCAAGGTCAAGCGCGGTCTGTCCGCAGGCCGTGTGCAGAGCGTTGCGACCCGTCTGGTCGTGGACCGCGAGAACGAAATCCGCGCATTCGTGCCGGAGGAATACTGGTCGATCGAGGCCCTGCTGCAGACCGCGGACGGCGGCAAGTTTTCAGCGCGCTACTACGGCGACGCGAACGGCAAGGCCGAGCTGAAAAACGAAGAACAGGCGATGCATGTTGTCAACGCCGTTACCGGCAAGCCGTTCACCGTCGGCAATATCAAGCGCGGCAAGAAAAAGCGCACCGCCGCACCTCCGTTCATCACCTCGACGCTGCAGCAGGAAGCCAGCCGCAAGCTGAATATGACGCCGCGCCGCACGATGAGCATCGCACAGGAGCTGTACGAAGGTATTGAACTCGGTGAATACGGTCTGACCGGTCTTATCACCTACATGCGTACTGACTCGCTCCGCCTGGCGGATGAGGCCACCGCTGCCGCTGCCGGATTCATTCGCGGCCGCTACGGCGAGGAATATTATCCGGGCAAGCCGCGTGTGTTCAAGACCAAGGGCAACGCGCAGGACGCGCACGAAGCCATTCGTCCGTCCAACGTGCAGCTGCTGCCGGAAGAAATCCGCAAGTACCTGACGCCCGATCAGTTCAAGCTGTACCGCCTGATCTGGTCGCGCTTTGTGGCCTGCCAGATGGCAGACGCCATTCTCGATACGGTTTCTGCCGACATCGTCTGCGAGGGTCAGGTGTTCCGTGCATCCGGTCATACGGTCGCGTTCCCGGGCTTTACTGCGGTTTACGAGGAAGGCACGGACGACGAGAAAAAGCAGGATTCCGCAGGAAAGCCGCTGCCGCGCTTTGATCAGGGCGACAAGCTGACCGCCGAGAAGATCGAGCCGTCCCAGCACTTTACGCAGCCGCCGGCTCGCTACACCGAGGCATCGCTCATCCGTGCGATGGAGGAACGCGGCATCGGCCGTCCGTCCACCTATGCGCCGACTATCTCGACCATCATCGACCGCGATTACGTCACCAAGGAGAACAAGGCGCTCCGTCCGACGCCGCTCGGCGAAGGCGTTACCGGCCTGCTGGTTGACGAGTTCAAGTCGGTTGCCGATTACGAGTTCACCGCCAACATGGAGCACGAGCTGGACGAGGTCGAAGCGGGCAAGCTGAACTATATCCAGCTGCTGCACAACTTCTATGACGGCTTTGAAGCCGCGCTCAAGCAGGCGGAGATCGATCTGGAGGGCAAGCGCATCAAGATTCAGGACGAGGTGACCGACGTTATCTGCGAGAAATGCGGACGCAACATGGTCATCAAGTCCGGCCGGTTCGGCAAATTCCTTGCGTGCCCGGGTTTTCCGGAGTGCACCAACACCAAGCCCATCACCGAGGACACCGGCGCTGCGTGCCCGGTTTGCGGCGCAAAGGTCGTGAAGAAAAAGTCCGCACGCGGCTATGTGTACTACTCGTGCGACACCTATCCGACCTGCCAGTTCATGACGTGGGACAAGCCGCTCAAGACCAAGTGTCCGAACTGCGATTCCTCGCTGTTCCGCCACACCGACCGCGATTCCAAGGAGGTCACGGACGTTTGCCTGCGTGAGGGCTGCGGCTACAAGGAGCTGGTCAAGGAGGGTCTGCCGCCTGAGGAAACCGAAAAGCGCCGCAAGATGCGTGAAGCGCGTGCCGCCAAGGCTGCGGAACGTGCTGCCGCAAAGGAAGCCGCCGAGAAGAACGGCGAGACCGAGGAAAAGGTTAAGAAGGTAACGAAAAAGGCGGCTGTCAAGAAATCCACCGCGAAGAAAACCCTGCCGTGGATGACCAAGACCACCAATAAATTCAAAAAGCTGAAGGACGAGGCTGTACAGGAGCTGACTGCCAAGCAGCAGGAGCAGTACGCCAAGGCTCTGGCAAAGTATGAAGCAGAAAAGGCGGCGGAGAAGGCGAAAAAAGCCGCTGAGAAGAAAGCAGCAGCGAAAAAGCCTGCCGCTAAGAAAAAGACCACGGCAAAGGAGAGCGCCGAATGAGTGAAATGGTAACAGTAGTCGGCGCAGGACTGGCCGGCTGTGAGGCTGCATGGCAGCTGGCACAGCGCGGTATCTCCGTGCGCCTGTGTGAGATGAAGCCGGTGCAGCACACGCCTGCGCACCACTCGGACGATTTCGCAGAGCTGGTGTGCTCCAACTCGCTGCGCTCGGATGAGCTGGCGAACGCCGCCGGTCTGCTCAAGGAGGAGCTGCGCCGACTGGACAGCCTGATCCTCTCCTGTGCGGATGCACACCGCGTAGAGGCGGGCGGCGCACTGGCGGTTGACCGCGAAGCCTTCGCGGCAGCCGTCACCGAGAAGATCAAAAACCACCCGAATATCGAGGTGGTCTACGGTGAAGTGACCGAGATTCCGGAGGGCAGAGTCGTTATCGCCTCAGGCCCGCTGACCTCGGATACGCTGTTTGACGCCATCCACGCCAAGGTCGGCGGTGATTTCCTGCACTTTTACGATGCCGCCGCGCCGATCGTCACGGCTGAGAGCATCGACATGGATTCCGCATACGAAGCTTCCCGCTACGGCAAGGGCACGGCGGATTACATCAACTGCCCGTTCTCCCGCGAGGAGTACGAGGCGTTCTGGAACGCGCTGACCACCGCTGAGGAAGCACCGGTACACGGCTTTGAGGATTCCAAGGTGTTCGAGGGCTGCATGCCTATCGAGGTTAACGCACGCCGCGGCTTTGATACGCTGCGGTTCGGTATCCTCAAGCCGATCGGCCTGCCGGACCCGAAAACCGGCAAGGATCCGTATGCGGTCCTGCAGTTGCGCCGCGACAACGCAAACGGCACGCTGTACAATCTGGTCGGCTGCCAGACTCACCTCAAGTTCGGTGAGCAGAAGCGCGTGTTCTCCATGATCCCGGCGCTCCGTAACGCCGAGTTCGTGCGCTACGGTGTCATGCACCGCAACACATTTCTGGATTCTCCGCGCCTGCTGGACGCAACTTATGCGCTCAAATCCGATCCGCGCATCCGCTTTGCGGGCCAGATGACCGGCGTGGAAGGCTATGTGGAGTCCACCGCCTCCGGCTGGGTGGCAGGCGTGGCAACCGCGATGGATGTGCTCGGCAAACCGATGCCGACACTCGACCGTCTGACCGCCACCGGTGCACTGGCGACCTATATTTCCGACCACACGGTTGCGAAATTCCAGCCGATGAACGTAAACTTCGGCATTATCGAGCCGCTCGGCTATAAAATCAAGGGCAAGCGGGAGAAGAACACCAAAATCTCCGAGCGGGCGCTCGAGCAGATCGAAAAACTGAAGGGAGAGCTTTAATATGAGGATCATCGTTGATGCGATGGGCGGCGATAACGCGCCCGAATCCGCTGTATGGGGCGGTGCGCTGGCTGCGAAGGAATACGGCGAGGAAGTGCTGCTGGTCGGCAAGCCGGAGATCGTAGCGAATGTCCTCAAGGAGAAGGGACTTTCCGAGGTCAAGGGCATTACCATCATGCCCGCAAACGATCTGGTCGATATGCACGACGATCCCGCAACGGTACTCCGCCGCAAGCCGGATTCGTCCATGGCGGTAGCGTTCAAGCTGCTCAAGGCCGGCGAGGGCGATGCGCTCGTTTCCGCGGGCAACACCGGCGCACTGCTCACCGGCGCGACGCTGTACGGCGGCCGCATCAAGGGCATCCGACGCGGTGCGCTCGCGCCCGTTATGCCATGCGCGAACGGTCAGGTCATGCTGTGCGATGCGGGTGCAAACACCGAATGCACCGCCGAAATGCTGCTGCAGTTTGCGTTCCTCGCTTCGCTGTATGCGGAGAAGATCAACGGGGTCGTCAAGCCGCGTGTCGGCCTTGTCAACAACGGCACGGAGGATACCAAGGGTGATCCGCTCCGCAAGGAGGCTTATGCGCTGCTGAAAAAGGCGGGCGACGAGGGCCGTCTGAATTTTGTCGGCAATGTAGAGGGCAGCATGGTGCCGCTCGGCGCGTGCGACGTTGCGGTGTGCGACGGCTTTACCGGCAATGTGCAGCTTAAGACTATTGAGGGTGTAGCCAAGTTCATGTCGAAGGAGATCAAGGGCGTGTTTATGGCGTCTGTCGGCACCAAGCTCGGCTATCTGCTGTGCAAAAAAGGCATGGACGACTTCCGCGAGGTGTTCAATCAGGACAAGATCGGCGGCGCGCCGTTCCTCGGCATCGCAAAGCCGGTCATCAAGGCGCACGGCTCGTCCAACGAAATTGCGGTGATGAACGCCGTCCGTCAGGCTATCGCGTACACCAAATCCGGCATGATCGATGCGGTAAAGGAAAACATTCAGTACATGACGGTTTCCGAGTGATCCACAGGAAGAAGGAACAAAAATGCTGAAAATTGACTATAAATTCAAGGATGAAAGCCTGCTCCAGTTGGCGATGACGCATTCGTCCTATGCGAATGAGCACCACGGCACGCATTTGCAGTGCAATGAGCGCCTGGAGTTTCTGGGCGATTCCGTGCTGGGCTTTGTCACGGCGGGCTATCTGTTCACGCACTATCCCGACCTGCCCGAGGGCGACCTGACCAAGCTGCGCGCGGCAGTTGTCTGCGAGGGCGCACTGGATGAGATCGCGCACGAGATCGGTATCCCCGAAGCCATCCGTCTGGGTCACGGTGAGGAGATGGGCGGCGGACGCAAGCGTGCGTCCATTCTCGCTGACGCAACAGAGGCTCTGCTCGGCGCTATCTTTATGGACGGCGGCATTGAGCCTGCCCGTGCGTTCGTGCTGCGGTTTATCCCGCACAAGGTCGAGGTTGCGCTGGCAGGCGGCGCGTTCAAGGACTATAAGACCATGCTGCAGGAGATCGTACAGAAGAACAAGCAGGAAACGCTGGAATACCGTCTGGCAGGGCAGTCCGGCCCGGACCACGACAAGCGGTTCGCTATGGAGCTGCTGCTCAATTCCAATGTGTTCGCGCAGGGCATCGGCAAGAGCAAAAAGGAAGCCGAGCAGATGGCGGCGAAGAAGGCTTTGGAAAATATGGGATGCTGACGCTTATCGCCAAACCGCAATAAAGATAAACGGCAAAGAGGTCGAGAAATCGACCTCTTTTGAGGCTGTCGAAAAACTAACGTTTTCCGAGCAGCCTCTCGATCGAAACCACGC
>OKSH01000299.1_pt1 | contig 53000 bp, 50 predicted proteins | sample 1601231 | NCBI WGS metagenome assembly OKSH01 (sample SAMEA3541596, study PRJEB24748) | human gut metagenome | biome: human gut; feature: human-associated habitat; material: faeces | place: China | collected 2012
TTTAAATGTTTTGTAAAAACAAATATGGAGGGATTTTTATGAAAGCAAAACGTATTATGGCTTTAGCAGCGATTTCGTCAGTGATTTTGTCTATGTTTCTTGGGGGCTGTGGTAATGACAGCGGGGAAAAAGAGAATGTGAAGCAGGAGGAGAATACAGAGCAGAATACAGAGCAGAATACAGAGAAGGAAAAAGAAAAAGAATCTGATGATAAGGTGACCGAGGTTACATTTTGGGGATTATCCCAACAGGAAAATTATGAACCTATTGCAGAAGCTTTTAACGAAGAACATAAAAATATCAGGGTTAAAATATCTAATTATGATACGGATGGTATTAAGGATGCCTGTAAAGTGGCAGCATCTTCAAAAACATTACCTAATATGTGGTTTAATTGGGGCGGAAGTCTTGGAGGTTTTTATGTAGATAATGGTCTCACTTATAATTTGAATGATTATGCGGAAGAACATGGGTGGAAAGAAAAATTCAATGACAGTGCTCTGAACTTATGTACATATGATGGTAAAATATCAGGATATCCCAGCAGCTATAATATTTTGGGTGTATTTTACAGAAAAGATGTATTTGATAAATATGGGTTGGAAGTACCCTCTACATTCGAGGAATTTGAATCTGTATGTGAAACCTTAAAAGAAAATGGTATCACGCCTATGTATGCCGGTGGGTTAAACGGATGGCATACAATGCGTTATGTGGAACTTCTGATTGAACATTATGCCGGATCAAAACAGCATGATGAAATGAATTTATTTAATGAGAGTTATGATAATGAAAATGTGACAAAGGCATTTGAAAAGTATAAAGAATGGGTTGATAAAGGATATTTCCCGGATGGATTTTTAACATTAGACGCTAATGATACATTAATGCCTCTTGCGAATGGAGAATGCGCAATGACTATTGAAGGACAATGGCAGGATTCTAATATAGTCAAAAACGGGTTGGATATGGAACAATATGGGGCATTCGCTTTTCCGGCAGGTGAGACAAACAGGCTTTCCTCATTTGCAGATATGATTCAGTTTAATGCGGATAATACAGAGGAAGAATTAAATGCTTGTATTGAGTTTATTGATTATTATTTCAGCCATGTTTTGGAATATGCTGAGAATTATAGTCTTCCAATGCCTACAAATGATTCTCCTATGCCGGAAGGTCAGCCAAACGTGGAAATCTTAATTAAACAGGGAGAAGAAAACGGAACTTTTACTATTACAGATCAGGCATTTCCAACGGAAGTGGCAGATGTGTTATTCAACTGCCAGGATGCCATTGCTAATGGGCAAATGGAACCCAAAGAAGCAGGTGCAGATATTCAGGCCGCAATAGAATCCTACAATAATAAATAATTGATAAAAGCGGGCATTTATGCCCGCTTTCCTTTACAAAATTAAGCGTAATGGGAGTGTGAAAATGAAGAATAAAAAGAAAAAATATAATAAAACAGATAAAACAGCATGGCTTTTTTTGCTTCCCGCAGGTATTATTTACATTTCAGTTATTGTAGCGCCGATATTTTATTCACTTTTTATTAGCTTATACAAGTGGAATGGTATTGGAGATAAAGTATTTGTAGGGCTGGCAAATTATAAGAGTTTGTTTAGCGGGGATAAAACTTTTCATACTGCGATAATCAATAATTTGGTTTGGATTGTTCTGACAATATTTATAACGATGTCAGTGTCTCTGGCTTTTGCGGTGGTTTTAAATAAAAAGTTTATCGGAAGAACATTTTTTAGAGGCTTTTTTTATTTCCCATGTGTCATTGCACCGATTGCAGTAGCCATTATATGGAGATGGATTTATAACCCTTCAATGGGATTTATCAACGAGTTTTTTGAATTGATCGGACTAAACTTTACACAATCTTGGATATCAGACCCTAATGTCAGTCTTTATGCTGTTTTTATGGCATCTCTATGGCAGGCTATAGGACAGCCGATGATTTTATTTTTAGCAGGTCTTCAGGCCATTTCACCAGACGTTTTAGAGGCGGCAACTATTGACGGGGCAAATGGATATAAAAAATTTTTTATGGTAACAGTACCGCTTTTAAAAGATACATTTGTAATTGTAATAGCCACGCTGATCGTAGCGGCCATGAAAGTTTTTGATGTTGTACAGGGTCTTACAGGCGGTGGACCAAATGATTCAACACAGATGATTTCAACATATATGTATTCACAAGTTTTTAAATATAATAATGTAGGATATGGTACTGCGATTGCTTGTGTTATGGTTTTTATGATGTTAATAGTGATTGTTCCGTATGTATCGTTCACAGCAAAAGAAGATTGACCTGGGGGTAAGAAATATGGAAGGGAAAGCAAAGAAAATTTCTAAAAAAGTAATGCTATATCTGATACTGATCATACTGGTATTAATATGGATTGTGCCAATATTTACTTTAGTCGCAACGTCAATTAAAAGTAAAGCAGATTTTTATACAGGAATAAGCCTTTTTAGTCTGCCGGAAACAATGGCCTGGGATAATTTTTCTAATGCGATCACAAAGGGAAATTTATTTCGGTATATGAAAAATGATCTTATTGTTTCCTGTCTAAAGGTACCGCTGGGGATTTTTATTGAAGCCCTTGCTGCCTTTGCATTGACAAGACTTTATATCAGATACAGAACAGGAACATTTATTTTTTTCTTAGTAGGAATGATGCTGCCTTTACAGACTGCGTTAGTTCCGATCAATATTATTTATAGTAAACTTGGATTACTAAATACGTATTTTGGTCTCTTTTATGTTTACATAGGTTTTGGCATTTCCTTTGGTATATTGATCTTAAGAGGATTTTTCAATGGAATACCAAAAGATATTGATGAAGCAGCTTATATAGATGGATGTAACAAATGGCAATTATTTTATAAGATCATACTTCCGATCGCAAAACCGGCAATAGCAACACTTGTGATCACTGATTTTTTATCAACATGGAATGAATACTTATTAGCAAGTGTCATTATCAATGATAATTCCATGAAAACAGTACCGGTGGGAATTATGACTTTTGTTGGAGAACACGGTACTGATTATGGATATTTATGCGCAGGTGTATTGATTTCAGTGATTCCTGTATTATTTGTTTATTTGATCTTCCAGAGATATTTTGTGGAAGGAATGGCCGGAGCAATTAAAAGCTGAAGCAAAAAAATGATTTGTTGTGAGGAGAATTTGGGAGATGGAAAAATTAAGATATAAACAAACAGTTGAGAAATGGGATGTATTTCAGATAGAAATTAAAGGATATGAAGGGGGAAATCCATTTACAGACTATTGGATACGCGGAATATTTGAAAATAAAAATGAAAAAACGGAGGTAGAAGGATTTTATGATGGTGACGGTATGTATAAAGTCCGTTTTATGCCGTCCTTTGAAGGAATCTACTATTTTGAGATATTAGGGAATGCTTTGGAAACGAAATTGTCCGGTACTTTTGAGGTGACAGCTCCGTCTGAAAATAACCATGGTCCTGTCAGAGTGGCCAATACATATCATTTTGCATATGAAGATGGTACGCCATATTATCCGCTGGGGACAACTTGTTACGTATGGAATTTGCAATCAGATGAAAGAATAGAGGAAACGTTAGAGACTTTACGTCTGAGCGCATTTAACAAGATACGTTTTTGTATTTTTCCGAAACATTATGATTATAATTTGGGGGAACCCAGATCTTATCCATATGAAGGAACACCTATGGATTCCAGTATACTGACAAAAGAAAATTTTAGTGAATATACTGGAAAAACAGAGGGAAACATATGGGATTTTAAAAAATTTAATGTAGAACATTTTCAGCATATAGAGAAATGTATCCTTGCTTTGCGGGATATGGGGATAGAAGCTGATTTAATAATCATGCATCCATATGACAGATGGGGATTTTCATGTATGGAACCGGAGGAAGATGATTTATATTGGAAATATGTGATTTCCCGTTTTAGTGCATATAGAAATATTTGGTGGTCGTTAGCCAATGAGTACGATTTATTTGAACATAAATCGGTAAGTGACTGGGAACGGTATGCAAAAATAATTTGTAAAAAGGATCCATACAAACACTTAAGATCTATACATAACTGTATACCTTTTTATGATTATAATCGTCCCTGGATAACACATTGCAGTATACAGAGACAAGATCTTTATAAGAGTTCAGAATTTGTGAATGAGTGGAGAAAAATATATAAAAAACCTATAGTGCTGGATGAAATCGCATATGAAGGAAATATACAGCATGGGTGGGGAAATATCAGTGGAAAAGAAATGGTGAGACGTTTTTGGGAAGCAGCTTGCAGGGGTGGGTATCCGGGACACGGCGAAACCTATCTGAATCCATCAAATGTTCTTTGGTGGTCTCATGGAGGAAAATTATATGGAGAAAGTCATAAAAGATTTGGATTTTTAAGTGAGATAATGAAGCAAACACCAGGCATTGGACTTGCTCCCTATGATAATGGCGCTTGGGATGAAATATGTGCAGTACCGGAATCTACTGCCCTTGGGATAATAAAGAAAGAATATTTCCTTTATTATTACAGTTTTATGCAGCCGTCATTCAGAGAATTTTATTTTGACGATAGCACAGAGTATGAGGTGGAAGTTATTGATACATGGGATATGACTATAAAAAGGACTGGGGTTTACCACGGAAAATTTAAAATAGTTTTACCTGGGAAACAGTTTATGGCAATCCGCATTAGAAAGGTTGGATTGTGATCACAAGAGTGTTTAACAACTGAGCAAGAATCACATTGTTAAAGGTGATTCTGTATGGACTTTTACTCGCAACTGTATGGGCACTGAACAGTTACGATATTTATTTGTAGAGAAAGCAGGGTGTATGACATTGAAAAAAATAAAATTAGGGTTTGCCCCAACACGAAGGAGTATTTTCAGTGCTCCGGATGCTGTAAAATATGCGGATCTGACAAGAGAAAGACTGCGTGAGCTGGATGTGGATTTTGCAGATATTAAGGACATCAATGAAGAAGGCCTTCTGTACAGGGAAGCGGACAGAATAAAAATCGCAGAGAAATTCAAAGCTGAGAAAGTGGACGGACTTTTCTTCCCACACGGCAATTTCGGAACAGAATATGAAGTTGCCAGACTGGCGAAAGAGCTGAATGTTCCGGTCCTTTTATGGGGACCGAGAGATGAGCGTCCCGATGAAAACGGTGTCCGTCTCCGCGACAGCCAGTGCGGACTTTTTGCGACGGGTAAGGTCTTAAGACGATTCGGGGTACCTTTTACCTATATGACAAACTGCCGCCTGGAGGACCCGGAATTTGAGAGGGGAATCAGGGATTTTTTGGCAGTGTGCAATGTGGTGAAGGTGTTCAGAGGAATAAGAATTCTGCAGATAGGACCCCGTCCGTTTGACTTCTGGAGTACCATGTGCAATGAGGGAGAACTTCTTGAGAGGTTTCATATACAGCTCTCTCCCATACCGATCCCGGAACTGACAAGTGAGATGAAAAGAGTGAAGGAAGAGGGCACTGAAGTAGCAAAGATCATGACATACTGCCACGACAATATGTGTATTAAAATAAAGGAAAATGAACTGGAAAATGTGGCTGCCCTGAAGGCGGCCATGAAGAATCTGGCTGAGAAATACGGATGCAGTGCCATAGCGATCCAGTGTTGGAACGCACTTCAGGGGGAAATCGGGATCATGCCCTGTGCGGCCAATTCCCTGCTGAATGAGGAAGGGATCCCTGTGGTGTGCGAGACAGACATCCACGGTGCCATAACAGCACTTCTCGCGGAGGCGGCAGGTATGGATGAGGCCAGAACCTTCTTTGCGGACTGGACTGTGAGACATCCGGACAATGAAAACGGAGAGCTTTTACAGCACTGCGGTCCATGGCCTGTCTCCGTGGCAAAGGAGAAACCGACGATTGGCTATCCTCTGGCATTTGATCATCCCGGCGCTGTGGAAGCGGAGGCAAAACACGGGGATATGACACTGTGCCGTTTTGACGGGGACAATGGGGAATACTCTCTGCTTCTGGGACATGCAAAAGGGGTGGAAGGACCATATACAAAAGGGACCTATGTCTGGGTTGAGGTGGAAAATTTGAAGCGTCTGGAGGCAAAACTGGTGGAGGGGCCATACATCCATCACTGTGTGGGAATCCACAAGGATGTGGTGCCGGTGCTCTACGAGGCATGCAAGTATATAGGTGTAAAACCGGATTTGTATGATCCCATTGAGGAACAGGTTAAGGCATATTTGAGAGGTGAATGAGATGGAAAATCTGAAAGCGAAAGTGTTTGATCTTCGTAAAGATACAGTTGACATTATTATGGCCGGAAAGGGAGGCCATATCGGAGGCGATATGAGCGTCATGGAGATCCTGACAGCGCTGTATTTCCGTGTCATGAATGTTTCTCCTGACAAAGCAGATGATCCGGACAGGGACCGTTTTGTCCTCAGCAAAGGACATTCCATGGAAGCCTATTATGCAGTGCTGTGCGCAAAAGGTTTCCTTGACCTGGAGGATGTAAAAGAAAAGTTTTCAAAGTTCGGTTCCCCTTATATTGGACATCCGAACAACAAACTACCGGGGATTGAAATGAATTCAGGTTCTCTTGGACATGGACTTCCCGTATGCGTGGGAATGGCTCTGGCGGCAAAGATGAACAGAAAACAATACAGAGTCTATACGGTTATGGGAGACGGTGAACTGGCCGAAGGTTCTGTATGGGAGGGAGCTATGGCGGCCAGACAGTATCATCTGGACAATCTCTGTGCAGTGGTGGACAGAAACAGACTGCAGATTTCCGGTTGTACGGAAAATGTGATGGGACATGATGATCTGGCAGAGAGATTTTCCTCCTTCGGATGGAATGTGATCTGTGTGTGCGGAAACGATTTGGATGAACTTTTGCAGGCATTTTCCCAGGCTTCACAGACAAAGGGAAAGCCGAGCGTCATCATAGCGAACACCATAAAAGGCTTCGGTTCTCCTGTTATGGAAAACAAGGCAGACTGGCATCACAAGGTACCCACCCGGGAGGAATATGACCGGATCGTCAGTGATTTCGCCGCAGGAAAGGAGGCAGCTCTTCATGAATAAGACAGCAAATAAGCAGGTAATATGCCAGGTATTAATGGAGAAAGCTAAGACAGACAAGGACATTGTGGTGCTTTGCAGTGACTCCCGCGGGTCCGCATCCATGACACCGTTTGCAGACGGGTTTCCGGAGCAGTTTGTGGAGGTGGGCATTGCGGAACAAAATCTGGTGAGCATTTCCGCTGGCCTGGCAAAGTGCGGAAAGAAGGCTTATGCAGTATCCCCTGCCTGCTTCTTGTCCACCAGAAGCTACGAGCAGGCCAAGGTGGATGTGGCATATTCCAATACGAATGTAAAACTGATCGGCATCAGCGGCGGCATCAGTTACGGCGCTCTTGGCATGAGCCATCATTCTGCCCAGGACATCGCCGCCATGTCCGCGGTCCCCAATATGAGAGTGTACATACCAAGCGACAGAAATCAGACCAAATGCCTGACAGAAGCCCTGCTAAAGGATGAAAAACCGGCCTATATCCGGGTGGGAAGAAATGCGGTGGAGGATGTCTATGAAGAGGGAAACTGTCCTTTTGAAATGGATAAGGCCACTGTGGTGAAAGAGGGAAAAGATGTGCTCATCGTGGCATGCGGCGAGATGGTAAAGCCTGCAAAGGATGCAGCAAAGATCCTGAAAAAAGAGGGGATCAGTGCAGCGGTTCTGGATATGTACTGTGTTAAGCCTTTTGACAAAGATACCCTGATCCGGATGGCTTCCGGTGTAAAGGCCGTCATAACAGCAGAAGAACACGCACCGTTCGGAGGCCTTGGAAGTATGGTGAGCCAGGCGGTGGGATGTGAATGTCCGAAAACAGTTGTAAATATGTCCCTGCCCGATGCACCTGTGATCACAGGAACATCAAAAGAAGTTTTTGATCATTATGGATTAAATGCGGAAGGGATAGCAAAAAAAGCTGGGGAGTTGGTCTGATATGGACAGATATATACTTGGAATCGACCAGAGCACACAGGGGACAAAAGCACTGCTTTTTGACTGTGGGGGAGCCTTGCTTGCCCGTGCGGATCTGCACCACAGACAGATGATCGACAGCAGGGGATGGGTGGAGCATGACCCGGAGGAGATATACAAAAATACTGTACAGTCGGTAAAAAACGTGGTGGAGAAAGCCGGTATCGATAAAAACCTGATAGCGGGTATAGGTATCAGCAACCAGAGGGAGACTGCCCTTGCCTGGGATAGAGAGGGCAGGCCTGTATATCATGCTGTTGTCTGGCAGTGCGCCAGGGGCGAAGAAATCTGTGAAAGAATCGCAGACAGTGCAGAGATGATCAGGGAAAGGACAGGACTTAAGCTCTCCCCTTATTTTTCAGCGGCAAAGATTGCCTGGATACTGGAAAACGTGGAGGATGCCCGGGAAATGGCAGAGCAGGGAAGGCTGTGTTACGGAACCATGGACAGTTTTCTAGTATACCGGCTTACCGGTAATAGGTCATATCAGACAGATTATTCCAACGCGTCAAGAACCCAGCTTTTTAACATCAGGACACTTGCCTGGGACGAAGATATCTGTCATGTTTTTGGGATTCCGCCTGAGAATCTGCCCTGTGTGACAGATTCCAACGGCTATTATGGAGAGACGGATTTTGAAGGATTCCTGGATAAACCGGTTCCCATCCATGGGGTGCTGGGGGATTCACACGGCGCCCTTTTTGGGCAGGGATGCCTGGAGCCGGGAATGGTGAAAGCCACTTACGGCACCGGTTCCTCTGTGATGATGAATGTGGGAAATACGCCGGTATTCAGCAGCCACGGCGTGGTTTCTTCCCTGGCCTGGGGAATGGACGGGCAGGTCAATTACGTGCTGGAGGGAAATATCAACTATACCGGAGCTGTGATCAGCTGGCTGCAGAATGATCTTCAGATGATCGCCTCCGCGGCGGAGACAGAGCGCCTGGCAAGAGAAGCGGCGCCGGAGGACAGGACATATTTTGTCCCGGCGTTTACCGGCCTCGGTGCTCCGTATTGGGACAGCACTGCCACAGGAATTCTCTGCGGGATCACCAGGACTACCCGGAAAGCGGAGATGGTGCGTGCAGGACTTGACTGTATCGCATACCAGATCACTGACATATTAAAGGCAATGGAGGAGGACGCGGGAATACCTATCCGGGAACTCCGGGCAGACGGCGGCCCTACAAAAAACTCTTATCTCATGCAGTTTCAAAGTGATATGGCAGGTATACCGGTGCAGGTGCCCGAAGCGGAAGAACTGTCAGGGATCGGAGCGGCTTATGCGGCAGGGATCGGTCTTGGCATCTATGAGAAAGAGGAGCTTTTTGTGAAGATAAAGAGAACCTCCTTTACCCCCCGGATGGAGAACAGTCTTGTGGATAAAAAGTATACCGGTTGGAAAAACGCGGTGGATATGGTTCTTAAAAAATAAAGTTTACAGCCGGCAGACAGGGTGTGCTCCGTTTGGGAGGGCGCCCTTTGCTGCTGTTCAAAGCATAGACTCTGTATCTGGTTACTATTCAGTTTTTCGGCTTCATAGCAGCAAAAGCATGTACACGGACTGCAAAAACCGCATCTGTGCATTAAAAAATATTTTATTTGCCAAATGAGGCAATATCCTCTATACTGAATAATATATCTTGTAAATTTTTCCGGTTTGGTATGTGCCGGGGAAATAGTCTTTTATGTACGGAGGAAAGCGAGGAGGAACTATGCAGGCGCGTGATGAACAGGAAAGCAGCCGGGAGCTTGAAGAGGAGAAAAGGCTGGAGAGCATAATACCTGCAATGCTGGAGACTTGCAGACAGTTAAAGGCAGCCAGAGAACTGGTCAAAGAATGTCTTATAGAAGAGTTTCATGTGAAGGAAGAATTCGCGGATGGGATTTTGAAGGATTACCGTGTTTCTGAAGAGGAGAGCACGGAGAAATGAATACATATAAAAAACCAATGCTGGAAAGAGTCTGGGTGGTCTGCGGACTTGCTGTCTTATGTAATGCACTCTGGGGCAGCGCTTTTCCAAGTATAAAGATCGGATACAGACTTTTTGAGATACCCGGAAACAGCCCGGCTTCCCAGATTTTATTTGCAGGCATGCGCTTTGCCCTGGCAGGACTGCTGGCTGTGGGGTTTGGAAGTATCCTTCAGAGAAAGGTACTGATACCAAAGAGAAAGTCATGGGGAAATATTGTGAAGCTCTCCATGTTTCAGACGATTTTACAATATGTGTTTTTCTATTTGGGGCTGGCTCATACGACAGGTGTGAAAGGCTCCATTATAACGGCATCCAATACCTTTTTAAGTATATTGGTTGCAAGTCTTGTCTTCCGTCAGGAGAAACTGACCGGCCGGAAGATCGCCGCGTGTATTGTAGGCTTCGCCGGAGTGGTGCTGGTGAACCTGAACGGCAGAGGCATGGGAGCAGGCATGAAAATAAATGGCGAAGGATTTCTTCTGGTATCCGTGACTGCCTATGCTTTCGCGTCCAGCCTTCTCAAAATATATTCACGTGATGAGGACCCTGTGGTATTGAGCGGATATCAGTTTATGATAGGTGGTCTTGTCATGATGGTCTGTGGCTTCTTGCTGGGCGGGCGTATCCATACCGTTTCCCCAAAGGGGGTGGCCATGCTGATATATCTGGCACTTATTTCCTCAGTGGCATTTTCAGTCTGGGGTATTTTGCTGAAGTATCATCCGGTATCCAGAATTGCCATTTTTGGATTTACCAATCCTGTGTTTGGGGTGGTTTTATCTTCGGTTTTTCTGCACGAGCAGAATCAGGCGGAGGGATGGAAGATCGTGACAGCACTTTTGCTGGTATGTACCGGTATCCTACTACTGAATTACCAGAAGGCGGAGAAGAGGGAAGTGAATACATCTGTCAATTGAATTTGCAGGGGAAGTTAACCCTTGAGACGATACAGGCACATCTGCGTGCGGCAAAATATGCTGTATGCAGATGTGCCTGTTGTGACTGCCGAAACATAAGTTCAGGTACTTTCCCGGGTTTCCTTCCGGTACTGGCGGGCACTTTTATTATAGTATTTTCGGAAGGCTGCGGAGAAATGCTCCACAGATGAGTACCCCAGCTCCTCCGCAATGGAGGATATGCTGCGGTCTGAATAGGTGAGCAGAATAGAGGCAGCCGACATGCGGGCATCTCCTTTTTTTTGCAGAAATGTTTTGCCGTATATGTCCTGCATAAGCCGCTCGGTCTGTCTGCACCCAAGTCCAAGTCTCCCGGAAAGTTGTTCCAGTGTGAGGACAGGGTAGTCATACAGAAAAGATTCCTCTATGATAAAGTCCTGGGCCTCAGCCGGTGTTGCGGGACTGAAATGATGAAGGGCTTTTGCTCCCCCCTGATAATTCCGTATCATCTGTACGATAAGCTGCCGCAGGAGCGTTTCCACGCAGACCGTATAGCCTGTTTTCTGTTCTTTCAGTTCCTGGAAAAGCTGCTCCATCGTGTTATGGATCTGGCAGTTGTCCTGTCCGATCCAGAATGTTTTTTCTGTGAACAGATGGTCCAGTCCGTCCGTTTTTTTATCTCCGGAAGAAGTGCGGCGTACTCTTAAATAAATGCAGTAGTCTGCCATGGGATTGCCCTGGACGGATATCTGGGCGTGGGCTACATGGGGGCCTGCCATATAAAGGGTGTTAGGGGTGATCTCGTATGTCTTTTCCCCTACCTTTATGTATCCGCAGCCGGAGGCTACATAGTGGATCTCATAACTGTTATCCCCATGGCTGTGGCTGGGAATGATGCGGTGCAGGTCTTCATATGCGATATTGAGTGTACGGAATTGGGTGCTGCCTATGGTAAAGTTAATATCCAGATTATTGTATTGGATAAACATTTGATCACTCCTAAGTGAAATCCTGTTACTTTTTTGCTGACAGAATCGTTATAAAGCTTCTATAAAATGGACAGGATACTGTTCCCAGTATATTTTAAAGACACGGTCCTTCTGCCCGTCAAAATTAAGCTGATACATGCGGAAGGTTACAGGAAAATCCTTGGGCTGCCACTGCTCCTCGTAGGAATACTGATAAGTCATGCCGATTTTTTTCATGACCTCCCCGCTTCTGGGATTATTCACATCGTGGGTGGCAGTGATGAAAGGTAGGCCGGAAGCCTTCAGCTTTTCCACCACAGCGAGGCTGGCTTCTGTTATGATCCCTTTATGCCAGAAATCCTTTCGCAGTCCATAGCCGAAATCATGACTGTCATCACTGCTTACATTGACATATCCGATTGGAACGTTATCTGTTTTTAAGCAGACAGCATACCGGTATCCCGACGGTTGTCGGTAGGTGTCCAGATATTGCTTCTGCAGATATTCTTCGGCTTCCTCCTGCGTTCTTGGCGGGAACATGGGGAGAAATGTGTTTACCTCCTTGTCGCTGAGGATACGGAAAAGTGCCGGGGCATCATCAGGGGTAAATCTTCTGAGAATAAGCCGTTGGGTTTCCAATGCAGGCGTGTTTTCTGTAGAAGGGAGATCATGGTTTTTTAGGGGACTGACAGCGGTCCGGGCAATGGCAGTATTGTAGCTGCCCTCATATGGGCTGTCTGAGGTATTAGAAATCTGCATGAGGTCCTCCTTTTCTGTGATCTGCAGTTACAGAACGAAATAGTAACAAAATTATAGCACGAATGGAGAAAAAATGATATAGATATTGAATATACATCCAATACCGATTATTATGTATATAGTACGAAATTTGCTGAGACAGCCTAAGGAGGATTATGAGAAAAAAACGTAGAAAAGCGGACCTGGTACTGAGATTTTTCCAGGGTTCAAAAAAGTATTTTTTAGTGGCAGTGCTGGCCTCGCTGGTCACAACCGGATTAAATTCCCTTACACCACAGATATTTAGGTTTACCGTGGACTCTGTGCTGGGCGGGGATAAATATAAATATTTATCAGAGCATCTGTGGATCATGGCTCTGATGCTGGTAGGAGTGGCACTTTTTTCCGGAGCGGCACTTTTTTTGAGCCGTGCTTATACTGCCAAAGCGGGAGAGAATTTTGCCAAGAACATGAGGGATGCGCTGTTTTCCCATGTGCAGAGGCTTCCTATGGAATGGCACGATAGACATCAGACAGGTGATATTATTCAGCGCTGCACCTCAGATGTGGAGGTGATCCGCAACTTTGTAGTCACGCAGCTTTTGGAGGTGTTCCGTACGGTATTTCTGGTAACGGTCTCCTTTGCAATGATGTTTTCCATGAATGTGAAGCTGTCCGTTATAGTTCTGTGTTTCGTGCCGTTAGTTGCGCTGTACTCCACGATTTTTTACCGTCTGATCGCAGGGCGTTTTACAACGGCCGACGAAGCGGAAGGGGAATTATCCACTGTGGTGCAGGAGAATGCCACAGGTGTCCGGGTGGTGCGGGCTTTCGGCAGGGAAAAGTTTGAGATGGAACGTTTTTATGAGAAAAATAACGCATTTGCGGAGTTGTGGATCAAGCTTGGCACCTTGTCTGGGCTTTACTGGGGAATCGGGGATCTGATCACCGGTCTGCAGGTGGTTGCGGTGATCGTTCTTGGGGCAGCGGAGGCTGTACACGGGAATATTTCCGTGGGAGAATTTATTGCGTTTGCCTCTTACAATACGACTTTAGTATGGCCTATCCGCGGACTTGGACGAATCCTCTCGGACATGAGTAAGGCGGGTGTTTCTTTTGAACGTGTGGATTATATCATACGGGCTGAGGAGGAAGAGTACCAGGACAAAAAAGAGTATAAAAAACAGGAAGAACCTCAGAGCTATGACATTGCATTTTCTCATGTGAACTATGGATATAAGGATGGGAAAGAGGTGCTTTCAGATGTCTCCTTCTCTATCCCCCAGGGCAGTACACTGGGAATCCTGGGTGGTACCGGCAGCGGCAAGTCCACGATCATGCAGCTCCTCAACCGGTTATATGAGCTGGAGAAAGGACAGGGAGATATCACGCTGGGAGGAAAAAATATCAGGGAAATTCCACTGGAATGGATCAGAAAGAATGTGGGAATGGTGCTCCAGGAACCATTTCTCTATTCCAGGACCATAAAAGAAAATATCGCTGCGTCTGTGCCGGAGGCCACCTTTGAGGAGATCAGGCAGGCGGCTAAAGTGGCCTGTATTGATGAGGCGATCATGAATTTTCCGGATGGGTATGAAACGCTGGTGGGTGAGAGAGGAGTAACGTTGTCAGGAGGCCAGAGACAGAGGATCGCCATAGCCAGAATGCTGCTTCAGAGAGCACCTGTTATGATATTTGACGACTCTCTTTCAGCAGTGGATTCCCAGACAGATTCCAAGATCAGGAAAGCGCTTCTGGAGAACAGAAGAGATGCCACTGTGATCCTCATCTCCCACAGGGTGACCACATTGATGAGCGCAGATAAGATCATGGTGCTGAACCAGGGAAGAATTGAAGAGATGGGGACACATCAGGAGCTGATCAAACAGCAGGGAATCTACAGAAAGATTTATGACATTCAGATGAGCCAGGACGACAGAATGCAGATGGAGGTGTAAAATGGCGGCATACGAAGAACAGGATTATAACAAACCCTTCAGCTTTAAAACATGGGCTAAAATGCTGCCCTTTTTTAAGCCTTATACGAAATTTTTTGCTGTTACCATTGGCCTGAATCTGATCCTGGCGGGAATTGATGTGCTGGTTCCGCTGTTTCAGAGCTATGCCATAGACAACTTTATCGCGCTGAACACATTAAAAGGGCTGAATATTTTTGCTTTGGTCTATGTGGCCATGATCGTGACCCAGACGGTATCCGTGTATATATCCGTTCACGCAGCCACGACCATCGAGATGAATGTGGGAAAGGATCTGAAGAAAGCACAGTTTGAGCATCTCCAGACCTTATCATTTTCTTATTATAATACAACTCCGGTGGGATATATCCATGCCAGGGTCATGAGTGATACACTCAAGATAGCGGGTATGATCGCGTGGGGGCTGGTGGATATGTTCTGGGCATTTATCTATGTGATCAGCGTATTTGTGATCATGTTTCTGCTCAATTGGAAGCTGGTTTTGATCATCATGCTGATCGTGCCGTGTATTGCGGTTCTGACCGTTTATTTCCAGAACAAGATTCTTCACTGGAACAGAAGAGTGCGGAAGGTCAACTCCCAGATCACCAGCGCGTACAATGAAGGGATCACCGGTGTAAGGACATCAAAGAGCATGGTGATAGAGGAGGACAATCAGAATAACTTCCGCGGGATCACTAAGAATATGCACCAGGCAGCAACAAAGTCTGCCATGCTCAACGCCATATATATTCCGACTATTTTATTTTTCAGTTCTGTGGCGGCAGCCATTGTACTGGCACAAGGCGGATACATGGTGCAGAGCCAGATAATGCAGCTGGGAACTCTGTCAGTGTTTATCTCCTACGCAGTGGTTATTTTTGAGCCCATACAGCAGCTCGCCCGTCTTCTGGCAGATCTGATATCCTGCCAGGCCAGTATTGAGAGGGTAATGGATCTGCTGGAGCAGCAGCCCAATGTGACAGATACCCCGGAAGTAATGGAAAAGTACGGAGATATGTTCGAGGCAAAGAAGGAAAACTGGGAGAGGATAGAGGGGGACATTGTCTTCGAGGATGTCTCTTTCCGGTATCCGGATGGAAAGGAATACGTGCTGGAACATTTTAATCTGCATGTGCCGGCGGGAATGAACGTGGCCATCGTGGGGGAGACCGGGGCGGGAAAATCTACTCTGGTGAACCTGCTGGGCAGGTTTTTTGAACCCACGAAAGGGCGTATCCTTATCGACGGAAAAGATTACCGGGAGCGCTCCCAGCTCTGGCTTCACAGCCAGATCGGATATGTGCTGCAGAATCCCCACCTTTTTTCAGGCACGCTTTATGACAATATCCGATACGGACGTCTGGAGGCCACAGACGAGGAGGTCAGGGAGGCGGCCAGGAAGGTTTCGGCAGATATTGTGGCAGGAAAACTGGAGAAAGGGTATGAGAGCAATGTGGGGGAGAGCGGTGGCAGGCTTTCCACAGGTGAAAAGCAGCTCATATCTTTTGCCAGGGCGATTCTGGCAAATCCAAGCATCTTTGTTCTGGATGAGGCCACATCCTCCATTGATACCCAGACGGAACAGCTCATACAGGAGGCTACAGACCAGCTTTTGAAAGGCCATACCTCTTTTGTCATTGCTCACAGGCTTTCCACCATCCGGCAGGCAGATTTGATCCTGGTGGTGAAGGATGGAAAGATCATAGAAGAGGGAAGCCACAGAGAACTGCTGAGGCAGAAAGGGTATTACTACGATCTGTATTCCAGGCAGTTTGAGGAGGAATCTGCTATGCAGATTTTGGCTGGAGAAAATGGAATTTAGAAGGAAATAAAAATCCCGCAGGCTTGTAAGGTAAAGCCTGCGGGATTTGATTTATGACTTTTCTGCAAACAGCACACTGCGATTGCGTCCGTTTTGTTTTGCCTGATAAAGTGCCCTGTCAGCCTCCAAAATGGCAGTTTCCAGAAGTCCAGGTTTCCATTCTCCGTGAAAGGAGATGCCCACACTGACTGTCACGGAAGTGTCACCGCCATGGGGGATAGGGATTTTCGCAGACGCGATGGACGTGCGGATCTGCTCTGCTTTTTCCATTATGGCTTCTGAGGAGATTCCGGTGGTTACCAGAATAAACTCTTCACCCCCGTACCTGACTGCGTGAAAGTTTTCATCTTCCGCGCAGGTAGACAAGACGGAGGCAACAGCCTTGAGGCATACATCTCCCTGCTGATGGCCGTAGCGGTCATTATACTGTTTGAAAAAGTCAATGTCCAGCAGCAGGACAGCCAGGGAACCCATGTGGATCCCGTACTTTTCCAGGGGTGTTTTCACGGATTCCTCCAGATAGCGCCTGTTTCCAAGCGCAGTGAGGGTATCGGTCATGGACAGCAGGTCCAGCTTCTCGTTGGCGGCCTGCAGCTCCAGATTCTTCTGGTCAATGACAATCTTATCGTATATGCCAGTCAGCCGCGCCTGGTACATACGGTATGAATAGACAATGGACAACAGGCAGATAAAAATGCTGTTTACCAATGTACTGAACACATTTTCCTGTCCATACGGGGTCCTGAGCACCAGTATGTTGGTCAGGATACAGGTGAAAATAAACAGAATGCTTAAAATATATGGCGGCAGTATAAGAAAAGCGGCCATCATAGGAAGAAAGGAACAGTATACAACAATACTCAGATCACCCAGCGCATCCAGATAGGAGATGCTGCAGACCCAGAGAGACAACAGAATGCCGAAAGCTGCACAGAGTTTGAAGTGCAGTCTCCAGTTATTTTTGGCCCGTCTGTGTAAGGATAGGAGCACCAGCAGTCCCACCGCCATTACAGCATAGGCTATCACATAACGGAGTCTGCGAAAGCTGTAGAAGATACTGCCGGGACGAAGGGTAAAGACTAGGATCAAAAATAGCTGCATGACCAGCATAACATAGGCAATGACTCGCTCTGACTTGTAATTTAAAGAGACCATTCCCAATTCCAGCTGGTCCCTGTATTTTTCTTCATAAGGAAAATGAATAAGAGAATATAATTTATCTTTTAGCATGGAAAATCCCCTATGTAAATAAACGATTAGATACTCTCACATTATATAATAGAATGTGATGAAAAGCAAAAGAAAGCACAAAAAAATTGCAGCCGGCGTAACGATTCAGCCTTCCGTTGTCCCGAGAGGTATTTGCAGCCTGTGTGCATGCTTTTGTTGCTATGAAGCCGAAAGGCTGAATAGTAACTGGCGAGTTGCTGCGGGCCGGTCACAGAGTGAACAACAGCCAGCAGGCTGCAGAAGGACGGAATTCATAAGACCAAAATCCATAAGGAAAGTCATTGCCAACAGAAACGGAGGTAATGGCTTTTTTTATATATTAACATTTTATTATAGTGGGGAAGTATTACGGCCGTGGACTTTTCTGCTTCACCGTATTATTTCTGAAATGCGACATCCTAACTAATGAAAATTTATGAACTAAAACTTTTTTCCATTATCAGATAGACTTTAGTTTAACGCGAAAAGGCTTTAAAGTCAATATATCAAAAAAAATAATAGATTTTTTTGTCGGATATAGCACATGAAGGGCGGCAGAAAGGCCCTGTCATGAGAGTAATAAGAAATAAAGCCTTTTCACGGTGGAAACTGTCGATTATGAGTGGTCAAAAAAGTGGTATGAATCTGTGAACAGGATTCAACAGATCAAGGAGGTCAAAATGCCCAGAAAAGGTGAAAACATCAGAAAAAGGAAAGACGGCCGTTGGGAGGCACGCTATATGAAAGGTCGTGATGTGGACGGGAAAATCAGGTATGGTTACCTGTATGGCAAGTCGTATAAGGAGGTAAAGGACAAGAAAATAAAAATCATTTCAGAATACCCGTCTTTTCTTGCATATGGAAATCAGCCGTCTGTACTGCTAGAGGATGACAGGATACGTACCGTCAGCGTTCAGTGGAGGAACCATATCCGCTATACCATCAAAGTAAGTACCTATTCAAATTACGGTGAGATCCTGGACAACCATATACTGCCGGTTTTAGGGGATACACCTATCAGAAAATTTACAAATCGTATCCTTTTGAACTTTGTCCAGCGGGAGCTGGAAAAAGGAATGTCCTACGGAAGTATCCACGTGATCATGGGCGTGCTGAAGAATCTGCTTCATTATGGGCAGGAGCTGGGGTGCTTTCCCGCTGAACTTCTGAAATTTCCGCGGATTCCCGCCGGCGGAAAGGAGATAAGGATCATGAGCAAGGAGGATTTCAGAAAGCTGGATGCTTTTCTGAGTGAGGGCCTGGACCCGTTTACATTTGGTATCCTTCTGTGTATGTATACAGGCATACGTGTGGGAGAGCTGTGTGGATTGAAATGGGAAGACTTAGACTTCAGCCACCGTAAAATCTACATCCGCCGGACAGTTACGCGTGTGAAGAATCTGGATGTGACTTTCTCAGAGGGAAAAGGGGTATCCCCCAGGACTCGCCTTAATATCGGCACACCTAAAACATCCACCTCCATCCGTGAAATCCCTCTTCCGGACCGTCTGCTTTCTCTCGGAACGGCTTTGAAGAAAAATGGCAGCTGTTTTCTCCTGACAGGAACGGAGAACTGCGTGGAACCCCGTACGGTTCAGAGAAGATACGCGTCTCTTCTGAAAAAATGCCAGATACCCCACATAAAAATACATTCCCTCCGCCATCAGTTCTCCTGCCGCTGGATAGAGCAGGGCTTTGACACAAAATCCCTGTCGGAGATTCTGGGGCATACGTCTGTAAAAACAACGCTTGACCTTTATGTCCACATACAGGCTGAGACAAAGAGGGAATATATGAACCAGCTCACAACACCTTGAAATCAAATGATTGGTGGTCTGTAAAATGGTCAGAAGCCGCAGTATGGGCTTCTGGCCTGTCTTTTTTTATTTCGGTCGTATTTCAGAAAAAATATGTCTATTTTACGGAAAAAAATGAAAACAGGATACTGCATTAAAACAATGAAATACAAACTCCGCTGTCCGCATCCGGAATGGCTGGAAAGAACAGAGGAACATTACCGTAAGGTGCTGATCTTCTATTATCATCTCCTTTTGGATCATGAAGAACTATGGGAGCAGAATCTGCTTCAGATACAGGGAAACCTGGAACATCTGACGATTGCAGGCAGAGATGGAAGACAGCCGGAACATCCCATTCCATATGATAAAGTACCGGTTTATTTTCGTCGTTCAGCCATCAACAAAGCCTCCGGGAATTTGAAAAGCCTCCTTACAAAATATAAACATACAGGGAAGACACCGGATTTTACTATACCGGAATCCATCAATGCCTCTGTGACTTATTTTAAAGGCATGTATAAAAATATGCAGGAGGACAGGATCGATCTCAAGGTATGGGACGGAGAAAAGTGGCACTGGATGGACAGCAGATTAAAAGGGCAGGCGGTTCCTGAGGGAAGTCTGCTGCTTTCCCCATCCGTAGTTTTCAAAAATAAAGAGTATTGGCTTCATGTTCCGGTCAAGCTGCAGACATCGGATGCCAGAAATGCCAAGGAACGGATGAGGGATAAAGAGAATATATGCAGCGTTCAATTTACCAATACTGATATTTTTGCCATGTGCTGTATTTTGGATGCAGATGGGAGACAAAAGGCAGTATATTCCTGCCGGGGAGGCGATGCATACAGTGCAGAGTGTAAAGCGATCAAGGAAAAAATCGCGAAGTCCAGGATCTATACCGACAATGATGACACGCCGCAGCCAAACCGAAGATATTATATGCATCTGAAAAATCTTTCCGAACATTATGCCCACCAAGTGAGCAGGGAAACGGTTGACCTTTGTATACAGGAACAGGCAAAAGTAATTGTTCTTCCGGCTTATGATGAGGCATTCACAAAAATGGTCAGATACCGTTCCGGAATATATTCTCCGCTTCAGTTGGAGTGCAGGATCAGAAAATTTTTAAAGTATAAGGCATGGTGTGAGGGGATTGTGGTTTTGGAGCTAAGTGCAGAGGGAACCAGCAGCAGATGTTTTAACTGCGGCGGGAAGGTAAAGAAAAAAGGAAAGATGTTTATATGTGAAAACGGACATCAGGGAAGCAGATTTTTGAACAGTGCCAGAAATCTGGGGCTGAAATGTCTGCAGGATTTTGCCGATAAGAGAAAATCAGATAAGGCATAAGTGTGAGTATTCACTCTTATCATAAATGCCGGGAAACCGGCAGGAGGCCATATGCCAGTGACGTGTGGTTTCCGGTTGAATATCGCCGTCCGGCCCCTTAGGGAGTCGGTAAAGAATTGCCGTTTTCGGCAGAGAATATTCAAAGTAATAAAAGAAAAAGGCAGGAGGGAAGACCATGGGGCTGATGATCTTTGTATTGGTAGTTCTGATGATGTTGCTTTTATCCGCTGTGATTTTTGCCCTTGCAAAAATCAGTTCAGGTGACAGAAAGAGGGAAGATACAGAACAGGAAATATTTATACAGAGAGCTGGAAAATAAACCAGAGAAACCGATAAAAAATACGGAAATATATGAGGGAGATTATGAGGAAATGAGTATTTATGTCACGCAGTCTTCAATTGCATCATGGGATGAATTTGTAGAAGAGATCAAGCCGATTTTTAAATCAAAGCGTATGACCAATATGGGACCGGTATATAAAAAAATGCAGCAGCAGCTGATCCGCTATTTGGACGTGCCGGAACTGTCACTTTTTGTAAATGGGCACATGGCATTGGAGATGGCAATACAAACTATGGATTTTCCAAAAGGGTCTGAGGTTATTACCACTCCATATACCTTTGTCTCAACCGCACATGCCATAGCTCGGAATGGACTGGTGCCGGTATTTTGTGATATCAGCCCGGATGATTACACGATGGATGTAAGCAAAATTGAAGGTTTGATCACAGATAAAACAGCAGCAATCGTGCCTGTCCATGTATATGGAAATATATGCAACGTGGAGGCAATCCAGGAGATTGCTGACAGACATGGACTGAAAGTGATTTACGACGGCGCCCATGCTTTCGGTGTGAAATACAAAGGGGTCGGAATTGGAAATTACGGCGATATGACGATGTTCAGTTTCCATGCCACGAAGGTTTTCAATACCATTGAGGGCGGAGCTGTGGCTTTCAGGGATAAGAGCTATGGTATCCGCTTGCATGAGCTGAAGAATTTCGGTATCCATGGAGAAGATGATGTTGCCGACATCGGTGGAAATGCAAAACTGGATGAGTTCCGGTCAGCTATGGGCATTTGCAATCTGCGTCATGTGGATGAGAACATTGCCGGCAGAAAACAGGCAGCAGAGCGATATGATGCAAATCTCAGAGATGTGCCGGGACTGCGCCTCATGAAACTGAGAGATGGCGTGACACCTAATTATTCTTATTATCCGGTGTTTGTTGATGCCAATACGTTTGGTAAGACAAGGGATGATATCTACAGCTATTTGAAAGAAAATGATATTTTTGCCAGAAGGTATTTTTATCCCGCGATAAATGATATGGAATGCTATAAAAAGAATTACAGTGTACTGCCTACACCTGTTGCGCATGAGGTGTCTTTGAACATCCTGACACTGCCAATGTATGCGGATTTGGAACTGGAAGATGTGGACAGGATCTGTGAGCTGATCCTAAAAGCGTAAGGAGAACATACATATGGTAGATATCAATGAATTATCATTTTCCCAGAAAGCAGAGATCGCAGATTATATCAAACGGGATAATCTAACAATTGTAAACCATAAACTGAAGCCTGCTGAGGTGAAAGACTCCTTTTATACACGCTATGGAAAACGATGTATAGATATTGTTTTTTCACTCCTGGCGCTTACTGTCACAGCGCCTATTAATTTAGTGCTTGCCGTGATCACTTTTTTTGATGTGGGATGTCCGGTTCTGTTCCATCAAAAGAGGATCGGTATAGAGGGCAGGAAGTTCACCATATACAAATTCAGAAATATGACAAATGAAACGGATGCGAATGGTGAACTTCTCCCACCCTCCCAGAGGGTGACAAAGTGGGGAAAAATTGCAAGAAAGACGTCCCTGGATGAACTGCTTAATTTTGTCTCTGTTTTAAAAGGCGATATGAGCATCATAGGTCCAAGGCCGCTGCTTGATTATTATTTTGAGCGTCTCAGCGACAGGCATAAAACCATATACAAAGTACGTCCGGGCCTTGAATGCCCTACTCCCCAGCATGTGGATCACTGTTTAAGCTGGCAGGAGCGGCTGGACAACTATGTATGGTATGCGGAAAACTGCAGCTTTATGCTGGATGTGAGATTATTATTCCGGATGGTGGCTATTGCTTTGGACCGCAGGAGTACGTCCAGCCGTTCCCAGGCAAAAACCGGTGGTCTGATGGGATATGACACGGATGGAAATGTGATTTACACAAAGGCTGTGCCGGATAGATTTGTGGACGAGTTTCTGACAACCCATGGATATAAAAGCATAGATGAGGCAGTTGCAGACAGATACAGCGAAAGGAATTGTGCATGATGAGAAAATATTTAAGGAGAGAGATATGCAAATGAGACGTAAGGCTGCATTGGTTTTAGCAGGAGGTCTGCCGCAGATAAGGCTGATCAAAGAATTACAGAACAGGAGTTATTATGTGATCTTAGCCGATTATACAGAACATCCCATTGCAGAACCTTTTGCCGATAAATTTTACAGAGAGAGCACCTTAGACGTGGAGGCAATTCGGAAAATTGCTGTTAAAGAACAAGTGGAGATGATCATCACCTGCTGTACCGACCAGGCACTGGAGACTGCTGCAAGACTTTCCGGGGAGTTGGATCTGCCTTGTTATATTGGGGCAGATACAGGACTTGCTGTCACCAACAAACAGTATATGAAAGAAATATTTGAGAAAAACGGAATCCCTACGGCCAGACATATGACTGTAAATTCTATGGAGTTTCACTGTGATCTTCCGTATCCTCTTGTTGTCAAACCGGCTGACTGCAACAGTTCTAAAGGTGTTGTGAAAGTGCTGAATGATTCCCAATTAAAAAAAGCAGTGGGAGATGCGCTGAAATTAAGCAGAACCGGCACCGCAGTTATTGAAGAGTTTATAGAAGGAAATGAGGTCTCTGTGGATTTGTTTGTATGCGGTAAAAAGGCAAAAATAATCTGCTGTTCTTTTAGTGAGAAAATACGGGACAGGCAAAAGTTCGTTATCTATAAAGGTCAGTATCCGGCCAGGCTCAAGGATTCGGTCATGAAGCAGATTGAAGACGCAGCACAGAAAATTACCGATGTATTCCATCTGAACAATTGTCCCATGCTGATACAATTACTGCAAAAACAGGACCATATCTACATTGTAGAATTCAGCGCCAGAACAGGCGGATGTGTCAAGTATCATATGATAGAGGCGGCATCCGGTATAGATGTAATAAAACTGACGGTGGATGCCTTTGAAGGAAAAGAGGTGGATGTAAGGCCTTCTTTCTATCCGGGAGTTGTGGTAAATGAGTTCATTTACTGTAGTGAAGGCGTATTCGATCACATGGAAAATGTTGGGGAATGTCTGGATAACGGCCTGCTGGAAGCGGCTTTTGTATTGAAGAATCCGGGTGTGGAATTTGAGCATGTGGAGAGCAGCGCGGACAGGATCGCCGCCATTACTTTTGTTGCGGATTCCTATGAAGAATATGTAAAAAAACATAATCAGGCAATTTCAAGGATAAAGGTGATATCAGCCGATGGACGGGATATCATGAGGCACGATTTGCTGCCTGAACTGGATTAGGAGGTTGTTATGAGTGCAACGGATATATTTCTTGAGAGGATTCGGAACGCCTTTGCAGATGAAATTCCGGATAGAGTATACAAAAGGGCGAAAGAATCCTTATTGGATTACATAGGAGTGACACTTGCAGGTGCAGAGGCAATAAGTGATAAGCTTCAGGCGTATTTACAGTTTGCGGAGCCGGAGGCTGGGGCATTTACCGCTGTTGGCGTGAAGCAGAAAATGGGACTGAAGGATGCTGTCTTTCTTAATGGTTTAAACGGACATGCACTGGATTTTGATGATGGAACCAATACGGGAATCATACATCTGGGTTCCCCTATATTTTCTGTATTGCTGCCTTTAGCACAAAAATATGATATTACATATAAAAAATTTTTGAAAGCTGCTGTCATAGGATACGAAACCTCCTTTACCATGGCAGTGTCCATACAGCCCGGACATAAGGAAATGGGATACCATGCGACGGGGACCTGTGGAGTGCTGGGCATTGCGCTGGCGGTAGCTCATATGCTGGATTTTACGGAGGAACAGACAAGGAATGCATTTTCGGCCGCATGTGTATCTGCGTCAGGAATGCTGAAAGTGTTGGATGACGGGGCTGAATTGAAGCCGTATAATGTGGCAAAATCAGCGCTGTTGGGTTTAACATCTGTTCAGATGGCACAGGCAGGATTTACAGGGCATCCGGATCCCCTGGGCGGTTTCCGCGGATTTTTAAAAATGATGATAAGAGATGAGAAGATAGAACTCAAAAACCCTCTTCTGCACGGAACCTACGCTGTAGAGAAAACCTACACCAAACCATATGCAGCCTGCCGCTACTGTCATCCGGCCATTGAAGCTGCCATCAGTATGAGAGCAGAGTATGGGTTCAGGATCTCTGACATTTCAGCGGTAGAGGTGAAAACATATTACTGGGCTGTGGATAAGCATGACCATACAGTGATTCCGGGGCCGGCATCCGCTAAGATGAGCATACCCTACGGGGTTGCGGCAGGTCTGGTGTACGGAAAGGCCGGATTGAGGGAATATGATCCTGCCCATGTAAAAGAGCGGGAAGTATTGGATCTGGCTGCAAAGGTTACCGTGCGATCGGACGAGGCGCTTACCGCTCAGTTTCCGGAGAAGACATCCGCGGTCCTTAAATTGAGTACATATTCAGGGAAAGAGTATACAAAAAGAGTTGATTTTCCCAAAGGGGAACCGGAGAATCCTCTTTCCGACAGGGAGTTTGCGGATCGGTTTCTGGAGCTGGCTGTCTATGGAGGAATGACAGAGACAGAGGCCGGAAAAATCTTGGATGCTGTAGAAAACATGAATGGAAGTATGGAAGGGTTGTTTGAATACCTTTCATATCATAAGAATGGAGAATAGGTAAAATGCAGGAAAAGGTAAAACTCATCCTTGGGACTATGACGTTCGGGGAACAGATATTTGGCAGAGATACAGAGGATATGGTCAGGTGCTTTTTAGACCACGGGTACCGGGAGCTGGACACGGCTTATGTCTATAACAATGGAGAGTGTGAAAGACTGCTGGGTACAGCCCTGGAACATATAGACCGCAGCAGATTTGAAATTGCCACAAAGGTCAATCCAAGGATCACAGGCCATCTAGATGGACAAGCTGTACTGACACAATTTTATGAGTCACTGGAGAGACTGAAGCTGGATAAGGCGGATACGTTGTATCTCCACTTTCCGGATCCTGATACGCCGGTGGAATCCGCACTGGAGGCATGTGCGCAGCTTTATGAGGAAGGAAAATTTTCTGAATTAGGATTAAGCAACTTTCCCGCATGGCTTGTAGGGGAAGTTTACCACATCTGCGATATCCATGGCTGGATGCTTCCAAAAGTATATGAAGGACTTTATAATCCGCTGAGCCGGTTTGCGGAGCGGGAACTGGACTGTGCCCTGGATCACTATGGAATGCGTTTTTACGCATATAACCCACTGGCAGGCGGGATGCTGACAAACAAATATTCCGGAAAAGACAAATCTCTCAAGGAAGGACGTTTTACAAACCGCCCCAACTATCAACAGAGGTATTGGAAAAATTCTTATTTCCGTGCGGCAGACCATATCAGAGAGGCATGTGCGGATCATGATATCAATATCATTGAGGCATCCTACAGATGGCTGGCCTATCACTCCATGCTGAAAGCCAGGAGAGGTGATGGCATTATCATCGGAGCGTCCAGGCTTTCACAACTGGAGCAGAATATGGCGGCCCTGGAAAAAGGGAAGCTTCCCGATGAGATCGTCCAGGCTGTTTGGGAGGCATGGGAGATAAGCAGGGCAGATGCACCTGAATATTTTAAATATTACATTCCGGAGAAGAGCCGGGGAAATTAAAAGGAGATACAGAGAGAATGATCGATCAGGAAAGATTTTTAAATGTACTGCGGACAGCCGGCGTTGAATTCTTCACAGGTGTGCCGGATTCCTATCTGAACGGTTTTTGCAACTGCCTGATGAAGAATGTGGCGGCTGAAAGACATATGATAGCAGCCAATGAGGGAAATGCCGTCGGCATTGCCGCAGGGTATTATTTCAGTACAGATACGGTGCCGCTGGTTTATATGCAGAATTCCGGACTGGGAAATGCACTGAATCCGCTTCTTTCATTGGTGGATAAAAATGTTTATAGTGTGCCCATGATCCTTTTGATCGGGTGGCGGGGAGAACCGGGAAGCGGTGACTGGCCGCAGCATCAGACACAGGGAGAGGTTACACTCAAGATCCTGGATATGCTGGGGATTCCCTATGTGATCGCCCAAGATGAGGATGACAGTCTGGAAGAGCAGGTAAGGGAATGTGTGGAGAATGCCAAAAGGGAAAAGCGCCCTGCTGCCATCGTTGGGCGAAACGGCGTATTCGCCGGAGGGAAGAAGCCTAATATAACGGACACAGAATATCCCCTGTATCGGGAGGAAGCGATAGAAATCATCCTGGATACTCTGCCGGAAAATACCATTTATACGGCAACTACAGGCAGGGCTTCCAGAGAGCTGTATTTCTTGAGAGAGAGAAGAAAGGAAGGGCATCAGAACGATTTCCTGAATGTTGGTTCCATGGGACATGCATCTTCTGTTGCTCTTGGGATCGCCGCAGCCAATAAGAAGAGACTGGTTGTCTGTCTGGATGGAGATGCCGCGGCAATGATGCACATGGGGGCTTTCACCATGGCAAGTAAGACGGATGTCCCCAACCTTCTCCACATTATTTTGAACAATGGTGCCCATGAATCCGTAGGCGGCCAGCCGTCCGCCGGCTACCGGGTTGATTTTACAAAAATTGCCCAAGGGTCCGGATATAAGACCGTGGAAGGTCCGGTGGGTTCAAGGGAAGCACTTAGAGAAGTACTTGGGATACTGAAGCACGGACAACAGGCGGCATTGATAGATGTCAGAATTCGTAAAGGATTAAAAGGAGAACTGCCGGCCCTGAAAATATCACATGAAAAACTGATCCGGGAACTGATGGATGAATTATCAAAGGGTAACAACAGATGATCAAATAAAAGGAGGACTATGGAATGAAAGAAACAAGAGAGTTTTTAAAGAGTATGGGACTGCCTGAGGGAGATGCTTATGACCTTCCTACATCGGAAAAAAGATTTGCAGACGGTGCACAATACCGGTTTGAAGTGCCGGGGATCCAGGGTCCTAAAGTGATGGAGGCATTACTGGAGGCCATGGATAAATACGGGATCAGCCTGCATCGCGTGACCCAGACAAAAGGGATCATGATGCTGACAGACAATGAAATTATAGAGATGGTCCGTCTTGCAAAAGAGGCACAGACAGATTTGCTTCTGGCCATTGGGCCCAGGGCAACTACGGATACCAGCGCATCTGTCAATACACCGGAGGGAGTCCGCATGGGATACCGCCTGCGGGGACAAGAACAGATCGTACGCGCGGTAGAAGATGTAAAACGTGCTGCAGCGTTCGGCTGCCGGTCTTTCCTGGTATATGATGAGGGTTGTCTGTGGCTGCTGAATGAGATGCGGAAAGAGGGAGCTATCCCAAAAGACTGCCGCTTTAAGATCTCCGCCCACGCCGGTCATGGAAATCCTTGTTCAGCCAGGCTGTTGGAGATGATTGGCGCAGATTCCATAAATCCGGTGCGTGATATTCAGCTTCAGATGCTGGCAGCTATGCGTCAGGCAGTGGATGTGCCCATTGACATACATACAGAGAATCCAAAGTCCACAGGTGGTTTTGTACGGCACTATGAGGTACCGGAGATGATCCGCATAGCCGCGCCTATTTATCTGAAGACCGGCGGATCCGTGGCACAGACACACAGTTGGGAATCCTCTGCGGATGATGCACAGAAGCGTGCCAGACAGGTATCCCTTGTTAAGAGAATGATTGACAATTATTATCCGGAAGCAATCTGTTCGGAGAAAGGCTCAATAAGGTAACGAGAGATGAGACACCATAAATATAATCCCGATTTTGAATTCATAGTAAAGCCTGAGGAGTTTTCAAAATACTCAGATAAAGATATTCTGCAGTATTGTCTTGGGGCAACTATGTATATGCCGGGTACCAAGGATTTTTCTCAAAAGATATTAAACCACGAAATGCCGGGTCTTACCTCCATGGTCTTCTGTTTTGAGGATGCCTGTCCGGAAGGACAGGTGGAAGAAGCGGAAAAAAATGTCATTCATGTTCTGGATGTCCTGAGCACAGCGCTTGATAGCGGTGAACTGACATATGAGGATCTGCCTTTGATATTCTGCCGCGTGAGAAGTCAGGAACAGTTTATCCGTTTCGCAGAACAACTTACCAAGCATCATGTAAAGGCATTGACGGGAATCAATTTTCCTAAGTTCAATGCTCATAACGGCAATGTCTATATGTTCTACCTGAAACATCTCAATGAGAAATTCGGAGAGATTTTATACGGAATGCCTATCATAGAAGACCCGGAGGCTGCATTCAAGGATACAAGGATGACAGAACTCATAAGTATCAAGGAGATTCTGGACAAGTATAAAGATATTGTCCTGCAGGTTCGCGTGGGCGCAACAGATTTCTCCTCTTATTTCGGAGTGAGAAGAGGAGTGGATTACTCCATATATGACATACTGACAGTCAGGGAAATCCTGTCCGATATCATTAATGTCTTCGGGAGAAATAATGACTATGTTATATCAGGTCCTGTGTGGGAATATTTCCGGGCAAGCAAAAATATGATGTTCGACGAACTTCCAAGCTACGATATTGAGGATTGTCTGCTGAAGCGTATTCCCATAGTCAATACAGAGATTGACGGACTTCTAAGGGAAGTCATTCTGGATAAAGCCAATGGTTTTGTGGGAAGGACTGTTATCCATCCCACCCATATCAAGTATGTGAATGCGATGCAGGCAGTAACAGAGGAGGAATACCGGGACGCAGTCAATATTCTCAGCAGCGAAAAGGGCGGGGTGTTCAAAGGAGAGAACGGAAACAAGATGAATGAGGTGAAGCCTCATACCAATTGGGCCACCAAGATATATATGAGAGCACGTGCGTATGGGGTAATAGAAAATGAGAACAGTTATATCAGACTTTTTTCACCGGATGAGACACAATGAGATGAGGGAACAGATATGAAAATGCTGACTACACCCATTTCCGAGGAGACAGCAGAGGATTTACATATTGGGGATATGGTATTGCTGTCAGGGAGGATTTACTGCGGGAGGGACGCTGTCCTTCCCAAGATCTGTAAACTGATCGAGGAGAATACACTGTGGGAATATGGGATCGATCTGCGTGGAAGTGTTATTTTCCACACGGCAGTAAGCCCCGCCGGTGTGGGCCCCACATCCAGTAATAAGCTGGAAATCGAGAGCAGTTTTACGGCTCTTTCAAGAGCTGGTGTTAAGCTGCATCTCGGAAAGGGAGCAATCGGAAAAAATACGGTTTCAGTGCTTGATACATGCAATTCCGTATATGCTGTGATTCCTCCAGTGACGGCACTGCTGGAGGAAAACACCATAAGCAGGCGCCTTGTGGCATTTCCCCATCTGGGAATGGAAGCCTTCTATGAGCTTAAGGTAAAAGAGTTTCCGGCTATTATAGGGGCAGCGCATAACAGGAGCATTTATTAAGGGAGGAAAAGGCATTATGAATTACGATGAAACAATTGTGAATAAAGTCAGTGAAACCCTTGTACGCGCAGGTTCCGTATTTCTTCCGGATAAAAAGGAAGCCTATGAAAGAGCGATTGCAGCAGAAAAAAATGAGAGGGCAAAGTGGGCCTTGGAGATTATTTTGAAAAACGCGCTAGCGGCTGAAAAAAACAGCAGTCCACTTTGTGACGATACCGGAATTCCCCATCTGCTTTTAGAGGCAGGGCGCCAGGAAGCGGTTACGGGACAGATGTTGGAATCCATTAGGGAGGGAATACGGCAGGGACTGAGAAAACTGCCGGGTCGCCCAATGGCAGTTAAAGGTGATGCTTATCACAGGATAGACCAGTCCCTTGGCATGGATGAGGACCCGGGTGCTCTTGAGGCGTCCCCCATACTGATAAGAAGTACAGAGGAGGATACGGTCAGGCTGCATGTGCTGATGTTCGGCGGGGGGCCTGCGATCAGGGGAAAGACTTACCGGATATTTCATAGACACAGTGTGCAGACTGTGCTGGATGAGATCGTTTCATGGGCAGCAGATGCCGCTGTGTTGCTGGGCTGCACGCCATGTACGCTTGCAGTTGGAGTGGGGCGCTCACACTATGAGGCCTCATCTATGATGCTGCAGGCGCTTGTTGATGGAACCTATGACAGACAAAGCCATATGGAGAGAGAGATCACAGAGAGGGTAAATCAGGCCGGTACCGGACCTATGGGATTTGGCGGCAGCACAACAGTATTGGCCACTTTTATGAAGGTGGGTCCACAGAGAGCCAGCGGAGTGAGAGTGGTCTGCCTGAGGCCGTGCTGCTGCTTTGAACCGAGAAGAGCTTCGGTGGAACTCTGAAATTGTTACAGAAAGGAGGAGCGGTGTGAAAATACAAAGGACAAAAAACGCCACGAGGAATATATTTTTTGGAATCATGTATCGTATGGTTGCAACGCTGTGTCCTTTTGCAATGCGCACAATTTTATTGTATGTTCTCGGCGTGGAATATTTGGGACTGAACAGTTTGTTTACATCCTTGCTGAGTTTTTTATCCTTGGCGGAATTAGGTGTGGGAAATGCAATGGTCTATGCTATGTATAAGCCCATTGCAGAGGATGACACGGAATCAATCTGTGCCTTATTAAATTTATACAAACAGTTGTACAGAATTATCGGTACCATCATATTGTCAGCAGGTCTTCTGTTATTTCCTTTTGTTGGATATCTTGTGAAGGGATCTCATCCCTCAGATGTGAATTTATATATTTTGTATCTGATATATCTGTTTAATACAGTGATAAGCTATTATTTGTTTGGATATAAGCAGTCGATTTTAATGGCATTCCAAAGGAATGATATCATCAGTAAGCGCGCAATGATCGCGCGGATGATCATGTACCTCAGCCAGACTGCTCTTTTATTTGCTCTTAAAAACTATTATTGGTATATTTTGATGCTGCCGCTCTTTACCATTGCCACAAATTTTGCAAACAGCATTATTGTGGACAGGATTTATCCACAGTATTCGTGCAGAGGAAGCGTATCAAAGGAAACCAAGAACAATATAAAGCGGAATGTGCTTGCGCTGATAGGCGGCAAATTAAGCGATATTGTACTGAATTCATCAGACAATCTTGTATTGTCTATGTTTATCGGGCTGTCCATGGTCGCCATGTATGATAATTACTATTATGTATTCAATGCTGTGACCGGTTTCATGCTTGTTATCTATAATTCCCTGACTGCCGGGCTTGGCAACAGCATAGAGACAGAGACCATGGAAAAGAATTACCGTGACTTTCAAATCCTGTCTTTTATCAATGCCTGGGTGATCACCTGGTGTTCTGCGTGTATTATGTGTTTGATGCAGCCGTTTATGAAGATTTGGGTTGGGGAGTCTCTTATGTTTCCCAATGCTGTAGTTGTATTGTTTGCTGTTTATTTTTATATTTATCAGAGTGAGAAGATAGTTCTTACTTATAAAGATGCGGCTGGGCTTTGGTGGAAGGATCGGTTCAGACCATATGTGGTTATGTCCGTAAACCTGGTATTCAATATTGCATCTGTTAAGATCATTGGAGTTTACGGGGTTATTCTCTCAACTATATTTAGTTTGCTCATATCTGTGCCATGGTCAGGACTGGTGCTCCATAAATACTTATTTGGGGTTAAGATCAAGGAATACGCAGCCGTTTCATTGAAATATCTGGGAACTGCAGTTACTGCCTGCGCAGCTACGTATGCGGCATGTAGTTTTGTGAAGGGAGGAAGCTATATGCAGTTGATTTTAAGAGGCATCCTATGCTGTATTATACCAAATGTGATATTCCCGCTGTTTAATTACAGAAATTCTGCTATGGGTGCAACCGTAATGAAGGTAAGGAGAATATTGGGAAGTGCAGGTCTGTATCGGTGACAATATGAAGAAAAAGTTGATATTAAAATTTGATAAAATGCAGGTGTCAGTCATTCTCATTTTGTTGGTGACATGTTCCATGTGGTTTTTTGACGGAATAGTGGACAGCAACGTTCTTATTTTAACCATTCTCTCAGCCGGTGTGATTCTTCTTGGTTTCCCGAAAATAAGGATAGAAAAATATTCTCTTATACTGGTCTGTTATCTGGCGGGTATTTTGTTAAGCTTGTTTATCAACGGAGCATCTCTTCGGCAGGTATATCAGAGTGTGATAGTGGCACTGCTGATTTTACAGGCCATGTTAATGCAGTGCGGTCTCTGGGAATTGTCACATGGAATTAAGTGTATTGTATTAATAGGAGAACTGAATGCCGTGTTTGTAGTATTGCAGTTTCTGTTAAAAGACAGTTTTAACTCTATCTATTACCGTTTCTTATCAGCAGGTGCATTAGATATTGCAAAAACATATTATTCAAGAGGATATTACTTTGGAGTGAATTACAGGCCTCATGAAACTGCAGGGGCGATCAGCTTTGGAATTGTTGCGATTCTCTTGTGGGGGATTCTGCAAAGAAAGAAGCGGGGAAAACGGTTTGGACAGAGACGAAATTATATAGCAGCAGGTGTTATGATGGCGGCATTGCTTCTGACCGGAAAAAAAGGGATTATGGCCTGCCTGTTGATATCATGCATCTTAGTATTGCTTTTATTATTCGGCTCAAAAAAACAATGGCTCAAAGCCGGGAAAATGTTTCTTGGCATTTTTCTGGTGCTTTTAGTGATGGGATTTTATATAAGCACCCATCCCAATAATGCACTGGTCTATAGATTTGCGGTTTTTTTTCAGAATTTTTCATCGGGAGAACAGTTTGATTCCGGAAGAAGTGTCCTCTATGGTGAGGCGCTTCTGTTGTGGCACAGGAATATTTTCTGGGGAGTCGGATGGAGGCATTTTGCGGATCTGTCAGTAAGTGTCTTTGGACATCCAAAAACCCATGAAGTAAATTTGGATTATCTCCAGTTTTTGTGTGAAACAGGAATCACGGGATTTACTTTGATGATGATACCTATCCTGGTGATGGTCCGCAGAGCGGTATTTGTAGGACGGATGACGGTGAGGAGAACAAGAGAAGATGCTATACAGTGGATTGTGTTTTTTGCAGTATTTGTCCAGATTTTTACCATGATCTATGGGTTTATAGAGGATCCGTTTTATGATGTGATGTTTTTTTCGGTATACATTTTTTCCTGTATTATCATTAATAATGCATACAGGAAGATCAGAAGAAAAAAAGGGATGGGCTGATTGGTTTTGAATCGCGATTTCCTGTGTCAGAAGGAGCAGACAGTGAACAGTAAAGGAAAAATATTTTATTTGTTAGGAAAGAGCGCATCGGGAAAAGATACGGTTTATGACCGACTGCTCCAGGATGCCTCGCTATGCTTAAAACCTGTCGTTATATACACAACACGACCAATACGTACTGGAGAGATAGATGGGGTTACATATCATTTTCGCAATATACCGTTTTATAAACAATGTGAGAATGATATACACTTGATAGAAAGCCGTGTCTATGAAACAATGCTGGGTCCCTGGTACTATTTTACAATTGATGACGGACAGATTGATTTGGAAAAAAGCAGTTATTTAATGATAGGAACCCTTGAATCATATGAGAAGATGCTGAGGTATTATGGCAGCGGCAATATGGTGCCTCTGTATTTGGAAATCAGCGGCGCGGAACGTCTTCAGAGAGCACTTGACAGAGAAAAAATGCAGAGGGAACCTCATGTCGATGAGATATGCAGGCGGTATCTGGCCGATGAAAAAGACTTTTCTGAGAGTAACCTTACTGCTCTCGGAATAAAAGTGAGATTTACCAATGAAAATCTGGAGAAATGTGTGGAGGAGATAAAAGCATACTGCAGTCAGTTTCTGCGCGGAGTTTGAGCTTCGGACAGTGTACGATACAGGGATAGTGAGGAACGTAAGGATTACAGTTTGGTTGACATGGAAACAAGTTCATGCCATAATTGTTTCCAAGGAAACGAGGTGTGCATGTCATGAATCTATTAAACCAGTTTGCGGAGTTCCTGGAAAAACAGGATATGCTTTCAAAGCTGACAGAAAATGAAAAACTACACAGCTATGGCTACTCTGAGATCCATGTGATCGCGGCTATTGGAGACCTGGAAGAACCGAATGTGACGGCGTTGGCCAAAACACTGAGACTGACCAAAGGCGCTGTGAGCAAAATAACGAAAAGGCTGATCTCCTCAAATGTGATCGAAGCGTATACCATACCTGACAACAGACAGAAAATTTTTTACAGATTATTGGAAAAGGGCCGTTTTTTGTATGAGGAGCATGAAAAAAGGCATAAGCTGTGGCTGGAACGGGACAGGCAGTTTCTCAGTCAATTTACAGAACTGCAGTTAGAGGAATTTTCAAAGTTTATGTCTTCGTACAATGGATATCTGGAAGAGCAGATAGGACAGTTGGGAGGGAGAGAAGATGCTGATTGATATCACATTAAAGATCACACCCAAAATGGTTTCAGATGCCCAGGGCAATGAGAAAAAATCTCTGACGGGACATCTGGGAACACATTTTGATGTGATGAACAAGGAATTTCCTCTGGAATATACAGAGCGCAGAGGGATCATTTTTGATGTCAGCCATGTAAAAGGGCGTGATATTGATATCTCGGATGTTGATCTGGACAGGATAGAAGAAGGGATGTTCACTGCCTTTTATACAGGCTTTATTGAGGAGCAGGGGTATGGAGGAAAAATCTATTTTACGGAACATCCCCAGCTATCCCATGCATTGATCGATGCACTTCTGGAGAAAAAGATTTCCATGATAGGAGTGGACTTTGCAGGGATCAGGCGGGGGAAAGAGCATACCCCCAAAGACCAGTATTGTGCGGACAGAGGCGTGTTCGTAGTGGAAAATCTGTGCGGCCTTTCAAGACTGCTCGTGGGTACCCGGGAGTTTACTGCCTGTACCTATCCCATGAATTATGCCGGGATGACAGGCCTTCCCTGCAGAGTGGTTGCGAAAATATAATATTTAGTGTTGTCAATCATGCTTTTTCCATGTTAGCAAAAATGCAGAATTGATGATCACGATCACGGACCCGGCATTGTGAACGAGAGCCCCCACAACGGGATTTAAAATTCCTGCGGCGGCCAGAATTACGGCGGCAAAATTCAAAACCATGGAAAATGTAAGGTTGCATTTGATGATAAGCATCATGTGTTTTGCCAACTGCAGCAGGTGGGGAAGTTCCCGGATATCATCATTGATCAGTGTAATATCAGCAGCATCCACGGCAATGTCACTGCCGATTTTACCCATGGCGATCCCAACGTTTGATATTTTCAGAGCGGGCGCGTCATTGATGCCGTCACCTATCATGCATACCTGGTTTTGACTGTCCTGGTAAGTACGGATCCGTTTTAATTTATCCTCAGGAAGACATCCGGCATACACTTCTTCTATAGAGAGCTGCTCCGCAATATGGTGTGCCGCGTTTTTATTGTCACCGGTCAGTAGGACGGGTGTGATGCCGGATGTTTTAAGCTTTTCTATAGCTTGGCAGGCATCCGCGCGGAGGGTATCCGCCAAAGCGATAAAGCCGGAAAAAACCTGATCCACAGCAAAATAAAGAATGGTGCAACCGGTATTCAGATATTTTTCAGCCTCATTAGCCGCAGATTCGGGGATAGAGATATATCCTTCAGCGAGAAGTGTTTGATTTCCTCCGAGAATCTCTTTTCCGTCTGCCACAGCCTGTACGCCCCGGCCCGGGATCATACGAAATTGTTCCGGCTGCTTCGGCTCTTTTTCTGTCTTCTCTTTATAACACTGTACAACGGCTTTTCCCAGGGGATGCTCAGAATATAACTCCGCACATGCGGCACAGTGGTATAACTCCTCATCAGAGATATCCTGCAGGAAGCTTTTGACAGCGGCGACCCTTGGTTTTCCGTAAGTGAGAGTCCCTGTCTTGTCAAAGGTAATATGGGAAACACTTGCAAGGCGTTCCAGAGCATCTCCCTCTCTGACAAGAAAGCCATGTCTGGTGGCATTTCCAATGGCGGCCATAATAGCTGTGGGAGTTGCCAAAACAAGGGCACAGGGACAGAAGACTACTAAAATGGTGACAGCACGGATCGGCTCTCCGGTGAACAGCCAGGTGAGGACCGCCGCGGTCAGCGCTATGACCACGATCCAGGTCGCCCAGCGGTCCGCAATGCCCACTATTTTTGCTTTTTTGGCATCTGCCGACTGAACCAGGCGTATCATCCGCTGAATGGAGCTGTCCTCCCCGACTCTGGCTGCTTTCATATCAAAAGAGCCAAACTGGTTCACTGTTCCGCTGGAGACCTGATCTCCCATACCTTTGTCTACGGGAAGGGATTCCCCTGTCATGACGGACTGGTCAACGGAGGTCTGGCCGGATTGGATCACACCATCCACTGGAATTGTTTCCCCTGGCAGGACGCGGAGTATATCGCCTTTTTGTACCTGCCGGGCGGGGATGACTTCCTCTTTGGCCTCTGTGAGCCTCCGTGCTGTGCGCGGAGTTAGGTGAACTAGTTTTTCAATACCTGCCCGTGCCCTTGCAACCGTCAAATCCTCCAGCAGAGCGCCGAGCTGCATGATAAAGGCAACCTCGCCTGCGGCAAAATCCTCACCGATTATGATAGAAGCTGCCAGTGCAATGGATACCAGTACATCTGCCTTGATGTCAAAAGCTGTGATAAGGCCTATAACGGCTTCCAGAATGATTGGTACACCGCACAGAAGTATGGCGATCCAGGCTGAGGGAAAGGGAAACGGATCGAAATGAAAAATACTTGCCAGCAGAGCCATACCGGAGATGACAAGCAATATAACGTCCCGTTTTATTCCGCCCCATTCTAATAAAGATTCTAAAGTTTTCATACGTCTCCTCCCTTCGATATACCCATGGGGGTATATGTATAGTATACCTATAGGGGTATGGGGTGTCAAGACGAAAAAAAGAAACCAGCCATTTTTTGACTGGTTTCCAAGAGGGGTCCTGCCTGTTGGATGGGTAAAAACAGATTCAGGTCATATTGGCAAAACGCTCCACTGCTTTTGTAAAACTTGCGATAGTCTGATCCGCATCACCGTGTTCGATGCCATCTCTGACACAGTGGTTGATGTGGCCTTCCAGAACAACCTGACCGACTTTGTGAAGCGCTGATTTTGCGGCGTTGATCTGGGCGAGGACATCCTCACAGGGAACATCCTCGTCCACCATCCGGTCGATTGCCTGAACCTGTCCAATGATTTTTTTTAAACGACGGTGGAGATTATCGGCATCCATGCACTTTTTCATTTTGTGCCTCCTTTATGTAGTTTAAGGGTACGTTTATAGGATATTATGTAATAGGAGAAGGGGATTGTCAAGGTGATGCCATAAATGGTTGCCGGTTGCCGCCCGCAGAGCTGTTTTTTTACAGGGCAGTGAACAACAGTCGTGAAAAGTAATGTAAATGCCCCAGTACCGGAATATTATAGTTATGATGTATTGACATGGAGGGGATTTTGTTATATAGTAAATAAGTAATCAAGATTACCTTTGGAGAGCGACAATGAACATAAATACAAATCGAAAACGGGAGTATATACAGATCACCAGCCATATTCTCGAGACAGAAGGACCGGAAGGAATAAAGATACGCAGAATCGCAGAGGCAGCGGGATGTACAAGTGCGGTTTTATATAAACATTTTCAGAATCTGGATCACCTGGTCATGCTGGCTTCCGTTAAGTTCTTAGAGCCATATATCACAAAATTCAGAGAAGTGACCAGAAGAAAAGACATTTCATCTGTCCAAATGGATTTGATCTTGTGGCGTTTTTTTATTCGTGAAGCATTTTCTAAAAAGCCTTATTATGAGATGATGTTTTTTGGCAGCCGACAGGAGCAGTTGGAGGATTATGTGTATGAATATTATCAGCTTTTTCCGGAGGAAGTAAAGGAATTTGACGGTTTCGGAGCCAGTATCATCTTCAGTAACAATCTTCGGGAGAGAGAATATATCCGCCTCAGACGTGCTGCCAACGCAGGCGCTTTAACGATGGATGATGCTGATCTTTTAAGCAGGCTTGCCACGGCAGTATTTAAGGGAATGTTTGTAGAATATCCCTATGAACCTGGGAAGTCAGACCACCTGGAAGCAGCGGCGGAAGAATGTTATCAGCTGATATTAGAATTATTTAAAAAATTTGTAAAGCCGGAAACGATTTTGGATGTAGAATAGATATAGGATAGAGATAGGTGTTATATGCTCTAAGTGACTTCCTAATCACGAATTTTTCTCCTGATTAGTGAAGGGAACACTTAGAGCATTTTTCACGCAAGGAGGACAACGCTGTGCTGAAAACAAAAATAACACCCCTATACGAAAGGCTTTCACGCGACGACGAGCTTCAAGGTGAGAGCAATTCCATTTCCAACCAGAAGCAGATGTTGGAGGACTACGCCAGACGGAACGGATTCCCAAATCCCACCCACTTCACGGACGATGGAATTTCCGGCACCCGCTTCGACCGCCCCGGATTTACCGCCATGATGGAGGAAGTCGAGGCTGGCCGGGTGGAGGCAATCATCATCAAGGACATGAGCAGGCTGGGCCGCGATTATCTCAAAGTCGGCCAGATCATGGAGATTTTGAGAATCAAGGGCGTGCGTCTGATTGCCATTAACGACGGCGTGGACAGTATCAACGGCGACGATGATTTTACCCCGTTCCGGAACATTATGAATGAATATTACGCAAGAGACACCAGCAAGAAAATCAAATCCGTGTTCAAGGCGAAGGGCATGAGCGGTAAGCACCTGACCGGTACTGTCATTTACGGCTATTTGTGGGACGAGAACCGGGACTATTGGATTGTAGACGAAGAAGCTGCCGCCGTGGTAAGACAAATTTTCCGTTGGACAATGGAGGGCTTCGGTCCCTATCAAATCTCCCAGCTTTTGAAGCAGCAGAAAGTGGAAATCCCCTCTGTCCACCTTGCCCGGTACGGTGAGGGCGTGAACAAGAATAAGACGGTCAAGGATATTTACGGCTGGGGATCGTCGGCTGTCGTGCAGATTTTGAAGAAACGCGAATACTTAGGGCATACGGTGAATTTTAAGACCCGCAAGCACTTCAAGGATAAGAAAAGCCATTATGTCGATGAAAGCGAGTGGACGATTTTTGAAAATACCCATGAGGCAATCATCGACCAGGAAACCTTTGACAACGTGCAGCGAATCCGGGCGAATGTGAAGCGTTACCCGGATGGCTGGGGCGAAGCTGCCCCACTCACTGGATTGCTCTATTGTGCAGACTGCGGCGCAAAGATGTACGTCCACCGCACAAACAACGGCAAGCGCATTTCTCAATATACCTGCTCCAATTACAGCAAACCTCCGGTTGGCGTCCTCTGCCCCACGCAGCACCGTATCAATGAGAGCGCGGTTCTGACCCTTGTTTCCGATATGCTCCGGGCGATTGCAGATTACGCCAAGAATAATCGCACTGAATTTGTTCGGACGGTTCAGGAGACACAGGCGGCACAGCAGGCCAGCGACATTTCCAAGAAGAAAAGGCGGCTGGCGGCGGCGCAGAAACGCGCCGGAGAGCTGGAAAAGCTGATCTGTAAAATCTATGAGGACAATGTGTTAGGCAAACTGCCGGACACCCGCTATGCCGCACTCGACGCGCAATATGCCAAGGAGCAGGGCGAGCTTGATACCGAGATTGCACAGTTGGAAAAGGCGGTCAGTACCTACGAGCAGACCCGGAAATCCGCAGAGAAATTTATTGCCCTGATTGACAAGTACGAGAATTTTGACAACCTGACGATGGCCATGCTGAATGAGTTTGTGGAGAAAATTCTTGTCCATGAACGTGACCGCAAGGGCAGTATTGAAACTACACAAGAGATTGAGATTTATTTCAATTTTGTCGGGAAGTATGTGCCGCCCCACTTCGGGGAAGTGAATCTATCCCCGGAGGAACTGGAAGCTCTGCGGAAGAAAGAGGAACGCAAAGACCGGCTTCACCAGAACTATTTGAAGCGTAAGGCTAGCGGCGCACAGAAGCGGTACGAGGATAAAATCAGAGAGAAGAAAAAAGCGGAAATGGACGCGAAAAAGGCGGCTCTCCGGGCCGAGGATATGGCAAGGGGCGTGTTTATTCCCGTCAGTCAGCTGCCGAAACAGGAACCGAAGAAAGCACCGGCGCAGACCCGCGCCGCCGTCTAAGCAAAGGAGCGTTGAACATGGAAAAACTCACTTATTCCCGTTGTGGAGATTACTACATTCCAAATCTGAAACTGGCAGAACAGCCAGACAAGCATATCGGAAAGTATGGGCGTATGCGGCAGCGGTATTTGAAAGAATACCGCCCCGCCCTTTACAGTAGCTTGTTACTCTCCGAGAAGTTATATCCCCACCTGTTGGAGATTGACGAGGCGGCAAATGAGCGCATGGACATTCTCATGCCGCAGCTTATGAAAGCTACCGGTGTGAGCGAGGAATTGAAAGCCGCCGACCAGATGAAATGGGTGGGGCTGGCAAATGCTTGTCGGGCGCAGGCGGAGGAAACTATTTTTGTTGAATTAGTATATGCTTGAAAAAGAGACAGGGTAAAAGCGAAATCTTTTATCCTGTTTTCTATTTCACACATTCAACAGCTGAACGGAATTGTTTTCACCCCACTTTTTCTTTGAACTTCGGAGATAATGTATAAATGTTTCTACAGCAGGAAATGTCTTTGCATCTTTTTTGCGAATCATTGTGATGGAAGCATTTTCTATTTCTTGGAGCGCAAAGCTAACCAATTCCTTATCTTGTCTGGCTATATCTTCGGATAGGAAACCTGCAGCAGCATTTTCCCGGATATGCTGAAAAATTGTAAACACCTGAGAAGTGTATTGGATCACATTTGGTGTACAGTCTGCTTCACGAAACAGGCGCTTCAAATATTTTGTCTGGCTATAATAATCCGGAAGCATAACAAGCGGCATCTGACCAATTTGCCGGAGGGAATGAATTTCTTCACAAGCCAATGGACTTTTTTGATTTACGCAAAACAGCAGGCGGCTGTGTCCAACTGTCACGTAACGGTAATTCTCGTCAGGGAGAGCTATGGAAACGCATAGTGCAAAGTCTAATTCTCCAGTATCAATCTTCTGATAAAGCGATTCGGTAGAATTTTCCGTTACTTCAAGAGTGATATTAGGGTGGGCAGCAAGGAAGTCTTTCCGTAATCTTGGGAACACTGCGCTTGTCCCCATCGGAGCCACACCGACACGCAGAATCGTGTTTTCCTCTGCAATGAGCTTCGAATTTTTTTTCAGTTTTTGATAGGCGCGAAGCAGATGTTCCGCTTCTCTGAGAAAATTTTCTCCTTGATCTGTCAGCGTAATACTATTGGGGCGGCGTTCGAACAGAGCAAAGCCGCATTCTGTTTCCAGTTCCCGGATTGATGTAGATATTCCCGGTTGAGAAATGGAAAGTTCCCGGGCTGCTTTTGTCAAATTCTGGTATTTGCAGACAGTGACAAAGTATTGTAATTGTTGAAGTGTCATAGTCTATTCCCCCCTATCTTTTATAAATTTTAGCATAAGTTTTAATTATGCACAATAGATTATCTGTATTTTACACATTGATTTTTCTATGCTAAAGTGTATTCATAGAGATAGAAGCTGCGCAGCATCATTTCTCACGAATACGACAAGGAGGTCAATCGAATCATGTCCAAGGAAGAACAAATCCAGAGGATGAAAGGAATGATGGCAAAATTCATTGCACATACTGGAAAAAAGCTACCTGATGACGTTATCGCTAAACTGCAGGAGCTGCGGGATAAGGAGGACAGCCCTCTGGCCAAGACCATCTACGATGCCATGTTCCGCAATCAGGAATTGGCGGTGAAGCTGGACCGTCCCTCCTGCCAGGACACCGGCGTACTCCAGTTCTGGGTGAAGTGCGGCACTGCCTTCCCTCTTATCAATGAATTGGAAGTCCTGCTGAAAGAGGCCGTTGTGCAGGCTACCTTTGATGCGCCTCTGCGCCACAACTCCGTGGAAACCTTTGACGAGTATAACACCGGGAAAAATGTAGGCAAGGGAACCCCTACCGTATGGTGGGACATTGTGCCTAACTCCGATCAATGTGAAATCTATACCTACATGGCCGGAGGCGGCTGTACGCTCCCTGGTCACGCAATGGTTCTTATGCCGGGGGAGGGGTATGAGGGAATAACCAAATTTGTGCTGGACCGCATGACCTCGTATGGTCTTAACGCATGTCCGCCGCTGTTGGTAGGCGTAGGTGTGGCTACCTCTGTGGAAACAGCGGCACTGCTATCAAAAAAAGCTCTTATGCGACCCATTGGTTCACATAATGACAATGAACGGGCAGCAAAAATGGAAAAGCTGCTGGAGGACGGCATCAACGCCATTGGCCTGGGTCCCCAGGGAATGGGAGGCAAATACTCCGTCTTGGGCGTTCACATTGAGAACACCGCTCGGCATCCCTCTGCTATTGGTGTGGCGGTAAACGTGGGCTGCTGGAGCCACCGCAGAGGTCACATTATTTTCGACAAGGACTTAAACTACAAGATTCTTTCTCATTCGGAGGTGACACTGTAATGGTAGAAATCAGAGATGGTAAAAAAATTCTCACTACTCCTATCTTGGCGGAAGACTTGAAGGACATTCATATCGGCGACATCGTATATCTGACGGGCAGCCTGACCACCTGCCGGGACGTGGCTCACCGGCGCGTGGTGGAGGAGGGCCGGGAAATCCCTGTGGATGTGCGAGGCAACGCCATCCTCCACGCCGGTCCTATCATCCGTCCCCTGGAGGGGGATAAATTCGAAATGGTTTCCGTCGGTCCTACCACCTCCATGCGTATGGAGAAATTCGAGTACGATTTTGTCAAAACCACCGGTGTCCGTGTGATCGTAGGCAAGGGCGGTATGCGCGAAAATACCGAGCGGGCCTGCAAGGAGCTGGGAGCTATTCACTGTGTATTCCCCGCTGGAAACGCCGTGGTCGCTGCCGTGGAGGTAGAGGAGATCGTCAAGGCAGAGTGGCGGGACCTGGGTATGCCCGAAACCCTGTGGAATTGCAGGGTAAAAGAATTCGGGCCGCTGATCGTCTCCATCGACTGTGAGGGGCGGAACTACTTTGAGGAAAAAAGGGTGGAGTACAACAAAAAGAAGGATGAGCAGGTAGAACTGATTTCCAAACAGGTTGGCTTCATCAAGTAAACAACAGCTAAATATTTTGCACCTGTCTGCCATTATGGAGGCAGGGTAATAAAAAAACTATAAGCGGAACAAATTACCGCGATATTGGGAGGTATCGTATTGTGAAAAATGTAATTACCAACAAGCCTGAACCCGCTCCGGGCATTCTCAAACGGGTAGATCTGTTTGCAATAGCAATCGGCATGGTGGTCGGTTCTGGAATGGTTACCTTAATTGGACCAGCAATGGCTTATACGGGGTATTCTGTGTGGCTGGCCTATCTGGCAGCAATCGTTATGGGGTTTTTTATGGTGTTTCCGTACATTATTCTTTCCGGAACGCTTCGGCTTGCTGGCGGCCCGTATTCTATTGTAACAAACCTGGGCGGTGTCAGTGCAGGCGGGTTGATCTGTTACTCCAAATTAGTAATGCCGATTCTAAACAGTTCCTTTGCACTGGCTTTCGGTATGTATGCCCATGAGCTGCTACCTATGTTTTCGGCTAAGACTTTGTCCATTGCCAGCGTTCTGATTCTTTTTGTATTGAACCTGATGGGTATGGACATTTTCGCGAAAGCAAGTAAAATTATGTCCGGGATTTTGCTTGTTACCATGGTGGCCTACGATGTTTACGGACTCACTCAAATCAGGCAGCCTATCTTTGATTTCTCCGGAGAAAAGATGTTTACTGGCGGAATCATTGGGTTTATGATGGCGGCGCTGCTTCTGATTAATTCTGCAAACGGATATTACAATGTCCTGTGGTATGGAAAAGATGCCAAGCGCGCAACGAAAGACATTCCGTTTGCCAGTCTTGCCTGCGTTCCCTGCCTGCTCTTTATTTATGTAAGCCTCGCAATGGTAACCAGCGGCGTTCTTCCTCATGATGAGGTGGCAGGAGTGGAAACCATTCTTCCTGCGGCTTCGGCAATTCTTCCAAGTGGAGTTTACAAATTATTCCTGTTGGGCGGTCCGCTAATGGCGATTACGACGACGTTAAATGGCGTGTTTAACGATGTTCGCTATCCGATTACACAGGCTACTGTGGATGGGTGGCTGCCGAAATCCATTGCCAAAGAAAATCGGTTTGGTATTCCTACCCCGATTTATATTTACACACTGATTATTGTGCTTCTTCCTATCCTGCTGGATATGAGCATTGTGACAATCACGAATATTTTCCAGGTTATCACTTTCTTTATGAATGTGACCATTGTATACTCAATTGCACAAATGCCTAAGAAATACCCGGAAGCTTGGGCGAAGAATAAGTTCCACCTTTCCAAAGGTGCGCTGTACGCTTTCTGTACAGTCAGTATTATGATCTATACAATCATCTTTGTTAAGGGGATTGTCAGCATTAAACCTGTTTACGCTGTAGCGGCAGTTGCGGTTATGGTATGCTTCATTCTGCTGGGTGTATATCTGTCGAAGCGAGGGGGTATTCATGTGGAAACCTCTGTGTGGGCAAGTAGTGAAAATGAAGAACCGGAAGGAGGAAACCAATAATGAAGTTTGAATATGCAACTCCAAAGAGCGTTGGTCTGAATGCCGATGTGCTGACCCAAATGCTTTGCGAACTGGAAGAAAAAGCAGAGCTGCACAGTATTGTCGTTATAAAGGACGATAAAGTGGTTGTAGACGGCAGTTGGACGCCTTATGAAAAGGATATTCCGCAGATGATGCACTCCCTGTCAAAAACCGGTACATCGCTTTGCGTGGGCATTGCGATCAGCGAGGGAAAGCTGTCCCTGGATGATAAATTTATCGATTATGTCCGGGAGGATCTTCCTGAAAATTATGACAGGATTCTCGATCAGGTAACCATTTACGATCTGCTGACGATGCAGGCCGGTTCGGCCGCCTGCGCCAACAATGTATATTTTACTGCATTGAAGTCAGACTGGGAAAAAACATGGCTCAGCGAAAAACGGATTGCCGATGATGTCGGAAAAGCGTTCCATTACGATTCCGGCTGCAGCTATACTCTTTCCAAAATTGTCAGCAAGGTAATGAGAAAAACCTGTATCGATCTATTGCAGGAAAGAGTGTTTTCAAAAATCGGCATGGATCATGTGGATTGGCTCCACAGTCCGGAAGGGTATAATACCGGAGGCTGGGGAATGTACCTGACAGCCCGGCAGATTGCGAGATTAGGACAGCTTTTTCTACATGAAGGAAAATGGAACGGCGAGCAGATTATCCCTGCGGACTGGGTTCGTGAAATGGGACTTACACGTATCGCAAAACCCGGATGTGAACATAAGGTGCTGAACGGATATGGGTATCACTTTCACACCGGAGAAAAGCTATATGCCGCCGAAGGAGCGTTTGAACAGCTGCTGATTTGCTTCCGGGAACTTCCGATTACGATTGGAATCACTTCCGGTACAAATTGTGAGTTCGTTCCTGATATTTGTCAGAAATACATTTACCAGGCACTGGAAGCAAATACAGGCAGTTCCGATGAAGCGGCATTGACAGAAAAGGTTGCGTCTCTGCAGCTTCCATTCGCAAGTGGTGAGTTCCCGTTTGTTGAAACGGAGGATAAACTGTTTGGCAGATGGCTCCTGCTCAATCAAAATCCCCGCGAAATTCGTAAGGTTCGCTTTGACCGTGAGAATGGGCAGATGATCCGAATCAAATTTGAATTGGCAGATTCCACAGTGAGAACCGCTTGGGCGGGCTATAAGCGTTGGATCAAAAATGACCTGTTTACAGACTACACAAAGCGTCTGCATTGCCTGTCCTATGCTTTCTCTTCAGGCGTACTTGCGATTGCGGACTGCATGATTAACACCTCTTACCGGGAAGAATACACTTTCGATTTTTCGGATGCTACTGTTGCCTGCGGGTGGAAGCCTAACGTTACATATCTGGACGGAAATGACAACAGCAAAAGAGTGTTTATGGAAAGCACCGTAACATATCATGAACGATAAACATCCAATTTTGTATCCGTACGGTAAAGAATGATTGTGAAGAGGGACGGCGTTAATTGCTTCACTTTACGGTGCCCTGATTTTTCTGAATATATAAAAATTTAACTGCTCCTAACTGGGGAAAGAAAAAAACCGTTGGTTTGGGCAGATAAATTCGTACGTTTATTTTAAAGTGGTGTACCTATCGGCGGTTTTGAGAAATCAAGGCCGCCGTTTCTTTTGCCCTCAAAAGAGAATGACGTGTTGACGCTGACATTTACGGCGGCTTTTAGGAGGGAGCCGCCTATGATCCAGCCAGACAGCCGACAAATTCTGACGATGTTTGCACTACCGTCAAAAAAATCCAGATTGCTCATTGGGGGCAGTCTGCTGGCAATTGCGAAAATTGTCAGAACTTAACTGAATATCGTACTTTTTGCGCTCGTTTAGCTTCACGCTGTCCGGGCGCTTTTCTGTTTCCCCGGTGCCGGTCTCCGCCACCCCCGTTCAGATTTCCCAACAAAAAATCTGAACGGAGGAAAGACAGTTGGAGGTCATTATCAACTATAACGGACAAGCCCTGTCTGTCGAGGTCACGGTTGAGGTTTATGAGTACCTTGATCGCGCCGACCACAAGGAAGAAAACCTCTCCCATGAGAAGCGGCGGCATTGGGACGGACGGGAGTTTGACGAGTACATAGCGTTTACCGAAGGCGTGGGTGTTTACAGTGAAACGCCGGAGGAATACCTTTGCCGGAAGGAAACGCTGGACGAGCTTCTTTCGGTTCTGGCTGGCTGCACCAAGGCACAGCGCCGCCGGTTCCTGCTCTATGCGCTGGACGGTCTGAGCTATGCTGAGATTGCCGCCCTTTGCGGATGCTCCAAGTATGCAGTACGCGATTCCATTATAGCAGTCAGAAAAATTTTTCAAAAAATTTTACGGAACCACCCCCACGATTGACCGGTTTTGAGGCTACCCAGTGAGGGAAACTTTTTCCCATCACATCAACGGAGAGGACAAGCAGTTTTGAAGCTGCCTGTCCTCTCTGCTTTTAGGAGGATAAGCCCATGAAAACCATCAATCTGCGGGACTACTACCCGCACTGCCGGGAGGACATTCTGGTAGACGTATCGGAGGAAGTGCTGGAAACCATTTTACAGGCCGTCCGCACTGAACACACCCAGGAGCGCAAGGCCCGCCGCTGGGGAACCTGCTACAACTCGCTGGATTCCTGCGACTGGCTGGAACGGGAATACCTGACCGACCCGGAGACCCCGGACGAAGTGATTACCCGGCAGGAGGAACAGCTTCAGGTCTACGAAGCCCTGACCCATTTGACCCCCATTCAGGCCAAGCGGATTTATGACCGCTATATCGCAGAGAAAAGCTGCGCGGAGATTGCGGACGCCGAGGGCGTGAGCCGCGTCACCGTCTACCGGGCGATCACCAGCGGCTTGAAGAAGCTGAAAGAATACTATGTCTTTCGCCACTGGCGGGAATGAGGTGCCGCCATGCAGATAGTCAACCTGAAAAAATATTACTATGAGCTTTTCAAGAAAGACACCTTTGTGGAGGTCAGCGACGAGGTGGCCGAGGCTCTTTTGCTCATGTACCGGGAGGAAAACAACCGGCACCGCAAAATCTGGTATCACAAGGCGTATTACTCCCTTGACATGGAGGACGGGATTGAAAACGACGCCTTTGATTTTGTGGAAAAATCCCCGGAAGAAATCTTCATGGAGCAGGAGGAAGAACGCTTCTTTTGGCTGACTCTGAAAAGGCTGGACGAAGCCCTTTCCAGTCTTACGCCGGTTCAGGAAAAGAGAATCCGCGCCCGGTATTTCTGCGGCATGAAGGTGCGTGAGATTGCCGCCGACGAGGGCGTGAGCGTAAGCGTGGTTCATACTTCTATCCGCAGCGGGATAAAGAACCTGAAAACCTATTTTGAGAAACGGAAATGGAGGGAATTTGAAGAATGAGATTCACACAAAGCGAACTGGAACTGATCGGCCAGTGTACCACGTCGGACAAGGTGCTGGCCCTGACCGAGCTGCGGGCAGTACGCCGGGAAACGGATGACCCGCTGAAAAAGGAGATTGCAGAGGACGCCATTGACAAGCTGTTAGAGGTGCCGGAGCCGGAGTGCAGCCGGTTTATTGCGGACACGATAGCGCGTTTTCAGGAGAAAGGAAATCACTCTGTCTGTGACCGGCTGGCCGCCGCCAAAGCGCAGGAGCCGCCTATGCTGGGGCATGACCTGTACGGTCTGGAACGGCACTTCCCGGAAACCCGGCACATGATTGTGCTGGACATTCTGAACTCGAAAAGCCCCGTGGGATTCCCCGGCGAGCGTTACCGCTTCTACCTCTCCGACGAGGGCTACAAGAACGCAAAGGCCAGCGAAGCGCGGGGAGAAATCAAAATCCGCAGCCATGCCGCCGTGTGCGTCGGGCAGCTTTACCATGACAAGAAAATCAAACGCCCAGAACGCTGAAAGGAGCCGCTATGAAGGAACTGGAAAAAATGCAGAGTGAGCAGGAAAAGGTACAAAAGCAAATCCGGCAGTTGGAGAACCGGCAGAAGATTCTCTTAAACCGTCAGAGCGATATGGAACGCCGAGCCAGAACCCGCCGCTTAATCGAGCATGGGGCGATTCTGGAAAGCATTTTCCCCGCCCTTGCTGGTCTGTCCGGCGAGGAAGCGAGGGCGTTCCTGCTTGCCATCTCACGTCTGCCGGGAGTGCCGGAGCTGCCGAAAAAAGAGCCGAAAAGCGGAGGTACGGAGTAACTATTGAAATTCCAACGGCGCACTTATGCACCGTTCCCGGTGCCGTGCGCCCTGCCGGGGGCTGTTGCGTACTTCGTCCGCGATGGGGAGCTACACTCCCCAAACCCCTTGTGCGCCCCGCGCAGCATGACACCCGCTTTGCGTCTGTCATGCTCCACGGAGCCTATATATCCCACCCGAAAGGAGGTTTTCCCAATGAATTTCTGTCATATCCCCGTCAAGATTGTCAAGCGCAGCGAGGGCCGGTCTGCCGTAGAAGCTGCCGCATATCGGAGCGGGACGAAGCTGGTAAACGAATGGGACGGGCAGACCCATGACTATACAAGAAAGCGCGGCGTTGTCCATACGGAGATCATGCTGCCGCCCCATGCTCCGCCAGAATTTCAAGACCGCTCCACTCTCTGGAACAGCGTAGAGCAGATTGAAAAAGCAAAGGACAGCCAGCTTGCCCGCGACATCGAGGCGGCTCTGCCCCGTGAACTTTCGAGAGAACAGCAGTTAACTCTTGCCCGCTCTTTTATTCAAGATAACTTTGTGGATAAAGGGATGTGCGCTGATTTTGCTCTGCATGATAAAGGCACCGGCAATCCCCATGTCCATATCCTGCTCACCATGCGCCCGCTGAAAGAAAACGGCGAGTGGGGAGCCAAGTGCCGCAAGGTTTACGACCTGGACGAGCGCGGCCAGCGCATCCCCGACGGCAAAGGCGGCTGGAAGAACCACCGGGAAGATACCACCGACTGGAATGATAAAGGAAATGTGGAATTGTGGCGCGAAGCGTGGGCGGACTATGTGAACCGGGCGCAGGCGGCTATCGGTCTGTCTGACCGAATCGACCACCGCAGCTATAAACGCCAAGGCATTGATAAGATTCCCTCTGTCCATCTGGGCGTTGCAGCGACCCAGATGGAGAAGCGCGGAATCCCCACCCGCAAGGGAGACTTAAACCGTCAGATTGCCGCCGACAACAAGCTGCTGAAAGAGATAAAAGCACGCATTACCCGGCTCTACAACTGGTCGAAGGAAGAAGCTGCCAAGCCGCAGGGGGAACAGCCCACCATGTTACAGTTGTGGGCTGTCCAGCAGGAAATGAGCGGCGAAGCGACTTCCCGCAAAGGCCGCACAAAGAAACTGAAGGAACAGGCCGCAGTTTTCAATCTGCTGAATGGAAACGGCATTACCACCATGCAGCAGCTTTTTGAGAAAATCGAATCCACCAACGCAGAGCATTATGCCCTGCGCGGGGAGATTGTTTCTGCCGAGCGTCAGATTGCCAAGCTGGAAGAACGCATTTCCATGTATGAGCAATACGAAAAATACCGGTTTGTCCACAGGCAGTACGCCAAAGTGAAACCGTCCAAGCGGGAGGATTTTGAACAGGCCCACTATGCGGAGCTTGCCCTATACAATGCTGCCGCCCGTTTTCTGGACGACCTCAAAGCGGAGGGCGAGCAGATTACACCGAAGAAATGGCGCAGTGAGGCAAGCACGCTGTCCACAAAAAAGGATTTGCAATATACGCAGATGAAGCAAATGCGGGAGGAACTCAAAGCGATGGAGAAGCTAAAGAAAGCGGCGGAGAAAATCGCCAGAGAGGAACCGGCACAGACCCGGAAGAAGGAGGAACACGATTTATGACCGAAGTTGTTTTGATTATCACCATAACCATTCAAATCCCGGAGCCGCCCATACCGCCCGCGCCAGCCGGAGCTAAGAGGCCGGAACCGGTCTTTACCAAGGAGCAGCCGCCCGTGTGCCGCTGCAAGGTACGCTATGGAACGAAAGCGGCATGATTCCATTCCTGTCATGGACTACCGGCAATACCGGCGGGCGCGGCGGTTAGTGCATGAGTGCTGTAACTATGATTCCGGGAACTGTATTGCGCTGGACGACGGGGAGGAATGTGTCTGCGTCCAGAGCATTTCCTACTCCCTGCTCTGCCGGTGGTTCCGAATTGCGGTGTTGCCATTGGACAGGGAGCTGGAAGCCGCCCTGTTCCACCGGCTGGACAGGAGGAAATGCTGCGTGTGCGGTAAGTTATTTCTCCCCGGCTCTAACCGCGCCAAGTATTGCCCGGAATGTGCCGCCGCCATGAAGCGGAAACACGCCGCCGAGCGCAAACGGAAACAAAGGCATAAGTGTCACGCTTTAGGGGCTGAAAAAGCCTTGTAAATCAAGGACTTCTCCGAGGGTGTCAAAGGGTATGCGATATAATTTACCTTTGCCCCCGGAAAGCGGCTCTAAAAGGCGTACACGCGCCAATATGACCCAAAGGAGCGAACCAATGTCAGACAATCGAAAATATTACTACCTGAAGCTGAAAGAGAACTTTTTCACGGACGAGAAAATGGTCATTCTGGAAAGTATGCAGGACGGGCTTTTATACTCGAACCTGCTGCTGAAAATGTATCTCATGTCCTTAAAGCACAACGGCGTCCTTATGCTCAATGACCGGCTCCCCCACACGCCCCAGACCATTGCCACCTTTACCCGCCACCAGATCGGAACCGTGGAGCGGGCGTTAAAAGTGTTCGTGGAGTTTGGGCTTGTGGAGATTCTCACGGACGGAGCTTATTACATGGCCGACATACAGCTTTTGATTGGACAATCCTCTACCGAGGGGGAGCGAAAACGGCGGGCAAGGCTGGCTTTGCAGGAGCAGAAAGCCTTGCCAAAGGCCGGGGCGGACATTTGTCCACCATATCAAGCGGACATTTGTCCACCAGAGATAGAGATAGAGAAAGAGATAGAGATAGAAAAAGAGAGAGAGCGAGAGTTAGATACGGGACAGCCCGCCCGCGCTGCCTATGGCCGGTATGAAAATGTCTTTCTTTCGCAATCAGAACTGGACGGGCTGAAAGCAGACCTGCCCGACAAATGGAACTACTACATTGACCGGCTATCCTGCCATATCGCGTCCAGCGGCAAGCGATACCGCAGCCATGCCGCCACAATCTACAAGTGGGCGCAGGAGGACGCAGCCAAGAAAGCCCCGAAAAAGGGCATACCAGACTACTCATGCAAGGAGGGCGAGAGTT
>OKSH01000308.1_pt1 | contig 52434 bp, 40 predicted proteins | sample 1601231 | NCBI WGS metagenome assembly OKSH01 (sample SAMEA3541596, study PRJEB24748) | human gut metagenome | biome: human gut; feature: human-associated habitat; material: faeces | place: China | collected 2012
AATCTCATCACATATTTCAAGAATTCCACCAACTATCAAAACAAGCCAAAGAAATGAAAACTTCACTCGGACCTCCTTACGTTTACGTCTCCTATTGAAGATAAGCCCGCCAATAAAAAGAGGAATCATAAAAGCTATAAAGTCTTTAAATGTAAATGTTAACAACGCTTCCATTAATAAGATCCTTGTGTTTTCTTGCACCTACTCAGATTGTTAGACTTACCTACCTAATCAAGTCTCAGCTAATGCAGTTTAGCTTACCTAGGACCGTGTCGTGTATAGTTTCCTTTTAGAGCGTTGCCAAAAGCCCCTTGTGGCATGGTAACCTCCTTTGTGAGCTCACCTTTTAACTGCCTGGAAAGCTGTCGATTATTCTGATTGAGTGTAGCGCTCAACTGCTCCGGAGTAATACCCTGGAGATGAAACTCCTGATTAATCGGCGCGTGTACAGTTGTTTGCCTACGGTTATCGCTGTTAACGTTCTGAACACCAGTACCAAACCCTGTACGCCCCAGAGTTGCATCAAGCGGTTGGCCATTTCGAAGTGCCTCAAGCTGAGACACGCCAATCCGGTTCGTTGATGCCTGGTCGAAGACGTACTCTCCTTTGTGAACAATACCCGCTGGCTGATACTTACCACCGGGGCCGGTGTAACCGCCGGAGGCGAAGCCAACTCCTGAAACAGCCTGGATATTTGAGACGATACTGGCGGTCTGCGCAGCGATTGAGGCCATAGCGATGATGTTGGCCGGATAAGGCGCGCTAACTGCACCGCTTGCTATAGCCTGCTGGATTTTCACCATCGAGTCCGCGATAGCGAATGCCTTGCTCGCAGCAAAAGCAACCTTGTAGATTGCCGATTGCTCACCAAACCCCGTTCGCATGATGTCGGCGGTACTGTCAAACAAGGACTGCGTGGCCGCAGATATGATGGTGTTTTTCTGAGCCTCTATGACCTGATTTGCATCCGCCGCACGTTGACGAATAGAGGTCATTCTGGCCTCACCCTCGGCAGTTATTTCACCGGCCTTCGCATAAGCTTCCTCCTGAGCTGCCAGCCAGCGCTGGAGCTCTTGCTGAGCCTGGTCATATTCGTTGATTTGCCCCTGCATCCCCTCAAAAGTACCAGAGAGTCGCCCTCCTGTTGGTGTCAGGTTTCCTACAACATTACGAACCGTCGAGGGCAGCTGCATATCGGTGTTTTGATAAATATCTGCCCGTGTTTTTTCATATTCACCGGGTTTTAGTTGCCCGGTTGCTTTGGCTTTCTCCAGCAGTTCAAGACGGGTTTTAAGCAGATCGTTTGTCCGCTCATCCTTCGTCTTTACCTGTTCCTGCATTTTCCGGTAATCATCCAGGGTTTTTACGGAATTTTGCAGTGCCTCCTGCTGCTTATACGCCTGGAGGATTTCATCTGAACGGGAAAGAATCGACTTCTGGTCGGCTGTGAGCTGCGTTTTAGACTTGAGGTCAGCAATTTGCTGTTCGAACTTAACACGTGCCTGGGTTGCGCTGTTAAGCTTGTCACTGGCATCCAGTTGTGACTGCAAGGCAGCTGTCTGCTGGTTTATTTGATCAAGCAACCTGGTTGCTGCGTCCTCGGTATATGCTTTACCCTTTGGCGTCTTGGGTGGTTTCGGATCTTTGTACATCTCGTTAATGCGAGAAACATTTTTTGCATATTGCTCTGCAGTAATTGCACCAGCCTTCAGGAATTCGCTTTGCTGCTTAATAGCTTTATTGCGCTTATCCGCATTGCTCAGATATTGCTGGTTAACGCGATCTGCTTCCTGCTGCGTTTTAATTCTTTGCTGTTCGGCTTCCTTAGCCTTCGCCTGTCCTTTGGTTACATCCCCCTGAAGATTGGCAACTGATTCGAGCAAATCTCTCTGTTTAATCATCTCCGGGAGGTTGGTAAACCTCGCGCTAAAACTGTTCCAGAACCCACCATCTTTTTGCCCTTTTTGGGCTTCAGCAATATTTTCGTTTAAGGTGGCAAGTTTATCCGTTAGTGTTTGTTCACGCCCAATATTGAGCATCGCATCCCAGGCGCCTTTGGCCGTTTTACCCAGCGAGTCCCATGCACTTTCAAGAAGACCAAGATTCTGATGAATATCATTCGCACGCTGCTGCATGGCATTGGCGTAAGCATCAGTAGCCACCCGTGCAGCATCCTGCTGATTACCTTCATCCTGTAGCGCTTTAATCTGGTTGTAGGTTGCCAGTGTCAGAAAGTGGTACTGGTCGTTAAGTTTGGTAATGGCCGCAACCGGGTCAGCAGTAATGTCGTTGAAATCACCAACCAGCTTATCGGTAGCAATGCCCGTCGCCTCGCTGGTCTTAACAATGGCGGTTGTCACGCGCTCCAATGAGTCGCCAGCTACTTTACCGGATAACACCAACTGATTCAGCGTTGAAGCTGCTGCACCGGTTGTGGAGTTAGCTGCGACCGATACACGGGCCGCCATATCTGCCAGTTGACCGGAAGTTTTGCCTACCAGATTACCAGTGAGAACGAGAGACTTATAAAATTCGTCCTGCTCCTGAGTGCCTTTGTAATAGGCCAGACCAAGAAATCCGACCGCCGCAGCTGCAAGAGTTAAAGGGTTAACCAACCCCATAACATAGGTGCCCACACCCTTAATTGCCGGACCAATACCACCAAACATATCTTTTAACTGCCCGCCCTGCTGCATAAGCACCATAAACGGTGACTGACCTGTAGATAAGCCGACAATAATGTCGGTCATCTGCGCCGGGATCATGCGCATGGCATAGGCAGTCTGGGCGGCGGATTGGCCGGTTTTACCAAGGTCGTCGCGAAATCCTGTTAGCCTGTTTCGTGTTTCCTCGATTTTCTTTGAATAAAGATCGAATGTATCGGTATCTACCATCCCCTTGGATTTGAATTTCGCAAGATCCTGCTGCTGTTTATCCAGTTTGTTCAGCGCGGCGTTTACCGGGTCGATACGATCTAAAAGTTCAGAAAGGGACTGTTTTTCTTCATCAGTGGCCTTTGTCACTTTCCCTGCACTGGTGGCAGCACGTTCACCTGCCTGCGTCATTTTTACAAGTGCAGTTGCGAGATTGTCAGCCTGCTTTTCTGCCCCAGAGCTGTCAATAATAATGGCCAGGCGGGAGGTTTGTTCTGTCACGTGCTTTTCTCCGGGCAATAAAAAACCCCGCCAAAGCGAGGTTGGAACTTTTTGAAACTGTCGGGTCTTTACTTCATTGGCGGTAAAACATTATTGCTACGATAATCACCGCAAAGACAGTAATTGCAATTCCAGCGATTAACTTTACATTGACATCAGCCAGCCTATTACTAGCTCCAGTATTGTCAGTGTTAGCTATTATCTTCGAAGGAGTGGTAATGATACCAACGTGTTGATTTCGTATTTTCACTGACACCAGGATCATCCTGATGTTACAAGGATTGAATGACTACAGATTAAAATAGTCATCAACAGGTTGACAGCATTACCCAGGGCTGGTATACCGGAAAACCCGAAACAATATCTGCGATGAATATTCAGGGTTAAAACGATACGGGGCCCGGCCCGTATCGGCAACCCGACCCGTCAGCGTATCGCTTTCTGTCTGAAGCCGGTTCAGGTCGGCTTCTATCTGCGCGATGCGGCGGGAGATTTATTCAGAACGACTGCCGAAGTTCATCCGGCGAAGCTTATCCAGCTGCGCCTGCAGATGGTCTATTTCGCGCTCCCGGTCGGCCTGCTTTTCCAGCAGGGCGCGGTTCAGCGCTTCCTGTTCGGAAAGGCGCTGTTTCAGCAGAAGGATGTCGTCAGGGGGAGGTGTTGTTCATAAGCCCGCATTTTACCAGGCTTATTCAACGACAACCAGGATAAAGAGGCCTACAACATGGTCAGGGACGTAAGCAGTCTTTTAGGCTGCCGCCAGTCGATGCCTTCCAGAAGCATTGCCAGCTGCGCCGGGGTCAGGAACACTTTGCCATCGCGGGCAGAGGGCCAGGCGAAGCGGCCGCGTTCCAGCCGTTTGGTCAGCAGGCACAGCCCGTCGCCGGTGGACCACAGCAGTTTGACCTTACTGCCGCTGCGGCCCCGGAAGATGAAGACATGGCCGGACATCGGGTCATCTTTCAGCATCGTCTGCACCTTTGCGGCGAGACCATTGAAGCCGTTGCGCATGTCGGTGATACCGGCAACCAGCCAGATTTTGGTCCCTGTTGGCAGGTGGTTATCACTTCCTTTATCTGTCCTGTGATGATCCTTATGACTTCGCCAGACTACTTCACCACACACATGGGTCTGCCAGATACCGGTTCGGGATGGATTTCCGCTTCTACGCTGAACACCGTCTTTAGAAGCTCTGGTTTCATCACTGCTTCCGGAGCACCTTGCGCCATCACGCGACCGCTTGCCAGTACCACCAGATGATCGCAATAGCGGCTGGCCTGATTCAGATCGTGGAGTACCGTCACTACGGTTTTCCCCTGCCTTTTGAGTTCAACCATCAGGCGCATCAGTTCAACCTGATGATTGATATCGAGGTAGGTCGTAGGCTCATCAAGAAGAATGAGTGGGGTATCCTGTGCCAGCACCATCGCCAGAAACGCACGCTGGCGCTGGCCGCCGGAAAGCTGGGTTAACCTGCGGTCAGCCAGATTGCGCGTCCGGGTCTGACTCATTGCCACGTTGACCCGCTCGTTGTCTTCCGCGGAGAGTCGCCCCCACAACGACAGCCACGGGCTGCGGCCGTAGGAAACCAGTTCCCGTACAGTGATCCCCTCGGGGGATAAATGGTGTTGCGGCAGTAAAGCCAGGCGGCGAGCCAGCTGGCGGGCGGAAAAACCGGCTATGGGTTTTTCATCAAGCAATATCTCGCCAGAGTCTGGTGTTAACAGGCGAGAAAAACAGTTCAACAGCGTCGATTTCCCGCAACCGTTAGGGCCGAGCAGGGCCGTGATTTTTCCGGCAGGCAGGGCGAGAGAAAGTCCATCCAGCACGGTTTGTGCGCCATAGCTGACGGTCAGATTTTCAGTACGTAATCTCATTTATCGCATTCTCACAAGCAGCCAGACAAACCACGGTGCGCCGATAATGGCGGTCAGCACGCCTGCCGGAAGCTCCAGCGGCGGATGAATGATTCGTGCCAGCAGATCGGCAATGACCAGCAACAACGCGCCCGTCAGGGCCGAAACGGGCATCAGCCAGCGGTGACGCCCGCCGGCGATCCTGCGCACCATGTGCGGCACGACGAGACCAATAAAACTTATCGGGCCACAGACGGCCACGCCGGTTGCTGTCATCGCGACAGCCAGCATCAGCCCCTGGAACCGGGTGCGCTGAACCGACACGCCGAGCGTGGCTGCTCGTGCATCGCCCAGCGCCAGCAGGTCGAGATCGCGACAAAAGCGCAGGCTCAGCGGCAAAAACAGAATGAGCAACGGCACGGCAATCTTCACAAAGTGCCAGTCGCGCCCCCATAAGCTACCCGTCAGCCACAGCAGGGCACTGTTTACATCCTGCGGGTGCAGGAGCATCAGGTAATCCGTCAGGCTCGCCCAGCAGGCGGAAAGCGCCACGCCGGTGAGCGCCAGCTTCATCGGCTGGTGGGTCTTTGCCAGCATCTTCAGCAAGATCAACCCCGCCATACCGCCCGCAAAGGCCAGCAGCGGCAGCACCATCACGGATAGTGATGGCATAAGAAGCAGTGCTCCCACAGAGGCAAGGCTGGCGGCATGGTTAATGCCGAGAATATCCGGTGATGCTAGCGGGTTACGCACAATCCCCTGTACCAGCACGCCCGCCACGGCGAGGGCTGCACCGACAAACAGTGCCAGCAGCAAGCGCGGCAGTCGGTACTCCATCAATACATAATAATGCTCGCGTCCGTCCTGCCAGTCGGTCAGCAGCGCGCGCCACGGCACGGGGATCACCCCCATATGGAGTGATAACAGCGCACAGCCTGCCAGGGCAAGGGTGATGAAAATGACCAGCGCAATTTTCATCCTCGCCTCCTCACCAGCCAGACAAAGCAAGGACTGCCAATCAGCGCCAGCACTGCGCCTGCGGGCAGATCGCCGGGGAAGGCCAGCGCGCGTGCGAGTACATCTGCCATCAGCATCAGCGTGGCCCCCAGCAGCATGCTCACCGGCAGTACGTTGCGCTGATCGAAGCCTGCCCAGAAGCGCGCCAGATGTGGCACCAGCAGGCCGATAAACGCCACCGGACCTGCCACACTGACGCACGCGCCAACCAGAAGCAGCACTAACATATTGATGATCAAACGTAGTCTCGGCAGGTTCACTCCCAGCGTATGGGCGGTACTGTCGCTGACGTTGAGCAGGTTCAGTTGATTCGCCAGCAGCAACACGACAGGGACTGCAGTGACCACCACCGGCAAGAGCTGCCAGACATCCTGCCAGTGGGCGTGGGACACTCCGCCTGCCAGCCAGTAAAAGATGCCGTAAGCATGATCTTCGGCCAGCAGTAGGGTGATGCGGGTCAGGGCCATACAAAAGGCCGACAGCGCGATACCCGCGAGGATCAGTTTGTTTCTGTCCTGGGTATGACGAAACCCGCCTCCTGCGGTCATGACCAGCAGCCAGCTCACGCCGCCCCCGCATGCCGCGATGAACGACAGGGAATAGCCTGCAACCGGCGTCGGACTCAGCGCGCTGGTAAGCGCCATAGCCAGCGCCGCGCCGCTGTTAATGCCGAGCAGTGAAGGAGAGGCCATTGGGTTGTGGGTCAGGGTTTGCAGCAGCGTGCCCGCGAGCGCCAGGCTTGCGCCGATCAGAACGGCGACCAGGCTTCGCGGCAAACGAAGGTTTTGCACCAGCGCTTCTGGTAGCGTTGGCGTGTGTCCAGGCAGCAGGGCGCGGATTGCGTCTGCTCCGGAAACAGGGATGGCCGAGTAGCAAAACAGACTCAGCCAGAAAATAATAATAAGTACTGCAACGGGAAGCCCCCACAGCAGCACCGGGTGTTTTAGCGCGGTCATTTCACATCGGTAAGCGGCTGATGGTGGAAGATTTTTACCGTGTCAGCGGCAATACGCTCTGCGGCAAAAATACCGCGCATCCGCGCCCAGGCGTTACTGTCGACTGAAGCAACCTGCTGCTTCTGCGCGGCGGTTAATATCTGCCAGAGCGGATCTTGTTGCCAGCGTTTAACAATGCTCTCTTCGCGATAGTGGGCAACCAGCAGCCAGGCAGGATTGACCGCCAGCAGTTGCTCCAGGCCGATGGACGGCATGGACGCGCCCGCCATCGCAGCGGGAACGTTCAGCCCCAGAGAAGCCAGCACGCTGCCGGTCCAGGTCTCCTGGGTATGCAGGTTGAATAGCTGTTCGCGTGATGTGCCAAAGGCCACGCGTGTCCCTGTGGGAAGCTGGCTGGCCCACTGCGCCATCTTCTCTTTATGTTGTTCCAGACGCGCCTGCATCTCTCGTTTTTTACCTACCACTTCGCCGATGATAGCCGCTGAGTGCAAATTTTCAGCGTAGGTTTCGTTGCGGGACTTAAGCAGCAGTACCGGCGCGATTTGCTGCAAGGCGGTGTAAATCCCCGCATGGCGACTGCTGTCGGCAATGATCAGGTCTGGTTTCAGGGCAGCAATGGCTTCCAGGCTCGGCTGCGCGCGCGTTCCGACGGACTGCCACGGTTTCAGGTGCGCACGCACTTCGGGCAGGATGCGTTTTGCATCGTTATCGTCGGCAATACCGATCGGGCTGACGTCCACGGCGGCCAGCGCATCGGCGAACGAGAGTTCCAGCACCACAATCCGTTGTGGCGTTTTATCGAGTGTAAACGTGCCGTGTTCGTCCTGAACCGTGGCGGCAAAGGCGTGGCCGATCACCAGCAGCAGGCCTGCAAAAAGAAAACGGATAAATGCCAACATAGTCACATTCCAGCTAAAAGCCCGGCAAGCCGGGCGTTAACACATCAGAACTTCAACGACCCCTGCATATACAGCGTGCGCGGCTGGCCTGCGTAGATGCCTTTGTTGTTGTCGTCATAAGAGCGGATGAAGTAGTCCTGGTCGAAGATGTTTTTCACACCGAACGCCAGGTTCAGATCTGCCATCTGCGGGCCAAAGTCATACGCCACGCGTGCGCCCCAGAGCATGAAGCCGGGAATGCGGCCGGTACTGCCGTCGGCGCTCTCTTTCACCGTATTGGCGTTATCCGCAAACTGGCTGGACTGGAAATCGCTGTTCAGATTGAACGTCCAGTTGCCCGGCTTGTAGTCCACGCCCAGCGTGCCTTTATGTTTCGGGGAGAATGGCACCTGATTGCCATAGGTGTCGCCTTTCTCGCGGATTTCCGCGTTCACATACGCATAGCTGGCGTAGACGGAAACGTTATCAAGCGTTGGCGTTAGCGTACCCAGGTCGTAACGTGCCTGCGTTTCCAGCCCGGTATGGCGCGTTTTGCCACGTGCAGTGACGGTGTCGTTGGTCTGGTTGGAGTCGTACTGATTGTTAAAGTTAATTAGGAACAGCCCCATTTCCGCCGTCAGCGCGCCGTCGTCGTAGCGGGTACCGAGTTCCCAGGTTCGCGCTTTTTCCGGTTCCACATTGCCGCTTTGCACAGCCTTGCCAATCTGGCTGTACTGTACGGTGCCGAACGAGCCTTCAGTGTTTGCATAAAGATTCCAGCTATCAGTCAGGTGATAGAGCACGTTCAACGCCGGAAGCGGTGCGTTATAGCTCACCTCTTCGTGCGTGCCTTTGATGGCGTTGTTCTGGTATGACTCGATATGTTCGAAACGCATACCCGGCGTGATGGTCCAGTTGCCGATGTCGATTTTGTCATCCAGATACCAGACGTGCGCCTCGGTGCCGGAACGCGTGTCGCGGTCGTAAGGGCTTGAGCCGGACGGCAACTGCCCGCTGCTGGTGGCGGTGTAGTAACGCATTTCATGCGTTGATTCATTCACATAGCGATAGCCCACGCCCACTTCGTGCGCGTAAGGGCCGATCATAAAGCTCTGGCTGTAGCGTGGCTCAATACCGCGCACCCAGTAGTTACGCGGCGAGAGGGTGATGCGTTTGCCTTGCTCCAGGTAGCCGCTGCGCAGGGTTTGGGTGTAGAACCCCTGAATGTTGAATTTATGCTGGCTGTCCGGCTGGAACTGGTAGACCAGGCTCGCCAGCTTGCGACGGCCCCAGAAGCGGTCATACGGGCGGGTGGATTGCCAGCGATCGGCGTCGTAATCCGCGCGGGACAGGCCGCCGGGCATGTCGGCTTCACCATCGTAATATTGCAGCAGGCTGTTGAAGGTGTGCACCTCATTCGGCGCATATTTGCTTTTCAGCATCAGGTCGTCGATGCGGGTGGCGCTGTGCTCGCGCCAGTCACTGCCGCGCGTGCCGGAGTAGAGCAGCGCGGTGCCAAAACCGTTGTCCGCTGTGCCGCCCACCATCAGGTTGTGCGTCTCTTTCGGGTTGTTTTGTGAAGAGGTTGGGCTGAGCTGACCTTCCACCCCCGCCTCGATACCAAAGTCCTGCGGAATGGCGCGGGTAACAAAGTTCACCACGCCGCCCACGCTCTGCGGTCCGTAACGCACCGCACCACCACCGCGCACCACGTCAATGGCATCCATGTTGCCGAGCGAAACGGGAGCCAGTGAAAGCTGCGGCTGACCGTAAGGGGCAAAGGGGACGGGGATGCCGTCCATCAGGACGGTCGAGCGGCTGGCGAGGCGTGGGTTCAGGCCCCGGATGCCAAAGTTCATCGCCAGGTCGTGGCTGCCGGTGCCGTTGTTTTCCGGCGCGCTGACGCCAGGGATGCGGTTAAGCACCTCACGCATGGTGGTTGCGCCGGTTTTGGCGAAATCCTCACGGCGGATCACGTCACGCGCGCCAGCATGTTCAAATACGTCGTTTTCACGCGCATCGCCCAGCCAGTCGCCGACCACGGTCAGGGCATCTTCTTTTGGCGCGGGCGCGGTCTCCAGCGTCCAGCTGTTATTTCCCAGCGGTTTTACCTGCAGTCCGCTGCCGTCCAGCAGCTGTTGCAGGCCGCTCTCGACGTCGTAATCTCCGTGCAGGCCGTTGCTCTGCTTGCCGCGCGTCAGGCTGGCGTCAACCGAGAGGGTAATTCCGCTGTGTGCGGCATACTGATTGAGCGCTTTGTCGAGCGATCCCGGTGCGATATCAACCTGTGCAGCAAAAGCGGAAAACGAGAGACCGGCCAGCGGCAGCAGGCTCAGGCGAATGGCGTTAACCAAAGGTGTTGTTTTACGAAAAACGCGTAACGGCGTCATACCTTCTCCATCATCATTTTTGTTGTGTTCAGCTATGAGTCGAACGAGAAGGGTAAAAAGGACAATCGAAATGAGAATTATTTTTCTTACAGCGGTGAAATGTTTATCCAGTACCGCGTAATAGACTGAATTTTAACGGGAAGCGTTTGAGCGATAACGTTCAGGATCGCATCGGTATTTTTCAGCGGGAACGTCCCGCTCAGGCGCAGCCCGGCAACGGCGGGATCGCAGCGCAGCACGCCGTTGCGGTAACGGCTTAGCGTGGCTATCACCTCACCCAGCGGTTTATCGCTGAAGCTCAGGATGCCCTTCGTCCAGCTTGTACTCTCGTCATCCAGCGGTTTCACTGCACCAAACTCAGAGGCGCTGAACTGCAGGCTTTCACCAGCGTTCACGATGCGTTTTTGCGCGGGGGCACTGGCGAGAAGCACTTCCACGGCGTGCTGCTGCACGTCAAGCTGCGTGAAATTATCCTGCTGGCGGACGGTAAATTCTGTCCCTAAAGCGGTGAGTTGGCCCTGACGGGTCAGGACGCGGAAGGGGCGTTGCTGCGCATCTTTCGCGGTAGTAATGGCGATTTCACCGTACCAGAGCCGGACGGTGCGCTGATGCGCATCAAAACGCACATCCGCCGCGCTTTGGGTATTCAGCGTGAGCAGGGAGCCATCTTCCAGTTGCTGACGGCTGACTGCACCTTTGGCGGTGCGGTAATCTGCCCGCAGACCTTCGCCGGTTTCCGACTGCCAGAGTTGCCAGCCTCCGCCAGCGCCGAGCAACAGCAGTAATCCTTTCATCACGTGGCGGCGGGTGAGGCGGGTATCGTGCAGCGCCCGGCTGGCAACGTCGCCAGGCACACCGCCAAGCTGGTTGCGCAGGTTTTCAACCTGCTGCCAGGCCCACTGGTTATCCTGATCCTGTTCATACCACTGTTGCCAGCGCGCTTCCTGTTGTGGGCTGACGCGCTCGCCGCTTAGCACGGCATACCAGTGGGAAGCTGAACGCAGCGCCTGACGGCGGGAATCGGTTAACGAAGGATTCATAACCCATGCTCCAGACGAAACAGCAGGCAGTGCTCGACGGCTTTCGCCACGTATTTTTTCACGGAGCTGACGGAAACACCGAGTTTGTGCGCAATCTCGCTGTATGTCAGGCCATCCAGTTGCGAAAGCAGAAACGCTTCACGTGTTTTTCCGTTTAGCCCGTCCAGCATGCTGTCGACGAGTTGTAGGGTCTCGAGCTGGCTTTCGCGTTCCTCAGGTGAAGGCGCTCCCCCCTCCGGCATAAGCGCCAGCATCTCCAGATACGCTTTTTCCAGCGCGTTTCGGCGAAACAGGTCCACCATCACGCGTTTGGCGATAGTGCACAGGAAAGAGCGAGGATCGCGGATCGTCGAGAGCGTTTCGCTGCTCATTACCCGCAAAAAAGTGTCCTGGGCAATGTCATCTGCATCAAAGGCAGACTGGAGTTTGCGCGTCAGCCAACTTTTCAACCAGCCGTGATGGGTGCCATAAAGCGACTCGAACGTTAAGGAAGCTGTGGTAGTGGCACGGTCAGACATGCGGAGTGCATCAAAAGTTAATTATCACGTAGCCATATTAATATGAGAATGGTTATCATTACAATTGGACTTAAAATTGTTTCCAATAAACATTTTTAACATGTTGTTTTTCTAAGTGTTATAAGGTAGGTATAAAATGGGATGGATCCTCTGCTTCTGGCATCTGTCGGTCAGAATGACATCATGATGTGGTCTGCTATTATTGACATCCTCCCCGCCCTTTAGGGCGGGGAGGATGTCAACTATGAGTGTTGCCTGAAATGTCGCCAGCCCCCGGTACAGCAGAAGTATCTCGGGCTTTCTGCGTTTCCTCCTGGTGGGTATGGCCCCCGCAAGCGGGGGTTATTGCTAACTGTCGTTTCAACAAAAAGTAACTTTTTTCACTTTGCCCCTCAGTACAAATTAGGGGCTTGCCGCGGATGTACCATGCCTGAATATCTTCGAGTGATGATTTGGTGCGGCTTTGTTGAATAAATCAGATTTCGGGTTCCACCTGACTGACCTGCTGCCAGAGCGGGGCGTGATGCTCCGGCACGGTCTGCCAGCCGGATGCAGCCGAACAGAGACGGTGCGATGCCATCTGCTGCTCATTACTGTAGATCCGCAGTTCATCATCCAGCGAAATCCGTATTGATACCGGCTGGCCACACAGGCTTTCCGGCACGCTGTAACGGTTTCCGCCAACCTCGATATAGCCATCCCAGGAGACATGACGGATATCGAAGTAGCTGGTATCGAAGTCCGTATCCGGCAACGGCTGCAGATGCTCCTGTTCCTGCGTGAAGCGCTGTTCCGGTGTCTGCCTGAACTGGCGAAGTTCCCGCCTGTCGGCAACGTCAGCCATCCACTGCTCCAGTAGCTGATTAACCTGGGCGAAGCTGTCGAACCGGCGGTACCGGACGAAGAAGTTCTCCTTGAGGTATTTCACCATCCGCTCCACCTTACCTTTGGTTCTGGCCCTTTATGCTGACTCATTATTTCTGGCCATAAAGGTTCTGGCAGTGCCATCTTTCGGGTCAACAAAGGTAATATCTTCAGGAGCACGACGAGGGCTGGCCAATGACAGAAATATTACGGGTTCTTCAAGAAGGGTTGGTAATGCATGGACAACATTACGCTCGAAAAAAAGCACGTGGCCGGGGGCAAATTCGGCTTCGTCACGAGGATCTTCCATCCAGAGCGTCCCCATGAATCCCTGAATAACCTGACGCCGGAGGATCACCTGCTGATGGCTGAAAAACCGGAACTCTCAAAAAGTGCGTGGAACTAAAACAGGTGTGCATTACTCCACCTCATGTTGAAGAGACCAGACTGCATCAGAAAATTGCACCATAACTGAGCAAGCCGCATCCCATTGGTGCAAAAGTGTCTCCAAAAATAAATAATCCATTGATTTAACTGTGCTTTAAAAATGGCATGAATTTTTCATGTCGGGTATATGCAAGCAGGGGCAACCCTTAAGCCTTGAATCCATTAAATATCGACAGGTAATGAAGCCTGATTGTCCTAATAAGGACAATCAGGCTTTTTTATTAATGCAGAGAGCAAACATACGTGCAAACTATTGATATTGGAATTTTGCTTTCCACAGAAGGTACCTACAGCCACCTGGCGAACAGCACACTGCTTGGTGCGCGCCATGCCTTAGAGGAAATCAATGCCGATCCTGCTTATCCTTTTCAGCTGCGGGCCCGACATATCAACCCTGCGGGTGAACTCGCAGCCTACAGTGAAGCGGTGAGCACCTTTATCGCTCACGGCATCCGCCATATCTTCGGAACCATTACCTCTGCCAGTCGGAAGGAGATTATCCCGGACCTGGAGCAGCATAACCTGCTGCTGTGGTATGGCTGTCCTTACGAGGGGTTCGAGAGCTGCGAGCAGGTCGTATATCTGGGCGGTTGTCCGAACCAGACTCTGCTGCCACTCCTGCGGCTGGCGCTGGATATGTTCGGAAATCGCTCCTGGCTGATCGGCTCTAACTACGTCTGGGGCTGGGAAAGCAATCGTATCGCCCGTGAGGTAGTGGAAGGTTCCGGCGGTACGGTGGTGGGCGAAAAATATCTGCACCTGAGAAACAGCAACGTGACCGAGTTGATTGAGGCGATTCTCAGCACAGAGGTAGATTTTGTACTCAATAACCTGGTAGGCGAAACCTCTTATGCGTTTCTGCGCGCACTGGACGAGGCCTGTCTTCGCGATCGGCGGACGTTAGCGGTGCTCAGCTGTAATTTTACCGAAGCCGAAGTCGCCGAAGTCGCGCCACTAAGGGCGGTACGTTTGCTTTCCTGCGGACCGTTTTTTGAGAGCGTCGATCTCGATTTTTGCGCGCGGCAGCACCTGCAACATGGCGCACAGCGCATCTCCCACTACTATATCGGCGGCTGGCGGGCAGTAAGGCTGTTTGCCAATAGCCTGCGCGAGGCCGGAAACAGCGAGCCGGGTGCGGTGCTGGCGGCACTGCATCGTCAGCACGACGTTGATTCTCCGGGCGCTCGCTCAGTAATGGCTCAAAACAACCACGCCTGTTTGCCCTGCTACATCGCTGAGTTGCAACAAACTTGCTTTCAGATACTGCATCGCGAACCGCTGCCGGTTATGCCCGATCCCTATCTCTCCGCGACCGAGCTACGTGAAAGCCGAACGGTTGCAGCCAGACCTGCTCTGAGGATTGTTAAATGAAAACGCTGCTGTCCCCGGATTTAGATGCTCAGCCGCTCCTGCTGGTAGACTGTGAAGCAAGGAGTCGCGAAGCGCTGGAAAAAAACCTGACGCGGATGGGTATCCGCTGGCATCACCTGACCGGAGATGAGGCTTTACCTCCTCTCACCCCCTGTGCAGTACTGGTGGAACTGGAGGCATTCGCCAGCCCGCTAACCCTGAGCCAGATCAATCTGGCGGGAATACCGGTGATCGCGCTGACCTCACATGAGGGACTTTACCAGGTACAGCGCGCGCTGGAGTTAGGGGCAACAGCGCTCCTTACCAAGCCTATTACACAGCGAGCCATCTATACCACCCTGATGATGGCAGTGGGGCTGCGTCAGCAGTTGCATGACATTCAACAACAACAGATGCTACTGCGCCAGCGTCTGGCAGCAATGCCGCAGATTACCCAAGCTCTGGCGGCCCAGATGCAAGCGGAAAGTATTGATGAACAACAGGCATGGGTTCGCCTGCGCTCGGAATCAATGTGTACGAACCAGTCGGTGGCACAGGTGGCGCAGAAGTGGCTGCTACGAATGTCGTCCGGCAAGCGGGGAGCACAATGAATAGAGTCGGATATTTTCTGCGCCGGCCAGCCCTGCTGCTCTCGCTGCTGTTTATTCTCCTGGTGGTGATGAGCGCGCTGTTTGCCCCCTGGCTCACCCCCTTCGATCCCGATGAACAGTTTGTCGAGGGACTGAGCCTGGAAGGCGCACCGCTTTCTCCCAACAGCACTTACTGGCTGGGAACCGATCTGCTGGGACGCGATCTCTTCTCGCGTTTAATTTACGGAGCTCGTACTTCGTTACTCATCGGTGTTGTCGCCAACGGCACTGCAGTACTGATCGGCGTCCTGGTAGGGCTTAGCGCAGGTTATCTGCAGGGGCGTATCGGAGGGCTGCTGATGCGCTTTACCGATCTGATGATGGCGTTTCCCGCACTGCTGCTGGCGATTGCCCTGGCGGCGATTTTCCAGCCAAGTGTCTGGATCGTGTCCCTGGTGATCGCCATGGTGAACTGGGTGCAGATCGCCAGGGTTATCTACGCCGAAACTAGCGCGCTTAGCGCCCGCGACTTTATCGCCGTGGAACGCACCCTGGGGGCCGGAACGTTGCGTATTCTCGGCGTGCATTTAATTCCACATCTGGCGCCAACGGTGCTGGTCTGGGCCACACTAGGCATCTCCACCACAGTCCTGCTGGAAGCTACTCTATCGTTCCTCGGGGTGGGGGTACAGCCGCCAACGCCGAGTTGGGGCAACATCATCTTTGAAAGCCAGAGCTATTTTACTTCGGCTCCCTGGCTGGTGTTCTTTCCCGGCGCGGCGATTGTGCTGCTGTCGCTCTCTTTCAATATCGCTGGTGACGCCCTGCGCGACGCCCTCGATCCCGGCTTAAAAGGACGAAACTAATGCTATTTCTGGGAAAACGTCTGTTGCATGCCGGGCTGATCCTGCTTGGCGTTACGTTGATCTGCTATTTGCTGCTGTTTATGTTGCCCGCCGATCCAGCGCGCCAAATCGCCGGGCGCAGTGCCACGCCGGAAGTAGTCGAAAACATCCGCCATCAGTTGGGGTTGGATCTTCCGTTTTATCAGCAATATTGGCGTTATCTGCAGGGGCTGCTGCACGGCGATCTGGGACGCTCGTTTATTCAGCGCAGCGAAGTGAGTGAACTGGTTTCCGCCCGTATCGGGCCGTCACTGCAGCTGATGGCGGCGGGTATTCTCTGCGAGTTGGTACTGGGGATCGCCCTCGGCACCCTGGCGGCGTTAAAACGCGGCGGGCTGGCGGACCGGCTTCTGATGGCGCTCTCCTTTATCGGTGTTTCGGCGCCGCAGTTCATCGCCGCGATGCTTTTTCTCTATCTTTTCGCCGTGGTACTCAACTGGTTCCCGATGGGAGGCTATGGCGGCTTCAGCCATCTGGCGCTACCGGCGCTAACCCTCGGCCTGCTCGGCAGCGGCTGGTATTCACGCATGTTGCGCTCGTCAATGATTGAGGTGCTGCATCAGGATTTTATCCGCACCGCGCGGGCCAAAGGGCTGGGCCGAACCCGCGTACTGCTGCGTCACGTGCTGCCGAATGCCGTGCTGCCGCTAATTCCGATGATAGGCATTGATATCGGCATTTTTATGGGCGGACTGGTGGTAGTCGAATCGGTCTTTGGCTGGCCGGGTATCGGTCAGCTGGCCTGGCAGGCGATTCAACAGGTGGATATCCCGGTGATTGTCGGGGTAACCACCGTGTCAGCGGTTGCCATTGTTGGCGGCAACCTTATTGCGGATCTGGTGCTGCCGTGGGTCGATCCGCGCATTGATGTCAAAAAGTAGCAGGGGAAGATGATGAAAAATGCGTTATTGACAATGGCGGTGGCCGCGGCCTGTTTCTCTTATGGCGCGCAGGCTGACGAGAAGACCGGCGGCGATATCGTGGTGACCTACCAGAACGACGTGGCGACCCTCGATCCGGCCATTGGCTATGACTGGCAAAACTGGTCGATGATCAAAAGCCTGTTCGACGGCCTGATGGACTATCGTCCCGGCACCACCGAGTTGGTGAACGACCTGGCGGAGAGCTACGCCATTTCCGAGGACGGCAAGGTCTACACCTTTGTGCTACGCAAAGGGGTGAAATTCCACAACGGCCGCGAGGTCACGGCGGCGGACGTGAAATATTCTCTGGAACGCACAGTCAACCCGAAAACCCAAAGTCCGGGCGCCGGGTTCTTCAGTCCCATCGCGGGCTATGACGAGGAGGCCAGCGGTAAAAGCACGACCCTGAGCGGTATCGAGGTCGTCGACGATCATACGGTAAAAATCACTCTGAAAGAGCCCAACGCCACCTTCCTGCATGTGCTGGCGCTGAACTTTGCCTCGGTGGTTCCCCGTGAGGAGGTGGAGAAATGGGGTGCCGACTTCGGCAAGCATCCGGTCGGCAGCGGCGCGTTTGAGCTCCAGGAGTGGAAGCTGGGCCAGGAGCTGATCTTCCGCAAAAACCCGAACTACTTTAAAGCCGGCGTGCCGCGGCTGGATCACATAAAGTTCGAAATGGGACAGGATCCCTCGGTCGCTCTGCTGCGGCTGGAAAAAGGCGAAGTGGATATTGCCGGCGACGGCGTACCGCCCGCACAGTTTCTGTCGTTTAAAAACAACCCGGCCTATAAGGGCCTGATGGTCACCGGCGACCAGTTGCAGACCGGCTACGTGACGATGAAAACCACGCTGCCGCCTTTCGATAATCTCAAAGTCCGCCAGGCGGTGAACATGGCGGTCAACAAAGATCGCATCGTGCGCATCATTAATGGACGCGCGGCGCCGGCCAACCAGCCACTGCCACCCGCCATGCCCGGTTATGACAAGGCATATCAGGGTTTCAGCTACGACCCGGCAAAAGCGAAGCAACTGCTCAGCGAAGCGGGTTTCCCCAACGGTTTTGCTACCGAACTGTACGTGATGAATACCGATCCGCAGCCGCGTATCGCTCAGTCTATCCAGCAGGATCTGGCCAAAGTGGGCATCCACGCCAGCATCAAATCCCTGGCGCAGGCGAATGTGATTGCGGCGGGCGGCTCCGCCAGCCAAGCGCCGATGGTCTGGTCCGGCGGCATGGCGTGGATCGCCGATTTCCCGGATCCCTCCAACTTCTATGGCCCGATCCTCGGCTGCGCCGGGGCGGTAGAGGGCGGCTGGAACTGGGCGCGCTACTGCAACAAAGCGCTGGACGCGCAGGCGGCCGCGGCGGACAGCATGGTGAAACCCGACCAGCAGGACGCGCGCATTGAAGCCTGGCGCAAAATCTTCATCACTGCAATGGATGACGCGCCCTGGGTGCCGGTATTCAACGAGAAGCGCTACACCGTACATTCCGCACGCATGGGGGGCGAGGACGCGCTGTATGTCGATCCAGTGCATGTACCAGTCAACTACGACTATATCGGACTGAAATAATTTGATGGCGCCGGGACGGCGCCGCTGCTTAAAGGAGAGTCAGGATGTGCCAAAATTGTCTGGTGAAGACCATTCATCATGCTCAACATCATTTCGGCTGGGATAACAGCCTGAGCCCGGTCCTGCACGTAGCTTCCGGCAGCCAACTGGAGTTTCACTGCCTGGATGCGGCTAACGGCTGGTTCAACGCCGGTTCTACCGCAGCGGATATCCCAACGCTGCCGTTTGATAAGCTCAACCCGGTCAGTGGCCCGGTCTATGTGGAAGGCGCTCAGCCGGGCGATGCGCTAAAGGTGACGCTGGAATCCTTTCGTCCCAGCGGCTTTGGCTGGACTGCGAATATACCGGGCTTCGGCCTGCTGGCCGATCAGTTTTCTGATCCGGCGCTGACGCTGTGGCAATATGACCGCCAGGGCTTAACCCCCTGCGCCTTTGGCCGATATGGCCGCGTACCGCTGAAACCCTTCGCCGGTACCCTCGGCGTCGCTCCCGCTGCCGCGGGCCATCATTCGGTGGTGCCGCCGCGCCGCGTGGGCGGCAATCTGGATATTCGCGATCTGGCCGCTGGCTGCACATTATGGCTACCGGTGGAAGTAGAAGGCGCGTTGTTTTCTATTGGTGACACCCACGCCGCGCAGGGCGATGGTGAAGTCTGCGGCACGGCGATTGAAAGCGCGATGGACGTGGTGGTGAAGCTGGAAGTGGTTAAAGATATGCCGCTGAAAACGCCGCGTTTCGCCACCCCTGGCCCAGTGACCCAACATCTGGATCGGCACGGCTACAGCGCCTTCACCGGCATTGGCCCTGACCTGATGACCGCCGCCCGCGACGCGGTAAGCTATACCATCGATGCGCTGTGCCGCGAACAAGGGATGTCGGCGGAAGAGGCCTATATGCTCTGCTCCGTGTGCGGCGATCTGCGCATCAGCGAAATCGTCGATCGGCCTAACTGGGTGGTGTCGTTCTATTTTCCCAACAGCGTGTTTAATTAGGAGCGTTATGTCAGCAGTCCTATTTCCGGCGCCGCTGCTCTCGGTCGAGCGCCTGTCGATCCAGTTTGGTACACAGCGGGTGGTGGATGACGTCAGCTTTGCGCTCTGGCCGGGAAAAACTCTGTGCATTGCCGGCGAGTCGGGCAGCGGTAAATCGCTGACTTCGCTGGCGATCATGGGTTTGCTTCCGGAGGAGGCACAGATTCCAGGCGGCGCGATTATTTTTGATAACCAGGATTTGCTCAGCCTGCCGGAGCGGCAAATGCAGTTGCTGCGCGGCAAGTCGGTTGCCATGATTTTTCAGGAACCGATGACCTCGCTCAATCCGCTGATGACGGTGGGCCAGCAGCTGGAAGAGACGCTGCAACGCCACGAAGTGCTGGGCCGCCGTGAACGGCGCAGCCGGGTCAGCACGATGCTGGACGCGGTCAAAATCAGTCATGTGGAGAAGCGCCTGCAACAGTATCCGCACGAGCTTTCCGGCGGTATGCGCCAGCGGGTGATGATCGCCATGGCAATGCTGTGCCAGCCACAGGTGCTGATTGCCGATGAGCCGACCACGGCCCTCGACGTCACTATTCAGGCGCAGATCCTCGAGTTGATGCGCGAACTGCAGCAGGCGTTTTCCACCAGCCTGCTGTTGATCACCCACGATATGGGAGTGGTGGCAGAAATGGCCGATGATGTGCTGGTCATGAGTCACGGCAAAATCATGGAGCAGGCTCCGGCAAAAACGCTGTTTACCTCGCCGCAGGCGGCTTATACCCGCCAGCTGTTGCAGGCGGTACCGGTGCTGGGCCAGGCGCCCGCGCTGGCGCCGGTCGAGGCGACGCGACCGTTGCTCAGCGTCCGCGACCTCAGCGTGCGCTTTCCGGTGCGCGGCGACGGCCTGCGCGTGCGTCGCGAAGTCCATGCCGTCGATGGCGTCAGCTTCGATCTTTTCCCCGGCGAGACGTTGGGCATCGTCGGTGAAAGCGGCTGCGGTAAATCGACGACGGCAAAAGCGCTGATGAATATGGTGCCATTTAGCGGCAGCGCGCAGCTTAACGGACAGGAGCTGCACGGCCTGAAGGACGAGGCGTTAAGAGCGGTACGCCGCGATTTGCAGATGGTGTTTCAGGATCCCTGGGCGGCGCTCAATCCGCGCAAAACTATTTTCGACCTGGTTGGGGAGCCGCTGCTGATTCATGAGCAGATGCCCGCAGTACAGCGCACGGAGCGGGTGGCGCAGCTATTGCAGCAGGTCGGCCTGCCAGCGGAAGCGATGCGGCGTTATCCGCACCAGTTTTCCGGCGGCCAGCGCCAGCGCATTTGCATTGCCCGCGCGCTGGCGCTGAACCCGAAAGTGATCATCGCCGATGAATCGGTTTCCGCGCTGGATGTTTCAGTACAGGCGCAGGTGCTGACGCTGCTGGAAGATTTGCGTCAGCGCTATCGGCTCAGCTATCTGTTTATTTCCCATGATATGGCGGTGGTGGAGCGCATCTGCCACCGGGTAGCGGTGATGTTTGGGGCCAGCTCGTGGAGATCGGCCCACGAGATCGAGTGTTGCACCATCCGCAGCATCCTTATACTCAGCACTTGCTCAGCGCCGTTCCTATACCTGACGTTCAGCAAAGACGGCAACCCCGAGCCACCAGCGCAATGCCGATAAGACCAGAACCGATCAAACCCATCGGCTATCAGAGAGTACCGCAGCGCTTTACCGATTTTGGCGACGGGCACCTCGTCGCCTGCTGAACAAAAAAGCATTCAAACCGGCGGATTTCCGCCGGTGGCAACACTGTTGCCACACAACTCGACGAGAGGCCATTAAACTGGAAAAGTTAGCACATAGCAGGACATAGAGCCGGTCTAAAATGCCCTAAATGCAAATAGCCTTTATTTCATCTGATCACTGTCGGTGATTAGCACAGTCAGGTGAGTGATTTTGTTGATTCCTGTCATAGAAAATACGCCATTTTGGCTAATAAATCCGTTGCGGGTCTATGATGGACAAAGCATAATTTGCCGTGAGCGAAGTCTTGCCAGTTCTTTAATGTGAAAGAGGAAACGCAAAAAAACCACCCTGGCAGGTGGTTTTTTTTGTTTATTACCATCTGATTTATAAAGAAATATTTACATTGATATGGCTGACATATATAGACCAACCACTTTGACTACCAACAGGGTAGCCAAAGAGAGTTAGAACAAGAATGCATAGACACACTCTGTTCATATCGCCTCCGGGAATCAGGGCGGCCTCCGACACTATATGCGCTTCTGTGACGGAACGACTAGTTGAGCGAAGTCTTGCCACCAAAAAAAAGACTCTGTTTTAACGCAAAGTGATCTGGCAGTATCACCGAACAGAGGCTGGATGACACATAATAGAGTTATGTATGTCTTTGTTTACAAGATGCATTCTAATTTGTAAATGTAGTGATTTGCATCATAGATGTTTTCTTTTTTATTGACCCAGAACAAGGTAAAAAGGTGGGAGCACAGACGGCAGGCCATGGCAAGAAATGTAAATTTAGCTGTCTGTTTTTTGTACTCAACCAGCTGGGTTTGTAATGAACGCTCACCAGTAGCATGTAGCCAACTTTTTTATATGCGGCAGGTCTTATCTCGCTGAAAAAGCCGGAAGGGATTACATGGCCGAGTTGGTCAGGTACAGCAATGAACACAGGGTAGTCCCACTGCGGACGGCACGGCTCGCTGCGGAAAACGTCTGAAATGCTGAGCTGTATTTTTCCCACCTTCGCCTAAGATCCTGACCCGGGTTTGACGCTACTAACCGTAAATTGCTGTGCAATGTATTGTTCGGCAGAATAGGCAGTCAGTAGGTGATAGTGAAAGTTTTTAGTGCGAAAGGCGGCAACATCGCAGCACAGACAGCAACCCGGGGCCGTGGAAAATAATGCAACCAGATACCGTGATGCCTTGGGGAAACCTCGTCCTTCAGGCCGGGGAGGAAAGAAGGCGGTTTTCCGGCTAACATGGTTTTCTGAGTAGGCTGACGTACCAGCACTGATTATGGTTGTGCTAGAGACCAGGAGAACTCTAGTCCAAGGCTGTGTCCGGACCGAAATCATCCGGCACGATGCGTGTAAATGATACCGTCAGAGTGTACCGCAGAAGTCTACTTTTCAAACGTACATTTTAATAAGTAAACAAAAAAATTGATAAGAAGCATGAAAGTGATAGGATAAATCCTAATCATCAGAAGAATGGAAGTTACAAATGAATGTTAATGATAGGAAAGTTTTATGTACTGTTGACCAAGCTTTTTATGGTGAACGTGAAGATCAATTTGGAAAGTTAAAAGCATATTATGAAGTATTTAGTAATGGTGAAATAATACCAATAAATCAAAGCGAGTTTTTCTGCGAGACAGAACAAGTATTCGTAACAGGTGGTTTTTCTGAAATTAAGGACAAGTTTAAAGACAACTTATTCGAGGCCACTTGTTCCCCAACAAACTTCGAAAAAAAAGAAGGCGATTGCAAATATGTTACAAGATTTAATGCATGTGAGGAAATAAAAGGACTCCAAGTCAGTCAGATTATAAATGAAAAACTCCCTTTACCTGAAGATCCTATTATAGTCACAGAAAAAAAACCAACAACAAAGACTATTGTTATTGAAGAAAATGATTATATATTTGGGCCGTTCGATTTTACATCATATCATGATGAATCATCAGACACATTCACATTAAACTTAAAACCTATAAATACCCCTCTAAATAGAATCCCACAATATCACATTGGGAAAATTGGCATTCAAAAATGCATTGCAAATATAGCAAAAAACTCTAAAAGTAAAATTTCATATTTATCAAACATAAAGAGAAACCTTGAACAAATTGATGATGTGATTGACTTTATCTCCGACGATCAAATTATTTCGACGTACGGCAACAAAATAGCTCAAAATTCTGACATAAGAAGCTTTACTAAAGGAACTATATCTCAAATACGTAAGCATTTTTCATCCTCCAAGGAATTTAGAGCGTTTCCTCAAAGATTTAATAGGTTATTCAATTGCTTAGAAAATGCAGAAGGATGGGATGAAACAAGAGTTGAATTATTAGATAGTTTTATATCAACGGAAAAAGGGAAGCAGATTGTTAAAAGCTTCATTGAAGAAAATCGGGATACTTTCTTTAAGGAAGAAAAAGAGAATTTAACTCGTAGGTTAAACAATGAAACCTCTAAATTAACTGAGGTAATAGCAGAACTTAATAATAAGAAAGAATCTCTTGAACTCGAAATAAGAAAAAAAACGCGCGAACGTAATGATATTGAGATAAATAACACAGACTCACTCCCAGGACTTACTGAAGAAGCTCAGAAAAAACTTGATATACAATTATCAGAACAAAGAAATAAACTAGAAAGTTTAAATTCGGATATCACAATAAAAGAAGAGAGACTCTCTAAGCTAATAAATCTAGAAAAACTTACTACAGAAATAGATGATCTCGAAAAAGATCGCGACAGAGCTCGTGATAGAATGAAACGCATGCAGGAGCAAGTTGAAGAGGTAGCCTCAAAATTAAAAGAAAGCAATGAGGCTCTAACGAGTCGCTTGGTAAAACTTAAACCTGATGTTGATGCTCTCTGTGGTGTTAGACCGAAAAGCAACTCTAAAAAAAGAGATTTTAATGTCACTATTAGAAAGCAACAAAATAATATCGAGACAGAAGATTTACGTGAAGAGATTATAGATAGTGTACTGGATGCTTTAAATAAACAAGGCCGCAAAACAGATTATTCAACTGCGGCCAATATTTTAACAACTATTTCTCAAACGCAATTTACTCTGTTTAGCGGACTACCTGGAACAGGTAAAACATCCCTTGCTAAAATGCTTGGGAACTGTTTAGGCCTTCATAATCGTTTATTGAACATTCCAGTAGCAAGAGGCTGGTCATCATTTAGGGATGTTCTCGGTTTCTATAATGCTTTATCCCAGTCATTTACCTCTTCATCAACAGGTCTCTATGAATTCCTTATTCACTTACATAACGAAAAGATGAGTAATGTGGAATCTGCGGCTGCAATAATTCTTTTAGATGAATTTAACTTGTCTCAACCAGAACATTATTTTAGCCCGTTCCTAGAAATGGCAGATCCTGAATCTCAACGTACCCTTGCTACCGGGAATCCTGACGAGCCATACTTATTAGTTCCTGAGTATCTTAGATTCCTAGGTACTATAAACCAAGATGAAACGGTACAGACGCTGACACCTAGATTATTAGATAGAGCTGCCATTATCAACTTTGATGACTTTGAACATAATTATGATGTTGTCATTAAAGAGTCTGAAGTTAAATCAAATATACTAATGGAAGCAATATCTGGGAATGATTTTATAAAAGCATTTCAGCCAACAAGTTTAGAAATCCCGCAAGATGTTGAACAAACATTATTATCAATAATAAGTGTTTTACGTGATGATAGATTGGAATTTGGCATTCCAATTATTGTTTCGTACAGAAAAATAAAGGCCATAAGATATTATTATAATATCGCAGGTCCTTTGATGTCTATGGAGAGCCGATACTTAGCATTGGACTATGCAGTATCTCAACATATATTACCTCTACTAAATGGTTATGGGCAAGGTTTCGGTAAAAGGTTAGAAGCATTGTTAAATATCCTCCCAGAGGAAATGGAAAGATCTTGTCGTTTACTTAAAAGAAGTATCAATCATGGAAGTCAAAATCTCTTTGGGTATGGGAATAATTTATGATTGATTGTTATGTAAACATTTATAATGATAATGATGAATTCAGAATACCACTAACAGACAGTGGTAGTTATGAGGTTAGGGAAAATGACAAGCTCGTTTTCCACTTAATTATAAGTGAGCATGACCTGCTAACTCTTGGTGAGCCAGTTATGGTAATCGGCGATATCCCAACAAAGTTTTTAAAAAATGAAAACTCCCCACATGGGGAGTGTCATTTTGTAACTTGCGAACCATCATATTCTCATTCATCACGTTACTTCTTTAACTTTTTTGGTGAAAGCGAGGTTACAATTTATTTTGAAAAATCCGAGGGGAAAACTCTAACATTTAGGTTCAATATTTTAGCTAGAAAAGAAAATGCAAAGTTAGCTGAAGAAATGTTGGGGTTTATAAGCGATAATGTTGATGATGCTGTAGCCATTTGTTTTTCCAGAAGCAAAAACGGAGGTGGCTTTAATAGTGATGAAGAACATAAGTTTAGCAAGTATGATGCTGTGATTTATGCTGTGAACTATTTATCAAGAACATTACCTTCTTTTATTAATGACAAAAAAACCCAGTGGAAACAGAAGGTCATTTTGTCGCAAAATGGGCAACCAACGGGGCCTGATTCTGTATATTGGGCACTTACGAATTTAGATAAATTATCTCCCTCTACAGCGGAGAATTATAATATATACTTTAACAATCGTGGCTATCATTTTGATGAACAACCCAAGGAAGTGCTAATTGATGACACGAATGTCTATGAGAATATAGTCATAAACTCATTCTTGTACAATGCTGATAAGTTCTTATATGCTTTAACAAAACATTATTCAGAGTTCGCAAGTAAAGAGGTTGGCTACTCTGATACTGAATATGTTCGCTTTGATCATACAATGACAAAATATGCGAAGATAGCTTTAAAAATGCGAATAAAGGAAATTGAAGAAAATCATGCCTTAGTGAAGAAATTGATGTTTTTTTATAAAAAAATAATTAACTCTAAGATTAACCCAAACATCATTCCTAAAATAACAGCATTTGTAGCAAAAAAAGGACATTATAGAGAAGCGTTTAGATTAATAAATATTGCGAACTTATCATCAGCACCTGCTTTTGATGACACTAATTTTTTATTCGGGTTGAAAAACCTGTCTATTGTTTATGAAATAACTAGCCTTATCATGCTCCATAAGAGTATCTCCGAAATTTTCGGAGTAAGTTTAAGCCTTCAATCATACCGAGAGCATTCTGAAACCAATGGGTTCGGTGGGGTAGCGGTTAACAGGCCAACCGGAGCAGTCAATAATCACTTTATGTTCTCTGGAGACACTTTCCAGGTGGAGCTTTTATATGAGCCAAAGATTTTTCCAATGGCAAGCTCAACACGTCCAGGCGATTTGATCGATACCAGCAATTCCTATGCCACATCTCTATATGGAAAACATCATTTCTGTCCTGACTTTGTAATTAAAATACATTCAAAAAAATGGAAAAAATCATTAACACTAATCCTTGATTCTAAATATAAAGATGCAAGAAATGTACGGGATTACGATATTCCTAAACTAGTACCACGCTATCTCTTTAATATTCATTCTCTATCAAACGACAACTCAGTAACACCAATTGACTTGCTGATTGTTTTATTCCCACACGACAAAGCAGGAACATTAGTAAAAACCGTTTCTTCTAAGCATTTCATCACTGGATCTCATCCAGTATTACCTCAAGCACTTGGAACAATATACACACCACTTAATAATGGGCTAGATGACAAGTTAAAAAGCTTAGTGCAATATTATAATCTTAAAATGATGTAGTTATCTAAGGCGGCTTTATATTAAAAAACGCCGCCGCTATTCATGCTCATTTTGACCGATGGGCTTCGAACAGATATCAAAATATATCTACTACAAAATCTGTCAATGCAATTTTAAAGTGTCACCTTCTTGTGCAAGGTAGAAATGACACCTTTCTTAAACGGCATTTAATGAGTGTGGGCTATTTCCACTTTGTGGCAGACGTCCCTATCGCTTGCACATCAGAACGGTAATGACCTTGTGTTTACATATGGTGCTCCCTAGCGGAAGACTGTTTCTAAAGCGAATCTACCGTTTAACAGGATATTTACAGCTATTAGCTATATGAAGAAATGAAGTTAAATACACTAAAGCATATCAAGTAATTGATTTTTATCTTAGAATGGAGGCTATTATTCATTTGACAAGAGATGATGTTTGTATGCTTCGGAAGATAACCCTCATCGAAAGTGATTATTACTTAAGTTACCTAAATATTAATGCCCACAATTATTCGTCTTCGAATTTTTGTGATGGCAAGTTCTTGTCATTCATGAAAGAGAATTTCAATATCACAAAACTCCCCTATGGGATCAAACTGGTTGATTTAATCATCAGTGGGGCTAAAACAGATGAGTTGTTTGTAAAATTACCAGTTGAATACTTCAACAAATGGAAAAACTATCCTGTTCTCGGGTTCAATGAAGAGGATAGCAATAGTGAAACAACAAGCAATGCAAAATTTTTCAACCTAAAGATGTTACCGATTGAGTCGTCAAATCTGAATGATTTTTTGCATCCTTATGATACTGTTCTAAAAACCCCCTTCCTTAATAGATACAAATCAGAACACCCCTTTGCTTTAGAGGTTAAAGAACATGCGAACGGGCGAAAATTTAGACCATATGAATCATATTTGGCTTATTGGCGATCATACGTTATTTTTGAAACTGTCCAGAACTGTAAATTTATAGATCGATATTTAGATAGTGAAAGAGGAATTGCTTTCTTTAAAAAGACCTTCTTTTGCTTAAATGAGTTTTGGGTTAAAAATTATAGTGATACTTTTAATAGAATAGCGCTGTACAAATCTTTCATGACCAGAATTAGATTGGCTAACAATACAGAATGTTTTACAGGTGGTGAAATATCGGAATTTATTTTGAGCCACTGTAAATCTTCGATTTTAGATCTTCAATCTGATATGACCCTTTTACTTAAAATTCATTCAACATGGAAACGAAAATATAACACATCAACAATAACCAGTTATGTACAGGCTATTGAGTTATTAAAGAAAGACATTTATTATTTATTTGAATGGCTTTGCTATACGGGGATGAGTGAAACAGAGGTAATCGAAAAATGGTCTTATTCTGAAAATGATCGAGAAATGAGAGAGTGGTCAGAATTGAAAGGTGTTCTCGATTTTGAAGAATTGAAATTTTCGTCATCATTTATAAAATATGTTCCTCATTATTCAAAGAGTCTTGAGCATCAGATCCCTAGTTGTAGGTATACTCAAATATATGATTACCTCAAGTCATTTGGGAGTTTCAGTCCCTGGATTAGAGGTTTTTATGATCTACATAAATCGATTAACAACAAAACACATATCCAGTTAATTCAGTCTAGAGTTATTGACAACTTACTACTTATTTCAATAAGAACGGAAATAGTCATCCGGGAAATATTTAGTTCTATATCTAACGAACCAAGTCCAGATGACTTAAGGACGATATTTCTAGGATTGCCAAAATTTATTCAGGATGATATAAGTGCCTCTGTTTTTAATAGAATTTCAGATAATGCAAATTGGAAATTGACAAAATTAAATGAACGCTCAGAGGATATTTTTTCTAAACTTAGCTCTTGTAATACAGGGAAGAATTGGTCTAATGAACAAAAATATTTTTTTGAACAGATTTTTAAGTTTATCACATCAAGGAATTACTTTGCGCATCATTATTATAAAGATGAAGAGTTGAATGACCAAGTAAACAGTCTAGCTAGAGATGTACTTGTCTCTTGCTTGAATTCATTGTTATACATTTCAGCTTTAGCTACACAAGTCATTGCATGGCGGAAAAAGTAACTATTATTTTTCTGAAAAAAGTTGAGACATCAAACAATTTACTCTATGAAGTTATTCAACCATTTTATAGCCCCTGGAGTTCTGAGCCAAGGCTTTATATTATTATTCACAAAATCAATGGCTTCATCTAATCCACCTAACGTAATATATCCACTGTTAAACTTAGGCTGCAATCTGCACTTCGATAACAAGCCGGGAATGTATCTGTTAGAGTCAATCGCAGTTTTAGCGATATCATCGGCATCTGGAGATGACTGCCGATAGGCGAGGAGGGCGCGTGAATATTGAAGACACGGGCACACATCTTCTGAATAATCATTCAATAGTAAGGTCAGCTCGTCCACCATTTCCAGCTCGAGATAATAACCAGTTAATAAATGGCGAATGCCTTGGTTGTCGTTCGGGTTGAGCTTGAGCATTTCGCGGCAATGAGTCATGGCTGGGTAGAAATTACCGGACTCCCATAAGGCATCAGCCAAAGCTGCTTTTGCTCTCATATATGGACGTGTTTCGACAAATCCCCAGAAACGTCCTGCGAACTCCTGAAAATCCTCGCCCAGAGCAATGCTGGCTGCGTACAAAGCCGTCTCCAGATTCCCGATTTTTGACTCAGGAGGTTCTTGAGAAATCTCGCAGTAGAATGAGTATGCGTCAGCACAGAGCGGGGATTTCTTGATAGCTTTTCTGATGAGTTTCAGCACCACGTCCAGGTCATCAGTTTCCCAGGCATCGAACATGAACTCCTGAGCCGCAGCCAGATCCAGATGTAATTGCTCAGAACTGACAGCATTTTTATACAAATCAACGCGCTTTTTAGTCGGGAATTTAATCATCTCAAGTATCCTTTTGGGTGCTCACTGTTCCGGTACTTTGCAGCACTGATGGTCGATTCTATCGCTTTGAACTTGCCACAAACAAGCTCGGGTCTGCCAGAACGGGATTAATAGCCCGGAGCTGTTCCTGGACGCGCACCTGAGCCTTACGGCTGGGCGATTTTTTGCTTCGTTCCCGTTTGCCTTCGCTTTCCCGCTCATCCTGCTTTACCTGAGCCAGTCTGAGTACTGTTCCGAGACGTTTGTTATCAACAATCTGCCCCTGGTCGACACAGGCCAGCTTATCAAATGCCTGGCACTTAAGGCTACGATGCCCATAGTGGAAGGCGAGGGTGCCATCGGGATAATCCAGTACTTTAATTTTTTCACCGGCAAGACGGCTATTTTCTTCTGTTGGGTCAATGAGATAAAGGATCTTATCGTACTGGAAGGTCAGTGATTTCGACACGGTACGAACATCATGCCAGGCAAAGATGTCTCTTAATTCATCGGGGCTTTCCTGCACCGGACGATGCAAATCTTTCGGGAACCTTGCCGGTCGTGAAAACCGGCGGTTAAAGTCAACGATGAAAGTGGCAAGCCAGGCATTCGCGGCTTCAATGTCGGTAATACCGTCCAGACGCATTTCCTTGATCAGCCGATCCTGAAGTGTCTGATTCGCACGTTCCACGCGGCCTTTAGCTTCAGAGCTGTTGGCACAAATAAGCTCGATTGCCAGGTCATAGAGGACACGTCCGAACTGGGTAACGGTGGTATTGCGGTTCTCCGGACCACTGACGCGAAATATTGCGTGTTTATCACTGTACAGCGATACCGGCTTCCCATGCTGCTCAATGTATTCCCGGGTTGCCAGCATGTAGTCAAAGGCTGTTTCTGACTCGCTGAACCGCAGATGCATCAGACGGCCGGTGGCATCATCGATAAATACCAGAAGGCAGCATTTTGGCGCACGGCCTTCAAACCAGTCATGGTGGGAGCCGTCGATCTGGATAAGTTCACCCAGGCAATCACGCCGATGTCGGGGTTGATAAACCCGTGACTTGCGGCGAGCATGCGGAACCCAGAGTCCTTCAGACGTCATCCAGTTGCGGACGGTCTCGATTGAAAGCCGGATATCATGGCGCTCTCTGAGTTTTTCAGCGGCCAGCGTGGGTCCAAAATCGCTGTAGTTTTCACGTATCAGTCTGAGCACGCGTAGTTTGAGAGATTCGGTCAACCTGCGGTTGCTGGGCTGGCCACGTTTGCGGCTGACAAGTCCTTCAGCACCTGAAATCCGGTAACGATTGATAAGCCGTTGCGCCTGACGTTCTGAGATGCCAAGCTGTGACGCTGCATCGCGACGGCGTAGACGCTTTTCACAAACAGCCTGTATCACTGGTAAGCGATGAATCTCTTTATCTGACATGGTCACCAACATCCGTTGAGTCCCTTAGAATTGCATTCAGTTTAGTTTACTCTAAGGTGACGTTTCTATCTGGATAAAAAGTGACATTACTAAATGGTTCTAACAACATGAGTGCGCATAATGTATATTATGTTAAATTGCCGAATGAGGGAATCTACGCCACATATCGCATCCACTCCTCTGTATCGCTCCTCTTCACGTTCACGTGACTCGGTAAAACGCGCCTTACATCCCCGTCCATCTGGGCGGGGTTTTACGGCCCACCTGATATTTGATACCGCCTGAACTACGCGCTAGAGAAGATTCTCTTCATCCAGAGAAATCACCTGAATGCCGGCATTACGATACGCCTGAACATCATCAGGCAGACGATCCACCACCACCGTGTCAATTCGATCTGCGGCGGTAAATTGGGCAAGCGAGGTGTTATTCAGCTTGCTGTAGTCGCAGACAATAATCACCTGACTGGCGTGTTCCACCATGCCTCGTTTCGTTTCTGCCAGCATGATATCGGCCACGCAGGCGCCGTGTTTCAGCGACAGCGAATTGGTGCCCATAAATGCTTTATCGACGTTTAGCGTGTCGAGAATGGAACGTCCGTTGATCGCCACCACGCAGTGGTATCCCTTCTTAACGATCCCCCCGAGCAGAATCGTTTGAATCGAGGGACTGGCCTCAAGCTCCCGGGCGATTTGGTAATCATTGGTAACCACCGTGACGTTCTGTCTGTCACGAATATTGCGCGCGATATGCAGCGTCGTGGTACCGGTATCCAGCACGATTATATCGCCATCCTCAACCAGCGCCGCCGCGCGCTGGCCGATCCGTTCTTTCGCGCTGAGATTGACAATTTCGCGGGCGTCCGATGCTTGTTCAAAGCTCGCTCGGGTACGAAGAACGGCTCCGCCATGCGTTCGGGTCAGCAACCCTTCCTCTTCCAGCTGGCGGAGATCGGCACGAATGGTAGCGCCAGATACATTAAAGACGTCACACATTTCAGAAACAGCAACTTTGCGTTTTTCCCTGAGAATACCGAGTAACTTCTCCTGTCTTTCTTCTGCAAACATTCTGCCTCTCTCTTTTTTACAGCTCGTTACGCGCGTCGCGGCGCTGGCTTACCTTTGCGTATCAGTCGGGTCCTACGCTGAGCGCATCCAGCCTGTCGTATAAGGCAGCGGATTGCCGGTACAGCGTATCAAAAAGCTCGCAGCAGGCGTGGTAATAATCCCGCAGACGGGGATCCGGTGAGATCAGTTTGTCGAACTGCACCGTTTGCCGCACGCCGCTGGCAAAATCGGCGTACAACCCTACGCCAACCCCGGCGATAATACCGCATCCGGTGACGCCATTCTCCTGATTACGCGTAGATAATATCGGCAGATTGTACGCCGCGGCTTTGATTTCAAGCCACAGCGAGCTGCGCGCGCCGCCGCCGGAAGCGATCATTTGTTGCGGATACTGCCCGCACTTCTGCAGCTGCCGAAGATTGCGCCAGGATGCAAAGGCCACCCCTTCCAGAACTGCGCGGAATAAATGACCGCGGCGATGCTTGCGCTGCAGGCCAAAAAACTGTGCCCGCGAGTTCGTGTGTTCGGCCAGACGTTCTCCCGTCAGATAGGGAAGAAACAGCAGCCCTTCTGCCCCCACCGGCACCGCCGCCGCTTCCTGTAAAAGCTGTGGATGCGTAATCTGGTTATCGGCAAGTGCCAGCCGCGCCCAGCGAACGGCATCGCCGCCGGCGTCGAGGATCGTAAATCCGCCCCAGGCCGCGTTGGCAAGATGAAGATTATTAACCAGCGGATGGTGTAACGGCCGCGGCGACACCACCGTCATCAGCGTCGACGTGCCGGTTGAATCAGACGCCATCCCCGGTTCATACACACCCGAGCCCAGCAGAGAGGCCGCCATATCCGACGTCCCGGCAACCACCGGGATACCCGCCGGCAGGCCCGTCAGGTCGGCTGCGCGCTGCGTCACCTGGCCGATTATGTCGCTGGAAAGTTTAAGCTCCGGGAGCTGATCGACCCGCAGACCAAACGTTTCGCAGGCTTGCGAAGACCAGCTACGGGTTTCGCTGTCCATCAGGAAATAGCACGACGCTTCGCTATAATCGGTCGCCATGGCACCGGTCAGCATGAAATTAATATAGTCCTTCGGCATTAATACTTTGGCGAGCTGCGACCAGCGATCCGGATGATTTTCGCGCCACCAGGCTAACTTGAAAGCGGGCCATGCTGCCGCAGGCGGATTATTCAAATGCGCCAGCCACTTTTCCCAACCTTCGCGCGCGTTAAAGGCGTCAACTTGCGGCTGGCTGCGCTTATCATTCCACAGCAACGCCCTATCCTCCACCAGCTCGCCACGGTCGTCCAGAAGGACGGTGCCATGCATCTGTCCGCAAGCACCAATAACCGCAATTTGCGCTGCCGTTTCAGGATAGCGGTAAAGCACCTCGCGTATACAGTCGCAGGCGGCCTGCCACCATAAAGACGGGGCCTGTTCTGACCAACCTGCACGCGGCGTGGTTTGCTCATACTCTCTTTGCGCAAAGCCGATCATCGCGCCGTCAATGCGCACAATAGCGGCGCGGGTACTGCCAGTGCCAACATCAATCGTGAGTATTTTATCTTTCATCACTAACTCCGGTGACGTCTTAAGGCGGGCCACCAGGCCCGCGGTCTCTCAGTTTAATCGGCGTTCAGCTCGGGAAAACGTTCCGGGTGCTGCTCCAGTTCAGCCAGCACCTTGGTTACCGCGCCATGGCTCATGCCAAAGCGGCGCACGCCAAGCTGGTACAGCGCACGCACCGTGGCCAGATCGCGAATGCCCCCGGCGCCTTTGATATCGATTCGGCCTTTAAGCTGGTCGGCGATGATGCTGACTTTTTCCACCGTGGCGCCGGTGGGCGCCCAGCCGGTAGAGGTTTTGACCCACTTCATCCCCACCTCTACGGCAATTTCGCACACGCGACGAATCTGCTCCTCATTAAGATAGTGCGTTTCAAGGATCACTTTGGCCGGTACCGGGGCGGCGGCTTCCACCACGCGGCGCAAATCTTCGCGCACATAGTCATAATCGCCGGAGAGCACTTTGCCGATATTCACGACCATATCCACTTCCCGAGCGCCGTCGGCAATCAGCTGCCGCACTTCCTGAACCTTGGTATCGGTGGTATGCCCACCGCCGGGAAAGCCGACCGGACCGCCAATCATCACCTCTCCCGTACCCTGCTGCGGCAGCAACGTACTGAGAAAGCGCGTCCAGCAAGGCAGTACGTGGACGGAAATAATGTTGTATCTGGCAGCCAGCACGGCGCAGGCGCGAACATCCGCTTCGGTACTGGTGGCCTGAACTGCGCTCAGATCAACTAAACGTGCAAAACGACGGGTTGTTTCATTCATGGTCTTATCCTGTCCTTTGTTTTTAATTGCTTTCATTTAATGCTGATATTTGGCTTAAATCCATTTAAAAACGCATTAAATGAAAATAACGTGATCAAATTAGCATTTTTTTATTTTCATTTGTTTTTAATTAGCAGCAGGAAATAAGCGTTAACCTTGCAGAGCAGGCGTAATCGGGCATAAATGGGCGCAAAAGCAATCTTGCATTTATTTTTGTTTGTTTTTGTTTATGCCTGAATCACGGGCGAAATAGCGCAAACCGCTGACGGAAGTGAAGCGAAATGCGTGCGCTATCACAGTGTTCGGCTGCGGATAGCTTGCCTTCGTGGGACATTCCCGAGGTCTCAACGCTCTGCGCAAGGGAAAGGTAATCTGATTATGTACTTCAGGAGAGAGCTATGTTGCCGCTGGAACGTCATCGTTTGATTGTTGAACTGCTGGGCCAACACGGCGTCATGCGGGTGAATGAGATTGCGCAAGCGACTCGGGTCTCCAGGGAAACGATTCGCCGCGATCTGAGCGAGCTGGAACGCAAAGGGATCTTAACCCGAAGCCACGGTGGAGCGCTGGCGGCGGAAAATCCGCTGCCGGCGACCCGGGCGGCGGCATCCGCCCTGCCAGTTGAAGATAGCCAGGGAAGCTTTCAGCACAGAACGCTGCTGCACAGCGAAGGCAAAATGCGCGTGGCCCGTAAAGCACTGCAGTTTCTCCAACCGGGACAGACCATTGTCCTGGACGGGAGTAGCACCAGCTGGTTTTTGGCCCGGCAGATGCCGGAGATGGCGTTGACGGTGATTACGCCCTCCATTCGCATCTTACAAACTCTGATGAGCCGACGCTCGTTGCATCTCGTCGGGCTGGGGGGGGATTTCTCCCCGACCGAAGAGTCGTTCTTCGGGGAAACCGCCTCACGAACGCTACGCGAATATGCCATTGATACGCTCTTTTTCTCCTGCCAGGGGCTGGAGCGCGATAGCGGCTTGTATGCGGGTACGCAAGCCCACGCCGCCCTGCTGAAACAGATGCTGCTGGCCGCCCGTCAGACTGTGGCTTTGGTCGACGGCAGCAAGCTGGGGCGAACAGGCGTCGCACGTATCGGCGGACTGGGCGAGCTGGACTGTCTGGTGACTGAAAGGTTTGTCGATCCGCTGCTGGAAAAAGAGATGACCTGGCATAACGTCAGCCTGCAAATCGCCTGAGTACGCCGTCATGACGTGACGGTTAATACGCGCAATGTCGAAACGCTGCTTACCGCGGCAGGGCCAGACTTTGCCTGAATTCAGCCACCACCGGAATAAATGAGGCCTTATGCGTTATTACCTTTCTCCCTCGCTGATGTGTATGGACATGATGAAGCTGACGAAACAGCTGCGCTTTCTAAACAGCAAAGCCGACAGGCTGCATGTCGACATCATGGACGGCCACTATGTCAAAAATCTGGCGTTGTCGGCCAGCTTTGTGGCGCAGATCCGTCCCTACACCTCGCTTCCTATCGATGTCCATCTGATGGTCGAAGCGCCCGCTTCGTTTATACCGGCGCTGTTAGACGCCGGCGCAGACGCCTTCTCACTGCATCCGGAGACCATCTGCCGCGAAGCGTTCCGGGTTATCAATATGCTTCGTCAGGCGGGGAAAGAGGTGGGAATGGTGCTCAATCCCGCCACACCGGTTGAGAGCATCCAGCACTATCTGCATCTGCTCGATAAGGTGACGGTGATGACCGTCGACCCAGGCTATGCCGGTCAGCCGTTTATTCCTGAAATGCTCGCCAAAATTACGCAGCTTCATCAGCTCAAAGAGACCGGCAGCCTCCGCTTCTTGCTGGAAGTCGATGGCTCCTGTAACCGCAACACCTACCGCGCGCTGCTGGGCGCCGGCGCACAGATATTAGTGATGGGCAGCAGCGGTTTATTCCGCGCTGATATGCCGCTCGAGCTGGCCTGGGAAACCATGTCCCGCGAACTGTCCGCCGCGCTGCACTCCCCCGAGCTGGTATAGAGGAGCGAATGATGTCAGGAAAAGTCTGTGTTTTTGGTTCATTCAATTTCGACATGGTCGCCAGGGTGGATCACTTTCCGGTACCAGGTGAGTCGTTAGTGGCCTGCGGAAGTATGACCAGCGCCGGAGGTAAAGGGGCGAACCAGGCCACCGCCGCGCTAAAAGCGGGAGCAAATGTCCACTATATCGGCAAGATTGGCAATGACACCTTCGGCCATTTTGCCCGCCGTCATCTGAAAGGCGTGGGCTTCAATGCTGTGACGCTGCTGGTCGCCGAAGAGATCCCCACCGGCAATGCGCTGATTTATGTCGCCGGTAACGATGCCGAAAACATGATTGCCGTCGATCCCGGCGCGAATATGACGGTGACCGATGATGAAATCGCCGGCTGCATTCCCGCTATCGGCTGCGCGGATGTGGTTCTGGTTCAGCTGGAGAACAATCTTTCCGCCATTGAACAGGTCATAGACGCCGGCAAACAAGCCGGGGCCCTGGTAATACTCAATCCCGCGCCCTGGCAGCCCGTTGAGCACGCCCTTCTACGCAAAGTGGATTTACTTACACCGAACGCCACGGAGGCCGGGTTAATGACCGGACGCCGGGTTGACAGTCTGACGGCCGCGGCTGAGGCCGCCGACGTGTTACATGCTCAGGGCGCGCGCAACGTCATTATCACTCTCGGCGCCAGCGGCGCCCTGCTGAGCGAGCATGGGGTGAAATCCCCTATTCCCTGCTTTCCTTCTCACCCCCGAGACACTACCGGTGCGGGCGATGCCTTCAACGGCGCGCTGGCGGCGCGGCTGGCCTGCGGGGAACCGCTACAGGCCGCAGCCCGATTCGCGGCGGCCTATGCCGCCGTCAGTGTCGAAAAACAAGGCGCCTCATCTTTACCTGAGTACCTGGAGGCACAGGAACGGCTTCTCCGTGCCGCCGCTGATTATGAAATGGCATAAACCCTACTGTATAAAAAACATTAAGAGGATAGCTCAATGAGTACGCTAATCACGGATAAGGTCGATAACGCAGCGGTCCAAAAAGAAAAACTGGACACCAGTGCGTATTTACCCCATACCCCCTGGCTGCAATTTTTACTGGTCTGTTGCCTGTTTGCGCTATGGGGGATGGCGGGCAACCTGAATGATATTTTGATCGCCCAGTTTAAAAAGGGCTTCGATTTAACGGATACCCAGACAGCGCTGGTGCAGTCGATTTTTTTCCTCGGCTACTTTTTTGTCGCCCTGCCCGCGGCGGCGCTGATTAAGCGTTTTTCCTATAAAGCGGCGATTATTATTGGGCTGTGCCTGTACGCCCTCGGCTGCTTCCTGTTCGTTCCGGCCGCACAGATCATGACCTACGGCGCATTCCTCGCCTGCCTCGGAGTGATCGCCTGCGGACTCTCTTTTCTGGAAACGTCGGCAAACACCTACTCCAGCCTGCTGGGTCCGATTCAATCCTCCACCCAGCGTATTAACTTTTCGCAGATCTTCAACTCGCTGGGCGTGATCTCCGGCGTATTAATTGGCCAGCTGATGGTCTTTGGCGAAAACGATCCGAGTCATGAACAACTGCTGGCGATGCCCGCCGCCGCTGCAGACGTTGCACGCCATCAGATGGTTGGTCAGGTGGTCGGGCCCTATCTGATTATCGGCTCCGTACTGGTGGTGCTGGCGCTGGTGTTCGTGTTTATTAAATTCCCGTCGTGCAAGGGCGCGCCCGCTCAACAACAGCAACTCCCGACGGAAAGCATGGGGCCAACGCTGAAACGCCTGTTTGCTATCCCGCGCTTTCGCCTCGGGATCCTGTCGCAGTTTTTGTACGTCGGCGCCCAGGTTGGCGTATGGAGCTTCACGATTCGCTTTGTGCAGCTCGTGCAGCAAGGCACCAGCGAGCACTCCGCGACTTACTGGCTGCTGGCTTCTCTGGTGATTTACGCCGTGGGAAAAACCGTGGCCACCTGGTTGATGAACCGTCTGAATCCGGCGATGCTGCTCGGAACGTTTGCCCTGGCCGCCACCGCCCTGTTACTGATTGCCGTTTTCAGCGGTTCAATGCTGGCGGTCTATGCGCTCATTCTGGTCAGCTTCTGTATGGCGCCATGCTGGCCGACGAACTTTGGTCTGGTGATCAAAGGGATGGGGAAAGATACCCAGACCGCAGGCTCGATCGTGGTGATGTCGATTATCGGCGGGGCCGTAATTCCTCTGGTGATGGGCATTATCTCGGATATGAACGGCGGCAATATGCAAATCGCCTTTATCGCTCCGCTCCTGTGCTTTGTGTATGTCGCTTTCTACGGCTTCTGGTGCGTGCGTAAGGGGGTATAACATGCGCGAACTTATCAACACGATTGCTCATATTGGCTATCAGGTCAGTGACTTAACGCGTTCGCTTGCCTTCTATGAACCGCTGGGCTTTCAGCGCCAGCAGCGGTTTAGCAAGCCATCGCCACAGGGCACTATTGAAGTTGCGTTCCTGGAAATGGCGGGCGCCGTCCTCGAGCTGTATCAGCTTCCCGCTGGAACGCCCTTTGACGCCCCTCGCTGCGGTATCGATCATCTGGCGCTGGAAGTCAGCGACCTGGATGCGGTGCAGCAGCGGCTGGCGGCGCTCGGTTATCAGCTCGATGAAGGGCCGATAGAAGAAGACAACGTGCGCTTCCTGCTTATTCGCGGCCCCGATGGCGAACGGCTCGAGTTCGATGCCTGTAAACGCTAAGCGGCAGGGCTGACCCCTTCACTCTTTTAGGCCCGGTTAACACGGGTCTAAAAGATAGCGTCCTCTGGCATTATTCACGTCGGTTTGATTCGCAGATATCTCTCCCCCACCCGGTCTCTCCTGCCCATTGTGCAATGTTACAAAATTGCTTCTGTTTTGTTGATTTTCTATTGTGAGCCATTCGGCAATTTCCTCTCCTGAATTTCCCCAGACTACTCCTACTCAATACGCGATATCAGGAGAGACACATGAACAGCACCTCCGCCGACTTCCAGAATCTGTACCAGGCCCTGAGCCGCAGCGCCGCCCGCAGCCCGGATGCCCTGGCGCTGGCGTTTGAGGATCGGCGCTATCTGTACCGCGATTTTCATCTGCGGGTACAGCGGGCGATGGCGCAGCTTGATCGCGGCTGGTCGCTGCGCAAAGGCGACCGTATTCTGCTGGCCTGGGGCAATCACCCCGCTTTTTGCGAAGTCCTTTTTGCCGCGCTGGGTTTGGGCATCGAAGTGGTGCCTTTCAGCACCAAGCTTAAGCAGGCCGAAAGCGAGGCGCTGGTAGGCCATATCGCTCCCCGGGTTGTCCTGTTCGATGCGACCGTGCAGGACTGGCTGAAAAACACCCCCGACGCGCGTGCGGTTTCACTCAGCGAATGGCAGGCGCTCTGCCTTCCCGAACCGCTGACCCGCCCGCCGGTCCCGGTTAACCGCGACGATACGGCGGTGATGATGTTCACCTCCGGCACCACCGGAGAGCCTAAAGGGGCGATTATCACCCACAATAACCTGCTCTGCGCGATTGACGCCTATACGCAAAAACTGAATCTCACCGCCGCGGATAGCACCATTCTGGCGGTGCCTATCTATCACATCACCGGCCTGTCGGCGCTGCTGGCGCTGTTTATTAGCCTCGGCGCGAGCATCTGGCTGCAGCATCGGTTCAATGCCCCGCAGGTGATCACCACCCTGCGCGAGCAGAACATTACCTTTCTGCACGGCTCGCCCACCATTTTTATCCTTCTTTGTCAGGCTGCGCGTGAGCAGAGCGCCAGCCATCCCGGCGATTTTCCGGCATTGCGCACGATTGCCTGCGGCGCGGGCCACCTGAGCGATGGACTGATCAAGGAGTTAAAAACCCTGTTCCCGCATACCGCGATTCAGCCGATCTACGGCCTCACCGAAACGACCTCGCCTGCGACGATTTTTCCGGGCGACGTCTGGGGCAGCGATAAATGCGGCAGTTCAGGTCAGGCGATCCCGGGTCTCGCCATTACCATCCGCAACGATCGCCAGCAGCCCCTCCCCGCCGGGCAAATCGGCCATATCTGGCTAAAAGGCGATGTGGTGATCCGCGAATACTGGCAGCACAGCGAGCGACGCCCGAGCTGCGATGCGCAGGGCTGGTTTTGTACCGGCGATCTGGGCTATCTCGACGACGAAGGCTGGCTGTACATCAAAGACCGCAGCAAGGACATGATCAATCGCGGCGGCGAGAAAATTTACTCACTGGAGCTGGAAAACATTCTCTCTACCTATCGGGGAGTACGGGAAGTTGCCGTCATCCCGACCCCCAGCCCGGTCTACGGCGAAGAGCCCGTGGCGTTTATCGTGCCGGATGGCCAGCATCACCTGACCAGCGAAGAGATCCTCGACTGGCTGAAGGTCAAAATCGCCCGCTTTAAGCTACCGGCGCGCATTATTTTCACCCGTGCTTTACCGCGTACCCACAACGGCAAAGTGAGCAAACAGCAGCTCAAAACGCGTCTCGCAGAATCCATCATCACGCTATCAACGGAGGATAAAAAGTGAGCAGCAAATTTATCGACGCCCATGAGGCGGCGCGGTGGGTCGCCAGCGGCGACACCGTCTGCACCGTCGGGATGACGCTTATCGGCGCGGCGGAGTCCATTTTAAGCGCCATCGAAGCGCGCTTTCTGACCGCGGGCGAACCGCGTGACCTGACGCTACTGCATGCCGCAGGGCAAAGCGATCGCCAGCGCGGTATCCAGCACTTTGCCCATCCGGGTATGGTGACCCGCCTTATCGGTTCGCACTGGGGCCTGGCGCCGCGCTGGATGGCGATGATCAACAACAACGAAGTGGAAGCCTGGTGCCTGCCGCAGGGGCAGATCGTTCATCTCTATAGCGCGATGGCCGCCGGACTGCCGGGGCGGCTTTCCCCCGTCGGTCTCGGTACCTTTGTCGATCCGCGCATAGAGGGCGGAAGGATGAACGCCCGCACCCGCGAACGACCCAATCTGATCGAGCACGTCACGTTTCGCGGCGACGAATATCTGTTTTATCCGGCTCTTCCTCTGGACGTGGTCATTGTGCGCGGCACCCATGCTGATGAAGACGGCAACCTCACGACCGATGAAGAGGTGATGAAGCTGGAAGTCCTGCACGCCGTTCTCGCCGCCAGACGCTACGGGGCGAAGGTGCTGGCGCAGGTGAAATATCGCGTAGCGAAAGGCTCGCTGCATCCGAAAAGCATCACCGTTCCCGGCAACCTGATCGACGCCATTGTGGTGTGCGAAGAGCCGCAGACGGATCACCGCCAGACTTCAAGCTGGGCCTTCGACCCAGCGCTGTGCGGCGATATCCAGCTGCCCGCCGCGCAAAATGCGCCGCTGCCGCTGGACCTGCGCAAGCTTATCGGGCGGATTGCCTGCCGCTATCTGACCCCCGGCTGCGTCATCAATCTCGGCACCGGTATTCCCAATGACGTGATTGGCGCCATCATTCACGAGGAACAGCTCGGGGAGCAGGTCACCATCACCGTCGAGTCAGGGATCTACGGCGGGCAGCAGGCGGGTGGCGTGGATTTCGGTATCGGCCGTAATCTGAGCGCGATGATTAGCCACCAGGATCAAATGCTCTACTACAACGGCGCAGGGGTCGACATCACCTTTATGGGCGCCGGCGAGATGGACCCGCACGGGCACGTCAATGCCACACGGCTCGGCGCATCCTGCCCCGGCGCGGGCGGTTTTATCGATATCACCCAGAATGCCCGCCACGTCGTGTTCTGCTCCTCTTTTACCGCCAAGGGGCTGGAGATCGCCTGTGAACACGGGGCGCTGCATATCCGCCGCGAAGGCGAAGTGCGTAAATTCGTCGCCGGGGTAAACCAGATTTCTTACAACGGCGAACTGGCCCGCGCCAAAGGACAAACCATGCATTACGTCACCGAACGGGCGGTTTTCGAACTGCGCCCGGAAGGACCGGTGCTGACGGAAATCGCCCCCGGCATCGATCTTGAGCGCGACATCCTGGCGCATATGGATTTTCATCCGGCGATCGCCGCGGATCTTCAGGTTATGGACAGCCGATTGTTCGCCCCGCCGCCCTGCGGTCTCGCGGAACATCTGTCCCGGAATTCATCCTCTGACTCATAAGGAACGTTGCTATGAAACTTGCCAGTAAAACCGCCATTGTCACCGGCGCCGCACGCGGTATCGGCTTTGGCATTGCCCAGGTGCTTGCGCGGGAAGGCGCGCGAGTGATTATCGCCGATCGTGATGCACACGGCGAAGCCGCCGCCGCTTCCCTGCGCGAATCGGGCGCACAGGCGCTGTTTATCAGCTGCAATATCGCTGAAAAAACGCAGGTCGAAGCCCTGTTTTCCCAGGCCGAAGAGGCGTTTGGCCCGGTAGACATTCTGGTGAATAACGCCGGAATCAACCGCGACGCCATGCTGCACAAATTAACGGAAGCGGACTGGGACACGGTTATCGACGTTAACCTGAAAGGCACTTTCCTCTGTATGCAGCAGGCCGCTATCCGCATGCGCGAGCGCGGTGCGGGCCGCATTATCAATATCGCTTCCGCCAGCTGGCTTGGCAACGTCGGGCAAACCAACTATTCGGCGTCAAAAGCCGGCGTGGTGGGAATGACCAAAACCGCCTGCCGCGAACTGGCGAAAAAAGGTGTCACGGTGAATGCCATCTGCCCGGGCTTTATCGACACCGACATGACGCGCGGCGTACCGGAAAACGTCTGGCAAATCATGATCAGCAAAATTCCCGCGGGTTACGCCGGCGAGGCGAAAGACGTCGGCGAGTGCGTGGCGTTTCTGGCGTCCGATGGCGCGCGCTATATCAATGGTGAAGTGATTAACGTCGGCGGCGGCATGGTGCTGTAAGGAGAAAAACAATGACCCAGGCTAATGATATTGTGATTGTCAGCGGCGTCCGTACCGCTATTGGCACGTTTAACGGCAGTCTTAAACATACCCATCAGCATGACCTTGGGGCCGCCGTCATTCGCGAAGCGATCGCCCGCGCCGGGATTGCGCCGCAGGATATCGACGAAACGATCGTCGGCAACGTCGGGCAAATCGCCGAAAGCGGTTTTATCGCCCGCATCTGTCAGCTGCGCGCGGGGATCCCGCAGGAGAGCACCGCCTATTCCGTTAACCGCCAGTGCGGCTCCGGACTTCAGGCCCTGGCGGACGGCATGATGCAGCTGCAAAGCGGCCAGGCCGAGGTGGTCGTCGCCTGCGGCACTGAAAATATGACCCAGCTGCCCTACTACCTGCGTAAAGCGCGCGATGGCTATCGCATGGGCCACGGCGAGCTGGAAGATGGCCTGATCTCCATTCTCACCTGGCCGGAAGGCCCTTATCACAACGGCATCACCGCGGAAAACGTCGCGCAACGCTTCGGTATTACCCGCGAAGCGATGGACGATTTTGCCTGGTCGAGCCAGCAGAAGGCGCTGAAGGCGATCGCGGAGGGTCGCTTTCGCGAGCAGATCCTGGCCCTTGAGGTGCCGGACGGCAAAAAAGCGACCCGCCTGTTTGCGACCGATGAACACCCGCGCGACACCCCGCGTGAAAAGCTCGCCACGCTGCGTCCGGCGTTTAAAGCCGACGGCGTGGTGACGGCGGCCAACTCATCGGGCATTAACGACGGCGCGGCGGCGCTGGTGATGATGACCCGCCAGCAGGCGGAAAAACGCGGCTTAACCCCGCGCATGCGCATTCGCGGCTGGGCGGTCGCCGGCTGCGGAGCGGAGATTATGGGGTTTGGTCCCTCTCCCGCTACCCGACGCCTGATGGACCGTCTCAATATAGATGTGCAGTCCATTGATTTAATTGAACTCAACGAGGCCTTCGCCGCTCAGGCGCTGGCGGTGATGAACGATCTGCGTCTCGACCCGGCCCGCGTTAACGTCAACGGCGGGGCGATCGCTCTCGGCCACCCGGTAGGCGCCAGCGGTGCGATTCTGCCGGTCAAACTGATGTATGAAATGGCGCGCAGCGGCGCACGCACTGGTCTGGTCACCATGTGCATCGGCGGCGGCCAGGGGATTTCTATGCTGTTCGAGCGCGAAGGCGCTTAGCAAAAGACGGCCCGAAGTGGGGCTTCGGGCCGGGCGTCGTTCGGGTCAGCACCCGGCGACAACCTGTGAGCTGACGAACGGGATCGTCTCGATCCCGGCAAGGCTTCTGACCACGAATACGGGGAAATAATAACCATGTCCGCAATAAATGAAAAGGCGGTAAACGGGACGCAGCTGCAACGCACCCATAAAAAAATCTACCGCCATTTGATGCCGCTGCTTATCGTGGCGTACATCATCAGCTTTATTGATCGTACCAATATTGGCATGGCGAAAGCGACCATGTCGGTGGATATCGGCCTTTCCGCAACCGCATTCGGCCTCGGGGCCGGGTTGTTTTTTCTCACCTACGCAGTGCTGGAGATCCCCAGTAACCTGTTTCTCACCCGGATTGGCGCACGGCGCTGGATAGCTCGCATCATGATTACCTGGGGCATCCTCTCCTGCGGTATGGCGTTTGTCACCGGGCCTACGTCCTTTTACGTGATGCGCCTTCTGCTCGGCGCCGCCGAAGCGGGACTCTATCCGGGCATTATTTACTACCTCACCCTCTGGTTTGGCCGCGAAGAGCGCGCAAAAGCCACCGGCCTGTTCCTGCTGGGGGTCTGTCTGGCCAATATTATCGGCGCGCCGCTGGGCGGATTGTTATTAAGCCTTGATGGCATGTCCGGCTGGCACGGCTGGCAGTGGATGTTCTTTATCGAAGGGCTGCCTGCGATAGCGCTGGCGTTCGTCGTCTGGCGCAGACTGCCGGATAAACCAGCCGACGCCCGCTGGCTGGACAGCGACGATGTGCAAGCCATTAACGCGGTACTGGCGAAAGAAGCCGAGGAAACACGCCATACGCCGAGCCGTTTCTCCCTGAAAACCGCGCTGTCCACCCGAGTGTTTTTGTTGCTGGTGCTGATTTACTTTACCCACCAGTTTTCGGTTTACGGCCTGAGTTATTTCCTGCCGGGGATCATCGGTAGCTGGGGCCAGCTTACTCCGCTGCAGATTGGTCTGCTGACCGCCATCCCGTGGATTGCCGCCGCCGCGGGTGGGATCCTGCTGCCGCGATTCGCCCGCACGGAACAGCGTTCCCGCAGCATGCTGATGGCCGGATATCTGGTCATGGCGACCGGCATGGCGATTGGCGCCATTGCCGGCCACGGTGTGGCGCTGCTTGGCTTCTCGCTGGCCGCTTTCATGTTCTTCGCTATGCAATCCATCATCTTTAACTGGCTCCCGTCCATCATGAGCGGGCATATGCTGGCGGGCAGCTTCGGCCTGCTCAACTGCCTCGGGCTGTGCGGGGGCTTTCTCGGGCCGTTTATTCTCGGCGCGTTTGAGGACCGCACCGGTGCGGCAACGTCCGGCTTATGGTTCGCTGTCGCGCTACTGATTATCGGCGCGCTGGTGTCCCTGTTTCTCAAAAGTTCCTCATCCCCAGGCTCCGTATCGGCGAAACAGGCCCACGGCGAAAAAGTGTAATCAGGAGGCCATTATGCGCATTGAAGTGTTACTGGATTTAAAAACCCGACTCGGCGAAAGCCCGGTCTGGGATGTCGAACAGCAGCGTCTTTGGTGGGTGGACAGCCTCGACGGGCGCCTGTTCGCCTGCAACGCGCAGGGCGGCGCGATCAAGAGCTGGGACGTGCGACAGAAAATTGGCTCTTTCGCCCTGCGCCAGAACGGCGAAGGCGCGGTGGTGGCGCTGCAGAATGGCGTTCATCTGCTCGACTTCGCCAGCGGCGAGCTGACGCTGTTGCACCATCCGGAAGCGGACCGACCCTTTAACCGGCTCAACGACGGCAAAGTCGATCGTCAGGGACGCTTTCTGTTCGGGTCAATGGATATGCGCGAAGAGGAACCGAGCGGCGCGCTATATCGCCTGGACCCCGATCTGTCCCTGCACGTGCTGAAGAAAGACATTATCGTCTCTAACGCCCCCTGCTGGAGCCCCTCCGGCGAGACCTTCTATTTTGCCGATACCTGGACGGGCGAAATCTGCGCCTGGGACTACAACACCGCGACCGGCGATCTTTCCGGCGAACGGGTCTTTTGCCATGTCGATCGCAGCGAAGGCGGCGCGGCGGACGGCGCCACCGTGGACAGCGAAGGCTATCTGTGGAACGCGCTGGTCTACGCGGGCAAGCTGGTGCGCTATACCCCGGAGGGCAAGGTCGATCGCATCATTGAGATGCCGGTGAAAAAAGTGACCAGCGTGATGTTCGGCGGCGAAAACCTTGATGTGCTGTACGTCACCTCCATGGCGCAGCCGCCCCTGCCGCGCTTCCCGGAAGATAATCAGCTGCGCGGCAGCCTGTTCGCCATTTACGACCTGGGCGTGACCGGCGTAGCGGAACGGCGCTTCGCCGGCTAAACGAACCACCGGCTCGCCGCGATAACAATAATACCCGGCGAACTGACTCTGACCCTGACACCAGGCGGCGCGCATCATGCTGTCGCGACGCCGCGGAGTAAACACGACTATGACAACAATCAATCACACACCTGCCGGCGAACAACGTGGCAAAAAGCGGCTGATACATCGCTTCTCCTGGGTTTCGCTACTGGTTTGCTGGCTAATCTGGGTGCTTAACGCCTACGATCGCGAGATGATCCTGCGCCTTGGCCCGGTCATCTCTAAGGAGTTCTCGCTCTCGCCGGAACAGTGGGGCAATATCGTCGCCCTGATCATGGTAGCCCTTGCGGTGCTGGATATTCCCGGCTCCATCTGGAGCGATCGCTACGGGTCTGGCTGGAAACGAGCGCGCTTTCAGGTACCGCTGGTGCTGGGCTATACCGCGCTGTCTTTTATTTCCGGGATTAAAGCGATCAGCCACGGGCTGACGGCCTTTGTGCTGCTGCGCGTGGGCGTCAACCTTGGGGCCGGCTGGGGCGAACCCGTCGGCGTCAGCAACACCGCGGAGTGGTGGCCGAAAGAGAAGCGTGGTTTTGCGCTGGGGGTGCATCATACCGGCTATCCGATTGGCGCGCTGCTGAGCGGCGTGGTGGCAAGCCTGGTGCTTGCCACGTTTGGCGAAGGCAGCTGGCGCTACTGCTTCCTGCTGGCGCTGCTCGTCGCCATCCCGCTAATGATCTTCTGGGCAAAATATTCTACCGCCGACCGCATCAACACGCTTTATCAGCATATCGACAGCCAGGGGTTGACGCGCCCGGCGACGGAGGAAAGCAGCCATGTCGCCAAAGGCGAAGGGATGAAGACCTTTTTACGCACCCTGCGCAACCGCAATATTTCGCTGACGGCGGGCAATACCCTGCTGACGCAAATCGTCTATATGGGCATTAACGTTGTACTGCCCCCGTATCTTTATCACGTCTCCGGCCTGTCGCTGGCGGCGTCCGCCGGGCTGAGTATTATCTTCACGCTTACCGGTACCCTGGGTCAGGTAATCTGGCCCTGGCTGTCGGATAGCTTTGGCCGTAAACGAACCCTGATCGTCTGCGGTCTGTGGATGAGTATCGGCATTGCGCTGTTCTATTTCGCCACCAATATGCCGCGCCTTATCGCCATTCAGCTATTTTTTGGCCTGGTGGCCAACGCCGTGTGGCCTATCTACTACGCCATGGCGTCGGACTCCGCCGAAGAACGCGCCACCTCTACCGCTAACGGAATCATCACCACGGCGATGTTTATCGGCGGCGGCATTTCGCCATTGCTTATGGGCTGGCTCATTCAGTTTGGCGGCGGCTGGGAAAATCCAGCGGGTTATATCTACGCCTTCTTTACCATGGCGGGATGTGCGCTGCTGGGGATGTTATTACAGCTCATGACCACCGATAAAACGCCGCGCAAAGCGCATTAACGCAGGAGAACGTATGAAGATTGTTATCGCGCTGGATTCGTTTAAAGGTAGCTGCAGCGCGCAGGCCGCTTGCGCAGCGGTAGCCCAGGGATTGCGCCGGGTTGACCAGACGCTGGAGCTGGTCGAAATGCCCGTGTCCGACGGCGGAGAGGGACTGCTGTCGACTCTGGCGGATAGTCCGTTGCTTGAGGGGGCGGTGTGGCAACAGCAGCGCTGTACCTCGCCTTACGGTCTCTCCGTGCAGGCGGATTTCCTGATCCTGCCCGGCGAGCGGGCCATTATCGAGATGGCGCAAAGCTGTGGGCTCGAACTCACGCCGCCAGCGCAGCGGGATGTGCGTCAGGCCAGCAGCTACGGGCTGGGCGAACAGGTAAAGGCGGCGCTGGACGCCGGGTGTCGGCATTTGATTATCGGCCTGGGCGGCAGCGCGACCAACGATGGCGGCATCGGTTTTGCCCAGGCGCTCGGCGCACGATTCTGGCGTAAGGACGGCACCCTGCTGCCGGCTCCCGCGGCAGGTCAGGACCTGGCGCATATTCAGCGCATCGATTTGAGCGGTCTGGACCCGCGTCTACAGCAAAGCGAAATACAGGCCTCCTGCGATGTCACTAACCCTCTGCTTGGCGAGCATGGCGCCACCTGGGTGTATGGGGCGCAGAAAGGCGCGGACGAGGCGGCGCTCTGCGAACTGGAGGCGGGAATGGCGCATTATAGCCAGCTGCTTACGCAAACCCTCGGATTCGACGTCAGCGAGCGGCCCGGCGCTGGGGCCGCGGGCGGTATGGGGGCTGCGCTTATCGCCTATACCGGCGCCACGCTGCGTCCGGGCATTGACCTGGTGCTGGAGCTGCTTAACGCCGACGACCATCTTCGCGATGCCGCGCTGACGATCGTGGGTGAAGGCTGGCTCGATCGGCAGAGCGCCTTTGGTAAGGCCCCGGTGGGCGTGGCAGGCAAAGCCGCACGCCATGGCGTGCCGGTTGTGGCCCTTTGCGGCGGGCGTGATGAAAGCAGCCGGCAATTATATCAACACCATATTGACGCAATGTGGTCTATTTGCCAGCGCCCTATGGCGCTGGCAGAGTCGATGAACACATGCGAACCGCTCCTCGCCGACGCCGCGGAGAATGTTCTACGAACCTTTCTGAGCGGGTGGCGCGGAGAGGCACATAAGCGGATAACTGTATGATTATTACAACAGCGCTGGCTAATGAAATTGTCGCCCGGGCAATGGCGATAATTCATCATAACGTGAATGTGATTGACCATCATGGACAGATCATTGCCTCAGGTGAACGGCATCGTATCGGCGAACAGCATGAAGTCGCCCGGGAGGTAATACGCACCGGGAAACGCATTTGTATTAACAACGCCGCGGAAGCCGCGCGTTTTCACAACGTGCATCCTGGTATTAATCATCCCATTATCTATGACGATCGCGTGGTGATGGTGGTAGGCATCAGCGGCGATCCCGCGGCGATAAGCCGCTATGCTGAACTGGCGGTGCTCACCGCCGAACTGCTGGTCCGCCAGGCCATAGAGATGCGGGAAACCAACTGGCGGCAACGTCTGCGTGACACCTTGTTTTGTCAGTATCTTGAACAAGGGGCTACGCCCGCCGGGCAAGAAGCGCTTCATCGCCTGCTGGAACTTGGTTTCGATTTTGATACACCGCGGGTTCCGATCGTAGTGACCGTGCAGGTCGAACAGCATCAGTTAAGCGACATACTGAGTACGCTGTTGCGGGAATTCTCGCAGCTCTCCGGCGTAAGTGACGTTATTTTGCTGGGCAGCCATGAAATATTGATCCTCAACGCGCTAAGCGAAGCCCAGGAAACCCTGCTGCGGGGCATTGAGTTTGTACTGAGTAATCAGATAAGCCATTACCATATCGGGATTGGCGTGCAGGCGGACAGCGCCCCGGACATTCGCGAGGCCATTCGGTTCGCCCGCTCGGTGATCGAAGTGGGTAGCAAAGTGCAGCCGCAGCGGCAGATCTACTACTTTCGCGAAATGGCAATGCTCTGCCTGTTCAGGGTGCTGGAAGACAGCTATATGGTCAATTTTTTTATCAATAACGTACGCCAGCTGCTTGAGCATGATTCCGGCGAAGTGCTGCTGGATACCCTGAGCAGCTTTATTGCCAATAATGCCGAACCGGGCAAAACGTCGCTGCTGTTGGGGATTCATCGTAATACGCTCACCTATCGGCTGCAGCAAATTAAAAAGCATATACAGCTCGATCCGATGGTCTTCACCGACCTGACGCAGCTGGCGGTGTCGGTACACTGTTATCGCCGGCTGAATCCGCGCCAGAGCGAATGGATTGATAGCTTAAGCTAACGTACGGTAGATTCGAATTGATGCCCCATCCGCCAGGATAAGTGGCCACCATGGCCACTTCTTTCCTGGCGTGGGTAGGAAACTACGCTTTTGACGACGGCGACAGCCACTGATATACCGCAGACAAATCCTCTCCGGCATATCCCGCGTCCGCCGCCTGCTGCCACAGTTCGGCGATGTTTTCCAGCCCCGGCATGGTGTGCGGCTCGGCCAGGGAAAGCGCCAGCCGGGCATCTTTCAGGGCATGCGCCAGCTGCATCTGCGGGGTAAACTGCTCGCTGGCGATGGCGTCCAGTTTCACTTTGACATAGGGCGCCGCCAGCGGGCCGCCTTCCAGGGCGCTCCACAGCTGGTCGGGGGTGAAGCCCAGCGTCTTCGCCAGCTGGGCGCTCTCCGCGATGCCCTGCATCATCGAAATCAGCCAGGCATTGAGGACCAGCTTCATTTTCTGGCTGTTGCCCGCCTCGCCAAACCACTGCGTCCCGCGGGAGATAGCCGCAAACACCGGTTCGGCAGCGGCGCCCTTTTCCCTATCGCCGCTGGCGAGCACCAGGATCTGTGCCTTCTCCGCTGGGGCTTTGGTCCCCGACACCGGGGCATCGATATAGGTCATCGCTGGCTGAAGTTCCCGCAACAACGCGATGGCCTGCCGGGTCTCCGGCAGGCCAATGGTGCCCATCTGGCAATAGATCGCCTGCGGCTGACAGGCGGGCGCGATTTGCGCCAGTACCTCGAGGGTGGCCTCGCCGTCGGCGAGCATACTGATGATCACCTCGGCATCGGCCACCGCCTGCTGCGGCGTGGCGTGCAGAGATAACCCATGCGCCTGTAAATCTTCGCCGCGGGCTGGCGAACGGTTCCAGCCGGCAACGGTAAAGCCGTTTTTCAGCAGGTTACTGGCAAAAGCGTGTCCCATGGCGCCGAGTCCCAGCACCGCGACCTTTGGTAATGTACTCATCTTGTCTGTCCTGATTCGCGTCTTAATAAAAGCGGACCTCTACTATCGCATCTCTGGCACGGATGTCAGTAGCAATAACGGGCATGAAAAGTGACACTGTCACTGATATTCTCAAGGCTGACGAAGCCATTCCAGTAAGCGGCGCATCGCTGGCGACAGGCTGGCGTCATCCTGGTAGCACAGGCACAAACGGCGCTGCGCCCAGCGGTCCTGTAACCCGATGACGGCAAACGAATAGCGCTGCCGGTAACGCTCGGCAATAACGCGCGGCAGGATCGCCCCGCCGGCGCCGTGCGCCACCATCTCGCAAAGCCCTGCAAAATGGCTCATCCTGACCCGAACGTTTAGCGCCTGGCCGAGTTCAGCTGCGTGCTGTTCGATATGCTGCTGTAGCGCACTGGTCTGATAGAGGGCGACCAACGGCTCGTTGAGCACCGCCGCAAACGCCACTTCCTGTTTTTCGGCCAGAGGGCGAGCTGGCGGCACGATCAGCACCAGCGGGTCGTCAGCGACGGGATCGAGGCGCAGCGGCCCGGGGTCGACC
>OKSH01000316.1_pt1 | contig 51622 bp, 51 predicted proteins | sample 1601231 | NCBI WGS metagenome assembly OKSH01 (sample SAMEA3541596, study PRJEB24748) | human gut metagenome | biome: human gut; feature: human-associated habitat; material: faeces | place: China | collected 2012
TACTTATTTTCTTTGGGAAAGCTTTTACGAAAAACAATATCGGTATTTACTGTCAGATGAACGTGCGGACGCTGGGGATGGGTTATTAAATCTTGGAGAAGGTTAATTGCCATCCGGCTAAGCGTTTCTTGATTGATATTATAGGACGTTAACGGCGGTGAAACATACTTAGCAACTTCACTGTTATTGATGCTAATTACGACAGTGTCACGTGGCACAATTACCCCTGCTTCATTAAAAGCCTGGAGGACACCAACACTTAACGTATCAGAAGCAATAATAAATGCTTCCGGTAAATTACCACCGCTTTGTTCAAGAACCCGTTTACCAAGTTGATAACCGTTTTTAACATTAAATGGTCCGTCCACATATAATGGCGCTTCTTTTATCCCTTGCATCCCTGTAAATTCACGAAAGGCGATTTCACGGGCATCAGCTTGTTGGACATTATTGAGATTAAGGCCTTTTCCGCCAATGAAACCGATTCGTTCATAGCCTGCTTTGGTGAGACGATGAAGAGCATCCTGAATCGTTAATTCAAGGTTAGGCTGGACAGAATCAAATAATTGCGGTATCGGATTAATATCGACAAAAACGCCATGTGGTAAGTATTGATGGAGTTCGATAAGCTGGTCTTGCGCTACCCGGTCCGCACCCACGCCAATAAATCCTTGGAACGAATCAGCCGCCGCAATCAAATCCTTGATATTACTAAAGATTTCAACCTGCGCTCCCGCTTCATCGACTTCTTTAATAATTGCATTGCGCAAAAACGCAAAATATTCATCTTGCAGTTGTTCTTTACCGCTTACCCGATACAATAAAGCAAGATTAGGACGGATTGGTTGCTGCTGAGAATTTTTCTTGTGGTTATTCCAATAGCCAAGCTCGTTAGCCACCGTCATTATCTTATTGCGAGTGCTTGGACTGATCGATAAATTTTGGTCATTATTCAAAAGGCGCGATACCGTTGCTGGTGAATATCCTGATTTTTCCGCAATTTCTTTAATTGTCGCCATCATTTTTCACCTCTTTTAGTAATGGGTTTAGTAAATATTATACACTAGTTTGAAAAGAAAACGAAAAAAGCCCGCTGAAGTTGACGGGGAAATTTGAAGCATATTTAAGATTTTTCTCAGCCATGAGTTCGACTAATATTTATCATCTAAAATCTTCATTGGAGTTCCAGGACATCTTCCCAGATTCTAAACATTATTGATTTGAAGTACATCTAAAACCCACGCACGCGTTAACCCCCATTGGTTGAAGTTCTAAACATTATTGATTTGAAGTACATCTAAAACACAATTGACGGGGCACATATGGACGGTATAGTTCTAAACATTATTGATTTGAAGTACATCTAAAACCATTATTTTCTAATTTTGAATTAATAGTTTATAACTTCCAATCAACAAAATCCTTGTCAATATAATAAAAATCCGCATTTCCATAGTATTTACGATTATCTATTTCTGTGAATTCTATTAATAAAACAGGAATTTTCAATTCAATGTTTAGTTGTTGTAGTTCGTTAAATTGAGCTGAATCTAGGTAATTAGCGACATTACTTAACCCAACACATGAACTATCAGCACATTCTAAATGTAACTTTAAATCTGTTTTTATTATATCATAAGGGCTTTGCTGAACTAATGGTGAAAATTTAATCTTACAATAATTTAATAATCGTTTGATGTCACCATCGTAACGAACTTCGAGCGGTAAATCTGTCATAAATAAAATTTCTTGAACATTCGAATAAAGCCGACGTGCTTCAGCATCTAGCAAATGACGATCTTCTTCTGTTAAATTTTTTATTATTGACTTTACAATTTCCGTTGAATAAATTGTTGCTAAATTATTATTCGCAACCAAGTCACCATCCCAATCAATTGCCTTTTCGGGATCTAAGTCTTGATAATCATCATCTAAAATAGTTAGTCTATCATTGAATCCTTGCAATCCCCGAATCAACTCAAAATAAGTTTTTCGGTTATTTGTTGCCAATACTGTAAATTTCCCTTTATCTATTTGAACTGGTGGATGACCTTTATAAACGAGTTTCATAGAATAATTGTCCTTCCTGATAAATTCCGTACATCTTTACTACTCTCTCCTAGAAGAAAATGCATATCATTATATTGTTTTTCCGTCATAATCATCGATTGAATCGTTCCTGTCTCAGGTAAAAAAGTGCTGATTCTTTTTTCAATAAATTGAGCTGATTTTTTGTTGACACAAACCCGCACATATACCGAATATTGAATCATCAAAAAGCCTTCATTTATTAATCGTTTACGAAATTGACGATATTCTCTCCTCTCCTTACTTGTTTCTACTGGTAAATCAAACATGATTAATAAGCGCATTATTTGGTACCTCATTATTAAATTTCATCTCAATCTTTATTTCTTTACTTTTTTCACTTAAATAATTTAAACATTGGCTTACATATAAATTAATTGCATTTCGTACTAACATCTTTTTATCATTGAATGTTATTTCTAAATTTAATGAGTCTACTAATCCAAACTTCACATCTGGAGTTAATTCAGTAAAATTTTGATTAGCCACCCAATAATCAATTACTGGTCTAAATGGCTCCATCAAATCTGAGCCAAGATTAAATTGATTTTCAGTGTTTTGATGATGAATTCCTAACTGAGTTAAGTAGCCTTTTGTTACAATTGCCCGATTTATCGTCGATAGTAAAATTGAATACCCGTAATTCAACGCCGCATTAACCGCCGTCATTGATCGTCGAGAAAATTTCTCATTTTCAAATAACAACGGAAAATATTTTCTGGCTACTACAGCCTCACGATTAGTCTCATCATTTAATTCGAGCTGATTTAGTTCATCTGATATTAGGCTAATGTCGTGTCCATAGATATCAAGAACCTGTAACTGATTAATAATTTTAGCAGCTACTATTTTTGTCCATAAAATTTCTTTTCGGTGTTTTGTCCAATGAAATTCATTTTCGATTAATTCATATGACCGATTGTTAGGATAATAACTAACTGTTTCACAAATTGGCTGTAATGTATTATCTACAAAGATAACCTTAGCCTCCCTTTTTGCCAACTCACTCAATAATGCAGATGTGATAACTGCTTGAGTAGTGGAAACTAATAGCAGTTCAATATCCTCTATTGGAATTTGATTAATTCCGTCGTTAGTTTGTACCACCATTAAATGTGATGTATACGATAATTTTGCGTGTTGCGTAACAATAACAGAACGCCATCCCATCTTTTTCATCCCCTTGTTGTAGTAAAAAACATTTGATATAATTAATTTGTCGGGTAGCTTCCGACTACTAAACATTATTGATTTGAAGTACAGAGTTAAAATCAAACAAGTGCTTCGGCATAAGTTTCTACTTTTGAGTCAGTTATCTGACCAATACATAAAAGGGAATTAAATCGTTCACATGAGCGATTTAATTCCCTTTCTCTCTTTAAACTATTTTAACGATGAAATAGTATTTAGATAAACTTTTCTCTCAAATAAGCCGGTTGGTGACTGGTAAATCAGATATGCATTAGGTGATAAGGTAATTCCATTAGAAGTTTGTATCATTCCAAATGGTGTATTTATCCCTAATACTTTCAAATTTCCCATACCTGCATTATCATGCAAACCAATTAAAATATTTTGTAATATTTCTCTCTTTCCAACTGTAATCTTTTTATTATTCTTGAATTTACTATCAATAGGTAATCTAATGAATTTTTCCCTACCTTCATTTAATCGTTGACGGAACTTATTTTTATCGTAGAGACTAAAATACTTATTAACTTTATCGAGTATATCATCATAAACTTTAATCAAGCGATTATTTTTTATCTCGCTTGTAACACTATTACTTTCAATAAAATTCTTAGATAAAGTTACTAATGATTCTGAATCTAGCACTAACTGACGTGCATTATATTGATAAGTAGAACTACCCAACGTAAATTTCTGGTCACCATCAACTATTAACTGACGATACATAACTTCAGGGATAATCACATCAAATTCTTGTGGTACAAGAACCCTTTGACCAGTCTTTCGATCCTTCTTTGTCTTAGCAATTTGTAGCTCAATGACTGCCTTTAATTCTGCAAGGTACTTTTCATTACTCTTTTTCTTTGCTTGATTTAATTTGTTAACTGCTCTTACTGGGATTCCAACGATACGGTAAGTTTCACCTTTTTTATTTCGTAACCTAATGATAGACATATACGCTGCTTTACTTCCACTATATCCACCATAAATTGCTGTAGTTTTATTTTGCTTCAGCGGGATTAATTTCTTACCTGAATTAGCTGGGTAAATTGTCTGATCAAACAGTGCACCACTTCGCGTATATACTTCTTGTGAAACTAACATGTACTTAAAATTATAAACACGGTTCAATTTGGCAACTAATTCATCACGATCACCAATAATTTCACCAGTTTCCTTGTTTATAATCTTAGTTGGTTTCTTTATTTTTACATTTTTACCTTCGGACTCAAGATCATACAAAAAATTAAAGTGGTTAGTTTTCATCCCAATCCGAGTACTTTGTTTATCAAATTTTTTAAACTGGCCATAAACAAAATATGGCTGCAATTTAGGATAACGATTATATAGGTATTGCCCTACAAATGCACTTAAATACGCATCAACAGCATGATGATAGTCATTAACATCCCGATTCTTAATTAGGTTAAATGATTCACGCATTTGATGAGTTAAACTTGCTTTAACTTCAATAATCTTAGAATCAGGATAACGGCTTGCTAAAATATTTGCAGCTAATTTTATAACTTGGCGTGTTTCAACTAACTGACGGTTCACAAAACCAACTGCTTTAAACTTATCGATACTTTCAGGATTAGTTTGCAAGTTATTAAGTTTACGTTTACTAATCAAGCCGTGCTTTTGTAATTTGTTCCAAAATGGTTTCATCTTTCCAAATTTCAAAGCCGGAACAGTGTCAGATTTAGCGTTATTATCCTGTCGTCTTACAAGAACCCGGTTATCTAATGAATCATCCTTAAGAAACGCCTGGGGAAGGATATGGTCAATGTCATACATAGTCGAAATTTCATCAATATTGATTGGCTTACCTGTATACATATCACGACCAAGCTGGGTAAAGTATAAATATAACCGATCTGATAAATCTGAAACGCTACCTAACTCTTTAATTAACTGATCATCTTTCAGTAATTCTTTAGCGGTAGTTTCATAAATTTTTTGGATTTGTGTTTTCCTTGACTTTACACGATCTGACCGTTCATCTGAGCGAGCAAACTCTAACGAAATAAACTTCGGTGCTTTTCCAGCTGCCTTAACAATATCATCGATAACCTTAATTACCTGACGAATTGCCTTTTTGTTTTGCGGTGAAGTATAGGCCGCATCAAGAACATCTTCATAGTTATCCTCAGTTAATTTATCTTGATTTTCATTAGCAATCTGTTCAGCAAACTCTGGACGACTTTGAATCTCCATAAATGTTCGCTGTGAATTCCAAAGCAAATCAATAATTGATCTTCCATTCTTATCTTTTAGTTCAACTAGTAATTTCTTTGATAATCGTCCCCAGCCTTGATAGCGATGGCTTACTAACTCATTTTTTTGTTTTTCAGTTAACCATTCAATTTCTTGTAACTTAACTTTATAGATCCGTGAATCTTCAAAAACAGTTGACCATTCAATAATCTTTTCTAAATCATCCTGCTTACTAATATTATCAACAATTTCACTTCCTAGTATTTTTTGTAAATCAATATATGAGCTTAATTGTGAATTAAATTTTTCAGGATCAGATAAGCCAGTAATTTGTGGTTGTTCTGGGATACCAAGATTAAAATGTAAATAATTTATTAGTCTCTTTTTAGTAACTGTTTTATGCTGCTTAAATAAGTCATTGTAAATATTCTGCTTAACTGGAACATCTAACTTATGTCCATTTACTCTAATCATATTTAGCTCATTCAATACCTTAAAACGTTCGTAAATAAGGCTATGGGCAGGTAATACATCTTCGCCGATTAAATACGTATCTTTAGTAGTCATCCGCTTAATAAAGTTATTTGCAGACGAAATTCTATCTACTTTTTTATCAAAATTCCATGGCGTTATTTGACCATTTTCTTTACGAACCATCCACGCAAATGAAGCATTTTTATTCCCTTGCTCTGTTCGAAGGGTTGTTTTAGGGTCAATTAACGGTCCAACATAATACGGTACCCGGAAAGCAATCAATTCATCTAGCTTATACTTTGCATCTTTATGCTCCTTAACTGGATTTAATTCTGCCAACCATGGATAATATTGAGATTGGTTTACAATAATCTGATCAAGTTCCTTTTGGTGAAGTTGATATGGAATGACCCCATTTTGATTGGTTCGTTGCTTAGGCATAAACTTCTCTTCACTAATTAAGCCAAGAATTTCTTGAGCTGTTTCGGACTTATCAAGATTCTTCTTTACTGCTTTATAAAATTCTTCTTGAGAAATATGTCCACTTTTCTTTAAAGAATTTCCAACATACTGGGCATAGGCTTCAGCAATCTCTTTCCGATTTTTTATAGGAAGGGTCTTTACATATTTCTTTAATAAATCAAGGTGTTCCTTATGAGTATCATACTTATCAATCATTGCTTCGGAAAGGCTCATTCCACTTGGAACAATTCCATTTAAAGTCAATCGTGAGTACAAGCTTAAAATAATATTCAAAATTGATTCTTGACTTTCATCAAGTTCGGAAATTAAGTTGGGTAACTTATCATCAATGTCGGCGCTACTAAAGTTTAGTTTCCATTTGCTTTTATCCTCTGTTTCAATTTTCAAAATTTCATTTAGTGAAAAATTATAGCCAAGAATTGCTTTACTTATCTGAGTAGCAATTTGCTTATTTATTTTATCCAGTTCCTTATTATTTTGAGACGTAAGTAAAAGTTTAGCAACTTGCTTTTGCTTATCAAACTTCTTAATACTATGATCCAGTAAAATATCACTTATTTCTTTTACATTTTGTAAATTAATTTCAAAAATATTATTAGGATCTTCATTTAAGTAAAGACTATTCAGCTCATTGAAATCACCTGCAAAATCAATCTTACTCGTATCAAAATGTACTACAGGTGTGGAATTCAAGAAATTTCCCCGGTACTTGATCATATGGTGAATTGCTAAGAAGATAGCCCGAAGATCAAATTTTTTATTTTCAGTCATCAATGCATATCGCAAATGATAAATTGTCGGATATTCCTCATAAAATTTTTGATCTGTAATATCAGGAAAAAGTAATGATCCACTAAAATTTTTGCTATTATCTTTTGGTGAAAGATTTGATTCTTTCAAACGTGCAAAGAATGTGGGATCAACAGGCGTAATATATAGGTCAAAAAACTCTTCTAATAATGATAAGCGCCATTTACGCCGATTCAATCGACGACGGGTAGTGCGAAAGCCACGTCGGTCTGCCGCTGTTTGCCCTTCTTCAAATAGGTTAACCCCCACTACTGTTTTTCCTTTTAACTTAATTGGGTTATACTGTTCATCGATACCAGCAAAGCCGACCGAAGTTGCTCCAATATCAAGTCCAATATTATAGTCTTTCTTTATCATCCTTCTCCTCCTAGATAAGTCATTTATATCTAGCATAGCAGAATTTTGAACTTAAATCATTAGTATATGTCGCATTTATGAAATCGCTTACAAGAAATGGTAAATTTCTTAATTATTTTCCCTTGTTTATTTCTCTTAAAATGATCATAATTAAGAGGACGAGATTTATTGATGAGGAGATTTACATTATGAATAAAGTTTCTAAGGGCCTTGTACTTGCTCTTGCTGGTATTACTGTTGGAACTAGTACTGGACTTAGCACTACCTTTTTTCAATCAACCAGTGTTGCCTATGCTGCTGAGATGACAAAGGAAAAGAATGATTTAGCTAATCGTTATATTGCTGATTATTTAGGCAACTGTCAACAGTATGAGCAGAATGATAAAACATTCAAAGGCTTTTCTTCAATCAAGGATATTACCTATTCGCGGGACAACAAGATTAAAATTGACGTTAATGATGACATTTATCAATTGCCTAAAGCCCGTCGTTCACTTTTGATTCAAGATTTGCAAAATGGTGTGTATGGCACATTAGCAGACAACGACCTTAAGAAGTTATCTGAAAAAGATATTCAAAAGGGCTGCCCAACTACTGTTTACTTGAATGGAAAAGTAATTGGCCACACTGCCAAGAATGATAACCACCACATTATTTGGGATAAATAACAAAATAAGAGATTTGGGACAAAGTTGGTGTTCCAAATCTCTTATTTTCATTTAAAGATCGATTTCTAGAATAATTGGCGTATGATCGCGACGTTCTCCACTATCGATCATCCCCGCTTCTGTAATCTTATCAGCAAGTCGGTCACTGACTAACCAGTAATCAATTCTCCAGCCAGAGTTATTTTGTTTACTAGTAATTACTCGTTGTGCCCACCAGGAATAAACTCCCTTTTCGTCAGGGTGGAGGTGACGGAAACTATCAGTAAAGCCAGCAGCTAATAGTTTTGAGAAATGTGTACGTTCTTCATCAGTAAAGCCAGCTGAATGATGGTTGGTTGCTGGATGAGCCAAATCAATCTCCTCATGAGCAACATTAAAATCACCACTAGCAATTACCGGTTTTTGCTGGTCAAGTTCATGCAGGTAGTCACGGTAACAATCATCCCATGTTTGCCGCTCATCTAACCGTTTAAGCCCGTTGCCAGAATTTGGCGTATATACTTCCGTAACATAGAAGTCCGGAAATTCAAGGGTAATGATTCTTCCTTCATCATCCATTGGTTCTGGCGCATTAATTTTAGGATAAGTTACTTTCGGCTCATATTGGGCTAAATAAAGGTACATGGTCCCAGCATACCCTTTCCGTGCTGGTTCAACGGAACTCCGCCATGCCACTTCATAATTGGGGAATAATTCTTGTAAAGCCGTCAAATGCTTCTTAGTTGGCCCATTCTTTGACAGTTTGGTCTCTTGAATGGCGATGACATCTGGCTTCATCGCTGCAATCTTTTTCAATACTTCCCGCGTTTCCCCTGCCCGTACGGAAGTTCCAGTTAGTGCTGCATTAATTGAGTCAATGTTCCACGAAATAAATTTCACAGCTATTTCTCCTTTTTATTTTTTGATCTAAGGTCGCTTTCTTTGATGAATACCCCATCGGCAGTTGTCTTACCCGTTCGCTTTGCAATTTCTTGATAAGCAGCAGTAAGCGCTTGTTGATGGTCAACGCCCACCAATTTACAAAAGATTAGCAGTGCAATCTGTAAGTCACCGATGCTGTCGATAAGCTTAGTCTGATTTTCCTTATTATACGCACTAGAAAGTTCGCCAAGCTCTTCTGCCATCTTCATAAATTCGACACGTGGATCCGCGTGGTCAATCCCACGTTCATGCGCCCACTTATCAATTTTTTGAAATAGCTCCTCGTAATTCATCACATGTCACCTCATCAAGTGATAATTCTAGTCTTAACTATATGATAAAAGAACTAGCTACGCAATAAGAAAATTTCACGCAAGCCTTCTTAACAGTATTTATCAATCACCGCTGTTATAATTATTGCTAGGGAAAGGAAGTGAAAGAAATGGACTTAACCAAGTATCGAATCGACCCTGCTAAGTTTGCTTTAGCTTGTGTTCAAAGTTCACCTGATCTTACCACTGAAGATAAATTAAGGGTTTACAAGGAAGCATATGAAGAAGCGCTTACTTTCTATCACCAAATTCAAACAGCCGTTATTAATAAAGGACGTTCAAAAGAAGATCGCAGCCTTAAAGAAATGGGAGACTTTTTCGATTTAAAGAACTAAATCAATCACCGAACTCACTACCTATCAAAATCTCCCATCTCAATTGATGAAAAATGGTTTTTAAAATTAATTTACTTTGACTACTCACTGCAATCATGATTGTGGTGAGTTTTTTAATTTAAAACAAAAAAGAACCCTTGATGCACAAGGGTTCTGCACTACTAGTTGTCGCGACGACGTTCAGCGATACGAGTAGCCTTACCAGTACGTTCACGTAAGTAGTAAAGCTTAGCACGACGTACACGACCGTAACGAAGAACATCAATCTTGTCAACACGTGGTGAGTGAACTGGGAAAGTACGTTCAACACCTACACCGTTACTGATCTTACGTACAGTGTAAGTAGCACTGATACCAGCACCATGGCGCTTGATAACAACACCTTCGAACATTTGGATACGTTCACGTGAACCTTCAACGATCCGAGCGTGAACCCGAACAGTATCACCGGCACGGAATTCTGGAATATCATCCCGTAATTGACTAGCAGTAATCTTTTCGATTAACTTGTTTTGACGCATAATATATTTCTTTCCTTTCGCCGACATTCATGTCCTGTATGACGGGCAGCGGAATACCGTTATTCACAGCTAAACAGCCAATAACTACTATACATTGTTTTCAGCTGTCTTTCAAGGGTAAATTAGTGGGTTTCTTTATTAATGATTGAATGACGAATCCCATAGATAAAGTAAATTAACAAACCAATCACGAACCAACCAACCATTAAAATTTTTGCATCAGTATTTAGGCCCCAGAAGATCACGGCCGAAAAGATCGCCGAAATTGCTGGAAGTACTGGATATAACGGCATCTTGAACTGAGCTTCAGGCAAATCTACCCCTTCTCGCGGACGCAAGGCATAAATTCCCAGAGAAACAAAGATAAATGCGACCAGGGTTCCCGCAGAAACAAGGGTTGCCAAGAAAGTAAATGGGAAGACAGAACCCAAGATCATGGCCAAGAAAGTAATCATCCATAATGCGTGATTAGGGACGTGCTTATCATCGATTTGTCCGAGTGATTTTGGTAGTAATCCATCCCGTCCAAACGCATAGATTAGTCGAGAGGAAGCTAAAAGAATTGCGATTAACGCAGAGAAAATACCAACAATCGCTACAACGGAAAGCAAGTTCGCCGTAATGTAGTGTCCAGACTGCCTTAAAGCCCAGGCTGCTGGTTCTGCATTATTTGCATAACGGCTATATTTAAACATCCCCACTAATACGAGCGAAACCGCAATAAAGAAGCCTGTTCCTAGTAATAATGTCCCGATCAATCCTCGTGGCATTGTCTTTTGCGGATTAATCGTTTCAGCTGTATTAGCCGCAATCGCATCAAAGCCGACATAAGCAATAAAGATTTGCGCAGTCCCAGCTAAGATTCCCTGCCAGCCCCCAAAAGTGGTGCCTGGTTGATGAGCGGGGAGAAATGGGACATAGTTTTGGGGATGTATTGCAGTTGCCCCTACAACGATAAACATTAAAATTACTAGTAGTTTTACACTAACAATAATATTTTCAATCCGGCTAACCTGAAGGACGCCGCGGGAAATTAAAATTCCAACAATTAGAATTGCAAAGGCGGCCAGAATATCAATATAAGACCCTGTATGTGGATCAAACCCACCAGTTAAGGCATGCGGTAATTTAATCCCAAAACTCCCAAGGAATCCTTGCATATAGGCTGACCACCCAGACGCAACAAAAGCGACTGAAATAAAATATTCAGCTAAAAGCGCCCAGCCAGCAATCCAGCCAAAGAATTCACCAAACAAAACATTGATCCAGGAAAAAGCGGAACCAGCAAAAGGCAGTACCGAGGACGTTTCCGCATAAGCTAATGCTGATAATCCCGCGCCAATTGCGGCTACAATGAAAGCCAATGGAACCGCGGGACCAGTATGATCAGCTGCCACAATCCCTGGCAAAGTAAAGATAGCCGTTCCCACGACCATCCCAGTTCCTAGTCCAATTAAGTCTCTTGTCCGCAAACTAGGGGTTAATTGTGCATCCTTTTCTTCATAAACACGGGGGTTTTGCTTAAGAAATAATCGTTTAATTAATTTTTTCATTCACGTCACCTTAGTCTGGAACAGTTGGATCTTCATCCAGCTTAATATCTTCTAACATTAATTGCTGTTCCCGACTGAGCTTAGCAGTTTTTAAAAGATCTGGTCGGCGGTGAAGAGTGCGTCGTAGCGATTCACGCATCCGCCATTCTTTAATTTTCTGATGATTACCACTCGTAAGAACTTCCGGTACCTTCATCCCCCGAAAATCTGCCGGACGTGTATATTGAGGATATTCTAGCAAGCCGTTACTAAATGAATCTCCCATTGGTGAAGACATGTTACCGAGGACACCAGGAACAAAGCGGACGGTCGCATCAATCATCACCATCGCTGCTAATTCCCCGCCTGTTAACACATAGTCACCAAGAGATGCTTCATCGGTGACTAAATTACGGATTCGTTCATCATATCCTTCATAATGACCACAGATAAATGTTAAGTGATCTTCTTGGGCTAACTCTTTGGCGTAGGCTTGATCAAACTTTCGACCAGCGGGATCCATTAAAATAACCCGTCCCTTTGAATACTGATCTTTCGTTTGTTCATGAATTGCATCCATTGCGTCAAAAATCGGTTGCGCTTGAAGAAGCATCCCCGCTCCGCCACCAAATGGAGCATCGTCAACATGATTATGCTTATCGGTAGTATATTGACGAAAATCGGTCACATTAATGTCGATAAATCCATTATCTTGTGCCTTACCGATAATGGATTCCCCCATTGTTGCTTGAAACATATTGGGGAACAAGCTTAAAATATCAATCCTCATTATTCAAGTCCTTCCATTAATTCGACTGTTACAAGATTCTTATCAAGATCAACGTTTTTAACAACATCATCAATCACTGGTAATAACAAATCCCGTTTTTCTGGGCGTTCAACAACCCACACATCATTCGCACCAGGAGATAGAATTTCCTTAATTTTCCCTAGGTGACGACCATCTGTTGTTTCAACGTCTAATCCAATAATCTGGTGGTAGTAATATTGACCATCGTCTAAGGGTTGTTGATCATCAGCACTGACCATTAATTCATGGTCACGGAATTGTTCAACATCATTGATATTATCATAGCCGACAAACTTAACAAGAACAAAGCCCTTATGTTGCCGCGTACTTTCAATCGTCAATGGTAAAGGCTCGCCTGATTGTTGTAGGTACAAGGTATTTCCCTTGGCAAATCGTTCATCAATAAAATCAGTAGTTGCTAATACGCGCACTTCTCCGCGAACACCATGAGTATTTACAATTTTACCAACATTATAATATTCCATAAATTCCTCCTGAAAAGACAAAAACTCCCACAGATTAGTGTGGGAGTTTTAAATTTAGTGACGATGGTCATTAATTAATAACCGGACTCGCTTAGAGTTAGCCCGTCGAGATTGAGTACCCTCGACTATTGTTCGCAATGCTGCGGCAACGTGTCCCTGTCGACCAATTAGACGGCCAACATCATTGGGAGCAACATCAATTATATAACGATGGTAACGTCCATCATCTTTTTGGGTAATTGACAATGCCTGTGGCTGCTTCAATAGCGGAATAACTAAACTACGAATTAACGACTCAATATCTGTCTCAGCCATGACTGATTATCACTACTTCTTAGCGTACTTTGCTTCGTGGTACTTCTTCATAACGCCAGCTGCTTGAAGCATGTTACGAACAGTATCTGAAGGTTGAGCACCCTTTTGTAACCATTCCATAACAGCGTCTTCATCAAACTTGACTTCCTTAGGAGTAGTCAATGGGTTGTAAGTACCTACTGAAGTAATAAAACGACCATCACGTGGGGCACGTGAGTCAGCTACAACGATCCGGTAGAATGGACGCTTCTTTGAACCCATGCGCTTTAAACGAATTTTAACAGACATTCTTTGCACCTCCCTGATTTCTTTTAACAGATAATAATATACCAGTGTTCAAATAGAATGTAAAGTATTTTTTCTTGACAGGCTTAAATTTTTTGAAATTATTTTTTCTTTCGTAATTTACGAAGCTTTTTAATGCGTTTTTGCTTGTCTTTTTTCATTTTTCGCGCCATGCGGTTCATTGCCATTTGTCCCATCTTGCCACCTGGCATTTGTCCGCCAAACATATTTTGCATTCCATTGAAGTTACCGTTTGTAACCTGCTTCATCATCTTACGCATTTGATTAAATTGCTTAATCATTCGATTAACTTCAACAATTGGGCGTCCCGCACCAGCTGCTAAACGACGACGACGACTAGGATTCATTATATCAGGGTTTTCACGTTCTTCTGGCGTCATTGAAAGAACAATGGCCCGGATATGAGCAAATTGCTTAGGATCCAAATTAAGATTCTTTAAGGCAGGATTATTAGCCATCCCCGGCATCATCTTAATAATGTTTTCCAACGGCCCCATCTTGGTAACCTGATCCATTTGCGCCAAGAAATCATTATAGTCAAATGTGTTCTCACGCATTTTATCCATTGTTTCTTGGGCTTGTTCTTCATCAAAATTCTTTTGGGCCTTTTCAATAAGGGTCATCATGTCCCCCATACCCAAAATCCGTGAAGCCATCCGGTCAGGGTGGAAGACATCAAGATCCTCCATCTTTTCCCCTTCACCGACAAACTTAATTGGCTTACCTGTGACTGCCCGGATTGACATGGCAGCCCCACCACGAGTATCACCATCTAATTTGGTTAAGATAACCCCGGTGATATCAAGTTTATCATCGAATCCTTGAGCCGTATTAACTGCGTTTTGACCAGTCATCGAATCAATAACAAGCAAAATTTCATTTGGATTTACTAGCTCTTTAATGTTTGCAAGCTCATCCATTAATTGTTCATCAATCTGGAGCCGACCAGCGGTATCAATAATGACATAATCATTATGATTTTTCTTGGCTACTTCCATCCCTTCGCGAACAATTTCCACTGGATCAACGTCTGTCCCCTTTTCAAAAACAGGAACATCGATCTGATCGGCGACTTGTTGTAACTGAGTAATAGCGGCGGGACGGTAAACGTCAGCCGCAATAAACATTGGCCGCGCGTGATTTTCATTCTTTAATCGTAAAGCCAATTTACCGGCAGTGGTCGTCTTACCTGCCCCTTGAAGACCAACCATCATGATAACAGTTGGAATATGCGGTGCTTTGTTAAGCGGAACCGCTTCTTCACCCATCAGCTTTGTCAATTCATCATTAACGATTTTAACGATTTGTTGGGCTGGATTTAACCCTTTCAATACTTCCGCCCCGGCTGCTTTTTCCCGAACGGTCTTTACAAAGTCTTTTACAACTTTAAAGTTAACATCGGCTTCTAAAAGGGCGAGCCGAATCTCACGCATCGTTTCCCGCAGATCAGCTTCTGTAACTTTGGGTTTGCGTCGTAATTTTTCCATCGCCTTTTGCAGACGATCTGTTAAACCTTCAAATGCCATTTTATTCTTCCTCCAAGCTTTCCAGATGATTTACTAAGTGATTGAGCGTTGCATCATCTGGATAGTTTTCTCGGACGTATCGTTGAATTCGATCCGCCTGTTGATTACGAACTTGAAATTCAGCATACAAATGCAATTTGGCCTCGTAATCTTCTAATATGCTTTCTGTGCGCTTTATATTATCATATACGGCTTGACGACTAACATGGAAATTCTCGGCAATTTCGCCCAATGAGTAGTCATCCCCGTAATAAAGCTCTAAATAATCATTTTGTTTTTTGGTTAATAAGGGTTGGTAAAACTCAAATAATGAATTTATCCGATAATTCTTTTCAATTTCCATATCGTCACACCTGCCTAGTCAACTTCGACTAACCCTTTGAACAGGCCATAAACAAAGTCGCCAGCATCAAACTTCTGGAGGTCGTCTACCTTTTCACCAAGCCCCACATACTTAACCGGTAAGTGGAGTTCATTACGGATAGCAAGGACAATTCCCCCACGAGCAGTTCCGTCTAGTTTTGTTAAAACAATCCCCGTTACATCGGTACTTTCTTTGAATAGCTTAGCCTGGTTAAGAGCATTTTGCCCAGTTGTTGCATCTAAGACTAACAGTACTTCATGAGGAGCATCTGGAATCTCACGAGTAAGGATGCGCTTCATCTTAGCTAACTCATTCATCAAGTTAACCTTGTTTTGGAGACGACCAGCAGTATCAACGAACAAGATATCATAGTTTTCATCTTTTGCCCGTTTTACTGCATCAAAGACGACAGCCGCTGGATCACCGTTTTCTGGTCCGGTAACGATGTCAACACCGTCGCGTTTTGCCCACACATCTAATTGCTCAGTGGCCCCCGCCCGGAACGTATCAGCGGCCGCTAAAAGAACTTTCTTACCTTGCTTCTTAAAGAGGGCGGCCATCTTACCAATCGTTGTTGTCTTTCCGGCACCGTTAACACCAACAAACATAATAACAGTTGGGCCTTCCTTTGCCATGGTTAAGTCAGGATTTTCATCTTGACCAGCTTCATCGTAAAGTTCGACCATTTTTTCAATAATGACGTTGGAAACATCCTGCTTGCTCTTAGCATTTTGCAGTTTTACTTCTTCTCGCAATTCATCACTGAGCTTCATTGCCATATCATAGCCGACATCAGATTCAATTAACATATCTTCAAGATCATCAAAGAAATCTTCATCAACATGCCGGAAATTAGCCAAGAACTTATTTAACCGTGCCCCGAAGCCTGTCCGGGACTTCTCAAGCCCGCGATCGTATTTCTTAACCGTTTCAGTTTCTTGATCCTCTTCTGGTTCAGGAGAAGGTTGTTGCTCCTGTTCCTCATCGCCATCATTTTCTTCAGAATTGTCAGCCTCATTTGATTCTTCAGCAGCTGATGCTTCTTCTGACGTTTCCTCTGTGGTTGGCATTACTGGTTCTTCAACTGTTTTTTCTTCTGCAACGGGTTCAGTCGGTTCTTCAGGCAACTCAACGGCTGTTTCAGTTTCAACAGAATTGGAAGAAGATGGTTCTTCTGCAGAAATAGTTTCATCCGGAGTACTAGACGACGATACTTCTTCTTCAGAAACACTTGAGTCTGCTACCTCTTCTGTGTGACTTTCCTCGCTAGTCTCCTCTTCTTTTTCTTCTTTAACTCCATTATGAAGCGTTTCGCGAGTTCCATCCGGGTTAATCTTTTCTTCATAGCTATCGGCAGGAGGAATATTTACCGGTTCCGGATGATTTGGGGCAGAAGCCGGCGCTGCACTTGTCGCATCTGCTGATTCATCTTCATGCGCGGTTTCAGATTGAACAACTGCGCTTGAACTATCAGGCGTTTTTTCCTCTTCTTTTTTCTTATGACGGCGGAAAATATCAAATAATCCCATACTTGAAGCCTCCTAAATTAATTATCACTCTCTTGTAAAGTATCAACAACGTCCACTGATACCATCTTTGAAACTCCTGATTCTTGCATTGTAACCCCGTACAGTACATCGGCGTCCATCATCGTTCCCTTGCGGTGGGTAATAACGATAAATTGTGGACCTTCAGTACCAAATTTGCTGAGGTAGTGCGCAAAACGTTGTACATTGACCTCGTCCAAGGCGGCCTCTGGTTCATCAAGAATTGCAAATGGAACTGGGCGGACTTTTAAAATAGCGAATAGTAAGGTAATCGCCGTTAATGCTCGTTCCCCACCTGATAACAATGAAAGATGTTGATTTTTCTTTCCTGGTGGTTGGGCCATAATATCGACCCCGGTTGTTAATAAGTCATGGGGATCGGTTAAGACGAGTTTAGCATGACCACCAGAGAAAATTTGTTGGAACGTCTCATCAAACTTTTGTGAAACCTGATTAAAAGTCGTAATAAAACGTTTCTTTACCTGAGCATCCATCTCACCCATTGTCTGATTAAGCTGAGCTCGAGAGGCGAGCAAGTCGTCTTGTTGACCCTTTAAGAAATCGTACCGTTCACGAACACGCTCATATTCTTCAATCGCTCCAACATTAACTTGACCAAGATCATCCAATCCCCGTTTTAATAGCTTCAACCGGGTCGCTAAGGTCTCTTCGTCTAAGTCACTCATCTGTTGGCGAGCTTCATCAATGGTCATGGAATATTGCTCAGATAATCGATTAAGAGCTTGATCAACCATTGATTCAAACTTCACGCGCTCTTCATTTAAGTTATTACGATCATCCAGGGCTGCCCGCTGAAGTTCTTGCAGACGATTATAATGTGCTTCGGCTTGTGACAGCTTTTGCTCAAGTTCTTCAAGAGCAATTGAATTATCTTCCAGTTGCACCTTAGCTTTTGCCTGCTCTTCTTTAGCATCTTTTAAGGCTGTCTGTGTCGATTTTTCACTTGTTGATTGACTAGCTGATTGTGTTGTTAACTCAGCGATTGCAATCGTGACCTTTTCTAAACTCTCTTCAACTTCTCGCCGTTGCCGGTTATACTCTTGACTTTGACGTTGGTATTGTTGAAGTCGCTCTTCCGCCACCGCAATTTTTTGTTGCATTTGTGCTAATTGTCGTGCCTGAGTCGACTCATCATTCTGTAATTCATCAATCTGAGTAAGGATTTGCTTAATCTTTGCCACAACTTGCGTCAATTCCTGGTTTACTTTATCAGCTTGTTCATTATTTTGTTGAACTTGTGATTCGTAATCCTGATGTTGAGTGTCTTGCTGTTTACTTTGGGTTTCTAAAATCTGTACCCGATTAGTAAGCGTCTCATGCTTACTTGAGATCAGCTGACAACTACTTTCTTGCTCATGAAACTTATCTTGTAAAGTCTGAACTTGTTGCTGATAATCAGCTACTACTTGTTCGTTCGCTTTTTGCGCTTGTTGTAGTTTAGCAATTTCTTGCTCTAAGCTCGCTGCAAGCTGTTCCTGATTTTTCAGTTCCTCTTCTAGTTGTTTAGCCATTTGCTTTTGACTTAAGAGTCCTGTCCGTTGGCTACGGGTAGCTCCCCCAGTCATAGCTCCACTAGCATTGATCAACTGACCGTCAAGGGTTACCACCCGTACCATATGACGACCTGCGCGAGCAATCTCGGTCGCATGATCAAGGTTGTCAGCAATAACCGTTGTTCCTAGTAAGTGGTCAGCAATAATCTGAAACTTTTGATCAAACTTAATAAGTTCTGTTGCCCGACCCAAAAAACCAGGGAGGTCAGTTAGCTGTGGCCAAATGTTTAATGGTCGCCGGTGGCTAAGCGTATCAAGCGGCAAAATAGTGACCCGGCCAGCGCGCGTCTTAATCAAGAAGTTAATAATTGCTTTGGCAGTAGCTTGCCGATCAACAACCAATTGCTGAAGCTGACTTCCTAATACTGTCTCAACCGCTTGCGTGTACTTAGCAGGAACATCAAATAATTCGCTGACTGCTCCAGCTAACCCAGGAAATTGCTGCCGTTGTCGAAGGACTTCTTGAACGCCCCGGTAATAGCCGCTATATTCATCGGCCATTGACTGGTAAGCATTAATTCGAGATTTAAGTGACCGCACATCTCCTAATGCTGCATACCAATCACGTTGCTTTGTTTGGTACCCGTAATTAAGTTTTTCACGGTGATCTTGAGCTGCTTTTAGTTTTTCACTGACATTCTGCAGACTTTCTTTAGTAATAGCCACTGCTTGTTGGTAGCGGTCGAATTCTTGATTAATTTCTGCAAGCTGGTTCTTAGTAGCGTCAAGTTCCTCGACATTTTGTCGTTGAAGACTCATCGCCTGTTCATGATTACGTGACAAGAAAGATTGCTGATTGTGAATCGTTGTTCTTTCTTGCATCAAGCTAACTTGTTGGTTACGTAAATCCTCTACTTGCTGTTTTAGGGTCGCGATCCGCTCACTGCTACTCATCTTTCTGGCTGCTTCGAACTCAGCTTGCTGACTATTAATCAGTGCTTTTTGTTCAGCCAATTGCTCGTCATTTGACTGTTGGCTTGCCTTAACCTCTTTTAAGCGTGCATTGAGTTCAGCCTGTTGGGCAGTTAACCGCCGATGCTCATTTTCACGCTGCTCGCGGCGAACACTGGAAACCGACTGCTGATTCTCATACTTAGCAATTGCCTCCGTTTGGTTTAAGATGATTGCTTGAAGTTGATCCTTAGTTGCGTTTAGTTGTTGGCGCTTTTGCTTCAAATTATCAAGTTGTTGCTGATCACGGCCTGCTTGTCCTTGATAGTCCTTTACCATCGCTTCTGCTTGATCGAGCTTGGCACCTAATTTGGTTAACTTTTCATAGTACTCATCATAATGACGAACTGTTTGTGTCCGATCAAGCACATCAAATTGTTTCTTTTGTTCCAAGTAATCTTGGGCAATTGCACTTTGCTCTTCTAAAGGTTCGATCTGTTTTTCTAACTCACTAATAATGTCATTTACCCGGTTAAGGTTTTCCATCGTCGTAGTAAGTCGCTTTTCAGCTGTTTCTTTATTCTTCTTATACTTAGCAACGCCAGCAACGGTTTCAATAATTCCCCGCCGATCAATTGGTTTACCGTTAAAGATCTCTTCAATCCGCCCCTGGGAAATAATAGAAAAGGATTCTCGACCTAAACCAGAATCAATAAACAAGTCTGTAATGTCCTTTAAGCGAACGTTTTGGTCGTTAATTAAGTACTCACTATCACCATTGCGGTATATTTTACGAGTAATGGTAAGCTCAGTAAATTCACTAGCTAAGTAATGATCGCTATTATCTAGCGTAATCGAAACTAGGGCCCGGTTTAAAGGTTTACGATCTGATGACCCATTAAAGATAACATCAGCCATCCGATCTCCCCGTAAATGATGAGCCGACTGTTCGCCCATTACCCATTGAATAGCTTCGATAATATTACTCTTTCCACTACCATTCGGGCCAACAATCCCTGTCATCCCGGGCTCAAATTTAATTGTTGTTTTTTGGGCAAAGGACTTAAAACCGTCCAAAGTTAAAGACAATAATTGCATCAGTTATTCCTACTTACTATTTATTTTTATTTCTCATATTATCAAGTGCTTGTTGTGCTGCTTGCATTTCAGCATGCTTCTTTGATGAGCCCTTTCCTTCACCGATAACGTCACCATTAGCAGTAACGTTTACTTTAAATTCAGGGTCGTTTTCTGTTCCGCTTTCCTCTACCAAATGATATTCAATGGCAATATCACCGTCACGTTGGAGGAATTCTTGGAGACTAGTCTTGGCATCAACAGCATGATCAAACCAGCCCATATCAAGTTTAGGAAAGATAACTCGTTGGACAAATTTTTCAACTGCTGGTCGGCCTTGATCTAAATAGAGGGCACCAATAAATGATTCAAAAATGTCACATAGCAAACCTGGACGTTCTCTTGCGCCAGCCATTTCCTCACCATGACCCAAGCGAATATATTGATCAAAGTGACATTCCTTGGCAAATTTAGAAAAACTATCCTCACATACCATTGCCGCTCTTAAGCGGGTAAGTTTTCCCTGTGGCAATTCAGGGAAACGTTTATAAATATATTCTGAAACGATCAGTTCCAACACAGCATCGCCAAGAAATTCAATCCGTTCGTAATATTTTAATCCTTGGTTAGGATGTTCATTTACATACGAAGCTTGAGTAAAAGCTTCTGCTAATAAAGCAGGATTATCAAAATGAATATTAAATTCCTTGGCCAGGTAGTCTTGTAATTCTTCGATCATAAAAAATTCCTTTCGTTTTTGACTTAAATTATAAAAAAATGTCTAAGGCCTATTATACTAAACAACCCGCTATTCCGCAGGTAATTTTAATAATATTCAAAAAAATTAAAGGCTGTGAAAAAACTTTCGCCTTTTCTCAGCCCCTTACTTTTCTACCTTAATAATTAAACAATTCGATTAGTTGGCAGTGTGTTCTGCAATGTAATCAACAACTTCACCGATTGTACTTAGCTTTTCAGCATCTTCATCATTAATTTCTTCACCAAACGTATCCTCTAATTCGAGAACAAATTCAACAAAATCAATTGAATCAGCATCCAAATCTGTCTTTAAGTTCAAATCATCAGTAATCTTAGCCCGATCAACATCAAAATGGTCAGCAACAATCTCTGAAACCTTATTAAAGATTTCTGTTTTCTTATTATCAGCCATTATTATTAACCTCTCTTTACTAGTTCGCTACTTATTCTATTCGTTTTTCTGAGAATTGTCTAGATTTTCGGTATTATCGAAAAATTCAACTGTTTTTTCAATTACACCTGTTTTGAGCATTGTTCTAATTTGACTAATTGTATTTTTTACGGCTAAAGCATCAGCAGATCCATGAGTTTTAACAACTGGTGCCTTAAGTCCTAATAAGACCGCCCCACCATAAGTTGAAGCACTCATTTTTTGCCCGATTTGATGGAAAACTGGCTTTAGCATGAGGTAACCTAACTTAGCACGGAGACCACCATGTAAAATTCCATCTTTAATCAACGTCATCATCATCTTGGCGGTTCCTTCAGTCGCTTTCAAGGCCGCATTTGCCGTCCACCCATCACTTACAACAACATCTGCCTTGCCAAACAGGAGGTCACCAGATTCAATATTGCCGACAAAATTCAAATCATCTTTGCTATCGAGGATTTTCCATACTTCTTTATGTAATTTGTCACCCTTATCTTCTTCTGCTCCATTGTTTAATAGCGCAATTCGAGGGTTCGCAACTCCCAATACATTTTCGGCATAGAATTTACCAAGGTAGGCATATTGTTCCAAATTTTTCTCTTTACTTTCCGCATTTGCACCAGTATCGAGGTAGACAAAATTGTGCCGACTAGCACCCGGCTTGGCAATTGGCAAAATACTAGTGAGTCCCGGACGATCAATTCCTTTAATGCGGCCAACAATGAAGAGACCAGCCGCCAAAATTGCCCCAGTGTTTCCCGCAGAAAAGAAGGCATCAGCTTTGCCTTCCTTAACTGCTGTTGCCGCGCGAACAATTGACGAATCTTTTTTTCGCCGAATCGCCCGGACTGGTTCTTCACCCATTGAAATTTCTTCACTAGTAGCAACAATATTAAGCCGCTCATTATTTTTTATTAAGGGTTTAACCTTGTCTGGATTTCCATAAAGGTCGAATTCTAAGTCGGGGTAAAGGTCTCGGGCCTCTTCTACCCCTTCAATGATTACTTGGGGAGCATTATCTCCACCCATTGCATCAACAGCAATTTTCATAAAATCTCCTCCTCATATTAGTCAAAGTGCGTCTCCAGTTCATGACGCTTTAAATATAAAACAAGTGGCTGATTTTCATCGACCTGATCCCAATTGGGCATTCCTAATAGGTTTCCAGCATCTGCACGGGCAATTTGCAGCATTTTCAAATCAGCAACCGGATCACCCACTTTAAATTCTGGCATCCCCGATTGCTTTTTTCCTAAAACATCTCCAGATCCCCGTAGTTTCAAGTCTTGCTCAGCTATTTTAAATCCATCGTCAGTAGCTACCATCGTTTTCATTCGAGCTTTTCCTTCATCAGTTTTCGGATCGGCAATTAAGAGACAATAGCTTTGCCGGCTGCCTCGACCAACCCGACCACGTAATTGGTGAAGCTGTGCAAGCCCAAAACGATCAGCATCATATATAACCATTACCGTTGCATTAGGATTATCAACACCAACTTCAATAACCGTGGTTGCAACTAAAACTTGAAGCTCACCAGATTTAAACTGGCGCATCGCTTCATCTTTTTCTTCCGTCCCCATTCGTCCATGGAGTAAGCCCACTTTATAAGCTGGCTCAAGATCGGCCGATAGCTGATTATAAAGATCAGTCGCGTTTTGTACATCTAGAGCCGCTGATTCCTCAATCAAAGGACTCACAACATACGCCTGTGCTCCCTGCTTTAATTGTTCACGTAAAAAGTGGATTGCTGCGGCATGTTGATTAGACTGCAGCCACTTTGTTTGAATTGGTTTTCGACCAGCCGGTAATTGGTCAATTATCGAAACATCCATTTCACCATAATTAGTAATCGCTAGTGTCCGTGGGATAGGGGTCGCTGTCATGGCTAATACATCAGGATGTTCACCTTTTTCACGAAGTTGCTGACGCTGGTTAACCCCAAAACGGTGCTGTTCATCAGTAATTACCAGACCAAGATTAGCATACTCGACTCCATCTTGAATTAGCGCATGGGTTCCGACAATGAGGTTGACATCTCCCCGCTTCATCGCCGTCAGTAGTTCCCGATGTTGCTTAACAGTCAATGAACCCGTTAGAAGAGCAACTTGGACATGGGTTCCTTCAAAAATTTTCGCTAATTTCTCAGCATGTTGTCCTGCCAGAATTTCTGTCGGCGCCATTAAAGCTGCTTGATAGCCGGCAGTAATAGCTGCATAAATGGCAATAGCAGCAACAATTGTCTTTCCAGAACCAACATCTCCCTGTAACAATCGATTCATCTGGTATGGTTGACGCATATCACGGCAAATTTCATTAACAACCCGTTTTTGGGCATCAGTTAATTCAAATGGGAGTCCGCCAATAAATTCTTTTAACTCGTCATTATGGTATAAAATCCGTTCGCCATCTTCTTGACGGTGGGCACGGCGAATCGCTTGCAGCCGTAACTGAAACAGGAAAAACTCTTCGTAAGCTGCTGTTCGGCGGGCGGCTTTTGCTGTTGCCTGAGTTTGTGGAAAGTGAATTTCCTTAATCATTTGTCGCCGACCCATTAACCGGTATCGTTGACGAATCGTTTCTGGCAAATACGTTGGAATGATATTGGCATATTCCTCGTAAGCTTGACGAATAAAACTTTGGAGGACATTTTGCCGGATATGCTTATTCACCGCATAGACCGCACCAAACTCATTTCGATCATCAGCTTTTTCCTTAAGAAGCTTGTTTCCTGTTACTTGACGGCGAGGTGCATCCCATTTCCCCATTACAGTTACTTGCTGATTTAGTTCGATTTGCTTTTTAATATAGGGCTGATTAAAAAAAGTTGCGATCACCACTTCATTACCTACCTGCATTCGAAAGGTAAGCCGGTTGCGCCGATAACCATAGCGGACCAAGAGCGGTTCTGACACCACTACTCCTTGAAGAGTAATTTTCTGTTTATCCTTGGCGCTTTCAATGTCTGTAGGCGTGAAATCGTTATAGCGAGTGGGATAATACGTCAACAAATCTTCAATAGTATCTATTCCCAGAGTAGCTAGATCTGCTACCCGCTTAGGACCAACTCCTTTTAAATTAGCGACGGAATCCGTTAAACTCCGCAAATCTTTCACCTCTTTTTTAACACAACCAGTAACCAAAATAGGAGTGGGAATAAAAGTAGTCCTTTATTAACCCACCCCTATAGGAATTAACTTAATGTGCCGCTATTCAACCGAAATCAGGTATGGATAAACTGGCTGACCACCATCGTAAATCTGAATATCTAATTCATCATCTACTTCTTCAACTGCTGCTTTAATTTCTTCAGCAGTTTTTTGATCACCACCAGCTCCATATAAGATCGTTACAATTTCACTATCCTCGTCAAGCATGGCTTTAACCATCTTAATAGCGGCTTCTTTCAGATCCAGATCAGTAGTGACGATTTTACCATCAACAATTCCCATGTAGTCATCTTTCTTGATTTCACGGCCATCAATTGTTGTATCACGAACAGCATTAGTAACCGCTCCACTGGCAACCGTATTTGTATTTGCTTCCATATTCGCTTGATTTTCGTCTAAAGATGCTTCTGGGTTGTACTCAAGCAACGCACTCATCGCTTGGGCAATCGTCTTACTGTGGACAATTTTTGTTGGAATATCAGCGACTTCAGCAGCTTGATCAGCAGTCATAAAGATGTTGCCGTTATTTGGCAGAACAATAGCTTGCTTGGCACCACTATTATTAATGGCATCGAGAATATCTTGAGTGCTTGGGTTCATTGTTTGACCACCTGTAATGATATGGGTAACACCCAAGCTCTTTAATAATTTCCCTATTCCTTCTCCTGATGCGACGGCAATAACAGCTGTCTGGAGGTCATTTTTAGCTTCAGAAGCTGCTTTTGCCTTCTCAATTGGCGACTGACTGTCAGCGTCTTCTTCATCTTTTTCCATGATTTCTTCTTGTTGCCAAACCATGTTATGAATTTCAATTGTCTGTAAATCACCGAATTGTTGACCCCAAGATAAAACTTTACCAGGATGCTCGGTATGAACATGGACCCGCACAACTTGATCATCGTTTAGAACAAGTAAACTATCGCCTAAGTCAGCTAAGTAGTTATAGAAAGTATCATAGTCAAACTTTTGAGTCACTTGTTTACCTTTACCAAGTCGTACCAACATTTGAGTACAGTAAGTATACTTGATATCTTCAGGATTAAGCTTTCCTTGAACGCTTTGGTGATCCATGGCGTGAACCATCTCATCAATTTCAGCATTGTCAGGTTTATAGTCATCACTTTTATCTACGCGGCCACTCAAGGCTTCGTCAAAGGCTTGAAGTACAAAGACGAGTCCTTGCCCACCAGAATCTACCACGCCAACTTCTTTCAGGACTGGCAATAAATCCGGCGTCTTTTTAAGCGCTTCTTCACTTGCTTCATAAATAGTATGCATAATCTCAACAAGATCATCAGTCTCTTTAATCTTGTTGAGGCCTGCTTGAGCTGATTCACGAACAACCGTTAAAATGGTACCTTCTGTTGGCTTCATCACAGCCTTATAAGCTGTCTTTGCACCATTAGCATAAGCATTAACAAAGTCAGCAGTAGATAAAACATCCATGCCTTCTGTTGCCTTTGCAAAACCACGGAAGATCTGCGATAAAATAACCCCAGAATTTCCTCGTGCTCCCATCAAAAGGCCCTTTGCTAACGCTGCACTCAGGTCGCCAACCTTCTTACTGGTTTCGTTGCGTTCGTACTTGGCACCGCTTGCCATTGAAGAAGTCATGTTTGTCCCGGTGTCTCCATCTGGAACTGGAAAAACATTTAATGAATTAATAAATTCAGCGTTCTTACCAAGTTTATCGGCGGCCGCCTGGACCATTTTACCGAATTCAAGGTTTGTAATTTTTGTTACAGCCAATTCGAAATTCCTCCCCAATGCTCGCTTAATCTTCTAGTGTCCGTACACCTTGGACACATACATTAACTGAATTTGCCGTAATACCGAGCATTGTTTCAAGATTATACTTTACCTTTGCTTGGACACTTTTTGATACTTCTGAGATCTTTGTGCCATAGCCTACAATAATATTTACGTCAACAGCTACACCATTATCTTGCTGCCGAACAACAACGCCGCGCGCAAAATTTTCACGACGAAGAATTTGGTTAACCCCATCACGGAGGGGGTTTCGGCTTGCCATTCCAACAACACCGTAGTTATCAGTAGCAGCCCCACCAACAACTGATGAAATCACATCATTATCAATGTCAATTGTACCTGACTTAGTTTTGATTTTTACTGCCATCGTCATGGCCTCCTTATAAAATTACCAATTGATTTTAGAATCCAATGATACTAAAATTCATAATTAAATCAATACCATCATACCATAGCATATTTCACTAAAAAAGTAACTGATGGATATTTTTACAATCAATCAATGGGGTTAATCAATTAGTGTAAAAAATAAGCCGCCCAAACTGGACGGCATCATTTTAATTAAACCCGAGTCACTTTACCTGACTTCAGTGTACGTGCTGAAACGTATACCTTCTTAGGCTTACCATTAACTAAAATGGTTACCTTTTGCAAGTTAGGCTTCCAGCTACGCCGACTTGAGTTAAGGGCGTGAGAACGCTTGTTACCAAATTGCGTCCGTTTACCGTTGATAAAATCTTTAGCCATTGGTGATACCCTCCTCTTTGCTTCATAATTTTTTCGTTTACGCAAAACTGCGATGTAACTCACCTAATTAATCTACCATAGGCATCGTAACAATGCAATAGTTTTCTTTCAAGTAATTTTCCTTGACAGGGTATTTTTCCCTCAAAAACCTATTTTAATTGGTCGCTACACTGAATTACAGAAATAATTCCACTTTCAAATGAAAAATGATTTTCTTCAGCTGTAAATTCATTGCTTGTCCACGAAAATGGAATTTGACTACTCCAGTTTTGCAGTGGATATTTTTCGTCTTTCAACGTAAGGCCTCGAACAGGAGTAAGATTGACAAAGGCCAGGTACTTCTTATGCGGCAGGCGAGAAATAGTGTAATCCCCTGGCAAGTAGTAAGAGACAACATTTTGACAGTCAATAATCTTAATCTTGGTTAAGTATGGCTTAAATTCACTCTGCAACGGAAGAAAGAGGTTAGCTAATAAATGGTCTAAGCGTCCTCCCGTTGCACCAAAAATTTCAATTTCATCAGCCTGTTCCTGAATTGCAAATTTCACGCCCAATTGCGTATCGGTATAATCTTTTTCAGGAGGATAAGTTTTTATACGAGTAATTTTACCTTCTAAACCTTGCAATTCATCCCCGGTAACGGAATCAAAGTCACCAATTGCTAAAACCGGCTTAATTCCCCATCTTAATAACCTTAAAGCACCCCGGTCAACCCCAATCCATTTTTCATCTTTACGTTGCAAAATCAACTCGGTTGGGACCATTTCAAGCGGACCGCCAACTAGTACATTTACTCTCATTTTTCACTCCTAAAAAAATGGATCTTCAATATTCAGACAAATCTGAACTAGAAGATCCATTTTTGTTTTTTACTTAATGTAACTAATTACTTAGTAGCATCTTCAAGCGCCTTGATTCGTTCAGCAGGATCTTCAGCGTTAAAGACATATGAACCTGCAACTGCTACTGTAGCACCGGCTTTGTAGCAATCTACAACTGTCTTGTCGTTAACTCCACCGTCTACTTCAATATCGAAATTATAGCCCTTTTCTTCCTTAATTGCGTTTAATTGGGCAATCTTGTCAACGGTTTCCGGTAAGAACTTTTGACCACCAAATCCAGGGTTAACAGTCATTACCAAGACTTGGTCAACCATGTGTAATACCGGTTCGATCATCGCTACTGGTGTACCTGGGTTAATAACAACTTCAGCTTTTACGCCACCGTTTTTGATAATTTGAAGAGCACGGTGAATGTGTTGAGTAGCTTCTACTTGAACACCAATAATATCAGCGCCAGCATCAATGAACATTGGTAAAATATGTTCTGGACTTTCAACCATCAAGTGCACATCCAATACCATGTTTGTAATTGGACGAATGGCCTTAACAAAGCCTGGTCCGTAAGAAATACTTGGAACAAAGGTACCATCCATAACATCAATGTGTAAGTATGGTGCACCGGCCTTTTCTACCTTTTCAATGTCCTTTTGTAAATTTACATAATCTGCACTTAAAATTGATGGTGCAACTTTAATCATCCTGATTCCCTCATTTCTTATAATTTGGTTTTTGATTAGCAATCAATTCATGGAACTGAAGATAATCATCATACCGACTCTTCATGATTATACCATTGTTTACCGCTTCCTTCACAGCACATTGTGGTTCTTTTATGTGAAGGCAACCCCGAAACTTACAATCAGCTGAAATTTTAGCCATTTCAGGGAATAAATGCGGCAAATCATTTACCGTCATATCAAATGTTTCGTACGATGAAAAACCTGGGGTATCGGCTATTAGAGCCCCGTTAACATCTAGTAAGCTTACTTTTCTTGTTGTATGCCGTCCCCGTTGAAGCGCTTGAGAAATTTCGCCAGTCGCTAATTTTAACTGGGGAGCCAAATGGTTAAGCAAAGTTGACTTCCCTGCTCCTGTTTGCCCCATCATCGTTACAATATTTCCCTTTAATTCTTCCATCAAACTTGCTAATTGATCGGCATCGAAGGGCTCACGGGCCGCATAAACCTGGTAGCCGATTTTACGATAGCCCTCGATCGTTGGCAAAAGTTGTTGGTATTCTTCATGTGTCAGTAAGTCAGTCTTTGAAAAATAAATTAAAGGAGTAACATCTTGGGCTTCTAAAGCAATCAATTGACGGTCTAAAAGGTTAGCGGAAAATGCTGGTTCTTTAGCTGAGGTTACGACAACTGCCATATCAACATTAGCAACAGGTGGCCGCACCAACTGATTGCGGCGGGGCAAGATTTTTAATAAATACCCTTCCTGTTGATTTTCAGCACTGAACTCAACATGATCGCCAACTACTGGCTTAATCTTTCGTTGACGGAAATTTCCACGTGCCCTTGTCCGATAAATCTTTTCATCTGCAATCACATCATAAAAGCCACTTAATGACTGTTGGATTATTCCTGTTTTCAAACTGCACCTCCATTATCCAGTAATATTTGTTGCACTCATAATCGTTCGTCCATTGCGAACAACACGGTATGCACCTGTTTGTCCTTGTTTAAGGGTAAATGGCACATTAATTGTTGTTTCCTGATTAATTGTAATATCTTGATACTCCATCGTTAAATTATGGTTGGCATCTCTAATATATACCTGTACACGGTTTTCACGCTGCCCACCATTTCCATCGAATGGAATGTTAATCTGAATATTCGTCGTCTTTGTTTGGTTACCAGAATTAGCAATGGAAACCGTTAACGTATCACCATGATTTAATGTCGATCCGGCTCGCGGCGTCTGATTAATCACATGGTTAGTCGCAATTGTTTTTGATTTTTTCTCTTGAGTTGTCAATTGCAAATTATTTTTATTTGCAAACTGTTGCACAGCACTAATATCTTGATTCTTAAAGTTCGGAATCTTAATTGGTTCTTTACCTGCACTTACCCGAAAAATAATTGTGTTAGCAGCAGGCTTAACAATCGTACCTTTTTTGTGGTTTTGTCTGATAATCTGTCCCTTATCAATATCATCCGAATATACTGGTTCTTGATGAACTTGAAATCCCTTGCGACGAAGGTTAGCGGCTACTGAAGAATAGTCTTCACCGACATAATCAGCCATTTGCAATTGCTTAACTCCTGTACTAACTGTTAGATTAATCGGGGTGCTGACACGGGTCTTATGGCTGACATCTGGATTGGTTGAAACAATTCGATTTTTATCAACCGCCTGACTATTTACCCGAGTAATCTTACCAATCCGCAAGTTTTGCTGGTGCAATCGTTGTTCTGCCTTTAACACTGTCATTCCTTCTACATCGGGGATGATTACTTGACGGATCAAGAACCACCAGCTACAGACTGCAATCAGCACAATCATGCCAAGCGTTCCACTAACAATCCCATATTTTTTCCACTTTTGCGGTTTAGTTGATGGATCAACGGTTGGTGAATCAGTTGACTTCTTTGGTTGATAATCATCAGCTTTTAGGTGTTTAATATCTAACACCTTAGTTTCTCCATTATCATCTTGTTGGATCTTTAACCGCGGCTCATTAGCTCTTTCTGGATCAAGGACGGTTTTCAAATCAGCCGCCATTTCATTAACTGAACTATATCGCTCAGCTGGTTCCTTTGCAGTCGCTTTAATGATTACGTTTTCGAGTGCTTGAGGAATTTTTTTGTTCTGTTCACGAACAGAAGGAATTTCTTCACGGAAATGCTTCAAGGCAATTGAGACAGCCGTTTCTCCCTCAAATGGAACCTTTCCAGTTAGAAGTTCAAACAAGATAATTCCTAGTGAATAGATATCTGATTGTTTAGTAGCAATGCTTCCTCGCGCTTGTTCTGGAGATAGGTAGTGAACTGACCCCATCAAGGTATTAGTCTGCGTTAATGAGTCTTGCGATACAGCAACCGCAATTCCAAAATCAGTAATTTTAACGTTTTTATTTTCATCAATTAAGATATTTTGTGGTTTTAAGTCCCGGTGGATAATCCCATGCGCATGGGCGGTCGCAACTGCTGAAAGCACCTGTTCCATAATATCAATAACTTGTGGAAGTGGGATCGGATAGTGCTTTTTTATATATGCTTTAAGGTCTGTCCCTTTTACATATTGCATTACCATGTATTGCAAGCCATGATCCTCACCAACGTCATAAATTCCAACAATATGAGGATCATTTAACTGCGTTGCGGCCATTGCTTCCCGGTGGAATCGCCGTTTAGTACTTGGATCGTCCCGTAAGTCAAGACGCAATAGTTTAACAGAAACGTCCCGATCAAGAACCATATCATGTGCCAAGTAGACATTAGCCATTCCACCTTCACCCAGTGACCGAATTATCCGATATCGGTGACCAATTTCATATCCAGGATTCATTTCCTATCCCTCCTGGTTACTATTAATCCCAATTAAAACGGTAATATTATCTGGTCCGCCGGCATCATTTGCCATCTTTATAAGTTGAGCACATTTCTCTTCAAGCGGTATCGGCAATTCAAGCACCTTGATAATCCGCTCCTTAGAAACAGTCTTAAACAAGCCATCAGAACACATTAACAGTTGATCACCCTCGTTTAATTCAAAGCGGTTTACATCAACTTGTGCATCAGGAGAGATTCCAATTGCCCTTGTAATTATATTGCTCTGGGGTAGCTTTAGTGCTTCATCTTCTGATATATCTCCCGTTTTTACCAATTCATTAACCAATGAATGGTCTACTGTAATCTGCGTTAATAGGTTTTGATGAAGGATATATCCTCGACTATCACCAATATTAGCAACCACAACCGCATCCTTAAATGTAATAGCGGCGACCATTGTTGTTCCCATCCCCTGCAAGCGAAGATTACGTTTGGATTGCGCTAAGATTTTATTATTGATTAATTGGGTTTCACGAGCAAACCAACGGATCCCCTCCATTGATGTCTGCGGGGGCCGTTTTTTAAACTGACTCCCCAAAGTCGCAACTGTTTGTTCTGCAGCGATATCTCCGCTACGATTGCCGCCAATTCCATCAGCAATAACCATTAATTGATTGCCTAGCTTGTTAGTAAACACAGCAACCCGGTCTTGATTTTGCTTTCGTTGGTGGCCGATATCTGTTTGATAAGCAGCTTTCATTAACTTATTATATTCCCTTCTTAAGGCTACTGATGAAGAAGCCATCAGAATCAAAGTCACTCGGTAATATAGTTAAGGTTGGTGAGTGACGATTATCCTTAACTTTTCGTGCAGTTGTTGTTTTTACTAACTCAAACTCCGGATGTTCAGCTAGAAACGCTTGAACAGTATCATCATTTTCTTGTCGTAAAATTGTGCACGTGCTGTATGTGATTATACCGCCTTTTTTAACTTTTGCGGCAACCGCATTTAAAATTGCTAACTGAATCTCATGTAATTGCTTGCTATCATTTAGCGTCTTTGTATAACGAATTTCTGGCTTCCGGCGTAAAAGTCCGATCCCACTACAAGGTGCGTCAACTAAAATCTTATCAAAACTTTCATCATCAAAAAGTTGATCAACCTCCCGTGCATCAAGGGCATGAGCGGTAACTCGCTTTTCAACCCCTAGTCGACGAGCATTTTTTTCAATCAATTTAACCTTATGTTGGTGAATATCAAGTGCATTAACGTGGCCGTCTTCATTAGTGAGGGCTTCTGCTATTTGAACAGTCTTTCCACCCGGAGCTGCACAAGCGTCCAGGACTTTATCCCCTGGCTCAATATGCATACTTTCCACGGCTAACATGGCACTTTCGTCTTGAATAGTAATTTCGCCATTTTTGAAGAGATCGGAACTGATAATTTCACCTTTAGTAATTACTAAAGCATTTTGCGCAACTTGACTTTCTTGATATTCAATTCCAGCAGCATCCAAAGCTTGTTTGACGGTCGGAAGGTCAGTTTTGGCGGTGTTAACTCTAATTACCTGATGAGCTGGCTCATTAATTGATTGAAGTATTTTTTCAGTATCTTCTTCGCCATATTCCCTAGTCAGCTCATTGACTAGCCACCGTGGCACACTGTTTTCGATACTTAACCGCAAATCACGTTCATTAATTTGTCGCAGGTCAGGTAATCCTTTCCGCAAAATGGCATGTAAAACACCAGTGACAAACTTTCGAATACCTGGATTTCCTCGGCGTTTAGCTATTTCAATACTTTCGTCAGTTACCGCCCAATCTGGGACTCGTTCTAAATAATGGTACTGGTAAAGTGCAGACAAAAGAAGCGTCTTTACCCAAGGATCAAGCCGTTTTCCCTGGATAAACCCATTCAGCCAATATTCGAGGGTAAGTTTATGCTGCAAAACACCATAAATAATATTGGTTGCCAACCGGCGATCTTTATCTGCCAACGGGTACTTTTTTAATAACTGGTCAACCTGCAAGTTTGAGTATGCACCATTTTCGACAACCCCTTCAAGCGCCACTAAAGCTAATTCACGCGCATTTTGCGGTTGAAATTTAGTCTTCACTTACAACTTGGCCTCCCTCTGTAATATCTTTATGTCCATTAAGGTAGGATGTAATGTCCATCGCCTTTTTCCCTGCTGGCTTTAACTTATTAATCTGGTATGTCGTTCCATCTCCAGCAGCAATTACTAATTGATGTTTCGTGACCCGCACTACTTTTCCTGGTTCAAGGTCTGTTTTTTCTTCTAATGGGGTCACATCGTAAATTTTTGTACGTAATCCATCAATAACCATGTTACCAAGAGGAGCCGGCCGTAATCCCCGCACCTTCGCATCAATTAACCGTGCTGGAAGTCGGAAATCAATCTGTTCTTGTTCACTAGTAATGTTGGGAGAAAAGACTACTTTATCTGGATCTTGAGCGACCGGATTAACATCCCCACTAATAAGTTTAGGCAGCGTTTCTAACAGCAAGTCTCTTCCTAGCAAACTAAGCTTCTTAAACATCGTGCCACTATCATCAGTGTCTTCAATCGGAATAGCCCTTTGTGAAATAATATCTCCCGCATCCATCTTTTTAACCATGTACATAATGGAGACCCCGGTTTCTTTATCACCATTAATAATGGAATATTGAATTGGGGCCCCTCCACGATATTTTGGCAGTAATGAACCGTGAACATTGATTGCCGCAATTTTAGCAGCCGCCAATAACTTTGTTGGAAGGAATTGCCCATAAGCAGCAGTAATCATTAAGTCAGGCTGTAAATTAATAATTTTCTCCATTTCAGGACTTTTGCTGAGTTTAGTTGGCTGTAAGACTTCGATATTATATTGTTCAGCTAATTCCTTAACTGGCGATTGATGAAGAGTACGTTTCCGGCCGATATGGTGGTCTGGCTGGGTAAGAACTGCTTGAACATCGTATTCTGGATTATCAATTAAACTTTGTAAAATCGGAACAGCAAACTCCGGTGTTCCCATAAAAACGACTGATGTTGACATTAATAACATCCTTTCTTTTACATAAAATACTGTGGATCTGGATCGATACTTACTTGAACATCCTTAAAACCGCGACTTTGCGTATCCTGAAGAATATCAAACAATAACTGATGCAAGTAAGGATCCTTCTTATATTTGATAACAATTTGGTAATAGTAACGACGCTTCATCCGGGCAATTGCTCGCGGGGTAGGGCCAAGGATAACTGTCGAAGATAATAATCCCTGTTTTAGGCGGCCATAGATATCTGCCATTGCCCGAGCTGCTTTGGCTTCTTCAGGATGACTAGCCATCAAACGAACGGTGTAATAGTATGGCGGATAACTGGCTTGTCTTCGCAGCATCATTTCCTGCTTAAAGAATTTTTCGTAATCATGCGTTTTGGCATCTTGAATAGCGTAATGATCAGGGTTATATGTCTGGATAATAACTTTCCCCTGCTTATTTGCCCGACCAGCCCGACCACTAACTTGACTTAGCAAATCAAAAGTCCGTTCACTAGCACGAAAATCTGGTAAGCCTAGACCAGTATCAGCATTTAAGACCCCTACTAAGGTAACATTAGGGAAATCAAGCCCCTTGGCAATCATCTGGGTTCCTAATAAAATATCTGCTTGGTGTTGACCGAACTGTCGCAATAATTTTGCATGCATTCCCTTCCGCCGGGTGGTATCAACATCCATGCGAATAATCCGGGCTTGGGGTAATAATTGATGCAATTCTTGCTCAACTTTCTCTGTTCCGGTCCCATAATAGCGAATCTGATGACTATGGCAATTTGGGCATTCACGGGGGATTGGTTCTTCATGACCACAATAATGACATTTCATTGTCCGCGTATCCATATGGAGCGTCAAAGAAATATCACAATTAGGACATTTTAAAACATTTCCACAATCACGACACATCATAAAGGATGAAAATCCCCGTCGATTTAGCATTAAAATACTTTGCTCGTTCTTTTGTAGGCGATCATTTAATTCGGTTAATAGTTTTTGAGAAAAGTTACTCTCCCCGTACTTTTTGATTTCATCCCGCATATCAACCACTTCGATTGGCGGCAATTCCTGTTTGTTTACCCGGTGAGGAAGACGCAACAAGTGGTAAACATTTTTTACTGCTCGCGCACGACTCTCCAGACTAGGAGTAGCAGAACCAAGGACTACAGGCGCTTGATTATATTTTCCTCGCCATTTAGCTACTTCACGCGCTTGATAACGGGGTGATTCATCTTGTTTATAACTAGATTCATGCTCTTCATCAAGAATGATTAGCCCTAAATTAGTTAACGGAGCAAAGACTGCTGAACGGGCACCCACAACTACTTGCGCTTCTCCACGTTCAATCCGCCGCCATTCATCATACCGTTCCCCGTTCGATAAACTACTATGTAAAACAGCAACCTTAGAGCCAAATCGTCGCCGCACACGGTTAACAATCTGGGGCGTTAATGAAATCTCAGGCACAAGCATTAATGCTGTTTTTCCCTGTCGAAGAGCATTAGCAATCGATTGCAAGTATACTTCTGTCTTGCCACTCCCCGTAACTCCTTGCAAGAGAAAAACTTTAGGGTCATGATTGTCGATTGCTTGATTAATCTGGTTAACGGCATTTTGTTGATCGGCGTTGAGTTGCAGGGGGGCTGCTAAATGAGCATCATCAGGAGTGCCCTGCATAGCTAAAGGTTGGCGATATACTTCAACTGGTGTTTTTTCTAGCCATCCCTTCTGTTGTCCCTGATTGAAGGTGGCTGCTTTTAAACCAGTTTTATGTTCAGCATCCTTTTGCTTAACAACTTGACTGCCAATTGATTGTAAATATGAAAGAAGGCGGTTTTGAGCATGAGCATTGGCATGAAGGGATGCGCGCTCATCTTCCAGTTGTTCAAAGTTAAGTAAAGAGCGAATACCAGTCACCGTTTTAGCCTTGGCCCGGTCTTCTACTTGGTATTCAATCGTTATCTTTCCTTCCTTTTGCAGTTTGAACAATTCACTTAAAATTGCCGGTTTATCTTGTACCGCCGCCATCTCTAATTCATCTCGACCATGAAAAATATCAAAGGCGACATGTTCGTCTACCTCATCTACAATTCGAATAATTCTGGTAGTCTTAGCCTTCAATAAGTTAGGCAACATCGTATATAAGCAAGAAATCCAAAAAGAGTAAGTAGTATCAGCTAACCATTTGCTAAGATTCATTAATTCAGGATTAATTACCGGTTGAAGATCCATTATCGCCTGAATTGGTTTGAGTTCGCCCTCATATTGGGATGCATTGTCAAGGGCAACAACGAATCCTTGAACAGTCCGTTTACCCTTTCCAAAAGGCACAATCACTCTTACCCCGACTTGAATTTGTTTTTCAAGCTTTGACGGAATCTGATAAGTATATGGTTGATTTGTTTGCATTGTTGGAACATCAACAACTACCTGTGCCAACTCTGGCATTTAATCACCTGACTTTAATTTTGCACTAATTAATTCAATAATCTCGTTTGCAATTTTAGCTTTAGATTGCCGGGCTAATTTAATTGGCGTTTGATCTTTTTGTAAGATGGTCACTTGATTCTGGTCACTGCCAAATGCCCCCATATCTCCCGCCACACTATTTGCAATAATCATATCCGCATTTTTGCTAGCAAGTTTACGATTAGCATTTTCTAGAAGATCATTTGTCTCTGCCGCAAACCCAACGACGTATTGACCGGTTTGCTTCATCTTCGCAATATTCTTTAAAATATCAATAGTTTCAGTGAGCGTAATGGTAAGATGCGGGTCATCATCTTTTTTCTTAATCTTATGACCAACTGTTTCAACTGGTCGATAATCAGCAACCGCGGCCGCCATGATTAAAATATCTGCTTGCGAAAATCGTTCTTTTAAACTGATGTATAAATCTTCAGTTGTGATTACGTGCACAACTTCAATCGCTAGTGTTTGTGGAAGCGGGACGGTAACTTGACCGGCAATCAAGGTTACCTTAGCTCCTGCTTGAACCGCGGCGTTGGCAAGTGCAATCCCCATTTTACCAGAGGACCGGTTACCAATAAAACGAACAGGATCAATATTTTCACGTGTTCCGCCAGCAGTAACAATCACGTGCTTGCCCTTTAAAGCTTGACTGCTTGTTAAAAAGTCCTCTATATATTGGCAGATTGCTGCTGGTTCTGGTAAACGCCCGCGGCCAGCATATCCTTCAGCTAATCTTCCGCTAACTGGCGGCATAATATTGACCCCGTCTTGTTTAAGTTGAGTAATGTTTCGTTGAGTTGCGGGGGCCAACCACATATGGCTATTCATTGCTGGAACTACAATTTTAGGAGCACTAGTTGCTAATAAGGTGGTAGAAACAGCATCATCAGCCAATCCCGTTGCCATTTTAGCGATTATATCTGCTGATGCTGGTACCACTACTGCTAGTTCTGACCAATCAGCTAACTCAATATGAGGAATAGGCGTTGAATGCTCATCCCATAGGTCAGTAAGAACTGGTGCTTTCGTCAAGGCAAAAGGAGTAGCAGGAGTGACTAACTTAGTAGCGGCGTCAGTCATTCCTACGCGAACCTCATGTCCCATTTTTTGCAGCCCACGCACTACTTCGATTCCCTTGTAAGCAGCGATACTGCCTGTAAGATACACTGCAATTCGTGTCATTATGTCACCTCAACTTATTTTTTCTTAATTGATTATAGCATTTTTAGAAGCAAAAAAGGGGCCAGTGACAATCCTGCCCTAGTCCCTTACTTTTGTTTATCCAGCTTATTTTAATCCTGTAAGTCTTCAGTATGATCAGGATCAATCGTAACTTTTCCAGCCAAAATCTCTTCAAGGGCCTTCCCAACTGACTTGCTTGAATCATAATGTTCAAGTAATGGGGCAGCTCCTGCATCTAATTCATTGGCACGCTTACTAGCAAGCATAACTAATGAATAACGAGAATCAATATGTTTTAATAATTCATCAACTGATGGAAAAAGGATCATTTTTCGGCATCTCCTAACATTTCAAGATAACGTGGCATTACACGGGTAACACGAAGCCGTTCAGTACGAATAATGTCTTTAATCTTTTCAACTGCATTTGGTACTTCGTCATTAACTACTGCATAATCATAGTTTTGCATCATTTGAATTTCACCAAATGCTTTATGAATTCGTTTATTAATGACTTCCATACTATCAGTTCCCCGGTGAATCAATCGTTGTTTTAATTCATCCAAATCAGGAGGGGTTAAGAAAATAAACACGCCATCTGGGCACTTAGACCGTACTTGCATTGCTCCGTTAACTTCAATCTCAAGGAAAACATCTTTCCCTGAATCTAAGGTCTCATTAACATATTTTAATGGGGTACCGTAATAGTTGTCAACATACTTAGCATATTCCAACATCCCACCAGTTTGAATTTGGTGTTCAAACTCTTCTTTGCTTACAAAGAAATAATCAACACCATTAACTTCTCCAGGACGTGGTTTCCGAGTTGTCATCGAAATTGAATATTGAAAATCATTATCATTTGAATCAAAGATAGCTTTTCGAACAGTTCCCTTCCCAACCCCGGAAGGACCTGAAAGAACAATTAACATTCCACGATTTGCCATTATAACGCTCCTATTTATTTAATCGTATTAATACTATAATGCACTAGATTAGTACTGAAATCAAGCACCTGAATAACAAAAAATCATTGAGCTTTTTGCTTGCATTTCTGAATGTATGTTCGTATACTATAATCAAACGAATGTTCGGAGGCGCGATTATGCAAATTGAACAAAAGTCTATTTTTAAATTTACGCCACAAATTATTAGTGATAAGCTTCGTCATCTTTTTGAAGAAGCACCTGCTGACGATCAGCAAGCAGGGTTGCTTACTCCCCAACCTGCTAAACAACGACAATTATTTTTAAAACGAGCTATTAAAGATAAAATTAAAGCAACGTTTCAGCTAATGCCAATCAACAACGATGGCTATCCCGTAAACGTTACCGGTAACATCGCCCAATTAGCGAATAGCAATCGATACCTTATTACGAATCAAAATGTAAGTTATGTTGTTAACTTTGATCAAATTAGATACATTGCGAATTTATAATATTGAATTTAAAGAGAGACTGGGAATTAACTCAGTCTCTTTATTGTTTTAAAGATATTTATACAGTAGCTGCCTGGATTCCAATCGTTGATAAATCAATGTCCGGGTCCGGCCTCCAATAGGCTAGCTTCGCGTCGTAGCTATCCTCGTGGGGGAAGACGAAGTCGCAAGTAACTTCTTTCCCACTCTCTCTTTTTTATTTTGCCATATTAAGCAATTCTTGCGCATGCTCTTTTGTCAACTGAGTAATCTTTTCACCCGATAGCATTCGCGCAAGTTCTTCAATCCGGTCGTTTTCTTTCAATGGTGTAACTCGAGTAGTTGTCCGGTCATCATGGACAGATTTCTTAATAAGGAAATGATGTTGCGCAACGGCTGCTACTTGTGGCAGGTGCGTGATACATAAAACCTGTGAATGTTGAGCAATTAAGCGAATCTTATCAGCAATTGCTTGGGCAACCCGTCCGCTTACCCCAGTATCAACTTCATCAAAAATGATACTAGTAACGCCTTCCTTTTGCGCAAAGATTGTCTTTAGGGCCAACATTACCCGTGATAATTCACCACCAGAAGCAATCTTTGCTAATGGTCCCATCGATTCTCCCGGATTAGTCCGAATATAAAATTCAACCTGGTCAATTCCCGTCGGTGTAAACTGTTCCCGACTTTGATTGGCAAAGTGAACTTCGAATTCTGCTTTTTCCATATAAAGCTCTTTAAGCTGCTGGTGAACTTTTTTACCGAGTTCATGAGCAGCTTTTTGTCTTACCTGGCTCAATTTACGACCGGTCTCTCGAATCCTATCTTCAGCTTCTGCTAACCGTTGCTCTAGATCACTGCTAGAATCAGCCGCGGCTTCCATCGAATCGAGCTCTTTTTTGATCTTATCATAATACTTCAAAACGTCTGTCAATGTATCGCCATATTTATGTTCAAGATCGCCGATAGTAGTTAGCCGTTGCTCGATCTGAGCTAACCGTTCATCATCAAATTCAAGCATGTCTAATTGCTGACTGGCCTCATTTGCTACATCTTGAAGAGCGTAATAAGCATCATTAAGAGCCTTACTAAGATTATCATAAGCATCATCAAATTCAGCAATTGCATTAATCGAATCCATCACCGTGGCAACCTGATCTAAAACTGGCGCCTGATCACCTTCATTAAAGGTCGTCACAGCTAGTTGAAGGGCATTATTAATTTGTTGAAAATGTTCTAACCGGTCACGTTCACTAATTAATTCATCTTCTTCATTTTCTTTTAGATCAGCTTCTGCAATATCATTAACTTGGTACCGAAGCATGTCCAATCGCTGCGCCCATTGTTGTTCATTTGCTTGTTTTTTATTTACGGCAGCTTTGAGTTTAGAATAAGCTTGATACTCTTCCTGATAGTTTTGAAGCAATGGCTGAACCTCTTTAGCCGCAAATTGGTCGAGCATTCCTAAATGAGTCTCAGGCTGCATTAATTGCTGGTGCTCATTTTGCCCTTGAATATCAACTAATCCCGCCCCAATTTGACGAAGCGTCGCCGTGTTAATCAGTTGCCCATTGATCCGGATAATATTACGACCATTACGATGAATTTCCCGAGAGACAATTAAGATCCCATCTTCATGGTCAATCCCTAGCGATTCAAGTAGATTATCAAATTCAGGATCATCAGGAATCGCAAATTGCCCTTGAAGGCTTAATTTTTCTTCTCCACGGCGAATAAATTCCTGCGACCCACGACCACCGGCCAACAACCCGACTGCATCAATAATAATTGACTTTCCGGCACCAGTTTCCCCTGTTAGAACAGTCATTTGGTCAGCAAAAGTTAAGGTTAAGTGCTTAATAATTGCTAAATTATCAATCGTCAATTCTTGTAACAAAAATTTTCACCTCGCCTAGTCGAGCATTGCGTTAAGCTTTTCTTCTAATTTAATTGCCGCTTCTGGAGACATACAAACTACAAGAACATTCCCATCATCACCAATTGTTGTGAAAACCGTTGGAAAATCCATTTTGCGAATTAAGGTAGCTACTACTGGGCCATTCCCGGGATGAACCGTTAACGCTAAGAAACAGTCATTACGTTTTAATTGTTCCAAACTGTCTTGAAGGGTTTGTGCTAATTGGTTTTCATGTCCTTGGTGATGATATGCTGGCAAGCCATAACGATAGCCCCCATTATCAGCAGGAATCTTTATCAGTTGCATTTCTTTAATGTCGCGCGAAATAGTCGCTTGAGTAACTGTCAATCCGATTTCACGCAGGCGCGCAACAAGATCTTCTTGCCGCTCAATGCTCTCATTAGTAATGATTTCCCGAATTTTTTGTTGTCGTTCTGCTTTTTTCATGGATTAAGTCACCTTTATTTATTCCTTATGATTCAAATCATCATCCGCGGCTGCAATAACCTTATCGATATTTACTTCTTCGGCAACGATCCCCGGATTTTCACTTAGTCGCAGGTGAACTAAAAATTCCATATTTCCTTGTCCCCCTTTGATTGGTGAATAATCTAATCCAAGGATGTCAAAATGATCTTCACGGGCAAAAGTCAGTACTTCTTCCAAAACGGCCCGGTGAACTTTATGATCATGAATGATCCCATTTTTGCCAACATGCTCTTTGCCCGCTTCGAATTGCGGCTTAATCAGCGCTACTACTTCACCACCCATTTTGAGTATCTGTGCCAAGGGTGGCAAAATCAAACGAAGGGAAATAAACGAAACATCAATCGAAGCAAATTCTGGTTGACCACTAGTAAAATCTGCTAACTTGCTGTAACGAAAATTGGTCTGTTCCATAACAACTACCCGGGGATCCTCCCGTAATTGCCAAACTAACTGATTAGTTCCGACATCAAGAGCGTAACTTAACTTCGCCCCATTTTGTAACATTACATCAGTAAAGCCACCAGTTGATGAACCAATATCTAAAACCGTCTTGTCCTTAACTGAAATATCAAAAACCTTTAATGCCTTCGCTAATTTCAAGCCGCCCCGACTAACATATGGCATTTTATGGCCTTTCATGTGAAGGGTTGTGGTAATCGGAATTTTTTGTCCTGGTTTATCTAATCGTTCATTGTTTTTGCCAAGAATTTCTCCTGCCATTACTGCCCGCTTTGCTTGTTCGCGAGAGTCAAACAGCCCTTGTTGGACTAATAATACATCTACACGTTCTTTTTTCATAATCCCTTTCCTTATTTAAAATATGCTAAAAAGTCATCATAACCAGCAAATGACTTGCCAGTAAGCTTTTCAAGATTCTTTTGATTTTGGCTAGCAGCCGTTAAAGCTATCTGCAACTGCTCCTTTGCGCCATCTACACCGAGCAATCCTGGATAAGTATTTTTTTGTTCATCAGCATCTTTATGCACAGCTTTTCCCATCTCTTCAGTAGTACTGAGAATATCCATTAAATCATCATAGATCTGAAATGCTAACCCATAGTTTTCACCAAATGCTGCTAGCTCTTGTTTGATTTCAGCAGATTGATCCATCATAATCCCACCTGCCAAAACAGCGTAGCGAATCAATTCCCCCGTTTTTTGACGGTGCAAGTATTTCAATTGGTCTAAATTTAAATGTTGGTGTTCGCCTTCAATATCCCGCGCCTGACCCGCAACCATTCCAGACGGTCCCGCGGCTTTTGCAAGTTCAAGGGTCAACTGACTCCGAACATTAGCTGGAAGGTGGTTATCGGCAACCCATTGAAAGGCCAATGTCAATAACCCATCTCCTGCTAAAGTTGCCATTCCTGCCCCAAATTTACAGTGATTAGTTGGTTTTCCGCGGCGTAGATCATCATTATCCATTGCTGGAAGGTCATCGTGGATTAATGAATATGTATGAAGCAATTCCAACGCAGAAGCTGCGCGTAGCAGATCATCATTAAGCGTGCCACCCAACATCTCAATTGTTGCAAGCGTCAATGCTGGACGCAGCCGCTTACCACCAGCCATTAGGGAATAAGCCATTGAGCTTTCTAACGTTGCTTGATCAATGTCTGTGGCCAATGACTTGCTTAGATAATCTTCAATCTGTTCTTTTAAGATCGGCAATGGTGTACTCATCTTTTTTGCTCCGTTGCTTATTGTTCATCAGTGCTACCAAATCCACGGTTACCACCGCCATTATTGCTTGGGTCATCGGTTTGCTTTTCGTAGACTTTTTCATCACCATTATCGTCAATTAAGTGACCAAGCGTTTTTTCAGCATTTGTTAGCTTCGTTTGTAATTCTTTAGAAAGCTTGATTCCTTCTTGAAACTGTTGAAGGGCTTCTTCTAGTGGCACATTTCCCTGTTCAAGGTGATTAACGATCTGTTGTAATTGTGCTAATTGTTCTTCAAATGTTGGTTTTGCTGTTGCCATCTTAGTGCTCCTTTACCTTTTTTATTTCTGCTTGAACTTCCCCGTCATCAAAATGCAGGTGAACATTTTGCCCAACCGTTAATTGACTGGCATGATTAACAACCTTTTCATCACTCGTTACATACGTATATCCTCGACTCATAATTTTAAGGGGACTCAGTGAATCTAATTGTTTAACAAGAGTTGTCACTTGTTGTTTCTTTTCATTTTGGTTGGCAAGTGATGTTGTAACCAATTGTTTTTGTAATTGATTAACTAGCTGTTCTTGTTGTTGAACCCGATGTAGTGGAGAAATAGCCGTTAGACGCCCACCTAATCTTTCCACGTTCATTCGCATCTCTTGCATCTTATTTTGCGCTGCTTGACCTAGCTGTTGAGTTAATTGGTCAACCTTTTGTGCATAGTTTTCATATAATCTTGTCGGTTGCTGAAAAATATAGCTTTGCAGCTGTTTATTCAATTGTTGGCGGTCAAAATTAATTTTAGTCCGCATCGTATTTAATAAACGATTCTGATCATCTTTAAGTGTCATTAATACATCGTTTAGTTTTACCGGCGTTGCTAATTCCGCAGCAGCAGTTGGGGTTGCTGCGCGTTGATCAGCTACGAGGTCGGCAATTGTTGTATCTGTCTCGTGACCAACTGATGAAATTACCGGAATTTTGCTATTGGCAATAGCGCGGGCAACTACTTCTTCATTAAAAGGCCATAAGTCTTCCATTGATCCCCCACCCCGACCGATAATAAGGGTATCAAAGTCGCCACGGTCATTGGCACGGTTAATTTGTCTAGCAATATCCGCCGCTGCTTTATCCCCTTGGACGACAGTGGGATATAGAACAACTTGAGCAATTGGATAACGGCGTCGAACAGTCGTATTAATATCCCGGATAACCGCCCCATCAATACTAGTAACAACTGCAATTCGTTTTGGAAACATTGGGATCTGTTTTTTAGGTAAATTAAATAGACCTTCAGCGCTCAATTTCTTTTTTAGCTGTTCAAACGCTAAGTATAAAGAGCCCAGACCATCTGGCTCCATCCGATCAATATAAATCTGGTAGCGACCACTTTTTTCATACAAGCTTACATGACCGACTACACAAACTTTCATCCCCTGTTCAGGAGTAAATTTAATTTTCCGGAATTGATGCTCAAACATTACAGCATCGATCACAGCATTATCGTCTTTTAAACTAAAATACTGATGCTTTTGCCGTAAACGAAAATTAGAAAGCTCACCGGTTAAATAAACCGTATGTAGGTATGGATCCCGGTCAAACTTCATTTTCAAATACTTAGTTAATTCACTAACTGTTAAATACTGGCTTCTATCCATGATGCCTCCACTGCGCTAAATCAACTGTTTGTTCCATTAAAGTTGCAATTGTCATTGGTCCTACGCCACCTGGAACAGGAGTGATTGCCTGAGCTTTTGTTTTTACCGCTTCAAAATCAACATCCCCCGTCAATTTACCATTGCTTAAACGATTAATTCCCACATCGATTACCACTGCTCCTGGTTTTACATCTGGCGCCTTGATAAGGTTAGGTACACCAGTAGCAACAATTAAAATATCCGCTGTTTTCGTTAAAGCAGAAAGGTCGCTTGTATTTCTTCCAGCCATCGTCACGGTTGCGTTAGCATTATTTAAAAGAGCTAAAAGAGGTTTACCAACTAAAATACTCCGACCAACGATAACTGCATTTTTCCCTTGTAAATCAATGCTATATTCTGCCAACATCCGCATAATTCCGCGAGGTGTACAAGCCACGGGATAATTACTATGTTGATTGGCAAATAGTTTTCCTAGGTTTAGGGGATTAAGCCCATCAACATCCTTAGTTGGCAATATAGCATTGGTGATTACTTCTGAATCCAATTGAGGAGGAAGGGGTTGTTGAACAAGAATGGCATCAATTGTGTCATCATGATTCAGCTTTTCAATTTCGGCAAGAAGCTCATCTTGACTAACATCAGCAGGAAATTTTTTTAAAATTGAATTGATTCCTAACTTAGTAGCCTTATTATGCTTATTTCGGGTATAGATTAAGCTCGCTGCATCATCACCAGCAATCACGACTGCAATTCCCGGAGTTATATTTTGTTTTTCTTTTAACTGTGCCACCAGTTTTTGGGTCTGGGCATTGATTTTTTTAGCAAGGGCCTTGCCATCAATAATTGTCGTCACAGTGATTCCTCCTCGTTAAATTTCCATTTTATATTCTACCATAATAATATTGCACTTAAGCAAAAAAGGAGTGGAATCAGAAGTTTATCACTTCATTTTTCCACCCCATAATTATTGTTAACAGTAATATTAGTTATTCGTGTTGACTTGTTTTTCAAATTTACCAAGGGCTCCATTGATAAATTTACGTGACTTATCACTACTGAATGTTTTCGTAAGTTCCAATGCTTCATTAATTGCTACTACTGTTGGAACATTTTCAGCGTATTGAATTTCAAATAGAGCAAGCCGTAAAATTACTAAATCTGGCTTTGCTAAACGGTTAATCGTCCATCCGCTTGCCAGGAGATCATTGATTTGTTCGTCAAGCTGATCTTGATGTTCCCGCACCCCATTTACCAAAGTTAGTAAATAAGGGGGAATTTGCTTTTCATCATGATGAGGAATCGCCTCGTATACAGTTTGAATATCAGCTTCAGGGTCTGATTGCAAAGCAAAGAGAACTTGGAAAGCCTCCTCACGAATCATGTGTCGGTTCAAACTCATTTTATTCACCAGCCTCGTCATTAAGATGTTCGCCAAACAAGTCATTAGGGTCTACTTGTTGGTCTTCTTTAGATGTTACGATTCCCTTAATATGAACATTAACTTCTTTTACTTTTAAGTCAGTCATTAATGTGATTTGTTGTTTAACCTTATCTTGAATCATTGCCGCTACTTTAGGAACAGAGACACCATATTCAACATAAACATCCACATCAAGTGATAATTTTTCATCATTGCTGGAAAGCTTTACCCCACGCCGGCGATCAGAGCGTCCCAAAAGTTCACTTACGCTATTTGCAAATGAACCATACATCTTTGAAACACCATCGATTTCACTTGCGGCAATCCCCGCAATAATTTCTAAAACTCGTGGCGAAATTTGAATTGTCCCGAGTGACTTGTCTTCACTACTTAAAACAATCTTTGATTCTTCAGCCATCGTCAGCCCTCCAATTTATTTCTTCTCTTAATTATAGTAATCATTTCTATTCTGCACTATGTTCGAACAAATTGCAACAACTTGGTCAATTAGGAACATAGCGCCAGTTTAGAAATTAACCGCGAATTATGATTATACCAATCATGAACGACTAAATCGAGACTAGATGTGGTAAATTGCCCGAAATTAATTGATTTAAATTCTTCCAACGTCTTCAAGAAACGGTCTGCCTGCTGAATAGGACTAGTATACCGTGCAACCGTCACATGTCCTGAAATTGTTGGATATCGTTCTTTTAGCAACAAGTCATGTAACGGCAGTTCTTTCCTAAGCGTATTGCGTAAAGTTGATAATTCTGCTGAATAATACCCTTTTACAAGAAGCGCTCCTGAACTAGTGAGCATTCCTGCTAAACGCCAGTGAATCGGTCCAATTTGTGAAATAATCTGCCCTACTACGTTTTTATATTTTTCCTCTTCAAATGTTAAGAGCGAAAAGTCAGAGCTAGCTGCAATAAGGTCAATAATCGTAATATGCAGGTCAGACGGAGGATAGAAGTATTGGTTGGGTTCAATTGCAGCCAATTTTTGCAGACAAAACATAATATTGCGGCTAACATGCGCAGGAAGTGAAGCAGTAAGCGTCAGTCCTCGCCGCATATCTTTATCAGGATTTAGCAAGTTACGATCTAGCTGTTCTTGATGATTTCTAATTGCCGTCATTCCCTGTTGATTAATATTATTATACAGAGTAATAAGTTGCATACTATTTTCCTACGATTATTAGGTCAGTTGGCGCCTTCGTCAGCACTTCAACTCCACCGTGAGTAACCAGAATATCATCTTCTATCCGGACCCCGCCAATTTCAGGAATATAGATACCAGGTTCAACAGTGATAACTTCATTGTTCCGCAATTTAATATTTTGAGCACTGGGTCCATAGCTAGCAGGCAATTCATGAACCGATAAGCCTATTCCATGCCCCATTCCATGGTTGAATTCATCCCCATAACCTGCTATTTCGATTAATCGCCGTCCCGCAAAGTCAAGTTGATCTCCTCGTTGCCCAACATGAGCAGCTTGAATTACAGCTTCACGCGCCTCATTGACAATTTGATAAACATCACGTAATTCTGGATCAATTGAACCAACGGCAAATGCTCTGGTCATATCTGCCGTATAGCCATTAAAGTAGTAGCCAAAATCAACAGTAACAACATCACCGTCTTCAATCACTTTTTTTGAAGCCGTCGCATGTGGTTTGGCTGCATTCTTACCACTAGCAAGAATTGTCGGAAAAGAGGCCCCGCTTGCTCCATGTTCTTTCATCCAAAAATCAAGCAAGTTCGCAACATGGCGCTCTGTCATTCCAGCGTGAACATTTTCTAAAAGGTACTGGTATCCTGCTGAATGTAAGTCCGCAGAAGCACGCAAGGCATTTACTTCATCACTATCCTTAATCATTCGCATCCGTTCAATCTGTTGGTGGAAGGGAACGAGATCTGCCGTCATTTGCGCATCAAGCACATCAAATAAGGCGTAAGTAACTGTGTCTTCATATCCAAGAACTGTCACTTTCATCCCCTGACATATCTTATTAAGTGAACCGTAATAGTCACGGGTAATCATTCCCACAACTTCATCATTTTCAAATTCTTCTAATGCAAGTTGGTACCGGTCATCAGTAATAATAATCGCATTATCTTTTGTTACTAAGAGGCATCCATCGCCTTCCATAAGGTTAAAACCAGTAAGGTAATAAATGTTTTTTTCATCCGTTACCAAAAATGCATCGATATATAATTTTTCAAATTTTTTCTGTAGACGTTTAATTCTAGACATAGTACATTTCCTCTAATACTGCCGGTTAGAGTAATCGCGAGGGCCAAAGATAGCTGTCCCAACCCGCACACAGGTTGACCCTTCTTCTACCGCTATTTCATAATCATGAGTCATCCCCATACTAAGAACATCTAATTTTAGTTGATCATTTTGCCTATTCATCTCATCGCGCAATTCACGTAGTCGGCGAAAAATCGGCCGTGTTTTTTCTGGGTCATCATAATAGGGAGCACTAGTCATTAATCCACGCAACTTTACATGTGGTAATTGAAGACTTACCTCAGCTAATTCCATGCAATCTTGCAAAGTTGGCTTAACCCCAAACTTACTCTCTTCTTCTCCAACATTAACTTCAATTAGAATTGGAATTATTCGATCGTGCTTTCTTCCTTCTTTTTCGATCGTATTCATTAGCTTAAGGGAGTCAACCGATTGAATCATTGTAACGTAATCAGCAATGTATTTAACCTTATTACGTTGAAGGTGGCCAATCATATACCAGTTAATGTCTGCTGGTAATTCATCATGCTTTTTGGCTAATTCCTGAACATAATTCTCACCAAAATTGTTCCATCCTGCTTTGTAGAGTTCTGCAATGTCTGCTGCCGGATGATTTTTACTAACTGGTAACAGTTGAACGTCTTGGGAATCTCGACCGCTTCGCTTGCATGCAGCAATAATTTTTTCTTGGACTTCTTTAGCTTTATCAACAATCGTCATTAAACATTATGCTCCCTTCAATTGTGGGTTAATTATATTCTTACATTATAGATTAACATATAATGAAAAAATATTTAAAAAATAAAAAGACTACTATTTCATGTAGAAAAGTAGTCTTTTTATAATTATTCGGCAACTGGGTAAACTGATACCTTACGCTTACTGCGACCCATGCGTTCAAATTTAACAACACCGGCTACCTTAGCGTATAATGTATCGTCTCCACCACGACCCACGTTTTCACCTGGGTTGATGTGAGTACCACGTTGACGGTAGATGATTGATCCAGCAGTTACGATTGAACCATCAGCAGCCTTAGTACCAAGACGACGACCAGCTGAGTTCCGACCGTTAGCAGTGGAACCACCCCCCTTGTGGTGGGAGAAGAATTGCAAATTCATAATCATAGTTGTTCACCTCCAGCAATGAACTTTAATTAAACATTTTTACTTCAATGTTTTGTGGATAGCTCTCCTGGATATCACATAATCCATTTAAAAAGGTTTTGAGAAGGATCTGACTATCATGACCAAGGTCTAATCCTGTAACTTCTAGAAAGCCACCATTATCATTATCTTGTTTAAGGTGAGGCTTTGTATGAACAACTTGTTCAAGCCCGTTCACCGTTGAAATAGATAATGCAGAAACTGCGGCACAAACAATATCCTGCCCATATGGACCAGAGTCAGCATGCCCAGTCATTTTAAAAGAAGTGATCCGCTGATTCGAATCTAAAGTAAATTGTGCTCGAATCATGATCTCACCTCCACATTAAGCGTTGATCTTGTTAATAGTAACCTTAGTGTAAGGTTGACGGTGACCTTGCTTAGTGTGAGTGTGCTTCTTAGGCTTGTACTTGAAGGTAACAACCTTCTTTTCCTTACCTTGCTTATCAACAGTACCTTCAACAGAAGCACCGTCAACTACAGGAGTACCGATCTTAGTGTCGTCTCCACCGACAAAGATAACTTGATCAAAAGTTACCTTGTCACCTTCCTTAGCATCAAGCTTTTCAACGTAGATAGAAGCACCTTCTTCTACCTTGTATTGCTTACCACCAGTAACGATAATTGCGTACATACTTTGTGCACCTCCTTAATATCTCAGACTCGCCGTACTAAGCAGCTAAATAAGCTTTAGACTTAATAACGTGCGGTTGTAGTTGTTGGTTCACAAATACAACGTTTGTATAATATCAAATATTATTCTCTTCGTCAACCATAATCTCTACTTTGTATCTGTCAAGTTTTCATAGGTAGCCTTTAAATATACAGTTTTAGTGGGTTAGTGCCTTAAAAAGTTGTCCCATTGGTCTACTTGTGGCCG
>OKSH01000338.1_pt1 | contig 50245 bp, 38 predicted proteins | sample 1601231 | NCBI WGS metagenome assembly OKSH01 (sample SAMEA3541596, study PRJEB24748) | human gut metagenome | biome: human gut; feature: human-associated habitat; material: faeces | place: China | collected 2012
CCTCTAATAACTTGTATAACAGTTCCTGTAAAAGTTACCTTCTTTCCTTTGTTTTTATCAGGATTTCTAGCTAATTCATCATATGTTATACCCGTATCGTACCCTTTAGCTTCTTCTTCTTTTTTTGCTTTTTCTTCAGCTTCTTTTCTAGCTTCTCGGCCTTCTCCTGGTCAAAAGAGGCTTCTGCTTTTTCTATGAGAGAAAGCATGTCTCCCATCCCCAGGATTCTGCTGGCCATTCTTTCAGGATGAAAAGGTTCTAACGCGTCGAACTTTTCGCCCATACCCATAAACTTAATCGGCTTACCGGTTACCTTCTTGGCGGAAAGCGCCGCGCCGCCTCTGGAATCGCCGTCCATCTTGGTCATGACAATACCGTCGACACCCAGCTTCTCGTTGAAGCCTTTGGCGACGTTTACTGCATCCTGACCGGTCAGGGCGTCAACCACCAACAGTATTTCATGGGGTTTTACGGTTCCTTTGATGTCCACAAGTTCGTCCATCAAGGCTTCATCTATCTGCAGTCGTCCGGCCGTATCGACAATCAATACGTCAAAGCCTTTTTTCTCAGCTTCTCGCTTGGCCTCTAAGGCGATCTTTGCCGGTTCCCTGCTGTCTCTTTTGGTAAATACAGGCGTGTTAACCGACTTACCCACCACTTCCAGCTGGTCGATGGCCGCCGGTCTATAGATATCACAGGCGCAGAGCATCGGTTTTTTACCGCTCTGCTTCAGGTAATTCGCCAGCTTTCCGCAAGTCGTCGTCTTACCTGTACCCTGCAGACCGACCATCATAATGGTAGTAAATCCTGACGGGGAATAGGTCAGCTTGCTGTTAGTGCCGCCCATCAAGTCAACTAATTCTTGATTTACGATCTTGATGATCTGCTGTGCAGGCGTCAGACTTTCCAAAACCTCTGAACCCAGACACTTCTCTTTCACGTCATTTACAAATTCTTTTACAACTTTGAAGTTGACGTCTGCCTCCAAAAGCGCCAGCTTGACTTCCCGCATCGCATCATTGATATCGGCCTCTGTCAGTACGCCTTTGCCCTTCAGCTTTTTAAATGCACTCTGTAATTTATCGGATAAATTTTCAAATGCCATGCTACAGCCTTTCCAGTCCGTTGATAACGGACTTAATCTCTTCTAAACCATCTACTAATTCTTGATTTCCATTATATTTCCGGGCCAGCTCCAAAAGCATGGAGTCAATCTTGGCGATGGCCTCGTTTGACTGCATCAGCTTAGATACAAGACCCAGTTTCTCTTCGTATTCTTTCAGTGATTTCTCCGCAGATTTCAGCGAATCGTGAACAGCTGCTCTGGAAATTCCAAATTCCTCTGCAATCTCCGCCAGAGAAAGGTTCTCCTCGTGATAAAGTTCCATCACTTCTTGTTTCCGCTTTGTTAGAAGCTGTCCGTAAAAATCGTACAAAAGACTGGCTTCTGTAATACTGTCCATCATCTTTTTTCCTCTTCTGTTAAGCAAAATTCCTTAACACCATGATACTTTATCATACATTGCTCAGGCTGTCAAGGATTTTTGCTTTACATTTTTATTGCTTTTCTCCCCAAAACATTGTATAATGACTATGTTCGTCCATGAGACAGGAACAATACACAGGAGGCAATTTATGAGTTTATTACGAAAGTTTAAAATAATGCATATGCGGATCAACGGCTTCTACGGCGGTAAAGCCCGCTGGTGGCTCAATGCAAAACAATATGACGAGAAATATAACCAAAATTATACGGAAAGAGAAAAAAAGTGGGCATACAAACACGGTTTTTTACCTTCTGTCGTGGAAAGATATGGTATCAACGACGATAATTACGAGGATTTTATTTCTCTCTATGATTATTGTCACATTTTCCCCGTCAACGATATCTTTAGAAAGTGGATCAACGACAGAGTAACTACAAGAGACGTATTAAAGCCTTTTGCAGAATATCTGCCCAGACAGTATTTTCAGCTTTATAAGCGCGACTCTGACGTTCAGATCATCAAGCTGCTGGATTGTCCTGACGAATATGAGGATACCTACGAAGGAATTCTTCAGTTGATTCAAGACAAAGGAAAGCTGTCTATTGCAAAAACCCTCGGTACGAATTTCATCACTCTCGCTTATGAGAATGGTCAGTACGCCATAGATGATGAAATCGTCTCTGACGAAGAACTGATCAATAAGATTATCGATAGCTTGGGAATTCTCGTTATCATGGAATATGTCGAATGCGGTCAAGCTACCAAAACAATTGAGCCAGGCAATGCAAACTACTTGAAACTAATCGTATATAATAAATATGGAGACAATCCGAAAGTCGGACAGGCTTATCTCAGTATCAACGCCTCTAAACAATACAGCAATCATGAGTTCTTTTATGCAGAAGGCACTACCTCTATGGGTAACGAAGAAGATTTAGACTCTAAATCTGACATGCAGGCAAAAGACACGGAAATTGATCAAGACGACGACACGATCGGCAGAAACTTCATGGAAAATGAAGTCGTCCTTCCTTTGCAGGGACAGCCTCAGAAAGTGACGCGAAGAGTGTTTGTACCGATATGCCTGGAAGACGGCACCTTTGATGGCGGTAAACAATTACAAGGCAACCGCATTGCTGAAATAACAACCCACCCGACCACTAACGCACCTTTAAAAGGTCAAATCGGTAATTGGAACGAGATTTTAAATCTGGTTGAAAAGATAGGAAAATTCATTCCACAGATTGAATATATGGGAATCGATGCGATTCTCACCGATGACGGAATCAAAATGGTTGACTTTGCCGCACATCCAAGCTATCCGCAAGTAGTTGGATTTAACGAGGAAATGACGGATTACCTAAAGCTGAAGGTAAACCTGACGAAGAAGGAAGCTGCAAAATGGGCGAATAAGAAGAAGAACTTCAAGAAAAAATCAAATACTTTTATGTGGATCAGATTGACCAGATTTCTATGCCCTCCTAAAATGCGTCCTCTGATATATAAATGGTGGCATATTACCATGTGGGATGATTTGTTCTCCAGAAATGGCGTTTCTCTCAAAGAGAAACGTTGGGCTTATAAACACGGCTTCTTATCCTACCGTTTAGAGCAGTATGGAATTACTGAGGACAACTACAAGGATTTCACTGCTGTAGAAGCTGCTGTCAACTCCGTTGTCCGTGACAAGAACATTACCGAGCAGAGCGAAGTAGATGCAATGGCGAAAGCAATTGAAGATGCCATTGCTGCCCTGCAATACAAGGATGCTGACTACACAAAGGTTGATGAAGCCATCGCCAAGGCAAATGCTTTGAAGAAAGATGACTACAAGGATTTTTCCGGTGTGGAAGCTGCCGTAAAGGCTGTCGTGCGTGGCAAGAACATTACTGAGCAATCTGAAGTGGATAAGATGGCAAAGGATATCGAATCTGCCATTGCAGCTCTTGAGAAAAAGCCAGCCAGTACCAAAGCAGGAGCATCCGATAAAGGTCCACGAACCGGCGACACAAGTAATCTTGCTTTGTGGTTTGCCCTGCTGTTTGTCAGTGGCGGTGCAGTTATTGGAACAACAGCTGTAAGCAGAAAGAAAAAGCACAACAGATAATGGAATAGTAGTTCCTTGCTCCTGATTCCGGGCAAGACACGGGGCTGTCTCACTAGTAATTCAATGTGTGACAGCCCTTCTTTCATTTCTTTCTTACAATGAGGACAGAATAAAGAATCATATCCAAAAGATAAAAAAATAGCTGTCAGATATATATAAAGAAAAATAGAAAGTAGTTTCCTGCATAGGGCAATGTGTGGTAGAATAGAAACATCTTGTGAGCTATAACACATGATGTTTTGAAAAGAGAATGTTCAAGTAGAAGGGAAGATTATATATGAGTGGAAAGAAAGGGGAACATGAACCGGAAAAAGAAGGGGTACTTGCAACGATATGGGATTATGCCAAGACATTTCTTATTATTTTTCTGGTCGTGTTTGCACTAAATAAACTGGTCTATATCAATGCGGTGATTCCGTCTGAATCTATGCAGACAACAATTATGAAGGGAGACCGGATCATCGGCAGCCGGCTTGCATACAAATCAAAAAATCCGCAGAGGTTTGATATCGTCATTTTTAAATATCCGGATGATCCATCCAAGATATTTATAAAAAGAGTCATTGGTCTGCCTGGGGAGACTGTGGAAGTAAAGGATGGAAAAGTGTACATAGACGGAGCAGAGGAGCCATTGGATGATAGTTTCTGCAACGAAGTACCAATCGGAGATTTCGGGCCATATGAAGTTCCCGAAAACTCTTATTTTATGATGGGGGACAATCGTAATAACAGTTTGGATTCCAGGTACTGGAAGAATCATTTTGTAGACAAAGATGCGATTCTTGCAAAGGCTGTTTTCCGCTATTGGCCGTTTAGTGAGATTGGTAAGGTTGAGTAGACCGGACTAATAAAAGTAAGAAAAAGGATTTGAGAGGAACAAAACAATGAGTACAACAAACAAAGAAGAAAAAGTGGCAGATGTCAGTACGGAGAATATATACCGGCTGAATGGAAGAGTGCCACTGAAAAAAGCAATTCCATTCGGGCTGCAGCACGTACTGGCTATGTTTGTATCAAACCTGGCGCCGGTGCTGATCGTTTGCAGTGCCGCGCTTGTAAGAGGAACAGGGGAACACCTGACTTCTGCAGAGATTACACAGCTTTTACAATGTGCGATGTTCGTGGCAGGTATCGGAACATGTATGCAGTTATATCCGGTATGGAAGATCGGGTCGGGGCTTCCGATAGTTATGGGAGTCAGCTTTACGTTTCTGGGAAGCCTGTTAGTAATCTGTACCAATCCGGAACTTGGATATGAAGGGATGGTTGGTGCTGTTATTTTAGGTGGTATTTTTGAAGGACTGGTAGGTCTTAGTGCCAGATACTGGAAGCGTTTCCTGACACCGGTCGTATCCGCGTGTGTAGTTATCGCAATCGGACTTTCGTTATTGTCCGTAGGTATGGATTCCTGGGGCGGTGGAACCGGAGTTGCTGATTTTGGTGCATGGTATCATCTGGTTGTTGGAGCATTTACACTGATTGTATGCCTGGTGGCCAGATATTTGCTGAAAGGGGTATATAAGAATCTGAATGTCCTGGTAGGATTGATTCTTGGATATCTGTTAGCAATCATTTTTACGGTTGCAGGTATTGCGCCGATGGTAGACTTTTCCGGAATTACAAAGACTGTACAGGAAGTTGGAGCCTTCAGTCTGCCGAAGCTGGTATTTTTGACCAGCCATAAACCAATCTTTGATCTGGGAGCATTTTTGACAATTGCTATTGTATTCCTTGTATCTGCGGCAGAGACAACTGGTGCAACAAGCGCCGTATGTACCGGTGCCTTGGATCGTGAGATTAAGATGGAAGAATTGCAGGGGTCACTTGCTGTAGATGGATTCTCCAGTGCACTTTCCGGCTGTTTTGGATGTCTGCCGTTGACTTCTTTCAGCCAGAATGTAGGACTTGTAACGATGACACAGGTCATCAACCGGTTTACGATTTTGATGGGAGCATTTATTTTGATTTTGTCATCACTTTTCCCGCCGCTGGGAGCATTTTTTAATTCCCTGCCACAGGCAGTTCTTGGCGGCTGTACAGTTATGATGTTCGGTTCTATTATGTATGAAGGAATCAAGATGCTCAAAGAGTGTGAGTTCGATGACCGGACGATGGTCATTGTATCACTGGCATTTGCAATCGGTGTAGGACTGACACAGACATCCGGCAACTTCTTCGGTGCATTTCCACATGAGGTGGGAGATATCTTCAATGGAAATGCAGTGGCAGGTGTGTTTGTAGTCTCTCTGTTGTTGAGTTTGTTTTTGCCGAAAAAGAAAAAATAGCTTTGTGAATAAAATAGCATATGTTGACCAAAAGTAGTTTGACAGGTTATAATAAAAAAAGATAATTTAAAAGAAGAAAATTTAAAAGAAGATAATGAAAAAGACTCTGACGGCAAGGTGATCCGAGCGGGAATAGTCGAATATATCAGACACGGGGAAGATACAATTGGGGAAAGTGTCTCTTCCTTGTACAAGAATCCATCATGCAGAAATCGCATCTGTACAGATTTCTCAGGGTGAATACTACTTTAGTGGCAGATATAAGGACTTTTTTCCGGAAGGAGAAAGGTCCTTTTTCGTTGGGGAAAATTGGGAGGAAGACATGTTAAAGGTAGCGATTTACGGAAAAGGTGGAATAGGGAAATCCACAGTAACTTCTAATCTGGCGGCAGCATTTGCTACAATGGGGAAAAGAGTCATTCAGATAGGCTGTGACCCGAAAGCAGATTCTACAATTAATCTGCTGGAAGGAAAGCCTCTTCGTCCGGTCATGAACTATATGCGGGAGGAAGACGAAGAACCGGAGAAATTAGAAGATATTTCCAAGGAAGGATTTGGCGGCGTACTCTGTATAGAAACGGGCGGTCCGACGCCGGGACTAGGATGCGCCGGCAGAGGTATTATCGCAACATTCCAGCTTCTGGAAGATTTGAGACTTTTTGAGACGTATAAGCCGGATGTAGTGCTCTACGATGTTCTTGGAGATGTTGTGTGTGGCGGCTTTGCAGCACCGATTCGGGAAGGCTATGCAGAAAAAGTATTGATTGTAACGTCCGGAGAAAAGATGGCGTTGTATGCGGCTAATAATATTTCCAGCGCAGTTCGTAATTTTGAAGACCGAAGCTACGCACGTGTGTTTGGCATTGTGCTGAATCACAGAAACGTGGAAAATGAGGTACAAAAAGTGCAGGCATTTTCAAAGGAAAGCGGAATTCCAATCGTAGGAGAGATTCCAAGAAGCGATGAGATAATCCGTTACGAAGATCAAGGACAGACGGTGATTGAAGGAAATTCAGAGTCAGAGATCAGTGGAAGATTCTATGACCTCGCAAAAAAATTACTGGAAAGCGAGGAGTAAGAGATGGTGGGAATTTCAAATATAGGAGCAGAAGCTCAAAAAGTGAACAGCGTGAAAGCGGAAAAAGATAGAATAGAAAAAGAAGCATTTTTCTGTACAACGAAAGAACTAAGCAGGCTTGGTCTGGAACAGATTCCGACACAGTTTCAGTCACATAAGCATCTGATCTACAGTTCGCCGGCTACACTGGCATTCAATTCACCGGGAGCAGAAGGCTTTGGCGTGAAGCGTGCCGGTCTTGCAGTGCCAGATTCTATTATGTTGATCGTAGCTCCGGGGTGTTGTGGAAGGAATACTTCACTAATCAGTTCTATGAAAGAATATAATGACCGGTTTTATTATCTGATGATGGACGAGACCGATATTGTGACGGGAAGACATTTGAAAAAGATTCCGAAAGCAGTAGAGGAGATCTGCAGTGTCTGTCCGAAAAAACCGTCGGTCGTTATGATCTGCATTACCTGTGTGGATGCCCTTCTTGGAACGGATATGGATCGGGTGTGCAAAAAGGCGGAAGAACGGGTAGAGATTCCGGTCAGACCTTGTTATATGTATGCACTTACAAGAGAAGGACGAAAACCACCGATGGTGCATGTAAGGCAGTCCTTATATTCACTGCTAGAGCCTGGAAAAAAGAAAGGCAATGTAGTCAATCTTTTGGGATTTTTCTCGCCGCTTGTGGATGACTGTGAGATATATGATCTGCTGCACAGTGCGGGAGTAAAGACGATTCATGAGATCTCCAGATGTAAGGATTATATGGAATATCAGACTATGTCAGAAGCGAATTTCAATCTGGTATTGCACCACGAAGCAAGATTTGCAGCAGAAGATTTTCACAACCGGCTTCAAATTCCATTTATCGAGCTTCGAAGGCTCTATCAGATAGACAAGATTGAAAACCAGTATCATGCACTTGGTAATGCACTCGGTGTTGCATTTTATGATGAAAAATATAAAAAGCAGGCAGAAGATGCACTGGAAAAATTCCGGCAGAAGTGTCCGGATGCTTCATTTGCAATCGGAGAATGCCTGAACGCTGATCCATTTGAACTATCATTAGCCTTGATACGTTACGGATTTTCTGTACCGGAAATTTACGGGACAATCACGGTGGAGAACTTCACATACATTCGTTCTCTGGCAAAAATAAGTCCAGAGACGAAAGTATTTTCCAATATGGAACCGACGATGATTTATTATGACCCGGCGAAAAGCGATGTGAATCTGGCAATCGGAAAAGATGCCTGTTATTATCATCCGGATTGTCCATATGTCATGTGGAACGGGGAAGAACAGCCATATGGATATGCAGGAGTGAGAAGATTATTCGAACAATTACTGGAGGTAGTATAGTGAGAGGACTTAGAAAATATCTGACACCATTTGCACCGGATCAGTCTGGTGCGGTGTCTGTGTTATATGAACTTGGGGGACTGATCGCAATCTGTGACGCCGGCGGCTGTACAGGAAATGTATGTGGTTTCGATGAGCCGCGCTGGTTTGAACAAAAAAGTGCCTTGTTCAGTGCGGGACTGCGTGATATGGACGCAATTCTCGGACGAGATGACCGTCTGGTGGAGAAGCTGGTGGATGCAGCTTCAAAGCTCGATGTAAAGTTTGTAGCAATCATCGGGACACCGGTTCCGGCAGTAATCGGAACGGATTACAAGGCACTTGGAAGAATGTGCGAGAAAAAATTAAATATGCCTGTTATCACCATTGATACAGATGGTATGGAATTATATGATGTGGGCGAAGAAAAAGCATGGCTGGAGCTTTTCCGGAGATTTGCAGAAAAGGAAATGATTGATAAGGCAAGTGAAAGAATTAAGCCGAATCTGGATATTGAGAAAAAACAGGGAAAGATCGGGGTTCTTGGATTAACGCCGCAGGACATAAGTGACCTTCAGGCACCAAAGAAGATTCGAGAATATTACCAGGAAAAAGAAGGAAAAGAAGCAATCTGCTACTGCATGGGAGAAAATGTCTGCCGGAGCACGGATGGTCTTGATAATCATCGAACAGCAGGAGAGGTTGAAAAAAATATTGTAGTTTCCCCGGCGGCTCTGGAAGCTGCGAAATATCTGGAAAAAACATTTGGCACACCTTATGAGGTCACTTACCCAATTGTAGAAGAGCTGGTTCCGGATATGGATTATCGGAGAAAGAAAATCCTGATTGTGCATCAACAGGTTATTGGAAATGCAATGCGTGCAGAAATCAGACGAAGATGCCAGAAAGTAAATGGGGATCCATCTGTTGATAACAATGCAGTTATTGCGGTAGCAAGCTGGTTCATGATGAAGCAGGAACTCTCCGAAGAAGGTGACATTTCACTTCGAGAAGAAGATGATTATATGGAGCTTGTCAATGAAGAGGATTACGACATTGTTTTTGCGGATCCGATGATGAAACGCATGACTGAAGATGCTTATAAAATGGCTGGAACAGGTTGTGTGGCAGATGCACATGAGACGGAAAGAAAAAGAATTTTTATAGATGCCACACATTTTGCCGTGTCAGGAAAATTGCGTGAGGAAATGAAAAAGCGGGAGGCGTAGAGATGAAAGAAACAGTGACCAGACGAATCCGTGTCTACGGAATTGTTCAGGGAGTCGGTTTTCGTCCAACCGTAAGCCGTCACGCAACGACTTGTAATATCCATGGGAGCGTCAGTAACAAAGGCCCTTATGTAGAGATTTTCGCACAGGCGCCAGAAGCACAGGTGGATAGATTTGTGACCATGATCCGTGAACAGTCTCCGAAACGTGCAGCAATCTTGAAGATGAATATAGAAGACGTTGAAAATCCGGAAATTTATAAAGATTTTCAGATTGTTGAGAGCGAAAAGACGAAAGGGGAAATCTTTGTCTCTCCGGATATTGCAATCTGCGAAGAGTGCAAGGAAGAGATGTATCAGCCGGGGAACAGACGGTATCTGCATCCATTTATTAACTGTACATGCTGCGGACCGAGACTGACTATTTTAGATGCACTTCCGTATGACCGGGAACGTACCAGTATGAAAGAATTTCCAATGTGCCCGGACTGTGCACACGAATACCATGATCCAGAGGACCGCAGATTTGACGCACAGCCTGTTTGCTGCAATAATTGTGGACCACAGGTGTATCTGGCAGAAAGAAGTGAACGAGGACGAGACGCGGTTACTTACGCCAGACGTGTAATCGCGGAAGGCGGAATTGTGGCAGTCAAAGGAATCGGTGGGTTTCATTTGTGCTGTGATGCGACAAAGGAATCAGCCGTGGAACTTTTGCGGACAAGAAAAAAACGTCCGGTCAAACCATTTGCAGTGATGGCACGTAACGAAGAGGCGGTGCGCAGTGTATGTGAACTTAGCGAAGAACAGGAAAAGATACTGACCGGGCATCAAAAACCGATACTGTTGCTGGATAAAAAAGAAGGCGTAAGCAAACTTGCAAAATCGGTAGCTCCTTTTAATCCGAAGGTGGGGATAATGCTTCCTTATGCACCGGTTCAACTATTGTTATTTCAGTATGATGACGGCATTCAGATGCCGGATTTTCTCGTGATGACCAGTGGAAATATTTCCGGTGCACCAATTTGCAGAGATGACCGGGAAGCAAAAGAGGAACTGTCACATTTATGCGACTGCATACTTTCTCATGACCGGAAGATCCGTATCCGTGCAGACGATTCCGTGATGGATTTTTACCGGGAAGAACCGTATATGGTCCGAAGAAGCCGGGGGTATGCACCACTCCCATATATGCTTTCAAAAGCGTGGCAAGGGCAGGTACTTGCTGTGGGTGGAGAATTGAAAAATGCATGTTGTATTGGACATGATGACCGGTTTTATCCGGCGCCGTATGTAGGAGATCTGGAAGACCTTCGGACGGTAAAAGCGCTTCGGGAGACGATTACGCGACTGACTGCTTTGCTGGAAGTAGAGCCGGAGCTTGTAGTGGCAGATCTGCATCCGAAGTACAATTCCACAATGGTGGCGCATGAAATGGAGCTGCCAATGATACAAGTGCAGCATCATTATGCGCACATTTTATCCTGTATGGCGGAAAATGACTGCGCAGGTCCAGTCATTGGCGTTTCCTTTGATGGGACCGGATATGGAACGGATGGTACTATCTGGGGCGGTGAGATTCTGTACGCAGATTATGAACATTTCAAACGAATAGGCAGTATTGAGCCATTCTGGCATGTAGGCGGAGACATTGCTTCCAAAGAAGGATTTCGTATTGCAGTCTCCATCATTGGTGGACTTGTGAGGGGGAAAGAAAAAGCAAAAAATATCATAAAAGAATTGGAATTATGTACCGAACCGGAAGCAAATGTGATTCTTACTATGGCACAGCGACATTTGAATGCAATTGAGTCTACAAGTGCAGGAAGGTTGTTTGACGCAGTAAGTGCAATCCTGGGGATTCAAAAAAGCTCTACATTTGAAGGGGAAGCGTCCATGGCACTGGAATTCGCAGCAGAGGCATGGCAGAAAGAACATGAGGCAAAGAATACGGAAAATACCAAAAACGCCAAAAATGCCGAGAATGTCAAGAATGCCCCAAATGCTAAGAATGGTAAGCATACAGATGTTAAGGAGCATGAACATATTTTCTTGCAGACGAATGCAATTGTCTGGCAGATGATCGAGGGCAGAAGACAAGGGGAAGATGTCGGAAAGCTTTCGTATATATTTCATCAGTTGCTTGCAATGGAGATCTGCGCTGCCTGCGAAAATGTACGAACGCAGAAGAAATGTAATCAGGTGGCGCTAAGCGGCGGCGTATTTCAGAACCGTCTATTGCTGGAACTCGTGGAAAAGGAACTTTTAAATCGAAAGTTCCAGGTATTGCGGCATCATCTGATTCCACCAAATGATGGCGGTATCGGGCTTGGCCAGGCAGTTTACGGCATGGCATATCTGAATAAAAAGAAGCAGACAGATAGTAAAAATGTAAAGTAAAAACAGATCTTGAAAGATAAAAAGAATAGATTATGGGAGGTTAAGAGCATGTGTGTTGGATTATCAGCAAAGGTAGTGCGAATAAATGAAGGCATGGCAGTGGTAGATGCTGATGGAGCAAAGAGGGAGGTTTCTGCGGAACTTCTGGATGAACTGGAGCCGGGAGATTATGTAATGGTACATGCAGGAGTTGCAATCGCGAAGATTACGGATGAAGATGAAAGTGAGACAGATCAGCTCATGGAGGATTTATTATAATGGAAGAAAAAAAGAAAACAGCCAAAGAGATCATCGAAGGCTATGATGGTCCTCCGGTGCGGATTATGGAAGTGTGCGGAACCCATACACATGAGATTTTCAGACTTGGAATCCGGAAACTTTTGCCAGAACAGGTGGAACTGATTTCGGGACCGGGGTGTCCGGTCTGTGTAACACAGGTCGGATTCATTGACGAAGCAATTTATCTGGCACTGGAAAGGCAAGTGACGATCTGTACATTTGGTGATCTGGTACGTGTACCGGGAACGAATATGAGTCTTGCCGGGGCAAGAGAAAAGGGTGCGAAAATCCGTATTGTCTATTCTCCAGTAGATGCGAAGGAGTATGCCAAAGAACATCCAAAGGAGCAGGTTACATTCCTTTCAGTCGGATTTGAGACCACCACTCCGTCTGCTTGTCTTTCTGTGAAAAAAGCAAGGGAAGAGGGCTTGACGAACTACTCGATTCTGACAGCGAATAAAACGATGCCGCAGGCATATGAAGCATTGAAGGGAAGCGCAGACATTTTCCTGTATCCGGGACATGTTAATGCGATCACCGGGACGAAGCTGTGCGAAGAACTGGCAAAAGAAGGAGTCAGCGGTGTGGTAGCAGGATTTACAGCAAAAGAACTTTTGACAGCGCTGGCAGTGGCACTGGCACGGTTTCAGGAAGGCAAGCCATTTTTTGTAAATTGTTATCCGCGTGTAGTAACAGAGAATGGAAGCCCACAGGCGCAGAAGCTGGTAGAAGAGATGATGGAACCTTGTGATAGTGAATGGAGAGGACTTGGCGTAATCAAAGGTTCAGGAATGAGACTTCAAGAGGAATGGAGCGCATTTGACGCACGGAAGAAATATAAGATTCCGCCGATTCAGGGAAAAGCAAATCCTGCATGCCGGTGCGGAGATGTTCTTCAGGGAAAATGTAAACCTTCTGATTGTAAGGTATTTGGTAAGGTCTGTACACCACAGCATCCGGTTGGCGCATGCATGGTGTCAGGAGAAGGTGCATGTTCCGCGTACTATATGTACGGCGAAGCAGAGAAAATGAAATAAAAAGCTGGGAGTGATATATTATGAATAATGGAATAAAAGATCAGACAGTCACCATGGCACACGGTGCCGGAGGACGTCAGACATCAGAATTAATCGATAACATATTTGCGGCACATTTTGCAAATCCGGATCTGACTGCGGATGATGCGGCTGTGTTAAATCCGCCAGTTGGGAAAATGGCAGTGTCTACCGATGGATTTATCGTATCACCTGCATTTTTCCCAGGAGGAAATATCGGAAAACTGTCCATTTGCGGAACAGTCAATGATCTGGCGTGTATGGGAGCAAAGCCACTGTATCTGACCTGTGCATTTGTCATTGAGGAAGGATTTCCAATGGACAAACTGGAAGAAATTGCGTCAGCAATGGAAAAAACCGCCAAAGAAGCAGGTGTTCACATCGTGTCCGGTGACACAAAGGTAGCCGGAAAAGGGCAGGTGGACGGAGTATTCATCACAACAACAGGAATGGGACAGATTGAAGGTGGAGTTAAAGTCGGCGGCGAGCTTGCGAAACCCGGTGATGCGGTTATTGTAACAGGAGATATCGGACGTCATGGCTGTACAATCCTGCTTGAGAGAGAAGATTTGGGAATTGAGGCCGATATCAAGAGTGATTGTGCACCCCTTTGGAAGACGGTGGAAGCAGTGATGAACAGGACACACGATCTGCATGTTATTCGTGATGCGACACGTGGCGGCGTGGGAACTGTATTATATGAAATTGCGAAGCAGAGCCAGGTAGGCGTACAGCTTGACAGCGCCAATATTCCGGTTCAGCCGGAAGTAAGGGGTGTCTGTGGCATGTTGGGACTGGAACCATTGTATCTTGCATGTGAAGGAACTATGGTCATCATTGCACCGAAGGAAGAAGCAACGAAGATTGTGGAGACATTGCGTCAGTGCCCATATTCAGAAAATGCTACTATTATTGGTGAAATTACAGAAGAACAGCCGGGAAAAGTTGTAATGATGACGGAGATTGGAACCCAGGCATTATTGCCACAGCCAGGCGGAGAATTATTGCCGAGAATCTGCTAAGATCAGATTACTTAGAAATAAGAGCAGGGAGAGAAAGTATGGAAACAAGAGTAGCAGTGATTTCTATTATTGTAGAAAACCCGGAGGCGACGGAGCAGTTGAATCAATATCTGCATGAGTCTGGAAAATATATTATTGGAAGAATGGGAATCCCGTACCGTCAAAAAGGAATCCATATTATCAGTATTGCGATTGATGCGCCGCAGGATGTGATCAGTGCGCTTTCTGGAAAAATAGGGCGTCTTAAGGGAGTGTCGGCAAAGACTGCTTACTCCAATGTCATCACCAAACCGGAGGAATTATCATGTTAAAAATTGCAGTTTATGGCAAAGGCGGTATCGGAAAATCTACGACAGTATCCAATATAGCGGTCGCACTGGCTGAAAAAGGATTATCAGTTATGCAGATTGGCTGTGATCCAAAGGCGGATTCTACGATTGCCTTGCGCGATGGAGAACCTATGCCGGCAGTATTGGATATCTATAATGAGAAAAAAGGCAATGTGACTTTGAAAGAGATTACAAGAATCGGATACAAAGGAGTTGTCTGTGTGGAGTCAGGAGGACCGACCCCGGGACTTGGCTGTGCAGGACGCGGAATTATCACTGCACTGGAGAAACTAAAAGAGACCGGAGCATATGAAGTCTACAAACCGGACGTAGTCCTTTACGATGTACTTGGCGATGTAGTGTGTGGCGGATTTTCCATGCCTATGCGGAGTGGGTATGCAGACTATGTATTTGTTGTAACTTCGGGAGAAAATATGTCCATTCATGCCGGAGCGAACATTGCAATGGCACTGGAACGCTTCCAGAATCGCGGATATGCAAAACTTGGCGGATTTATTCTGAACCGGAGAAATGTGCCAAGAGAAGAAGAAAAAGTGCAGGAACTGGCAGAAGATTTCCATAGTAGTACTATTGGGTACCTCTCCAGAAGCGAGCTTGTAATGGCGGCTGAAGAGCAGAAAAAAACGTTGATGGAGTGTTATCCTGACAGTGAGATGGCAGATGAATACCGTGCTCTGAGTGAGGCGGTTCTGGCGATATGTAAGAACTAAGCTGCCGGGGCATTTTTGAACAAAATGTGAAATGTAGTGGGAAAGAATTTAGAGAGGGAATTTATGTTAAAACGAGTAGGACAGACGGAAATGGAGAAAAACCATGTAACCCCGGAAGGAGCCATGATCAGAATAAAAGATGCGTCCTATCCGGCACCATTTCATCCGGGATTGGAGTTTAACTCTCCGGTTCATGGAAACTGGAATATTGTACACACCGGAATGTTGATGCCGGAGACCATTCAGATATATGTCTGTGCAGATAACTGTATGCGTGGTGTTGTATTGACGGCGGCCGAGATGAATGCGGCAGATCGTTTTTCATACGTGATCATCGAAGAAGACGATTTGTTGAACGGAAATCTGGAGGATATCACAATTGAAGGCGTCACAGATGTATTAAAGAAACTGGAACGAAAACCCAAAGCAGTGCTCTTATTTACCGTGTGCCTCCATCATTTTCTTGGCTGTGATCTTAAGATGGTCTATGAGGAACTTGACAGGCGTTTCCCGGAAATTGCATTTGTACGCTGCTATATGGATCCAATCATGCAAAAAACTGGTCTGACACCAGATCAGAAACTGCGAAAAGCAATGTATGATCCATTAAAAGCACAAAAAGCAGATCCACATATCGTCACGTTGCTTGGACATAATTTCCCATTGGACGAAACTTCTGACATCAAACGATTCCTGAAAAAATGTGGCTGTGAACTCAGAGAGATTACGACTTGTGATACATGGGACAAGTATGAGAAACTTGGTGAAGCAAATATATTTCTTTCTATCTATCCGACAGCAAAATACGGGGCGCAGACGCTGGCAAAAAGACTGGGACGAGAACACATTTACATGCCGGCAAGTTTTAACTATGAAGAGATAAAGCAGCAGATGGAAAGACTGGCAGAGATACTGGAAAAGACACTGGTATCTAAGATAATTCAGACGTCTGAAGAACAGATAGAGACATTAAATGTGTTGATAGATGCACAAAAAGATTCCTATTACGAAAAAGAGATTGAAGCTTGCGAAGAAACTATTAAAAAAGTAAGAGAAGTTGTTGGAGATACACCAATCGTCATCGATTATCTCATGCATCCGAGACCGCTTGGACTGGCAAAATATCTTTTAGAACATGGATTTTGTGTGGAAGCTGTTTATCTGGATGGTGTAAGCCCGGAGGAAGAACAGGAATTTTACTGGCTTAGCAAACATGCGCCAAAACTGGAGCTTCGCGCGACCATTCAGCCAAAGATGCGCGTGCTTCCAAGAAAGCATGAAGAAAAAGTGCTGGCACTGGGACAAAAAGCAGCATGGTTCACCCAGAGCCCATATTTTGTGAATGTAGTTGAAGGTGCAGGGTGGTATGGATTTGATGGAATACGGAAAATGGCAGAACTTATGATCCGGGCTTACGAAGAAGAAAAAGAAGTGGAGGATCTGGTTGTGCGAAAAGGATGGGGGTGCGAAAGCTGCATATGAGACAGACATACAAAATTATACCAATTTACACGGCGGATGTGTCGGGGGTCTGTTCTGCACTTTATGAACTGGGCGGTATGACAGTGATGCATGATCCGTCCGGCTGTAATTCTACTTATAATACACATGATGAGATCCGCTGGTATGACCAGGACAGCCTGATCTACATCTCGGGACTTACCGAAATCGATGCAATCATGGGAAATGATGAAAAGTTCCTGAATGATATCATGGATGCAGCACGGGAATTAAAACCGAGGTTTATTGCACTTGCCGGATCGCCGATTCCATATATGAACGGAACAGATTTCCCGGCACTGGCAGAAGTGTTGGAACAGGAACTTGGGATTCCTACATTTTCTGTACCGACCAATGGTATGCACGATTATGTATATGGTGCAGGACTAGCTCTGGAGCAGATTGCAAGGCAGTTTGTGTCTGCAAAGGCAGTTTGCGAAGAGAAAAATATACAGCCACATACGGTTAATCTTCTTGGTGTCACGCCACTTGATTTTGGAGCATATAGCCGTGCCGGATATATGAAAAAAAATCTGGAAAAATGTGGCTGGAAGGTGTTATCAACCTGGGCGATGGGAGATGATCTTGAAGTATTGAGCCATGCACTGGAAGCAGAAGTAAATCTTGTTGTATCTTCCGTGGGACTGCGCACCGCAAAATATCTGGAAAAAGAATATAAAATGCCATATGTAGTTGGGACGCCAGTAGGAACATTTACAGAAGAAATCGTACAGGCATTGGAGAAGAAAGAACGATACCCATATAAAAGATTACGTGAAGAAAATTCGGATAAGGAGCAGCCGGGAAGCGGCAAAAACGATAAAGAAGTTATGCTGATCGGTGAACCGGTCACGACAGAGTCACTGGCTTTGGCTATTGAACAGAAATATGGAATACCAGTTCATGTATTATGCCCGTTACAGGAGACGGAAGGTTTATTGTTTCGAACAAGCCGGCAGGCCCTTGGAGAGGAAGACATGGAAGAAGCTTTAAAAGATGCAGATATCATAGCAGCAGATCCATTGTACCGTCCGATCTGTCCGAAAAAATGTGAGTTCTATGAACTTCCACATCTGGCATTTTCCGGAAGAATTTACAAGAAAAAGCTGGAAAAAATCGAAGATTTCTGGAAGTATTAAAATCAATGAAGACATGGAAAAAGTCTGAGAAAAACAAGTTGTCATTAATAGAAAAATTGCTATACTATTAAGTAGAGGTAGTATAGTAGAAAAGCCTTATCATATAAGATGAGGCTTTTTGCAAAAAAATATTTATAGCAGGGGAGCATGGTTCGTGAAGAATAACATTTTATTTCATGGAAGTAATGTAACAGTATCAAAACCTAAGATTTTGATTAATGGATATTATAAAGATTTTGGGTATGGATTTTATTGTACAAATATAAAAAGACAGGCAACGCGTTGGGCATTGACTAAAAAAGGTGCATCAATTATCAATAGCTATTCTTATACAGAAAATGAAAGTTTAAAAGTGCTTCAATTTGAGACAACAACAGAAGAATGGCTGCAATTTGTAGTGAATTGCCGCAGAGGAATCGAGCATGCATTTGATATTGTAGAAGGACCTATGGCAGACGATCAGATTTGGGATTATGTAGAAGACTATATGTCCGGCAAGATTTCTAAGGCAGCGTTCTGGGAACTTATTAAGTTTAAATATCCAACACATCAGATTGTGTTTTGTACAGAGGACGCGTTGAAGACGTTACATTTTGAAAGGAGTGAAACGTTATGATGAATATATATTTTCCAGACGAAGAGATAACAGACAACGACCTCTATTTTATCTGTTATATGATAGAGCGCGTGGCGAGAAAGCTTCATCAGAAGAATAAATATGTGGTAAATACAATTGGAAGAGATGCATTAAAACATCTGATTAGTGTGGCAAATGTACTACACTGCGAAAATCCCCTGCAAGTTGAAGATGATTGGATTGAAGAATACCATCTTCAGGAAGGTGATTATGACATCACGGATGTTGACAGAGAACTGGCGGAGATTATCCCCACACCTTTGGAAATGGGAAAAGTTTATAAGAGGTTGATTATAGATACATTACAGCTTGGGGAAGATTATGTAGATGGGATTCTTCGAGTTTACAATAATGAACTCTGTAATGTGATTGACAATTATAACTGCAGTGCATTTTATGAGCCATCTTATGTGATCGCAAGAGCATATCAGAACGGTGGGTTTTAAATGAAGGTATGTAAAAAGGAGGGAGCGTATGTCGAATATTACCGTCTGGACTAAACAGCATGAAAATGTGTTAAAAGAGTTGGAGACGACCGGTCGTTACATTGCAAAACAGGAGTACATCAGGATGGATTTGAAAGAACAGGCTCCAGTCGTGCTGGAAGCTTATGACTGGCTGGTAAAGCACGGACCGGACAGAGCGAATAAACCGGCAGACGTGGAGTATCCGGTATGGGTGTCATTTACCAACGAAGGAACAATGATGAACAGTGAAAATACAGTAATTTTAGAGTTGTCACTGGATCCTGCAATCATTACATCAGTTAATATCGCAAAGTGGGGACATATTTTAAATTACGGATATATTCCGAAAGACGAAAATGACTTAAGACGCCACAGACAACTTCTGGAAGATTATGGAATCAGTGATGTAAAAGCAGTTATTTCCCAGTTCTATCCACAGATTAAGCGGGAGATACAAAATAGCTGGGAGCGGTTGTTTGATGATACAATCCTTATGGGAAGCGATGCGAAATATGGAAATGTATGGGAGTTGAGAAGAGAATGGCTGACAGATGTAATACGATAAGACTGTATTCTTTTCAGACTGATGTTGTATATCAGGTATTGAAACGGGACGGCGTATGTTATTCAAAAGAAGAGTATGTACGAAAAAAATATAAGGAGTCTGCGAAGGTATTTATAAATGCATATGGCTGGTTTGTAAAGGAGGCGCAGTATATAGTTCCAAAACCAGAAGGAGCCGAGTATCCATACTGGGCATTCACAGATCTTTATAATGTGGATCAGACAGGAGATGGACATGTGCTGACGTTAGACGTGCCAATAGGAGAAGCAATCTTGTTCGACATGTTCGACTGGACGAAGATTATGCAGATGCATTATATCGGTGAAAATGAATCAGAAGAATCCGCATTTTCCGAAGAGTTGAAAAACATGGGAATGAATGAATTCCAGATTATGACCAGTAATTTTTATCCGGAGCAGAAAGCAAGAATTCAAGAAAGCTGGAACCGTTTGTTCAATCATCAGCAAGCAATTGAGGCGGGGGATAACAGTGGTGTTCACAGTGTACAGGCAGGACTGTGGTGCATCAAAGATGAGTGGATTGTAAAAGAATAATCATTGTGAGCTTTCTAAAAGTATGCTATAATTACAAAAAATCGCATAAATTGACAATTTGTGACATATCGTCTATTTTATGTAAGCAATTACTTGATGGATAAGTATAGGAAAAATATCAGCTGGGAGTCAATCCTCCAGCTGATATAGCCTCCGGCAGGATTGCAGAGGCATTCTTAAATATAGCAATAAATATTGAGCTTGGATGATGAGTATGACTAATAAAAGAAAAAAAGGATTTACATTAGTAGAGCTGATGGTTGTCCTTGTGATTCTTGGAATTATAGCGGCAATTGCAGTACCATTATTTATAAATTATTGGAAAAAAGCAGAGTTTCGCAAAAATGAAGAAAATGCAAAGACAGTTTATCTGGCAGCAGAGTCCAGACTGACTTACTACAGATCTTCCGGACAGTGGGAACAATTTAAAAAAGAGATTCAGGATGCGGTAAAGGACACAGACAGCGAGATCGCACAGAAAGCTGTGTTCAAAGACAATAAGGATAGCAGGCTGAATGGCCGCATTTATACAATTAAGCTGAACAAAAGCGCGGCAGATCAGACAAAAGAGAATAATCTGGTCTTGCGTTTGTTGGACGATTATACATATGATAAAGGATTCTTGGATGCCTCTATTTCGATCGAGATTGATATCGAGTCGGGAGAGGTCTATTCTGCGTTCTATGGATCTAGATGTAAAGGACTGAATTATAAGACAGATGATGTTGATGGTTATCTGACCATGCAGAAGCGTGACTATGATAGCAGAAGTAAGAGACTGCTTGGTTACTATTCTACAGAAGATACCGTCAATACAGTCAATCTTGAAACGAAGCGTCTTCGTATTACAACGATCAATCTTGTAAACAGTGAAAAGTTATCTCTGGACTGGTCCAGTAACGTAGGGGCAGATCTTGGAGTAGATTATGAAGTGTCATTTTATAAAAATGATGATAATACAAAGTTATTTACCTTGAGAGTTTCACCGTTTGACATGGGACAGCAGGGCTGGAGTACAAATGCAGATTCTACGTCAGGTATGGCAACCTTGGAACTGACAAAAGCAGATGGAACAAAAGACACTTCAAATTGGATGTTCCCGGTGACATATAGTGATAACAAATATTCGGTTGTATTGGATGCTATGATGTCTGCAAAAGTACAGGCAGCTTTAGATGGTCAGACAAATGAAAGTGCGAAATCAGAATTAGAGAAGACCTCCAGTACAAGCATTACACGACTTGCTACGATTATTGCAGCACTGTCAGAACCACAGAATATATATGCAAAAGTAAAAGCGACAGCTTATACAGGTTCTTCTAATATAAATATAAGCCAGGAGTACCGCGACAGTGAACAAGTATCTTCCAATGTGGCGAATACAATGTTCGGGGATAATACAAAAGGAAGTGACATACAGGTAGCAGCATTCCGCCATCTGTCCAATATGCGTTATTATGAGAAGAATCATGACAGCGCAACATTTACATTGACGAATAAGAATATGGATTGGGCATCTGTTGGAACCGGCCTTTATGATTTTAAAGCGGAAGCACAGCCGGATGGAACAAAAGTTGAGAAGCTTGCATGGCGCGAGAATACGAAGACAGAGACAGTGGGATTCCCGTCTATAAAAGAACTTCCAAAAGCTTATACACTGATCGGAAAAGGCAGCCAGACACTCGTGTCGAATCTGCATCTGGATGAAGAATCTGTGGCAGACGATACGACAACAACCAATCTGAATGTTTCAAGATCAGAGTTCCTTGGTCTGTTTTGTGAGTTAAAAGGAACTGTGAAAGATGTTGTGTTCCGTGACCCGACACTTATGATCGGTCAGAAAGGTGAGAATGACAGCGCAGGGAATTGTAAGGCACTCAAAGGAGTCGGAATCCTTGCGGGACGAAGCGAAGGCAAACTGACAGAGATTGCTGTTACAAGAACGAAACAAAACTCGAATACCGTTGAAACGAACGTGAAGGTAGATGTATCAAATGCAAATGTATCTGATAACAAGGACACACTCGGTGTTGGAATGTTAGTTGGAGTTCTGGCAAAATATGAAAACGGTACAATACAGACATTGAGTTCCGGAACTGTATCAAATCTTACAATTGAAGGAAAGCTGGAAGCGGTTCTTCCAAGTTCTGTAAAACAGACAGATGCGTATGGAATTGGCGGAATTATCGGATATGCAAATCTGAATAATAAAAAAGGAACAATCCAAATCAACGGATGTACGAATGATGCAGATGTATCTGGCAATGTAAATACCGGAGGAATCGTAGGACGGCTGGATGGAACATTCCTTTATAATAATGGCACGAAGTATAAAGTATCAAAATTAAAACAGAAAGCAGATATTCTGAACTGCAATGATAATGGTTTGATTCTTTGTGACAATATCAGTACACAAAAAGCAGGTAGTACTATTGAGGGAAACTATTTTGGAGGCATTGTAGGCTACAGCAATCAGGCACTTGTATATAATGCGGTCAGTGCTTTGGGACGTTCTGGAAGTTTCCGCTATAGTAGCGATGATCAGAAAGAACTTCTTCAGGGCAGATATGTAGGCGGAATTGCTGGATATGGGGAACACACACTTCTTTCGAATTGTTCTACAGAGAAGAATGGTTATGTACTTGGAGATGAGTATGTAGGCGGAATTGCCGGAGGACTCGGCGGAGGCGTCCCAGATGCAATTCAGGCATCAACAGAAAGCGGTGCTTCTGTAACGACCAATGCAAGTTATGTGATCGGTAACGGCTATGTTGGTGGAATCGTAGGAGAAAATTCTACGAATGTTACACTTAAGAATTGCATCAATCAAGGTGTTGCAGCAGGATACAAACAGTATGTCGGCGGAATTGTAGGATACAATCAGGCAGATTCTACAATTGCAGACTGCGCAAGCTATCTTTCTGACTATGATAATTCTGTTTACAATATGATCGTTCATAAATGGAAAGCGACAGCAAGCTTTGCCGGAGGAATTGCAGGATATAACGATGGAGCAATCACATTTTCTGATGAAAGCGAAGCAATTACTGTGAAATCCGTATCCAGTATTGTAGTAGGGCAGAATTATGTGGGAGGAATTGCAGGATTTAATGATGAAAATGCGACCATTTATGTCCATTATACACTGATCGGCGGCCGCATCTATGCATATGGGAAATGTGCCGGCGGCGCATTTGGGCTGAATGCATCTGCAAAAGTATTGAATCAGGAACTTACGATCAAACCACAGAGTATTCAGGGGCAATACTTTGTTGGTGGTGTGATCGGTGCAAATGTTGTGAACCTGACACAGGATATGACTATGAGCCAGATGCGCACCGATAATATTCTTGGACGTATAACAGGAGAAGCGTTCTGTGGAGGAATTGTTGGCTATCAGAGAACTTATACCACAGGGCAGCTTGGTAATGCTGAACTTAAAAGTGCTGCACTTAAGATGCTCCCTGGACTGGATTCTGACGGGGTACCGTCATATGGAAGTAATGCCCTTGCTGTCTCAAGGAATCCAAATCAGTTGACCATCACGACGACGAACAATATTCCAATCCGTGCAGGGCTGTATGCCGGAGGAATCGTGGGCTATTGCGAGAAAGACAGCCATCTGCTTCTTAAGAACTGTACGAACAGTGGAGACATAGCACAGACAGCGTCTGTCTGGAAAAATGGTGTCGCATTAGGAAGCTATATTGAAAGTAACGAAATTGGCAGAACAAAATCAGAACTGCCGTCTGGCACAGACGGAGTGGACAGTGTGCGTATGCATTTTGCTGGAGGAATTATCAGTGTCAATCTGGAAAATCAGATTATTGACAGCTGCTTTAATACCGGAAATATGTCTGGATATGTTGGAACCGGTGGAGTAGTAGGATTAAACGCAGGTCTTGTATATCAGTGCCAATTACAGCAGCATTTTGGAAATGCAGCGCTGAACTATATTGGCGGGATTGCCGGAATTAATGTTGGGGCAAAGAACCAGACAGTAAAAAGCTACAGTTCAGGATCAAACGTTGTTCAGTACACGGCGGGAACAATTCAGAATTGTACAACTGCACAGAACAAGACTGTATCTGGAAGCTCCAATGTCGGAGGTCTGGTCGGCTGGAATCTGTATGATGGAGTTCTGACAAAAAATGCGAGCAATGCTAATATTTCTGCATCTGGGAAAGAAAATGTCGGCGGAATTGCCGGACGTAACAATGGAAATATTATAATTGAAAACAGCAGAAGCGTTATTACGCGAAGTATATCAGCCGGAAATGCAACAGGTGTTGGCGGTCTGGCAGGTATGAATGAGGTGAACGGAACGATTCGGGTTACCGGAGATGGAGAAACGAATGGAGAAATCACTGCGGTAGACGCAGGTCTGTCTGTCAGTGGGTCTTCAAAAGTTGGAGGAATTGTCGGAATCAATCACGGTGTGGTCGGAGAGAATGGTACGGCAGCGTCACCCAAACACCTGGTATGTAAAGCAAAGAATGTCCGCGCATCACATGGTTTTGCCGGAGGAATTGCCGGAGAGACAAATGGAAATGTAATCTGTGCAGTCAACCGTTCAACAGAAGTAATCGCTTATGAGGGAACGGCCGGAGGAATTACTGCTGTAAATACGAAAGGCAAGACCATTCAAAACTGTACGAATTATGGAAAAGTAACAAGTAATCATGGTCATGCTTCCGGAATTGCGGCAGAGAATGACGGGATGATTAAAGACTGTACCGTAAAAAGCAGTAAATTAACCGAAACAACAGAAATCTACAGCCGTGGCGGCAATGAAATTGGCGCGATTACTTCATTAAATGAAGAAAACGGAATTGTAGAAAATAGCAAAACAGAACGAAATGTAGTGTTGTCCGGAGATGCTTCCATTATAGGAGGCTTAGTCGGAGCCAATGAAGGAACTGTCAGAATGGTTGATAGTTCGATCATTCCAAAGGTAGACAGCAGCAAGAGCAATCTGACAGTTGGCGGTGTGGTAGGAGAGAACCGCGAAAATGCAAATGTGACAGGTGTTCAGGTGAAAGTAGGCGAGACAACGGACTCTTCTGTACTGATCGGCTTCAAAGATTACCAGTATCTTGGAGGTATTGTAGGGCAAAACAGCGGAACAGTAAGTGACGCAGCATTTTCAGGAACAATTGAAGAAAAAAATGGTTCTGCCGGGAACTGTTATGGTGGAATTGCCGGAATCAATATGTCAGGTGCAGAATTAAAGAATTGCAGTGTTGGTAAGATTACGATGACGATCAACGGTGTCTATACTGCTACAAGTACAAGTACTGCAGCGCAGAAAGAGGCATTGGCAACACATGCCGGAGGAATTGTTGGTAAGAATGAAGAAAATGCGGTAATAGACGGCTGTACACTGGAAAATAATGCTGACAGCAAATTGACAGCAAAATACGGTATGCTTGGTGGAGTTGCCGGATTCAATAAAGGTAAGATAATGATGTCCGGAAGCAGTATCACACCTGATGTAATGAACGGTGCAGATACAACCGATGAGCTGGCGGCAAATGCAATCGGACAGGGCTTGAGTGCAGATGGTACTTATGTAAATACTGGAAGTGCAAGTACAATTGAAAATATGAAATATAATGGCGGGACAACGGTATCTGCCGGAAAATTAGAAATGTACATGCTTAATAACGGTAACATAGGAGGTATTACAGCCTATAACGGAACAGCCGGCCAGTTGAGTGAATGCGTATCCGGAAAATGGTTCTTAAATAACAAATCTGAGGCAATCGGAGTTGGTACTGGTGGAATCATTGGTATGAATGAGTCTCAAAAAGATCTGAGCAAACTGGTAAACGGTGCTTTTGTCGGCAGACAGATCGGAAGTGGAAACACGAACCGTTTTGCCGGAGGAATCATCGGAAATCAGAACAATGCTACCGGCAGTGACTGGCTGATTGAAAAATGTATCAATTATGGTACCATTTATTGCTACAACAGCCATTATTCCGGTGGCATTATGGGACAGTGGACCGGAACCGGAGGAACGATCCAGAATTGCCGTAATTATGGAAACCTTCAGACTACATTTGCCGCAAATTGGGTCGGAGCATCCGGCGGTATTGTAGCTCAGCTATACCATGCAAATGAAAATAACGAATATAACATTATCAGTTGTGAGAATTATGGAAGCATTTATAAGAGTGCGGGTTCAGGCGGAAGCGGAGCGAATGACAGTGCAGGAATTTTAGGAAATATTACGACATATCAGGTAAGTAATGTTTCGAATGCAAACCGTTTTACAGTCAGAATATTGGATTGTATGAATGGACCGGGAGTCAGCATTTATTCAAATTCTATGGCTTCAGGAATTTTCGGATTCCTTTCCTGCGATAATGCATATGATAATGCAATTATAAAATCTACACCAAATGTTAAAATGCAGATTGAACGATGCAGAAATTATGCGAGATATTTATTTGGAAACAGCTTCGTTGGAGGCATTTTTGGTGCACGTTATGATGGCTGGAGCAACAACACAATTGTAAATGATTGTTATTCGCCTAGCTTTGGAAATCAAGATTATAATAAAACAGGAAATCCTATTTATTCGAATGGAATCAGCAGAGGAAGTCAAAAACCGACGTCCATGAGTGCTGAAAATAGAAAAAATAATTTCTTTTATGATGGAATAGGGGGTCAGACTAAAAGAAAACAGGACGGCTATCTGGGCGCAGATTTCACGATTGGAATTAAGACTACTGATGGAACAATTATAAAAGGATCTGATCAATCACAGAATATAGTGAGAGTTTCGGATGATAAGCTTAGTTTTGGCAAGATTATAGAGAATACTCAGATTATGAGAAAAGCAGATGACGGAGCATACGTTGTCACGCAAATATATTCAGGAGTGAACTCGATTAACGGAGCAAATTGTTATATAGATCAGGATGGATACATAAAAGACGGTTCAGGTACAAGAATTGGACAGGTGCTTTATTATGTAGGTAATGAGCAGTATCCAAATCACGATAATATTTATTATATTGGAGCAACCATCACAGATCCTTCCAAGAACTTACTTGCATATAATTCCCGTGAAAGTTATCGCCGTCTGGAAGGTGTAGAAAAGGAGAAAAATGAACTCCTTGCACCGGCTTCGGCTGAAGCAAAAGTGGAAACCGGTAAGATAACTGTAAAAGTCGTACCACAAACAATGGACAATGCACGAAATGGAAGCGAACTGTATGATAGCACGACAGCATGCGATCCATTCATGTATGAAGTGCGGGTGACAAACGGAACGAATGAAAAGATTTACAAGATTTATTCCGAAAACGAAAACTTTTCTATTTCGAAAGAAATAACAGGAAAGGTAAAGATTTCTGTTCGCGCAGTCAGTATGTTTGACGATGTGGAGCCTTCGAAGTGGTATGATCTGCCGGAACAAAGTATCAACAAAGTACTTCCGGATCCGGATGTAAGGATTGAACTTATTTCAAAACAGAATGCAGATAACAACCATGTTTACCGGTTTGTACTCAATAATCTGGATGAATACAATGCAACAGATGAAAATGGTAACGCTATTTATCCAAACTGGCAGGTGAAGATCAAGGTTGCAGGAATTGGTGATCTGACGCTGAATGCATCGAATCCGACAGGAACAATGAAAGTGGCACACAGAGAAGATGGGGCTTATACTTACCAGATGACAGCCCAGGCATCTACTACAAGTGGAACAACCATGGCAGAGTCGTCCAAAGAGATTTCCACAGCGACACAGCTCCCAGGATACAGACCGCCAATTACTTTGAAGGAATGGAATCCACAGTTGGTACAGAACGTAACGGTTACAGGAACAACATTGGATGATCTTTCTGTAAAAGTAGAGCTGGATGCCAAAAATCAGAAAATGAATACCCCGCCAATCTACCGTGCAGAGTTGATCGGTACGTGGAATGGTGAAGATAACGTTGTATTTGCAAAAGAAGATATTCTGACCGTATCGGCCGGAAAAGCTTCTGCAACATTTACAAATCTGCCAGAGTACATAGGGCAGGCAAGTAACTTAAGAGTACGCATCTGGTATGCATCTTCTGGTCTTGGTCCGGTATATACTTATTACGATGTAGATGCCAGCCAGATTACAGAAGCAAATGTAAAAGAACTGACAGATGTGGATGAAAATGGAAATGCACAGTGGACGTACTCACACAGCACGACACTGGAAAACTATGCAGGATATTTTACAAATTATCAAAATGTAACATCTAAGCTTTGGACGTGGCTTCCGGCACCTGTGCTTGAAGGAGCAGATTTGGATACATATCTGGAGCCGGTCATCGGAACCAATGGTGAGATGTTGTATACCTTTACATGGGATGCTGATATAGCAGGCACTTCATCACCGGAATATCAGGTATCTATGACAGGTGTTGATGCATCTGGCAGAGAAGTGAAGATCGATCTTGGAGATGCTTATACAGGAGGCAAGTCACTGACAGTTGACGGTACAGACTGGAATTACTCCAAGGTAAAACTGAAAGTGACACGCGTTGGAAAGAATACGTCTGCAGTAAAACAGATCGGCCTTGCAACAACCGGAACTTACAATGTAAAACAAAGACTGGAACAGCCATCACAGTTGACAGCCGAGAATCCGGATACCAATGAATTGAACTACAGATTATTCTGGTCACAGATCACATCAGAGGAAGGCTGTAACGGATATCAGGCATATATACGTGTATATGATGACAAAGAAAAACTTGGTGAAGAGAAAGAACTGGGTACTCAGATTACAACTGCGCAGAATGCCGGTGGTACATATAGCGAAGATGTGGATCTGGAAGCATATGCAGGTAAGCGTGTAGTCATTTACCTGAAAGCAAAAGCAGCTGCAGACAGTGCGTACCTTGACAGTGTGGCAGGTATTACAAATGAACTTGAAATACCGACCCGTTTGCCAAAACCGAAGGTTACATGGCAGACAAACTGGACACATCACGCGGACAACTATATTGCAGCAGATGCATTTACAAATGGAGGAATGACCGTTACTCTTACACCGAATGATAATGCCAGCGTACCGCCGGGAGGCAGTGCATATCTATTAAAGGCTTATGTCTATGACAGCGCGGCAAAAGCAAAAGCGGCAACACAGACAGACCCGGGAGATTATGTTCAGGCATATCCAATCGAAGGGGCAGTTGCACAGATGGAAGTGACAAATCATAAGTATTCACATGACATGCAAGGACTGTCGATCCAATACGCCGGAAAATGGATTGTATTTTACGCAAGAATTTCATCTGGCGGCGGAAATATCAGTTCCGAGTGGACGAAGTCAGACAGCTACAGACTTCCGTATGTAAAACTTCAGTCACCACAGGTTGAGTCAAATGAAGCCGATACAGAGCTTACGGCAAATGTTTCAACAACACCGGAGGTTGCGGGAGAAGATAAGGTATGGACAGCGAAGCAGACGGTACTGAGCTGGAACAGTGTAGATTGTGCAGATATATTTACACTGAATCTGAATGGAACCATTAAAGATGCGTCAGCCCAGGAAGGTAAGACACAACTGGACAAAAAGGTCCGTATTATAGAAACTGCGGATGGAGTACAGGTTCAGGTATACCGTCTGGTTGAGGTTCGAAAAGAGATAAACGGTGAAATAAGGACTGTGGAAGAATGGCAGTGGGTAATAATTGATGAGAATGACACTGCAAGTCAGTATCCGGAAGGAACACCGGAGACAGAAATCCACCACGAATTCGACATTACCGACTACAGTGTGAAGATTACATCCGCATACAAAGCGGAAAATGGTTCCACACCGACTTACGAACTCACACTTTCAACAAAGCTTGATGTTGTGAAGAATGCAGATGGTACATACAGTTATACCTTAAAGCTTCCGGATGTGTCAGATGTCAAAGCAGAAGATGGAAATGTAGAACATACGAACCTTCATATTTCTAACAGCATGGTCTTTAAGGCAAATGTGACAGAGAATATTGAAGAAGATCAGATCCTTCAGAAGAGTGAGGCTTATGTGGAGTCTGACGAGACGAAGGTCGAGTGGAAGAACAACTAAAGGAGAAAGAATTTATGAAATGTAAAGGCTGGCAGCAATTGCGGGCAAATGCAAAAAACGGAATATCGATGGCACTTGTGCTTTGCGTATCTGCATTTTTTATTGCATTTGCTGCTGCCATCCTGTACACAGCAGGAATGCTGACTGCCCAGTCGAATCAGAGATTAAAAGAAGAACGATGCTATCAACTGGCAAAAAGTTATTCAGATGTGCTGAAAAATGAGCTGACAAAATATGACAAAAAGTATACAGATGATGGAAGCACGGTTGGAGATGGTACTTTTTATGCATTTGCAAATAAATTCCTTGATGATGAAAAGTATCTAGAGTATAATTCTGACTATAAAGATAGCACAAAGTACAATTTTGTCGAAGATGGTTCGAATTTGTCTGATATATCTAGTTCTCCGTTGTCAGATAAAGGTTATGGCAACATTTCCGTGACGTTAAAAAAGGAACAGAACAGTGATGAAAATGTAGATAAAATTTTGAGTGGTGGTGAGATTACCGGCTCTTCAGGAGGAGATTATTCCAGTGCGATCAAGAACATTGAGAATACGACAGTCCGCCAGTACATATTTACGGTAGAAGTGACTGCATATTATGAAGATGCTGCTTACACATATCGTACAGAGTATACGAGAGCGGAGAAATATCCGGTCACATTTACACATAATGGCAATACAATTGTGTGGGTGGCAAATGCGACAGGTGGCGGCACATGGAAAGTCGGTAACAGTAGCGGAGCTGTGTATACAATTGATGATAATACGCCAATCCATTACACGTATAACCGAACAGCATCAACCTCCTGCCGATTTGAAGAGAACATATATCAGAATAGTCAGGAAGGAGGAGATACGAGTGCGGCCAATTAAGAAATCAAGGGCGAATGCCGGCGAAACGTTGGTAGAAGTAGTAGCCAGTATCTTTATATTCCTGATATTAATGGGAATCTTACAGGGGGCAATTACTTATAGCAGTAATTCCCTGAAGAAAAATAAAGAAATTCGAAGTGACAATGCAAAAATCATGGAAGCATTGCAGAATACAGAAGTAACTTCCGTAGAGAACAATAAGAGTATTGATTTTAACGCGACAAACTCCGATATGTCGATCAAAGGAAATCATGTATTTTCAGTAGCAACGGATTTGAATAAAAAAATTGTGACTTATACGGATTCAAAAGGAGAAGAACAGACAACCACATTCTACCTTTATGGAAGTCCGGATGCAGACGCATCACAGAGTGAGGAACAGGTACATACAACACCAGAGGGTGGTGGCAATTCGTGAAATTAACAGATAGAAGACAAGCTGGAAAAAGAAAAGAACAATTGTCATATGCGAAGAACCTCGTGAAAGACCGAAAAGGAACAACGCTTGTTGAGACAATGGTCACATTATTTCTCATCAGCATTCTGATGGCAATGGCGGCAAGCGCCTTAAGCTCCGCCTCCAGAATATTTGTCCGGATCCAGAAGACCCAGTATGCACAGTCTGTTTTAGATACAAATATGACGGAACTTCGGACGATCACAAAGGACGCGACCGGGTATGTAAAATTATATGAAAGAACAACCGCGATGGATGAGCAGTATGGTGGTTCCAAAGGGACGAATACAAAAGGAAATGCAATTGAATTCATGACTCCGGAAGGTTTTGTAGAATTAGTGTCTGCCAATGGCTGTTCAGAGACAGAGATCCATATAGGCGATAAAGTCACCGGAACAGCAGATGCAGTTGAGACGGGGCAGTTACTGACCCGGTATTACTTTCGAAACAGTAACACCGGACAATATATCTTTACTCAGAATGGAAAGCCCGTCGCAAGAGCCGTGGCAAATGTGTTTGCAAAAGGTTTTTATATGGGCAATTACGTAGAGGTAGAATATTCGTATCCGGCGAATGTATCGGATGGAAGCAAGATAAGCAGCATTACAGCAAAAGTGACGGTCTATTCGGAGTATGATAAAGCAACAAAAAGTTTAAAAAATGTGATGGCAACTGATACAGAAGTTCTGGAATTCCGCAATCCAATCACAGTAAAAGGAAATGCAGATTCCGCTATCACAGCAATTCATGAATAGATCATATTAATAATGGTATGAACGCTTGCACCGAGGCGTTTATATAGATTCTCAAAAGAAAAATGTAATAAAGGAGACGAGAAAAATGTTTAAGAAATTAAAAGAGAAAAAAGGATTCACATTAGTAGAGCTGATCGTAGTATTAGTAATCTTGGCAATCCTTGCAGCACTGTTGATCCCAGCACTGACAAAGTATATTGATAAGGCAAAAGAGAAAGATATCATTGCTGAAACACGTCAGGTTGTAATGGCAGCACAGACACTTACGGATGAGGCATATGCAAAGAAAGATGTTAATGGTGAAGTTAAGTATGGCGAAGATGTCACACAGGCAGCAGTTGCAGACCTTGCAGAAGTAACACCAGGTAATATTGAATCTGTAACGATTGAAGATGCAAAGGTTACAGGAGTAACGTATAAAAAGAAAGGAAAAACTTGTACCTATACTACAAAAGCTGGAGAAGAAAAATATTCAGTTAACTAAGCTAGAAACTAAAAGGAAAGGCATGAACTCATGACCCAACAACAGCATGAATCAAAATTTACCCAAATTAAATATCGTTGGATCAAGAGTGTGCTTATGATCTTAATTATTATCCTGCTTGCGATCGTGACAGTAATACCCGGAGCGCTCCGACTTTTACATCGGGCAGACGCTCAAGTGGCTCTGGGGCATGCAAAATCGGTGCGGTTGGCGCTCCAGGTAACTGGACAGGAATGTTATGGCAGGAGTGGTACTTTTTTCGACGCTTCCCAGGAGGGAGGCGTCGCTGAGAGTATCCGGACAGAAGTGCTTAATTTAAGCAAAGCACCGGGAGATTTCTGGGTGCTTCAGGTGGCAGAGGACGGATATACCGTTGAAAAGTTCGTATACCGGGAAGGTGATTACACCGTCTGGTACACATTAGAGCCAAAATCATATACGGTCTACTATGAAGACTATATGGCTGGCAAAGAAGAATAAGACAGATGAGTAGAATAACATGTTAATTGTATTAGAAAGTATTTTATGGGTGATCCGGTTCTTTTTCGGAGCCTGTATCTTTAGTTTTTTGAATGTGGTGATTGACCGCTTGCCAAGAGGAGAGAGTGTGGTAAACGGAAGAAGTCATTGTACCAATTGTGGCAGAGTATTACATGCATGGGAACTGATCCCGTGTGTCAGCTACATCTTCCTGCGCGGACGATGTGCAGGTTGTAAAAGTCACATTCCGGGAAGAGATTTCTTCGTGGAAGTGATTGGCGGCGCAGCATTTATCGGCTGCGGGATTCATTATGGCTGTGGCAGTTTTGGATTGTTATCAATGCGTGGTACAGTCATGTTGATTTATTTTGGAATACTACTTGTGGTAGCCCTTATTGATTGGGATACCCAGATCATTTATGATAGATTTCACATTTTTATTTTGATATTAGCAATTGCAAATATATGGCTTGTTCCGGAGCATGGGCTTATAGACAGGCTGATCGGGGCACTAATCGTCTCTGTTCCGATGCTGCTTCTGGCACTTGTGATTCCGGGAGCATTTGGCGGCGGGGATATCAAATTAATGGCGGTCTCCGGAGCATTTCTTGGGACAGGACCGGTAGTGTGCGCTATGTTTTTCGGGCTGCTGACAGGAGGCGCTTACGGAGCATTTATGTTAAAGAGCAAGAAATTAGGAAAAAAAGATGTATTTGCATTTGGACCATTTCTTGCATTCGGACTGGCGCTGGCGGCATTATATGGAGATCAGATCGTTACATGGTATCTGCATTTTTTATAAAGAGAGTAACTAATAAGAACACCTTGAAATTTGTGTGGTGGGGTTCTGAGCAGTTACTAAAGAGATAAAAATCAAGTATAGATATAATAGAAAGAAAGAGGAAGTTCGCACATGGCACGTTTTAAATACGTCGCAAAGGATATGAGTGGCAAGGTTCATAAGGGTACTGTGGAGGCTGCATCCGAGAATGCGCTGACGCAGCAGTTACGGGAAGAGAACCTCTATCTGGTTGAAGCGAAAGATTTAAATGGAGCAAAAAAGCATAAAAAGTTAAAAGCGAAGCAGCTTGCAGCCTTTTGCCGGGAACTGTCCGCACTTCTGGCATCAGGTGTCACGCTTGTAAGGGCGCTCGACATCATTTCCGAGCAGGAAGGAATGAACAAAGACGAGCGGGATATTTATAAGGATGTGTTACAGGATTTGAAACGCGGTATCAGTCTGTCGGATGCCATGGAATCCAAGGAATGCTTTCCGGATCTGATGATCGGAATGATCCGTTCCGGTGAGGGAAGTGGTAACTTGGATCTGGTGACACAGAGATTATCAGTTCAGTATGAGAAGGATTATAAGCTGACCCAGCAGGTGAAGTCAGCCATGACTTATCCATGTATTCTGCTGGTTCTCTGTGTTGTAATTGTGATTTTGATCGTAACCTTTATTCTGCCACAGTTTCAGAGTCTGTTTGATCAGATGGAAAGCCTTCCGATGATTACGAATATTTTGATCGCGGTTTCCAACTTTCTTGTTCAGAAATGGTATATTGCATTATTGACCGTTGCAGTGATCGTTGCACTGATTCGTATCATTGTCGGAATTCCGGCAGTGCGAAGAGGCGTAGACTGGATGAAGGTTCATATGTGGGGCTTTGGTAAGTTGTTCAAAGTTGTTTATACGGCACGTTTTGCCAGAACACTGAGCAGTCTTTACTCCAGTGGTATGCCCCTTGTTTCAGCAGTTGGAGTGGCTGCAAAGACGATTGGAAATGGTTATGTAGAGTCTCAGTTTGACGAAGTTATCACAATGGTCCGTGGCGGAGTGCCGCTTTCACAGGGGCTGCGTGAAGTAGACGGATTGCTAAAAAAACTGTCCAGCACGATTCTGGTCGGAGAAGAAAGCGGACGTCTGGATGTGATGCTGGATTCCATTGCGGAGACATTGGAAGCGGATGCAGAACAGGCTACAAAGCGGATGGTCACGCTTCTGGAGCCAATCTTGATTATATTTATGGCGCTGATCGTTGGCTGTATTATGATTGGAGTTATGCTCCCAATCTATCAGTCTTACTCAGCGATCGAAAATGCGTAATTACGAAGGAGGAACTTACAGGTGAGCGATACTGTTATTGTTTTACAGGAAGAATGTATTTTGGCTGCAAGTGGAAAAGCAGGACGAAGACCAAGAATCAGCAGGACAGACATGATCCCGACCGAAGTTCACACAGACCCTTTTGAACAGTGGAAAAGGGCACTTCTTGCATATAAGGCAAAGGAGCATCCAGGTTCTGTAAAGCTTGTGCTTCCATCCAATTATTCATCTGCACGAATTTCACAGATTCCGTTTGCAACAGGCAAGCAGCTTACAAAGATGGCAGAACATGTTGTTTCAGAGTCAGCAGCAGAAGGAATTGTAGATTATGGTATTACATATGCAGATAAAAAGCAGGGCGTGACCGTATGCTGTGCCAGCGTAGAAGAAAACATTTGTAACCGGCTTTTAGCAATGTGTGAGGAGATAAAGCTTCCGGTGCGTGCAATTACTGTGCCGATGGAAGCATATTTAAAAGGATTGTCCCAGTTAAAGACTTATGCCAATAAGACGGCTATCTTCTTATTTTTTGAGGATTCTGGCGTGACCAGTATCCTGTATAAGAACGGAGTATATCTGTATTCTACAAGAAGCCGTATCTTCAGCGAGCGCGGAACGCTGGATTTTGGGACAGAGATTGTCCGGAACATTTCCGGTATTGTACAGTTTTATGCAACGACAACGTCTGGAATCCCGATCACAGACATTTATTATGCAGGCTGTATGGAGGATGATTTTGAAGTATGCCTCGATGGAATCCATATGATGAACCTTCAGGCAGCTTTGCTTCAGGTGGATGCGGTTTATGAAACCCAGGGAAATCCAGAGGATTGGCTTGTGTGTGCCGGAGCATTGGTGGATGATAAGACGAAGCAGGTCAATCTCTATCAGAAATGGAAGAAGTCCGGCGGTATGGACAAAGTGGTGGAGAAAGAAAGCTTTGTAAAACATATCGTCCCACCGGTGATCACATTGGCTGTATGTATGGCTTTATTTGGAGCAGTATCTGTCTGGAATCTGCTTGAGAGTAAGAAGATTGATGACATCAATGACTGGATCAACGACAGTCAGATCCAGCAGCAATATCAAGAGGCAGATGAGGTCATGAAAGAGAGCGAGCGTTTAGTTGAGCAGAAGCGCCAGGTGGAGCAGATGAAGCAGAATCTGGCAACTTATCCAGATCTGGATGCAGATATAATAGGCAGAATCGCGGATGCCAGCGGAAGCACCATGAGTGTGGAAGTTAAGTCCATGGATGCAGAAACAGGGCTTCTTACATTTCATGCGGTGAGCAGTGCAGTCATTGATATTCCGGAATATGTCAATAAACTAACGCAGACAGGATTATTTTCAAGTGTAGATTATAGCGGCTATCAGTATCAGGACGGCGAATACACGCTGGATCTGTCCTGTATACTAAAGGCTATAGATGCAGGAGGTGACAAGTAATGAAGCTGGAAACGGAATTAAAACCAGGGGATATTGTATTATTAAAGGTGCTTGCCTGCATATTGATCTTATTTTTTACACTTCGCTTTCTTGTATTTCCAGGGTTGGAGAAGAACCAGGATCTGCAGAATGAGAAAGAACAGGTAGAGCAGACGAAGCAGGAGATGCAGGATACAATCAAACAAAAGAGTATTGTTGAAAAGAAAATCGTAAAGCAAAAAGCAGAGCTTGTGGATGCTTCGCAGGGATTTTATGATCTGCTTGAGAATCAGCAGGTCGATGAACTGGTGACAGGAATTGCGTTAAAGCACAATTTAAAACCAGTGTATCTGAAAATCGAAGGAACCGAAGCAGGAGTACCGGCAGCTTATCAGACTGTCACACAGACAGACGAGTCCGGTGCCCAGACGGCAAAATCTGCACAGGAGGAGCTGGATGAGAACAGCCAGGAGTCTTCGTCTGAGACAGATTATGAACCGGAAGTTGTCTTGCAGTATGTAAATACAACGACGGTGTCCATGACTTTACAGGGAAATGAGTCGCAGATCCGGGAAATGTTAGATGATATTGCAAAAAATTATCCGGGCGTACAGGTGCGTTCCTTTGATATGAATGAAAATACTTATGTAGATTCCAGTCTGCAGCAGATTTCACAAAATAACTGCGAGTGTGTGCTGGCTGTCTATACTTGCGGGCAGCTTGGTACTACTGCATCCGGAGAGGAGAACTAGAAGTGAGAACGAATCTGAGAATTGGAGAAATCCTGGAAGATAAAGGGTATGTCACCGCAGAGCAGATCGGACAGGCTCTTGCGTATCAAAAAGAGCATAGAGATAAACGAGTCGGACAGATATTGATGGAGTTGGGATTTGTAACCGAGAAGCAGGTATTAGAGGCATTGGCAGACAGACTAAATCTTGAGATTGTAGATGTGGCGCAAATCCCAGTCAATCTTAAGGCGGTCGGAATGATCAATCGTGAGCTGGCAGAGAAGAATCTGATTCTTCCGGTCAGCGTAAAAGAGCATACTATGGTTCTTGTGACCAATGATCCACTGAATTACTTTGCCCTGGAAGAAGTCAGACAGCAGACAGGCTGCCACCTTGAAATTCAGCTCAGTGAGGAAGCACCATTAAAAAAAGCAGTATCTTACTATTATGCAGAGGTTCATGCAAGAAAAGCAGCAAAACAGGCAAATGTAGGATTCTCAACAACAGATGTAGATGAGCTGGAAATTGAAAATCTGGATAATCCAGATGAAGCACCGATCATTCAGCTTCTTAATAGTCTGATTGAGCGTGCAATTAAAGCGGAAGCCAGTGATATTCATATTGAACCATTTGAGCATGAGACAAATGTGCGGATGCGTATTGATGGTGTGGTATCGGAATATGTTAAGATACAGAAAAATATTCACGGACCACTGATTGCCCGTATTAAGATTCTGGCAAATCTGGACATTGCAGAAAAGAGAATCCCACAGGATGGACATTTTCGGGTAGCGCTTGGAGACGGACAACAAGTTAATATCCGTGTATCGGTGCTCCCGACCGTATTTGGCGAGAAGGCGGTATTGCGTATTATGGCAGCAACGTCTCATCTGGATCATGCAGATCATTTTGGAATGAATGAGTACAGTTATAACCTGTTCAGACCGCTTCTGGATTATCCGAATGGAATCATTTATATTACAGGACCAACTGGTAGCGGAAAATCTACGACACTTTATATGATATTAGATTACCTGTCAGGCAGACAAGTGAACATTTCTACTATTGAAGACCCGGTGGAGAAGAATTTGCCTGGAATTAACCAGACACAGGTCAATCCAACAGCAGGACTTACATTTGATGTAGGACTTCGTGCTCTTATGCGTCAGGATCCGGATATTATCATGGTTGGCGAGACCCGTGACGGTGAGACTGCCGGAACGTCTGTCCGCGCTGCTATTACCGGACATATGGTGCTTAGTACACTTCATACTAACGATGCGGTGTCAAGTATTGTGAGACTGGAAGACATGGGAGTTGAAACTTATCTGGTCGCAAACTCTCTTGTAGGTCTGATTGCACAGCGTCTGCTCCGTAAAGTCTGCCCGAACTGTGCAAAAGAAGTAGAGACGACAGAGCAGGAGAGGATTCTTCTGGGAGAAGATGTGCGTACAGTCAAACGTGGTATGGGCTGTTCTCAGTGCAACCATACTGGATACAGGGGACGTATCGCAGTGCATGAGATCCTGGCAATTAACCAGGATATCCGAAGAATGATCATGGAGCATGAATCCGTGGAAAATATTACAAAATATGCAAGAGAACATCAGCATATGCGCACACTGAAAGAAAGCGGACTGATTCTTGTAAAAGAAGGAGTTACGACACCGGAAGAACTGATGAAGATCAGCTATGAATAAATTGCAGAATAAGAAGATAGGATAGGGGAGAAGAATATGCTAGATCGAAGACAGATCCATACAGTGATCGATACGCTTATCAGGGAGGCAAGGATCCGTTCTGTCTCCGATATTCATATTACAGAGGGGATGCCTGTGTGGTACAGGATCCACGGGTGCCTGACACAGGCCAGGGACGTATTGAAGGAGTATGATATCCGTGAAGTACTTCTTGGAATGATGAATGAGAAGCAAAGAAAGCAGTTCGAAGATGGTCGGGATGTGGATTTTGCCTGGCAGACCACGGATGGCTGCCGCCAGCGAGTGAATATTTTCTGTGAACAGAAAAAAATTGCAGCAACGATCCGGCTGCTGAATCAACATATTCCGACTTTGGAAGAACTCAAAATTCCAACGACATTGTATCAGCTTTCCGAGGAGCCAAGAGGAATTATCCTTGTTACCGGACCGACAGGAAGTGGTAAGTCAACAACTCTTGCAGCGGTCATTGAGGCTATGAATCAGAAGTATGACAGACATATTATTACAATTGAAGATCCAATTGAGTATGTCTACGAGTGCAAGAAATCTCTGATCCATCAAAGAGAGGTGGGGCAGGATGTGACGAATTTTGCTTCCGCACTTCGAAGTGCCCTGCGTGAAGACCCGGATGTAATTCTGGTAGGAGAAATGCGCGATTATGAGACCATCTCAGCAGCACTTCTTGCGGCAGAAACAGGACATCTTGTATTGTCTACACTTCATACAACAGGTGCAGCCCAGACGGTGGAGCGTATCATTGATGCCTGCCCGGCAGAAAGCCAGAACCAGGTGCGTATCCAGCTTGCCGGTACCTTGAAGGGAATCATAAGCCAGTGCCTGATTCCATGTGGAGGGGGCATGACCCGTGTACCTGCAACCGAATTCCTGACAGGTTCTGATGCCATCCTGAACCTGATACGTGAAGGAAAAACGCACCAGATTTCCGCTATGATGCAATCTTCAGCGGCGAGCGGGATGCATACACTGAATATGGATCTTTCCAGATTGATGCAACAGGGATATATTACAAGAGAAGAAGCAATGAAATTTACGAATAATAAAGCGGAGTTAACACAGTATATGTAAGTAAAACAAAAAACACGCTATTATGTACAGGACCGTCACAAGAGGTGATAGGTCCTTTTTTCATATAATAGGAAATTGCACATTCTTTGTTCTTCAAAAAAGAATTGAGATATTAGTAATGCTTTCGACACCAACGCTCAAGTAGATTGATGAGCGAATAGAGAAGTGTTGCCATGAGACAGAGAAGAAGGATACTCATAAGAAGCCAATCCATCTTAAAGACCTGGCTTGCGTAGATGATCAGATATCCAAGTCCTTCTCTGGCAGCCAGAAATTCACCGATGATCACGCCCACGAGGCAGAGTCCGATGTTGACTTTCATGTTACTGATGATTGCCGGAAGAGAAAAAGGAAGTACGACTTTTAGAAGCGCGTGCCTCCGATTTCCACCCAGTGTATAGATGAGTTTCAGTTTTCCTGGATCGACGGTCATAAAACTGGTGTATAAGTTCAGAATGCTTCCAAAGATTGCTACAGACATTCCGGCGACGATAATTGTTGTTTTTGTTGCTCCAAGCCAGACAATAAGAAGTGGTGCAAGTGCAGACTTCGGCAGACTGTTCAGTACTACCAGGTAAGGATCCAGGATTTCTGATAACCGTCTGCTGAACCAAAGAAGAATGGTAACCAGAATGCTGGTGGCAGTGACGAGCAGGAAGCTTAAGATTGTCTCGTATAGTGTGACATTGGTGTGCAGAAAAATGCTTTTATCCAGCACCATGCCCCAGAAACATAGTGCAATCTTTGACGGGCTGCTAAAGATGAAGGAGTCGATGATACCTACATTTGCAGTGAATTCCCAAAGAAAGAGAAAACTGAAAAGAATCAGGACTCTTGAGATACCGACAATGCATTTGTGCTTCTTTTGTTGTTTCAGATAGTTGATCTGATTTTCGGAAAGTTCATTTGAAAATTCAGTCATCTGTATTCAGCTCCTTCCATATTAAGTTGAAGTAATGTTTGAATTCCGGGGAGTTCCGGCGGTTCAAAGGAGTATCCTGTTCCAAATCAAAAATGAGTGGAACAGTCTGACGTATATTAGCCGGGCGTCCGGAAAGGACAATGATCCGGTCGGCAAGGGAGATGGCTTCTGACAGGTCGTGTGTTACAAGAACGGCTGATTTTCCTTCCTGCCGGATGATCTGACCAATATCGTCCCCGACATTTAAGCGGGTCTGATAGTCCAATGCGGAAAATGGTTCATCCAACAGTAGGAGATCTGGATCCAGAACGAGCGTACGGATCAGGGAAGCCCGCTGGCGCATGCCGCCGGAAAGTTCCGAGGGTCTTGCATTTTCAAACTGTTTCAGCCCATAGATGTCTAAAAGATTATGTGCCTTTTCCCTGGTCCTTGCAGTCAGCATATGCTGAATTTCCAGTCCTAAAATAACATTATTGTAAATGGTCCGCCATTCAAAAAGTTCATCATGTTGTAACATATAGCCTACATTTGTAGTGCTTTCGTGAAGGTATTTCCCATTGATTTTAATGAAGCCTTTTTCCGGTATGAGAAGTCCGGCAATAATAGAAAGAAGCGTTGACTTTCCGCAACCCGAAGGTCCGACGATGGCAACAAATTCTCCTTTATTCAGGATAAAGGAGATGCCATTTATGGCAGGAGTTTCTCCGTCCGGATTGTGGTAAGCATAGTGAATATTCTTAAGTTCCAGTACTTGATCCATGGAAACCTCCGCAAATGATAATCCTATATCTTATCATATGTATCTTGAAAGAAAATGTGTGGTCAGTTTTATATCAAACGAAAAATGTGTTTTTCCGTGGTCATAAAATGGTTCATAAATATGGATTTTCCCTTGTCATCTTGTTATGAAAAAGTTATAATTGCATGTGAGTACGCAAGATAGGAACGATGAGTATGAATTATCAAAAAGAATTAGACAAGTTATTGGATACGCTGACAAAAGAAGGGCGTGTTCCAAGGCTTCTGTTACACAGTTGCTGTGCTCCATGCAGCAGTTATGTGTTAGAGTATCTGAGCAATTATTTTGAAATCACAGTGTTCTACTATAATCCGAATATTTATCCGGAGACAGAGTATACGAAGCGGATTCTGGAACAACAGAAACTGATCGATGATATGAATTTCAAATATCCGGTCAGCTTTGTAGCGGGAGAATATGAAAAAGAGAAATTTTACGAGATGGCCAGGGGACTTGAGGAGGTCAAAGAAGGCGGCTCCCGGTGCATGAAATGTTATGAGCTGCGTCTCAGAGAGACTGCAGAGATTGCGAAAGCAGGAGAATATGACTATTTTACAACCACGCTTAGCATCAGTCCACTGAAGAATGCAGCAAAGCTCAATGAAATCGGGCAGCGTCTGGCAAAAGAATATGGTGTGGAATATTTGATTTCAGATTTTAAGAAGAAAAATGGTTACAAGCGTTCCACAGAACTGTCAAAAATTTATGGTTTGTACAGACAGGATTACTGTGGTTGTGAATTTTCTCAGAGACAACGAAAGTAAGACACTGTTGACTTTAGATAAAAATATGGTACACTTTTATACAGTACAGTATTAAATGACGGAAAGGAAGAGATTATGGCACAATTATGGGGAGGTCGTTTCACAAAAGAGACTGACCAGTTAGTATATAAGTTCAATGCATCTATCTCATTTGACCAGAGATTTTATGAGCAGGATATCAAAGGAAGTATGGCACATGTTACCATGCTTGCAAAGCAGGGAATCCTGACTGATGCGGAAAAAGAGACAATTATTACAGGACTTCAGGGGATTCTTGATGATGTGAAATTCGGAAAACTTGAGATTACTGATAAATATGAAGATATTCACAGTTTTGTTGAGGCAAACCTGATCGACCGTGTAGGAGATGCAGGTAAGAAGCTTCATACAGGACGAAGCAGAAATGATCAGGTTGCACTGGATATGAAACTTTATATCCGTGATGAGGTGCAGGAGACAGATGCACTGATTAAGGAGATGTTAGAGGCGATTCTTGGAATTATGGAGAATAACCTTGAGACATATATGCCGGGATTCACACATTTACAGAAAGCACAGCCGATCACACTGGCTCACCACATGGGCGCGTATTTTGAGATGTTCAAAAGAGATCATGAGCGTATGAAAGACATTTATGCAAGAATGAATACATGTCCGCTTGGATCTGGTGCACTTGCAGGAACGACTTACCCGTTAGACCGTGCCTATACAGCAAAGCTTCTTGGATTTGACGGACCAACTATGAACAGTATGGATGGTGTTTCTGACAGAGATTATCTGATTGAGTATTTGTCAGCGCTTTCCATGATTATGATGCATCTGAGCCGTTTCTCAGAGGAAGTGATCATCTGGAATTCTAATGAATATAAGTTTGTTGAGATTGATGATGCTTACAGTACCGGAAGCAGTATTATGCCGCAGAAGAAGAATCCGGATATCGCAGAGCTTGTAAGAGGTAAGACTGGACGTGTCTATGCTGCACTGACCGGACTTCTTGTTACAATGAAAGGAATTCCGCTTGCATACAACAAAGACATGCAGGAAGATAAAGAACTTCCATTTGATGCAATCGATACAACAAAAGGATGCTTACAGTTATTTGCAGGCATGCTTCGTACGATGACATTTAAGAATGACCGCATGGAAGAGAGTGCAAAGCACGGATTTACAAATGCGACAGATGCAGCAGATTATCTTGTGAATCACGGAGTTCCGTTCAGAGACGCACACGGAATCGTAGGACAGCTTGTGTTACTTTGTCTGGATAAGAAGATTCCGTTGGATGATCTTCCACTTGAGGAGTATAAGAAGATTTCACCTGTATTCGAGGAAGATATCTATGAAGCAATTAGTTTAAAGACATGTGTAGAGAAACGTAATACAACTGGTGCACCGGGCGTGAAACCGATGCAGGAAGCAGTGGATAGTTATAAAAAATACATGGAAGAGTATTAGAAGGGAGACATATGAGATGGATCAGAAATTAAGAGTCGGAATATTAGGAGCAACAGGAATGGTTGGACAGCGCTTTATTGCACTTCTGGAGAACCACCCATGGTTCGAGGTTGTAACAGTTGCAGCCAGCCCGAGATCAGCAGGCAAGACATATGAAGAAGCAATCGGAGACCGCTGGAAAATGGATACACCGATGCCGGAAGGAGTTAAGAAACTGATCGTTGCGAATGTTAATGAAGTCGAGAAAGTAGCTTCTTCTGTAGACTTTGTATTTAGTGCAGTTGATATGACAAAAGACGAGATTCGCGCAATCGAGGAAGCGTATGCGAAGACAGAGACACCGGTTGTCTCCAATAACAGTGCACACCGCTGGACAAAAGATGTTCCGATGGTAGTGCCGGAGATTAACTCAGACCACTTTGAACTGATCAATGATCAGAGAAAACGTCTCGGCACAACTCGCGGATTTATTGCAGTAAAACCAAACTGCTCTATCCAGAGTTACACACCTTGCCTTGCGGCATGGAAAGAGTTCGGACCAAAAGAAGTTGTTGCTACAACATATCAGGCAATTTCCGGAGCAGGTAAAACATTCAAAGAGTGGCCGGAGATGGTAGAGAATATTATTCCATACATCGGTGGAGAGGAAGAAAAGAGCGAGCAGGAGCCGCTTCGTGTTCTTGGAACATATGAGAACGGACAGATCACACTTGCAGATGCTCCGAAGATTACATGCCAGTGTCTGCGTGTGCCGGTTCTGAACGGACATACAGCCGCAGTATTTATCAACTTTGAGAAGAAACCTACAAAAGAGCAGCTTATTGAGAAACTGGAAAGCTTCAAAGGATTTCCGCAGGAGGCAGGACTTCCAAGTGCACCAAAGCAGTTTGTCCGCTACATGGAAGAGGATAACCGTCCACAGGTAAGATTAGACGTAGACTATGAGAACGGAATGGGTGTATCCATCGGACGTCTCAGAGAAGATTCTATGTTCGACTTTAAGTTCGTAGGACTTTCACACAATACAGTCCGCGGAGCAGCAGGCGGAGCTGTGCTTTGTGCAGAAACTCTGACAGCAAAAGGCTATATTCAGGCAAAATAATTATAAAAACAGAAATGCAGCCAGTTATATAAAACAGAAACTGGCTGTATTTGTTTCTGAAAAATTGTAAATATATTATAGAAAGCAGATATGAAAAAGGGGATGAGGCTGATGAGTAAAGAGTTATTGAATTATACCCAGAACAGGGAGTTATCCTGGCTTAAGTTCAATCAAAGGGTACTGGAAGAGGCACAGGACGAGTCGGTGCCGCTTCTTGAAAGGATGAAATTCGTGGCGATTTTTACCAGCAATCTGGACGAGTTTTTTATGATTCGTGTTGGAAGTCTTTATGATATGGTGCACACAGATGCCAAGGCAAAAGACAGCCGGTCCGGCATGACAGCGCAGGAGCAGATTCAGGCAATTCTGGAAGAAGTGGCACCTTTGTATAAAGAACGTGATAAGACGTATTCTGAGATAAAAAAAGAATTACATCCATATGGTGTGTGTGGGCTTGATTATAAAGAGTTGGAGCCTCAGGAAAAGAAATATGTAAAGCATTATTTTAAAAATCAGATATTACCAATTCTTTCCCCGCAGATTGTGGATGCGAATCATCCATTTCCGCATCTTTTGAATAAAGAATTGTATGTAACGGCAAGTTTGAAGATGGATAACAAAAGTATGATGGGAATTGTTCCGGTGCCACAGTTCGTCTCGGACATTTTGTGCCTTCCGGGACATGATATCCGATACATTCGTATGGAAAAGGTCATCCTGGAGCATCTGAACCTGGTATTTCCGAAGTACGAAGTGTCGGAAGCAAATTATATCTGTGTAACAAGAAATGCTGATGTGTCTCCGGATGACGAGGCTTTGGAAGTGACGGATGACTTCCGGTATCTTATGCAGCAGACTATTCACAAACGCCGCCGTATGGCGGTAGTCAGACTGGAGACTGCAAATAAACTGTCTGAAGAGACACAGAAATATTTCTGTGAGAAGTTTGAGATTGAGCCGAATCAGATTTTTCGAACAAAGATGCCGATGAAATTAGATTACATTTTTGGTATCAGTGGGAATTTACCGGAAGCTATGAAACGCTCTCTGACTTATACGCCATTTTCGCCACAGAACAGTGGACATGTGGCAGCAGGTAATGTGATGCGCCAGATAAAGAAAAAAGATATCCTGTTATTCTATCCGTATGAGAGTATGGATCCGTTTTTGCGCCTTATAAAAGAAGCGTCGGTGAATCCGGATGTTATGACGATCAAGATTACGATTTATCGTCTGGCAAAGAAAGCAAGGCTGGTAGAATATCTGTGTGCGGCAGCAGAAAACGGAAAAGAAGTAACGGTTCTGATCGAACTGCGTGCAAGATTTGATGAGCAGAATAATATTGACTGGTCTGAGCGCCTGGAAGAAGCAGGGTGCCGTGTGATCTATGGATTTGACGGTTATAAGGTGCATTCAAAGATCTGTCTTATTACTTATAGAAGCCGCGGAGAAATCCAGTATATTACACAGATTGGAACTGGTAATTACAATGAAAAGACAGCGGCAATGTATACAGATCTGTCGCTCATGACAGCAAATCCGGCAATAGGGAAAGATGCGGCAGAATTCTTTAAAAATATGTCCATTGGTAATCTGGCAGGACAATATGATTATTTGATTGTATCACCGACCAGCCTGAAGCAGAAGATTCTTTATTTGATGGATGAGGAAATCAAAAAAGGTTCTAATGGGCGGATCATTATGAAAATGAATTCTGTTACGGACGTAGATTTTATACAGAAAGTATCAGAAGCATCACGCTCAGGAGTGAAAGTGGATCTGATCGTGCGGGGAATCTGTTGTATTTTGCCGGGCGTAACTGGCTATACGGACAATGTCCGTGTGATGAGTGTTGTCGGAAGATATCTGGAGCATCCGCGTATTTTCAGTTTTGGAAGTGGAAATGATCAGAAGATTTATATTGGATCAGCAGACATGATGACACGTAATACTGAGAAGCGTGTAGAAGTAGCTGCCCCGATACTGGATCAGGATATCCGCAGGCAGATCAATCACTATTTGAAAGTGATGTTAAGTGATAATGTAAAAGCAAGAGTTCTTGGAAGTGACGGAAAATACAGGCGTAAAGAGCAGAAAGAACCGTATATTGATTCACAGAATGTCTTTATGCAAGAGGCATTGCAGGCAAAACCGCCACAGGAAGTACCGAAGAAAATTGGTTTACTGAAGAGAATCGGACGGATATTCAGCAGGTAAAAAATTAATTTGCCAGTATTCTATGAGGATGATAAGAATTCGGATGTAATTAATAAAAAAGGTAAAGTAAGGAGTTAACGTAATAAATATGGGGAAATCACTATATATAGCTGAGAAACCCAGTGTTGCACAGGAGTTTGCGAAGGCATTGAAGCTGAACACCAGAAGGCAGGACGGGTATCTGGAATCAGAGGATTCCATTGTGACCTGGTGTGTAGGACATCTGGTGACTATGAGTTATCCGGAGGAGTATGATCCTGCCTTGAAAAAATGGAGTCTTCAGACGCTGCCGTTTATACCGACAAGATTCAAATATGAAGTTATACCGTCGGTGGCGAAACAGTATAAGATTGTAGCAGGGCTTTTGAACCGACCGGATGTAGAGACTATCTATGTTTGTACCGATTCAGGACGCGAGGGAGAATATATTTACCGTCTGGTAGAACAACAGGCGCAGGTGCATGGGAAAAATAGACGAAGAGTGTGGATCGATTCTCAGACAGAGGAGGAAATACTGCGAGGAATCCGTGAGGCAAAGGATTTAAGTGAGTATGACAATCTGGCAAGTGCTGCTTATCTGCGAGCCAAGGAAGATTATCTCATGGGAATCAATTTTTCAAGATTATTGACATTAAAATATGGAAATAGCATTTCTAATTATCTTGGAACGGATTACTCAGTTGTTTCTGTAGGGCGTGTAATGACTTGTGTTCTTGGAATGGTTGTAAGAAGAGAACGCGAGATTCGTGAGTTCATTGAGACACCGTTTTATCGTATTCTTGCGACAATTGGAGAACAGGGTCAGACATTTGAAGGAGAATGGCGCGCAGTCAAGGGTTCCAAGTGGTTCGAGTCATTTGATCTATATAAGGAAAATGGATTTAAAGAGCGCGAAAAGGCGCAGCAGGTCATAGATTATCTGACGCAGGAACAACCGGTAATAGGTCAGATTGCGTCCATTGAAAAGAAAAAGGAAAAGAAAAATCCACCGTTGTTATTTAACTTGGCGGAGCTGCAGAATGAATGTTCGAAACGCTTTAAAATCAGTCCGGATGAGACACTGAAAATTGCGCAGGAACTTTATGAAAAGAAATTGACGACCTATCCGAGAACGGATGCGCGTGTGCTTTCCACGGCTGTGGCAAAAGAGATACATAAGAATCTCAATGGACTTATGAAATATGAGCCGGCCGTTCCGTTTTTACAGGAGATTGTAGGATTCGGAAGTCATAAAGGTCTAGCGAAGACAAGATATGTCAATGATAAACAGATTACCGACCACTATGCCATCATTCCAACCGGGCAGGGCATGAGTGCGTTAAGTGGACTTTCCTGGACGTCACGGGCGGTCTATGATGTAATCGTAAGACGATTTTTAAGTATATTTTATCCGGCGGCATTTTATCAGAAGGTTGCCATTACAACAAAGGTAAAAGAAGAGTCTTTCTTTGCAAGTTTTAAAGTACTGGCAGAGCCGGGATACTTAAAAGTTGTTGGAGTTCCAGGAGAAAAGAAGGGAGAATCTGGCAGCGCTGCAGGAGCAGAAGTCAGAAATGTAAGTGGAAATGTAACTTCTTCAGAAGCAAGTGATGACGTTCAAAATAATAATGGTGAGAGCAATGAAGATATGGCATCTTCCCGGGCATTTTTTGAAAAAATCCAAAGCCTGAAAAAAGGGATGACTCTCCCAATCCAGGGAATGGAGATTAAAGAAGGAAAGACATCACCGCCGAAGCGCTATAATTCCGGTTCCCTGATCCTTGCTATGGAAAATGCAGGGCAGCTCATTGAAGATGAAGAGCTTCGCGCGCAGATTAAAGGAAGCGGAATCGGAACAAGTGCGACCAGAGGTGAAATTTTAAAGAAGCTTTTTAACAATAAATATCTGGCACTCAATAAGAAGACACAGATCGTCACACCGACTATGCTTGGAGAAATGATTTATGATGTGGTTGACCATTCGGTTCGGTCACTGCTGAATCCGGAACTGACAGCAAGCTGGGAGAAGGGACTGACCTATGTGGCTGACGGAGATATCACCTCTGACGAGTATATGATGAAACTGGACCGCTTTGTGTCCAGCCGCACGGAAGGCGTCAAAGGACTGAATAATCAATATCAGCTCCGCGCCTGTTATGACCGGGTTGCACCGTTTTATAAGAATGAGAAGCAGACGACGAAGTACGCAAAATCCGGGCGCGCAAAGAACAGAACAAAGACCAGTACGAAAAAAGAATATAAAAAATAATAAGTAAACTGTGAACAGGAGGTAGTTAACAGTTAAATATAAATTATAAAGTTATATAAGCTGGTGTTGAGCTTTATAAGATATTAGAGTAGAATATTATTGAAAGGAGTTGATGCTTTGAGTAAATATTATTCTATACATGAATTTTCAAAAATTATAGGCGTATCCGCCCAGACATTACGAAATTGGGATGCCAATGGAAAACTTCATCCGCATCATGCTACAGTAAGCGGCTATAGATATTATTCTGACGAGTAACTCAACCAGGTAATAAATGTAAAGCCTAAAAATCGCATTACAATTGGATATTGTCGCGTTTCCAGCCATAAACA